>Ga0182742_1000452_pt1 | contig 65603 bp, 73 predicted proteins | sample eDN5th37CBELigMG_FD_128880 | JGI IMG/M metagenome (GOLD analysis project Ga0182742, IMG submission 128880) | Enriched Miracle-Growth compost microbial communities from Emeryville, California, USA - eDNA 5th pass 37_C BE-Lig MG (version 2)... ...
CCGCACCGAAGCACCTGCACAGGTTGAGCCGGTCGAGAGGCTGGCGGATGAGTTGGAGCAGCTACCCATCGTCAAGTCGGTGGACGGAAAGCGCGATCTTCATTGGGTCGACCCGCAATCGCTCGCCCGGGTTGTCTCCGCCCTCCGCTCCAGCACAGTCAATGATGAACTGGTGGAGGCTCTGAGGGATTGCCGCGATCAACTTTGGCTGGTGGCAAAAGACCCGCAAAACAACCCCTGGGTTAAACAAGCTGACGCCGCCCTCGCCAAGATCGGAGGCGAGAGCAATGCCTGACATCGAGATCACGCAGACGGATCGGGATGCGGCGGCTCCAATCCTCAAGCTGTATGGGGGCCAGAATTACGCGATCATGCGCGAACATGTCGGTGACTGGTACGATAACCTCGCAGTCGTTCGCGCCTTTGCCCGCCACCGCACCGAAGCCATAGTTGAGCGTGAGGACTGGCAACCTATCGAGACGGCGCCGCAGGATGGGACTTGCGCGGTCCTTTACTTCCCGCAGCACGCACATGAAGGCTTTGACGGGCTCGATTACCGCTATCGGCTTGCGATCTACCGTGACGGCAGGTGGCGGGACCAAGGCACCAACCACGACAGCTTCGAGGGCGTCGATCCGTCTTACGACGACACGCCCACCCACTGGCGGCCCCTTCCTCCCCCACCGGCCGCCAAGCTGGAGACACCCGATGCCTGACCTGCTGGAACTGGCGGCGCGCGTAACTGCCCGCTCGGTGAAGGCGCTTTCGATAAAGCAGCCGTATCCGCACCACATCATCCACGACGGTAAGGATGTGGAGAATCGCGACTGGCCGACGCGCGGGCGTGGCTGGTTCATTATCCATGCCGGCAAGACCTACGATGGCGGTAAGCCACCGTTGGACCACGAGTGCCTCCCGTTCGGCGGAATCGTCGGCATGGCGCGCATCGTCGATTGCGTTACCGAATGCTCCAGCAAGTGGTTCTTTGGCCGCTACGGCTTCGTGCTTCGCGATGCTTTCCCCATTCCGCTGATCGAGTGTCGGGGGCAGTTAGGCTTTTTCCTGCCGCCGCAAGAAGCGCTCGACCAACTTGCCGCCGCTCTCCGGGCTCGTAGCAAGGGGCGGGGAGAGTGACAGCACAGGCGCGCATCTCTCAGGCTGACATGGAGCGGGCCGCGAAAGCGGTGCGAGCCGCCGGCTTCGAGCGTGCGCGCATCATCATGGATTTGGCGAAGGCGAAGATAGAAGTCATCATTGGCGAATCGGGCATTGAAGATTCGCCCGAAGAGGAATGGAGCGATGACGACTGACCTCCCCCGCAATGTTCGGCCGGAGCGCGACCGCCACGGCAAGATCCGCTATCGCTTCCGCAAAGCCGGATATCGCAGCGCCATGGTGCCCGGAGAGCCTGGCTCGCCGGAAATGCTCGAGGCGGTCGCCGCGATCTTACGTGAAGGCAAATTGGAGGCGAAGCCGGTCGAGAGCGCCGTGCGAGTGGAGCCCAAGTCGCTCGACGATCTATTCCGCCGTTACCGCAACTCACCGCATTGGACGCGCAACAGCGCCAGATACCAGCACGTTGCCGGGCAGGTGATCGAGCGCTTCCTCAATCAGATCGACAAGAAAGGCCGGCGCGTCGGCCGTCGCCCCGTCGCCAACGTCACGGTCGGTTGGCTGGACGCACAACTCGCGACAATGGCGGACCGGCCGGGCGCGGCGAACGACCTGCGCAAGAAACTCAAAGGCCTGATGGCGCACGCCGAACGCCTTGAATGGCGCGAGAGCAACCCGGTCGCATTGACGGCGAAGTACAAGGATGGCGATGGCTTTCACGACTGGACCGATGAAGAGATCGAACAGTACCGCGCTACGCATTCGCTTGGCACGATGGCTCGCCTCACGCTCGAACTGACCCTGAACACGGCGGGGCGGCGCTGCAACGTCAATAAAATCGAGCGCGAGCATATCCGGCACGGACGCATCCACGTGGCGCACGCCAAGGGCGGAAACGAGACCAGCGTTCCCATGCTGTCAACCACGCGCGCGGCGATGGACGCCATGCCGGTGCAGCCCATCCGGTTCCTGATCGTGACGCAGTTTGGCAAACCGTTCACCGATGCCGGGCTCGGCAATCGCGTGCGCAAATGGTGCGACGAAGCGGGTTTGCCGCAGTGCTCGTTACATGGCCTGCGTAAGTCCATATCGCGCCAGATGGTGGAGCGAGGAGCCACCGACGCCGAGGGGCAAGCCGTCACCGGCCAGAAGAAGGCAACGACGTTCCAGCACTACCGCGCCGGGGCCGACAGAGTGCGCCTGGCAGATCGTGCGCTAGCGCGAATTGAGGCAGAATTTGCCGAACCTAGTGCGCCGGAGAATTGCCGAACCTCAGTAAGTGACTGGAATGACGATGAAAAATAGCAGGGATGGTGCCCAGGGGCGGAATCGAACCACCGACACTGCGATTTTCAGTCGCATGCTCTACCAACTGAGCTACCTGGGCAGGCGTCCGGGCGCACCCTTCGGCGGGCGCTCGGGCGGTTGGAGTGGGCGCCTATGGCGAAGGGGGCCGCGCTTGGCAAGGGGCTAATCGGCGCCTTGCCGGCGAACGGGGGGGCTTACCCGTCCTCGCGCGCGATGTCTTCCGGATCGGCCGGTGGGCCGGGCACGGCGTAGCCTTCGCTGAACCACCGCGCCAGGTCGCGGTCGCGGCAGCGGGCGGAACAGAAGGGCGCGAATTCGGCGCTGCGCGGCTTCCGGCAGATCGGGCAAGGGCGAGGGGTCATAGAGGCACGAGTTGGGCCTGCGGGGCCTCCAGTGCAAGGGCCGGGTTCGCCGCCCAGCGCACTTGCCGGCCCGTGCGGCGGGCCAGTTGCGCCAGGCTATCGGGCGAAAGCGCGGCTTCCAGGGCGGGGTGGCCGGTGAGCAGGATCGCGCCGGCCCCTTCCAGCGCCTCGGCGCGCCGCAGCACCAGCCGCGTGGCCAGGGCCGCCGGATGGAACGCGGCGCGATGCAGCAGCGATGGTCGCTCCAGCCGGGCCACCAGCTGGACGAAGCCGAAGCCGTTCATCGCCGTGCGCTCGTGAGGCCAGTGTGCGAGAGCTTCGGCCAGCGCCTCGTCCACCGCCTTGCGATCGGCTTTCGCCGGCAAGGTGGGGAAGTCGATACCGATCGATCCGCCCACGTCGAACCGGCGCAGCGCGGACGCGAGCGCGGGCACCGCCGCGAGCGCAAGAGGGCGTGGAGCCAGCGTGCCGTCGATATCCACCAGCAGCATCGCCGGCGTGGGGCTGAATTGCAGCGCGCCGCCGTGGAAGCTGCTTTCACCGGCGAAAGCTTCGGCGATCAACTCGTCCCAGTCGCAAGCCGGAAAACGGCGGACCGTCCGCACCGCATGGCCTTCGGCGCGCAGCTGCGCGACCAGGTCCGGCGAGGCCGTGGGCCGGGCCGTGGGCCGTGCCCGAGCGAGCTTGCGCCGGCCCTGTTCGGCCAGCGCGGGCCGGGTGATTTCCAGGCGGATGAGGGACCCTTCGGCCGCCGAAGGGGGAAGCCGGTCCACCAGGGCTTCCGCCCCGCTCGGAAAGCGCGCCGTGCCGCGCGGCGAGCCTGCCGCGCGCGAGACCAGTATCCCCTCGGCCACGGTTCCCGCCAGCAGTTCGCCTGGCCAGTGGACCCGCGCTTCGGCAATGGTTTCGCCATCGAGGCGGATTGCGCGATGTTCGGCGATTCCTTCCTCGACCAGCCATTCAGCCAAGGGGAAACCCCGCGCTCTTCAACAGGGTCCGCGTTTCGAACAGCGGCAGGCCGACGACGCTGGAATGGCTGCCCGATATCCACGCGATCAGCCCTTCGGCCGCGCCCTGGATCGCATAGCCGCCGGCCTTGCCGCGCCATTCGCCGCCGGCGACATAGGCACCTATTTCCGCGTCGGAGAGGGGCTTGAAGCGCACCTGGGTCTCGCTCAGCCGTTCGCGCAGGGAACCGTCGGGCGCCAGCAGGGCCACGGCGGAAAACACCCGGTGGCGGCGGCCGGACATCAGCTTCAGGCAGGCGCGCGCGGTCGCTTCGTCTTCCGTCTTGGGGAGGATGCGCCGACCCACGGCGACCACGGTGTCGCCCGCGAGCACGTGCGCCGTGGGATCGGCTGCCGCCAGCGCCTTCTCGCGCGCCATGCGCGCGGCATAGAGCCGGGGAAGCTCGACCTTGCGCGGTGTTTCATCGATATCCGCATGAACCACGCGCGAAGGCGCGATCCCCAGCCGTGCGAGCAGTTCCCGCCGGCGCGGGCTGGCCGATGCGAGGACGAGGACCGGATCGTTCGAGGGGCTGTTCACGCCCGCCGCTTATTGCGGCCCCGGGCCGCCCCGGCCGGGCATGAAGCGATAAGTGATGCGGGCCTTGGTCAGGTCGTAAGGCGTCAGCTCGCACAGCACTTCGTCGCCCACCAGCACGCGGATGCGGTTCTTGCGCATCCGCCCGGCCGTGTGGCCAAGCACTTCATGACCGTTTTCGAGCTCGACCCGGAACATCGCATTCGGCAGCAGCTCCACCACCTTGCCGCGCATCTCGAGGAGTTCTTCTTTGGCCATGCAGTAATCGTTTCCTTTAGCTGAGCGTGCGCAGGGCGCGGCCCATAGCGTGTGAAGAAGCAAAAGGAAAGCGGGGACGGTTCAGGCCCCCTTCAGCGTGCGGCAGTGAACAGCGACAAGGCGCGTCCATCTGCGACATTTTAATACGCTTCGCGGCTTGCCTCGTTACAGCGTTGCAGCGATTGAGCGCGCCATGGGGGCTGGTCGATCTTGAAATGAGGGAAAATAACTAAAGTGCGAAATCGCCCTTGTGCCAGCCTGCTCGCCCTGTCCGTTGCGCTCTCGTTCGCTTTGCCGGTGGTGGCCAGCGCACAGGACGCCGCGCCCGCGCCTGCGCCCACACCGGCGCCGGCCGCCGCACCGGCCCCCGCTGACGAGATCACCGATGACGAGATTTTCGTCATCGCCCAGACGCTGCGCGGCCAGGTGGAAACGCCGGTGCCGCCGGTGCTCGAACTGAATGAGGCGGATATCGCCGCCTATGGCTCGGGTTCGATTTCCGATCTGATCACGGCGCTGGGTTCCAACGTCACCGGCAGCGGCGGCGGGTTCCCGGTGATCCTGGTCAACGGCGTGCGCATTTCCAGCTTCCGCGAGCTGCGTTCCTATCCGCCCGAGGCGATCGACAAGGTCGAGGTGTTCCCCGAGGAAGTGGCTCAGCGCTACGGCTATTCGCCCAATCAGCGGGTGGTGAACTTCGTCCTCAAGCGCAACTATTCCAGCCGCGAGGTCGAGGCGCAGTACGGTCAGCCGTGGGACGGTGGCTATTCCACTCAGGAAGCCCAGGGAACCTATCTTCAGCTGGTTGGCGAATCCCGGATCAACTTCAATCTCGACTGGAACAATTCCAGCGTCTTGACCGAGGCCGAGCGGGGCGTGATCCAGTCCATCGTGCCGGTGGTGCCGGGCGATCCGGATCCGGCCGAATATCGCAGCCTGGTGAGCGATTCCGCGGGGATCCAGGCCACGGGCAACTTCGCCACCCGCATTGCGCCGGGGACCTCGCTCAGCCTCAACGCTGCGTTCGAACGCAGCGACAGCCTTAGCTACCAGGGGCTCAATTCCGTGGTCCTGCAAGGCCCCGAGGACGAGGAGGGCGAGCGCGACAGCCGATTGCGGATCTTCGGCGCGGACGATCCCCTCACCGTGGACCGGCGCACCACCACTTATTCCTTCGGCAGCACGCTCAACACCGGGATCGGCGATTGGCAGATCAACGGCACGCTCGACGCCAACCGTGCGGATACGCGCAGCCTGATCGGGCGCCGGGCCGATACCTCGTCTCTCGTCGCCGCGGCGGCGGCCGGCACATTGGATCTCGATGGCCCGCTGCCGGAATTGCCCGATCCGGGTTATGACCGCGCCAACACGCGGTCCGATACCGCCAATACCAAGATCACCGTGAACGGCCGGCCGGTCCTGCTGCCGGGCGGCGAAGTGTCGCTGACGTTCGATGGCGGGTTCGACTATACCAACATCAAGAGCCGGGACACGCGCAACGCGAACCTGGAAACCTCGCTGAAGCGCGGTAACGCCAACGCGGGCGTCAATGTCGGCATCCCGATCACCAGCCGGCGCGAGGATTTCGGCGCCGCGATCGGCGATCTCAACCTCAATCTTTCGGGCGGTGTCGATCATCTTTCGGATTTCGGCACGCTGACCGACTGGTCGGCCGGCTTCAACTGGCGCCCGACGGAGCGGCTGAATTTCCGGGTGAACCGCGTCGTGCGCGACCAGGCGCCATCGCTGTCGCAGCTCGGCAATCCCGAAATCGCCACGGTCAACGTCCCTATCTACGATCTGACGCGCGGCGAAACCGTGCTCGCCACCGTGATCAGCGGCGGCAACACTTCGCTGCCGGCGCAGAGCCAGCAGGAGTGGCGCATCGGGGTGGACTGGGAACTGCCCGAGTTCACTTCCGCCATCCAGCAGGCCCGCATCCGGGTGGAATTCAACAAGAGCCATGCGGAAGACGTCGCCTCGAACTTCCCGGTGCTCACGCCGACGATCGAAGCGGCGTTCCCCGGGCGCGTGGTGCGCGATCCCGTCACCGGCAGCATCACCCAGGTCGATCAGCGCCCGGTGACTTTCGCGCGACAGGATTCGCAGCGGCTGCAATTTGGGCTCAATTTCACCGGCCCGTTCGGCAAGGCGCGCCCGGAAGCGGTGGCGGCGCAGCAGTCGAACAATCCCTTCTCGCTGATGCGCCAGGCGGTCCAGGGCGGCAACGCGCCCGCGAACGGCGGCCAGGGGCCGGCGGGCGGACCTGGCCCACAAGGTGGCGGGCCGGGTGGCGGGCAGTTCAACCCGCAGGCCTTCGAACAGATCCGCATGCGCTTCTGCACGCCCGAAACGGCCAACACGGTGCCGACAGCCGCCGATCTCGCCGGCCTGCCCGAACAGCTGCTCGAGCGGCTGCGGAATCCGGACGGCACGATCAACGCCGAACGCTGGGCCGAAGTGCGGACGAACATCTGCAGCAACAACGGCGGCCCGCAGTTCGATCCCGAACGTCTTGCCGCCATGCGTGAGACGATGTGCGGCAAGCCCGGCGAAACGCCGCCGGCGATCACCGAGGCGCAGCTCGCGGGCCTTCCGCCGCAGATGCTGGAGCGCCTCAAGGGCCCCGACGGCAAGATCGATCCGGAACGCATGGCGCAGTTGCGCACGCGCTTCTGCAGCGCCGATTTCGGCCGCCAGCGCGGGCCGGGCGGTCCGGGTGGTCCGGGCGGCGAAGGTGGTCCGGGCGGGTTCGCCGGCGGTCCGCCTCCGGGTGGCGGCGGGCCTCGCGGGCCGGGTGGCTTCGGTGGCCCTGGCGGCCCCGGTGGCGGGGGCAGCCAGGATGGCCGCGGCCGCTGGTTCCTGAACTTCAACTACAGCTACCAGATCAAGAGCGAGATACTGATCGCGGAAGGTGGGCCGCTGCTTGACCTGCTCGGCGGCGACGCGGTCGCGGGCGGGCAGCCGCGCCATTCGGTGCAGTTCAACGGCGGCCTGTTCTATGCCGGCTTCGGCGCCAATGTGAACGCCCGCTACACGGGTTCCTCGCGGATCAACGGTTCGGCCATGCCGGGCAGCGAGGACCTGTTCTTCGCCGAATATGCCACGGTCAACCTGCGCCTGTTCGCTGACCTGAACCAGCGCACCGAGCTGACCGAGAAGGTGCCGCTGTTCAAGAACACGCGCATCACCTTCTCCGTGGACAACCTGTTCGATGCGCGCCAGCGGATCACGGACAGCAGCGGCACCGTGCCGCTGCGCTATCAGCCCTATCTGGTCGATCCGATCGGGCGTTCGTTCTCGCTTCAGCTGCGCAAGCTGTTCTGACGCCCAATGCGCCATCCCGGCCCGCGCCGGGATGGCCACGCGCCCCTGTCAGGCGCCGCCAATCACCATCGATGGCGCGGCCGAATCGCGCAGAGCCTTGCGATAGTTCTCGGCCGCGTGGGCCAGCACCGGGGCTTCCGACTTCATGCCGCGTACCGGCCGCGCCACACTGGCGGGCAGGCGCAGGTGCAGGCCCTCGATCAGCTCGCGTAGCTCGCGCAAGTTGGCTGAACGGGGCGCGCCGATGTCCGGGATGAAACGCAGGTCCAGCTGGGTCAGCCCGAACGGCAGCAGGTCGCGATAGCCCACTCGCTCGGTCAGGCCGGCCAGGGCGCGGAAACCCAGCCGCTCCGCCATGGTCCCCAGGTTCCGGTTGACCATGGCGAGCAGCCGGTGCTCGCAGTGGCGCACGCGGTTCTTGACCACCACCCAGTCGAACGCGGAGCCACCGCGCGCCAGCCGCTCCTCGCGCAGCGCGATGACGACATCGGCGAAAGGCGCGGAGTGGCGCAGCCGGCCGGTGACCGGGTTGATCGAGCCCAGCGCATCGAGATCGGCGGGCGAGCAGTTGATCGGCGTCACGATCGTGTCGGCCAGCGCGATGGCGCGTCGAGCGGTGGGCGAATCGTGGCCGGCGAGATCGATCAGCACGAAATCGCAGTCACCGCCCAGGCGCTCCATCTCCTGGATCAGCATGGCGCCGCTTTGCCGCGCGAGCACCGTGTATCGCGGGGTGGGCAGGGCGATCTTCAGCGTCCGCGCCGTGCCGCCGCGTGCTTCGAACAGCTTGTGCAGCGATTGCTGCCGGCGGTCGCAATCGAGGGCCAGGACTCGCGCCCCGCCATGCGCCAGGGCCACCGCGCAATGGAAAGCCAGCGTGGACTTGCCGACGCCGCCCTTTTCATTGGCGAATACGATGACCTGGGCCGGGCAGCGCCGGCGCCGTTCCAGATCCTGAAGCACCACGGCGGGATGTTCGTCGCGCGCGCGGTCAGCCTCGTCCATGTCATGCAGGCTGGCCGAAAAGGCATGGCCCACGCTGTCCAGAGTCATCAACCGATCCCCCCGGATCGCGAATCGCCTGTGTGCGATCCTGTGGATATCTACGGGACCGGCCTTGATTAACCAAGTGTTCTCTGGCCGCCCTCTCCAAACGGCCCCGTGTCCGCCCCGGCCGCACATGGGATGACGGATGCGGTCGTGCGCATTAAGGCGCTGGCATGGCCCGCACTCCCGCCGGATCCCCGCCTCATCCCAAGGGCGCCGAACGCTTCAATGAAGAACAGGCGACCTTTTCGCTGAAAGGCTCGGCGCAGCCCGATATCGAAGCGGGGCTGGCGGCGATCCGTGAAGTGGTGCGAACGTTGAAGCCCCGGCCGGGCGTCTATCGCATGCTCGATGCGCGGGGCGACGTGCTCTATGTCGGCAAGGCGCGGGCGCTGCGGAACCGGGTGGCGAACTACACGCAGATCGCCGCCCTGCCGGCCCGCCTCCAGCGCATGGTCAGCCAGACCCGCGGCATGGAGATCGTCACCACCAACAGCGAGGCGGAGGCGCTGCTGCTGGAAGCGCAGCTCATCAAACGCTTTCGCCCGCCCTACAACGTGCTGCTGCGCGACGATAAGAGCTTCCCCTTCATCCTGTTGCGGGCCGATCACGATTTCCCGCGGATCATGAAGCATCGCGGCGCGCGCAAGGCCAAGGGCGATTACTACGGCCCCTTCGCCAGCGCCGGATCGGTCAACACCACGATTAATGCCCTGCAGAAACTGTTCCTGCTAAGGTCTTGCACCGACAGCTTTTTTGCCCGCCGCGATCGGCCATGCCTGCTTTATCAGATCAAGCGCTGCTCGGCCCCTTGCGTCGGGCGCATCGACAAGGGCGCCTATGCCGAGCTGGTGCACGAGGCGAAGGATTTCCTCGGCGGCAAGTCCGGCGCGGTGCAGAAGAAGATCGAAGGCGCTATGCAGGACGCTGCCGAAGCGCTCGATTTCGAACGGGCGGCCATGCTGCGCGACCGGCTGCGCGCGGCGACGTTCATTCAGGGCACGCAGGCGATCAACGCGGAAGGCGTGGGCAATGCCGATATCTTCGCGCTGGCGGCCAAGGGCGGGCAAGTGGGCATCCAGGCGTTCTTCGTGCGCGGCGGGCAGAACTGGGGCCACCGCGCGTTCTTTCCCAGCCATACGCAGGGGGTGGAGGAGGACGAGGTGCTCGCCCGGGTGCTCGCCCAGTTCTACGAGGAAGTGCCGCCACCGCGCATGGTCCTGGTGGATCGTGAGCTGCCGGAGCGTGAGCTGCTGGAACTGGCCTTGTGCGAGGTGGCTGGGCACCGGGTGGAGATCAGCGTTCCCCAGCGCGGCACGCGCCGGCGCCTGATAGAGCAGGCCAGCCGCAACGCCGTCGAAGCGCTCGATCGCCGGCTGGCGGAAAGCGGCACCCAGGCGAAGATCCTGCGCGAGCTGACGGAGTTTCTCGAACTGCCGGAAGAACCGCGCCGGATCGAAGTCTATGACAACAGCCACATCCAGGGGACGAAGGCAGTCGGCGCGATGATCGTGGCCGGGCCGGAAGGCTTCCGGAAGAACCAGTACCGCAAGTTCAATATCAGGACCGCGCAGACTAACGACGATTTCGCCATGATGCGCGAGGTTTTCACGCGCCGCTTCGCCCGCGTGCAGGAGGAAGACCCCGATCGCGATTCCGACCAGTGGCCGGGCCTCGTGCTGATCGACGGCGGCCGGGGGCATATGAGCGCCGTGCGCGAGGCGCTGGAAGACCTCGGCATCGAAGACGTGCCTCTGATCGCGGTGGCCAAGGGCCCGCACCACGGGCGCGAAGGGCGCGAGGTGTTCCATTTCCCCGATGGGCGCGAGAAGACGCTGCCGGTCAATTCCGCGGTGCTGTTCTATCTCCAGCGCCTGCGTGACGAAGCGCACCGCTTCGCCATTGGCGCGCATCGGGCCAAGCGCAGCCGCGCCATCTCCGCTTCGCCGCTGGACGAAATCCCCGGCATCGGTCCGGCGCGCAAGCGGGCGCTGCTGCTGCACTTCGGCACGGCGGGAAAAGTCAGGGCGGCGGCGCTGGAAGACCTGATGCGCGTGCCCGGCGTGAGCGAAGGGGTCGCGCGCGCGATCTACGATTTCTACCACCCGAACGGGTGATCGGGCGGTTACCTGGCCGCTTTCACTTCGCGCAACATGCCTTCCTGCGCCACGCTGGCCACCAGTCGCCCGTCACGGGTGAATATCTGGCCGCGCCCGAAACCGCGTGCCAGGCCCGACCAGGGGCTGTCCGTCACGTAAAGCAGCCATTCGTCGGCGCGGAAGGCGTCGTGGAACCACACCGCGTGATCCAGGCTGGCGGCCTTGATCTGGCCCATGTGGAAGCTGAGCCCGTGCGGCTGGATCGCGGTGGAAAGAAGCTGGAAGTCGCTGGCATAGGCCAGCACGGCGCGGTGGATCGGCGGATCGTCGGGCAGCGCGGCCACGGTGCGGAACCAGCAATGCGCCACTGGCTTGCGCTTGCCGGGGGATTGCCAGTTGCGCAGTTCCACCGAACGCACGTCGATCGGCCGGGGCCGCAGCATCAGGTTGCGCAGCAGGCCTTCGGGCATGGTTTCGGCAAAGCGCCGCCGCACCGCCGTCTCCGGCTCCAGATCCTCGGGCGGGGGGACATCGGGCATCTCGGCGAACTGGTGGTGCAGGCCTTCCTGCGGCTTCTGGAACGAAGCGATCAGGTTGAGGATCGGCTGGCCCTGCTGGCTGGCGACGACGCGGCGATTGGAAAAGCTGCGCCCGTCCAGATCGCGCTTCACGCGGAACTCGATCGGAAATTCGTCACTGCCGCTGCGCAGGAAATAGGCATGCAGCGAATGGGTGTGGCGATCGTCAGGCACGGTGCGCCGCGCGGCGACAAGGGCCTGGGCGATGGCCTGGCCGCCGAACACGCGGCCCGTCCCCTCGATCTGGCGGCGGCCGATGAACTTGTCTCCCCCGCGCCCTTCGAGGTCGAACAGCAGGATCAGATCGGCAACGAGTTGTTCGGGCGTGGGCTGGGACGAAACGAGCGTGGCCATCCCCGTGCCTTGCGCGCCACCATGCCACCAGTCAACCGCGGTTCAGGTTCAGACCGGACGCGCGGCACGGCAAGCGCCAGGGATTGCCGCACCCCTGTTGCACGCCGGCCACCGTCCGGGCTGCCAGGGATCGAAGTCTGGCCGGTAAGGGGCGGCGTCCGGTGTGCCCACGCGTCCGCCGCCGTGAAGCTCCCGGCGTGAAAGGCTTACGCCGTTTCGCATGATGCGGGGCAGCGGCGGGCCGCGGTGGTCGGGTAAGGAAAACCCCACCCGACCAGGGCCGGGTGGGGTCATTCGCGTGTCGGCGAGGTTGCCTAGCCGGCCGCAAGCGCCGCCAGCAGCAGCAGCGCGACGATGTTGGTGATCTTGATCATCGGGTTCACCGCCGGGCCGGCCGTATCCTTGTAGGGATCGCCCACGGTATCGCCGGTCACCGCCGCCTTGTGGGCTTCGGAGCCTTTGCCGCCGTGGTGGCCGTCCTCGATGTATTTCTTGGCATTGTCCCACGCGCCGCCGCCGGCGGTCATGGCGATCGCCACGAACAGGCCGCCGACGATCACCCCCAGCAGCAAGGCGCCCAGCGCGGCAAAGCCGTTCTCGCGCCCGGCGATCAGGCTGATGACGAAATAGACCACGATCGGCGCCAGCACCGGCAGCAGGCTGGGCACGATCATTTCCTTGATCGCCGCCTTGGTCACCAGGTCCACCGTCCGGGCATAGTTCGGGCGGCTGGTGCCGGCCATGATGCCCGGATCGTTGGCGAACTGGTCGCGCACGTCGATCACCACGTCGCCCGCCGCGCGGCCCACCGCCGTCATGCCCATCGCGCCGAACAGGTAAGGCAGCAGGGCGCCAAGCAGCAGCCCGACGATGACATAGGGGTTCTCAAGGCTGAAATCGACCACCATCGACGGGAAATATTCCCTGAGATCGGTGGTATAGGCCGCGAACAGCACCAGGGCGGCAAGGCCGGCGGAACCGATCGCATAGCCCTTGGTGACGGCCTTCGTGGTATTGCCCACCGCGTCGAGCAGATCGGTCTTCTCGCGCACGGAATCGTCCAGCCCGGCCATTTCGGCGATGCCGCCGGCGTTGTCGGTCACCGGGCCATAGGCGTCCAGCGCCACCACCATGCCGGCCAGCGCCAGCATCGCCGTGGCGGCGAAGCCGATGCCGATCAGGCCGGCGAGCTGATAGGCGATGATGATGCCGGCGACGATCACCAGCGTCGGCAGCGCCGTGGCTTCCAGGCTGACGGCCAGGCCCTGGATCACGTTGGTGCCGTGGCCCGTCTCCGAAGCCTTGGCGATGGAGCGCACCGGGCGGAAATTGGTGCCGGTGTAATACTCCGTGATCCAGATGATCAGCCCGGTGATCACCAGGCCCAGCAGCGAGCAGTAGAACAGCGTGCGGCCGGTATAGCCGCCCACATCCGTTTCCATCCCGCCCAGCGCATAGCTGATGGCGAACCAGATCAGCACGGCGGAGATTACGGCGGTGAGGCCGAAGCCTTTGTACATCGCGCCCATGACATTGTTCGACTTGCCCAGGCGGACGAAATAGGTCCCGATGATCGAGGCGACGATGCACACGCCGCCGATGAACAGCGGCAGGGCCATGAGGTTCGGCAGCAGGTCGCCCGCGGTCTTCACCAGCAGCGCGATCATCACCATGGTCGCGCCCACAGTGACGACATAGGTTTCGAACAGATCGGCGGCCATGCCGGCGCAGTCGCCCACGTTGTCGCCCACATTGTCGGCGATCACGGCGGGGTTGCGCGGATCGTCTTCCGGGATGCCGGCTTCCACCTTGCCGACGAGATCGGCGCCGACGTCGGCCGCCTTGGTGAAGATGCCGCCGCCGAGGCGCGCGAAGATCGAGATCAGCGAGGCACCGAAGGCCAGCGCCGTCAGCGCCTTGATCACTTCACGGTCGTTCACCGGGATGCCCTGCACCTGGGTCAGCACGTAATAGAACACGGCGATGGCCAGCAGGGCCAGGCCGGCCACCAGCATGCCGGTGATCGCGCCCGCGCGGAAAGCCATGGTCAGGCCCGCTTGCAGGCCTTTCTCGGCCGCCGCCGCGGTGCGGACGTTGGAACGCACCGAGATGTTCATGCCGATGAACCCGGCCGCGCCCGACAGCACCGCGCCGAGCACGAAGCCCACCGCGCTGGTCACGCCGAGGAACACCGCGACGATCACGGCGACGACAATGCCGACCACGCCGATGGTGGTGTATTGCCGCTTCAGATAGGCTTGCGCGCCTTCCTGGATGGCGCCGGCGATTTCCTGCATCTTGGCATTGCCGGCCGGTGCGCCGAGCACCTGGCGGCTGGTGAAAAAGCCGTAAACGATGGCCAGCAAACCCAGCCCGATGGCTACCTGTGTCAGATCCATGACCTGGACATTCCCCCTTCCTGATCCTCTCAGAAGAATGCGCGGCCCGATCGTGGCGCCGGGTCCGCGCAGACCCTGATGGCTATAGGGCGGGCCGAACAGGCGCAAGCTTAAAAGCCGCGCGCCCGCACGGGGCGCGCCGGCGCCCCGAAATGTGACGCCGAAGCACGGAATCTTGCCGTTCTTCATGGTTTATGCGAGGTTAACCCTGTTTACTATAACGGCGCGTAAGGCGGTCTGGGGACCGTTTCAGGGGGTCGCATGGCGTTGGACGGAATGGCTGGAGAAGCCCATCTGCTCGCGCGCGAAGGCGCGGAACATGACACGCGCGCCCGCTCCCCGGGCGGCGCGGCGATCCCGCTGCTCGGCCCCGACGGGCTCGATCGGCACGTCCGCCGCGATCTGCGCAAGCAGGAAATCGCGGTGGCCCGGCAGTTCATGGGCGGCCGGATGTGGCCCTATGTCGTGGCCGCCTGGGGCTGCTTCGCCGTGTGGCTCAGCTTCTTCCCGCTGGCCGTGATGCACTGGCTGAACCTGCCGCTGGCTTTCGTACTGAGCTGCATTTTCGCCACCGGCGGCTACGTCACCAGCCACGAGGCGATGCATTCCAACATCGCCCGCCCGAACAGCCGGCATTACTGGATCAACGAATGGGTGGGGAAGGTTTCCACCATCCCGATCGTCTTCCCGTTCTCCATGGCGCGGCTGATGCACCTGGAACATCACTATCACTGCAACGATCCGCAGAAGGACCCGGATTACAGCGACGAGGCCCCCAGCGCGCTGAAGGCCTGGTACAAGACGTGGTACAACCGCCAGCCGGGCGTGGATGGCTCCATCCATGCCTACAAGCGCATCCTGGCCGAAATGGGCACGCCGGAAGCGGCCAAGGCCCTGCGGGACACGCTGAAGCTGCAACTCCTGTTCATGGCGGTGCTCTTCGCCATGGCGTGGGGCGGTTACGCGATCGAGGCGGCGCTGATCTGGTGGCTGCCGCGCCACGTGGGCCTCAGCTACATCCGCTTCTACCTCAGCTGGGCGCCGCATCACCCGCGCGAAGGGCGCACCGGCCGCTACGAGAACACCAAGGTGTTCAAGAGCCGGCTGGGCCACGTGCTCTCGATGGGGATGGAAACCCACCTCGTCCATCACCTCTATCCGAACATTCCCAACCACCGCACGAAAGAGGCATACTTCGCGCTCAAGCCGATCCTGGCGCAGCGCGGGGTGGATACCTCTTCGCTTTGAGGACGCACCGCATGGAACTCGCGCTCAGGAAGCTGTTCTACGTGATGCCGTTCCTGTTCGGGATCGGCTTCATCGCCCCGCTGATCGCGCAGACCATGGCCTATTGGGACGTGGCGGCGCCTTTCGGCATGAGCCGCATCGCCTTCGGCCTGATGATCGGCGCGCCCTGGGGGCTCTACGCCATGCTGCGCGGGCGCTGGATTTGACGGAGCAGCTTCGCCTCGCGTCCGCCCCGGCCGCCGAAGCGCTTTCGGCCGATGCGCCGGCTTTCCCGCTGGGCGGAGGCGGTGAGCTGGACAAGCACGTGCGGGTGGACCTGCTGCGGCAGGAAAAGGCGATCGCGAAGAAGTATTACGCCATCGGCCAGGCGATCCGCTGGAAATACGTCGCCGCCACGCTGCTCGGCTTCGGCCTGTGGGTCTCGCTCTTTCCGCTGACGATGCTTGGCATCGTGCCGCTGTGGGCCGCGTTCATCGTATCCTACCTGATCGCCACGGCCGGCTATGTCACCGCGCATGAGGCGATGCATTCGACGATCGGCCGCAAGGGCACGAAGGGGTGGTTCTGGAACGAGCTGACCGGCCAGCTTTCCATGATCCCGCTGATGTTCCCCTTCAGCATCGCCCGCGCCACCCATTTGCAGCACCATCGCTTTCCCAACGATCCGCTGCGCGATCCCGATTATCCCGATGGCGCGCCTAACTTGCGCGCGGCGCTGTGGAAGGCGTGGCTGAACCGCCAGCCCGGCAAGACCGCGCAGGCGCATCACATCAAGAAGGTGATGCTGGAACAAGTCGGCACGCCCGAAGCCAGGCGCGCGCTCAAGGAAACCGCGCTGGTCCAGCTGGCCGGCACGCTGTTCTTCATCGGCATGGCGCTGGCCGGCTATGCGATGGAGATCGCCATGGTCTGGTGGCTGCCGCGCTGGCTGGCGCTGATCCACACGCATGTCTTCTTCAGCTGGGAAACGCACCACCCCCAGACGGGGCGCGGCCGCTATGACAACACGCGCATTTTCAAAAGCAGCGTGGGCAGCTTCCTGTCGATGTGGATCGAGTTCCACCTGGTCCACCACCTCTATCCCAACATCCCGATGCACCTGACCAAGAAGGCCTATTTCGAGATGAAGCCGGTGCTCGAAGCGCGCGGCGTGGACTGCAGCGCGCACTGAGCCTGCGCCCGTCATTGCGAGATTCTCGTCATTGCGAGCGTAGCGAAGCAATCCAGAGCGTATTGCCCTGCCGCCCTGGATTGCTTCGCTACGCTCGCAATGACGATCTGGGGGCTGGGCGATACTACTCCAGCAGCACCTCCGCTGCTGCCCCCTCCCGCAAGGAAGAGGGCTACGGCCCCCCGTGTTGCCAGCCCAGGCCCTCGCTGTTCACCAGCGGCTCCCCATCCAGGAACAGCGGCGCGAAGCCGCCTGGTTCGGCGCGGCCGATGCGGGTCGCGGGTATCGGCGGCTCCGTGCCGGCGGGCAGGGTGAACAGCAGCTCGTAATCGTCGCCCCAGCGCAAGGCGTCGAGCCGCCGGCTCTCGGGCGCGGCGATGGGCACGGCGTGGCTGTCGATCGCCAGCGATACCTCGCCCGCCCCGGCCAGCCGCCAGGCATCGAGCAGCAGGCCGTCCGATACGTCCATCATGGCGCTGGCGAGCGGGGCGAGGGCCTGCCCCTCGGCCAGGCGGGGGCGGGGGCGGCGATAGGCGGCGCTGTCCGCGCCGCTGCCGTCACGCAGGGCCTCGAAGCCCAGCATGGCGGCGCCCAGCGCGCCTGTCAGCCACAGCGTATCGCCCGGCTGCGCCCCGGCGCGCGAGGGAACTGGCTTGTGGCTCGCGCGGCCCACCGCAGTCAGGCCGTAAGCGCGAGGCGGCCCGCCGGAAGAGGTGTCGCCGCCCAGCAGCGGCACCCCGTATTCGCCGAGCACTTGCCCCAGCCCTTCCACGAACCGCCGGTCGTCTTCCCCCAGCATGAAGCCCAGCAGCACGCCGATCGGCTGCGCCCCTTTGGCGGCTAGGTCCGACAGATTGCGCGCAACCAGCTTCCAGGCCACGTCGGCCGGGTCCTGGCCGGGCAGGAAGTGCACGCCTTCCACCATCATGTCATGCGTCAGGATCAGCGCCTCGCCGCCGATCTCGATCACGGCGGCATCGTCGGCCAGGCCGCGCGCGGCGGGGTGCGTGGCGAGGGCGCGCAGCGCCTCGATGAAGGCGGCTTCCCCGCTCATCGCCGGCGGCCCTAGCGCACCGCCTTCGCTACCGCGTCCAGCACGCCGTTGACGAACTTCGCCTCGCGCGCGTCGAAGAAGGCGTGGGCGACATCGACGTATTCGCTGATCGCGCTGGCGGTCGGCACGTCCGGCCGTGCCAGCAGCTCGTAAGTTCCGGCGCGCAGGATCTGGAGCATGGTCTTGTCGAGCCGGGACAGGCTCCACCCCTGCGCCAGCCGTTCGGTCAGGCGGGCGTCGATCTCTTCCTGCCGCGCATCCACGCCGCGCACCACGTCGTCGAAGAAATCGACTTCGGCTTCGATGTATTGCGCGTCCTCGATTTCGCGGCCCAGCCGGTGCTGATGGAACTCGTTGAGCAGGCGGGCGATGGGCGTCTTTTCCATCTCGCGCTGATAGAGCGCCTGGACCGCGGCGAGGCGGGCGGCGGCGCGCGAGCGGGATCGGGGTGGGCTGTTCATGCCAGGCGCAGTTCGACGGACTTGGCGTGGGCCGGCAGGCCTTCCGCCTCGGCCAGCGCCACGGCGGCGGGGCCGATCTTGGCCAGCGCATCGGGGCTGACGGCGATGAAGCTGGTGCGCTTCATGAAATCGAGCACCGACAGCCCGCTGGCGAAGCGCGCGCGGCGGCCGGTGGGGAGCACGTGATTGGGGCCGGCCACATAATCGCCCACCGCTTCCGGCGTGTGCCGGCCGAGGAACACGCTGCCCGCGTGGCGCAGCCGGGCGAACAGGGCCTCCGGCTCGTCCACCGCCAGCTCGACGTGTTCGGCGGCGAGGCGGTTGGCGAGGGCAGGGGCTTCGGACAGGTCGGACACCACCAGCAGCACGCCGTTGGCGTCCCAGCTCTGCCGCGCGACGCGTTCGGTTGAAAGCATCGTGCACTGCACGTCCACCCGATCCTCCACCTGGCCGGCGAAGCCTTCGTCGTCGGTGATGAGGATCGATTGGGCGGAGGGATCGTGCTCCGCCTGGCTCAGCAGGTCGGCGGCGATCCAGTCGGGATCGTTCTTGCCGTCCGCGATGACCAGGATCTCGCTCGGCCCGGCGACCATGTCGATGCCGACCACGCCGTAAAGTTGGCGCTTGGCTTCCGCCACCCAGGCGTTGCCGGGGCCGGTGACGACATCCACCGGCTTGATCCGCTCGGTGCCGTAAGCCAGCGCGGCCACGGCCTGCGCCCCGCCCACGCGCCAGATCTCGTCCACGCCTGCCAGATGCGCAGCAGCCAGCACCAGCGGGTTCACCTCGCCGCGCGGCGTCGGGGTGACCACGGCCAGCCGCTCCACCCCGGCCACTTTGGCGGGAATGGCATTCATCAGCAGCGAGGAAGGATAGGCCGCCCGCCCGCCAGGGACATAGAGCCCGGCGGCATCCACCGGCCGCCACCGCGCGCCCAGGCGCACGCCGGCCTCGTCGGTGAAATCGCGGTCACGCGGCAGCTGGTCCTGGTGATAGGCGCGGATGCGCGCGGCCGCCAGTTCCAGCGCCTCGCGCAAGCGCGGCTCGAGCGCGGCGAAGGCGGCCTCGCACGCCTCGGCCCCGATGCGCCAGTCGCCATGCTCGGTCAGCTGGTGCTTGTCGAAGCGCTGGGTATATTCCGCCAGAGCCTCGTCGCCGCGCTGGCGCACTTCGGACAGGATATCGGCGACCACGCGCGACACGTCGTCCTCGCTCTCGCGCCGATCGTTGACCAGGCGGGCGAACTTGCGCTCGAAATCGGGATCGCGGGTGGAAAGGCGCAGCATCAGGCGGCTCCTGAGCTTGTCGAAGGGCGTTCGGCTTGCGCGCGGAACCGTTCCACCAGCGCGGCAACGCGCGGTTCGGTCTTCAGCGCGGCGCGGTTGACGATCAGTCGGGCGGAAACTGGCATGATCGTGTCGGTTTCCACCAGGCCGTTATCGGCCAGCGTGCGGCCGGTGGAAACAAGGTCCACGATTCGCATCGACAGGCCCAGCGAAGGCGCCAGTTCCATCGCGCCGTTGAGCTTGATGCATTCGGCCTGGATGCCCTGCCGCTCGAACCAGCGCTGGGTGATGTTAGGATACTTGGTGGCGATCCGCAGGTGGCTGGCATTGCCGGCCTTGTATTCGCTGCCCTGCTCCGGCTCGGCCACGGAAAGGCGGCAATGGCCGATGTCGAGATCGACCGGGGCGTACAACTCCGAATAGCGGAACTCCTCGATCACGTCGGAGCCGACGATGCCGGCCTGCGCCGCGCCGAAGGCGACGAAGGTGGCCACGTCGAACGCGCGCACGCGGATGATCCGCGTCTCGCCGCCTTCGCAGGCGAAGCTCAGCGCGCGGTTGCCCTTGTCGTGGAAGGCGCTTTCCGGCACCAGCCCGGCACGCGCCATCACCGGCAGCGCCTCGTCCAGGATGCGCCCTTTGGGCACGGCGAAGGTCAGCGGGGAAGGGGTGAGGGCACAAGCCATGGCGCGCGCCGTGTAGGCAAGCGGACGAGAAAGGGCAACGGCGATGGCAGGCAACCGGGTCATGGAAACGGCCGATGTGCGTGACGGCATCGTCTGGCAGGCCGATCATGCCGACAAGGCCGATGCCCCGATCACAGGCCGCATCGTGCGCGCCACCATGGCGATCCTCGATACGCGGACCGAACTCGCCCGGCGCATGGCCACCTGGCCCGGCTTTGTGCTGGAAGACGCCTTGCCGCTCAGGATCGCGGGCGGGCTCCACTGGCTGCATCTCTCGGGGGCGGAGGCGCGGCTGGCGCCGGTCTATGTTGGGCAGGTGACCGATCAGGTGCTGGTGGACGCCATCGTCGCCGCCGTGGCGGTGGACTGGGATGCGCGGCTGGTGCCCTGGCTCGACAGCCCGCCGCAGACCAACGAGGCGGGCCGATCGTCCAGCATCATGGGCGGCCTGCTGTGGCTGGCCCAGCGCCTCGGACCCCGCTTCGAGATGAACGAAATCGGCGCCAGCGCCGGCGTCAACACGATGATGGAGCGCTATCGCTACGATCTCGGCGGCGTAGAGGTCGGCCCGGCGGATTCGCCCATGCGGCTCAAGCCCGAATGGCGCGGCCCTCCGCCGCCGGCGGGCGAGGTCGATATCGTCGCGATCCGCGGCTGCGACCGGGCGCCGGTCGATCTGTCCGATCCGGCGGAGGCCTTGCGGCTCAAGGCCTATGTCTGGGCCGACGCGCAAGAGCGGATGGCCCGTATCGACGCCGCCATCCGCCTCGCCGCCCATCAGCCCCCGCTGCTTGAGCGCAACGATGCGGGCGCTTTCGTGGAACAGCGGCTGGAGATGCCGCAGCAGGCCGACGTCACCCGCGTGCTGTTCCATTCGGTAATGTGGCAGTACCTGCCCGACGGCACGCGCCGCGCGATCACCACGGCGATGGAACAGGCCGGCGCCCGCGCCACGGCAGAGCGGCCGCTGGCCTGGATTCGCCTGGAAACCAATCGCGAGACGTTCCGGCACGAATTGTCGATCCGCTATTGGCCGCATGGCGAAACAGCCGTGAACCTTGCAGAAGCGCATCCGCATGGCGCCTGGGTCATCTGGCATTAAGCTGCGTAACGGGCGCCATACAATTTCATGCAATTTGGTGGGCGGGCGACATAAGCCTGCGACGAACAGGTCCTAGTTGGGTGTCATCGCCACAGAGCGACCCGAACACGAAAGGAACTGGTCATGAAAAAGTTTGCCATCATCGCCGCGGTCGCCGCTGCTGTCGCCGCTGTTCCCGCCGCCGCGCAGGAATCCACGCAAATCTACTTCGGCGATCTCGATGTCGCCTCGGCCACCGGCGCGCATGTGCTGGGTGAACGGCTCGAAGCGGGCGCCGCCACTGTCTGTGCTCGCCCCGACACCCGCGATCTGAAGGGCATGGCCGCCTGGCAGGAATGCAAGAACGCCGCCATCACTTCGGGCGTGGAGCAGCTTGCCAGCCAGGGCATCAACGTCAATGCGGCACTGGCTTCCGTGAAGTAATCGCCTGAAGTCTTCCTCTTCCCGAACCGGCTGGGTCCCGCGCCCGGCCGGTTCATGATTCCGGGCCCGACTCCCGGCCGCGCCAGCGGGCGATCCGTTCCTGCCAGCCGCCATGGAACGAGCCCCATTCCCAAACCGCCGCCAGGATCATCACCGCGACGGTGAGCGTGCCCAGCGCCAGCGCCGGAATCTTCACCATCCAGCCGGCCAGCGCCAGTGGAACGAGCAGGGCCAGGGCGGCCAGATGCGAAAGCGGGAACCGGCCATGCGGGCTGGCCACTTGCTTGAAGAACCCCAGCCCCAGCAGGAATACGATCAGCGCCCCGCACTGGAAGGCGACCAGCGCCGGCGCGGCGGCCCCGTGCGGGTGGGCCAGCAGCAGTTCGTCCGCCACCGCCGCTCCCACGATCCCGGCCACGATCGGCATATGCAGATAGGTATAGGCATTGCGCGCGACGCGGCCCGGTTCGGGATGATGCGCGATCAATTCGGCCCCGCGCCGGGCGCCCACGTCGAAATAGACCCACCACATCATCACCGATCCGGCGAAGGCGATCAGGAAGGCGGCGATATTGCCGGGCGTCATCGGCTCGCCGGCGAAGGTGGCCCCGGTCACGACGATTCCCTCGCCCAGCGCGATGATGATGAACAAGGCGGAACGTTCGGCCATGTGGTGGCCGGATATCGTCCAGTCGCGCACGCTCGAACGGCCCAGGAAGGGCACGTAGAACAGCGCCGCCGGTCCCGCGTATTCGATCGCCAGCGCCGCGATCCACCAGATCATGCGCGCCGGCCCTTCGGCCAGCACGGCGCCGCCGATCCAAAACAGCCCGGAAGCCATGAACCAGATCGCGATGCGCATCATGTTGCGGCCGCTTTCGCCTTCGGCCCGGCGCATGATCGTCGCCAGGAACACGGTGCGGCCCACTTGTATCGCCACATAGGCGCCGGCGAAGGCCAGCGCGCCGCCGTCGAAGGCGCGGGGCAGGGCCACCGCCATGATCAGGCTTGCCAGCATCACCAGAAGCAGCGCGATCCGCACCGGCACCCGTTCCGGATCGGCCCAGTTGGCGAACCATGTGGTGTACATCCACACCCACCACACCGCCGCGAACACGATCGCCGCCTGCGCCAGCCCCCGCCAGCTCAGCTCGCCCAGCAGCAGATGCGAAATCTGGGTGATCGCAAAGACATAGACGAGATCGAAGAACAGCTCGAGATAGGTGACCGGCGTCGGCCCGCCCGCATGATGGCGCAGAAGCGAGCCGCGATCGGCCGGTTCCTCCTCGGGCATCGTGGTCCCCGGGCGGCGCTAGGGATAGCTGACGGTCAGCGGCTTGCGCGGCAGGGGGATGGACTCCACCTCGTCCCCCGGCACCTTGGGGAAGCGCCCTTGCTGCCAATCTTCCTTGGCCTGGTTGATCCGCTCGCGGCTGGAACTGACGAAGTTCCACCAGACATAGCGGCGATCGGCGAAGGCCTCCCCGCCCATCAGCATGACCTTGCCCCCCCGGTCGGAGCGTAGCGTCATCGTCTCGCCCGGCTTCAGCAGCACCAGCGCATAGAGATCCAGCGGCAGGCCGTCGATGCTCGCCTCGCCGCCCACCAGCATGACCGCGCGTTCGTCGGCCCCGCCCCTGGCGGAACCGTCGATCGGGATCGCGCCCGCCGGGCCCAGGTCGATCTCGGCATAGATCGTCTCGGCATAGGTCGTCGTCGGCGCGCGCTTGCCCCACAGCTCGCCCATGATCACCTGCGCCTTCACGCAGGTATCCTCCATCACGGGGATGTCGCTCACCGCCTCGAACGCGGGTTCTAGCTCCTCGCGCCCATCGGGCAGGGCCAGCCAGGTCTGCATCCCGTAAAGCGCCGGGCCGCCGCCCCGCTCCGTCTGCGGGCTGCGCTCCGAATGGACGATGCCCTTGCCGGCGGTCATCAGGTTCACGGTGCCGGGGTGAATGGTGGAAAAGGTGCCCAGGCTGTCACGATGGTCGATCGCGCCTTCGAACAGCCAGGTCACTGTGGCCAGGTTGATGTGCGGATGCGGGCGCACGTCCATCCCTTCGCCGGGCGCCAGCCGGGCGGGGCCGAACTGGTCGACGAACACGAACGGCCCGACCATCGCCCGCGTTGGGCTGGGGATCGCCCGGCGCACCTGGAACCCGCCGAGATCGTGGGTGACGGGGATGACCGTCTGCAGGATGCTCATTCGCTGTCCAGTTCCGGATAGTAGCGGAAGATGCCGTCCTCATTGAACTCCAGCCGGCGGTCGGATGCAAGATAGGCTTCCACGCCGTCGATGTCCGTCACCGCGCCGCGAACCAGCTCCAGCCGGGGATAGTCCAGCTCGGCCATGCGATTGGGGAACATGTAGTCGAGCCCTTCCATCAGCTGGAACAGCGACGTGTCCACGTGCGTCCAGCGGTCACCCAGCATGAAGGGGCCGCCGTTCTCTTCCAGCGCCAGCTCGAAATGGTCGAGGAACCGGGGAATGCGGTGGTCGCGGAAGTTCTGCGCCGCTTCATAGGCCGCGTCCATCTGATCCTGGTAATAGAGGCTGGCCGACACCGGATGGTGCACGGCGTGCACTTCGGCGACGATGTCCGTCACGTCGAGCTGCAGCTGGATCAGTTGCAGGTCGATCTCCAGCTCGCCCGCGCCGAAATCGTGCCGGTCGGCCAGATAGGCCAGGATATGCGCCGTCTGGCCGATGCACAGATCGCCGTGCACCAGGTAGGGCGGGGCAAAGGGCCGGATGCCGCGGCGGCTGCCGAGGTCTTCCATCAGCGCTTCGGCGCCGTGCTCGCGCGCCATGTCCTCATAATCCACCTCGGCCGCTTCCAGCGCCAGGCGCACGAATTCGCCGCGTCCGGGGATATTCGGCCAATACCACAGCTGATAGCTCACGCCGCTTCTCCCGGTGCGAAGGCGCGGATCGCCAGGGCGTGGACCCGCTGCCCCGGAATGTCGCCCAGCGCGCGGTTGACCATGCGCTGGCGCTCCACCCGGTTGCGGCCCGTGAAGGCCGCGCTTTCGATGACCACGGTGAAGTGGGATTCGCCGCTGCCGTCGTCGCCGGCATGGCCATGATGCCGTGCGCTGTCGTTGATCACGTCCAGCCGCGTGGGCAGGAAGGCATGCTGGAGCAGCGTTTCGATTTCTCGTGCGATCGTTCCGCTCATCGGTCGTCTCCGGGGGTTTTCATCGGCGCCGCCTATCACCATTAGAGATCGAATGCGCCCTCAGAAGTTCCACGGCCGATACCCTAGCGAAGGGCGCCAGTGCGCCGCTCCCGGGTGCAGCGAACCCGGTGAATACCGCGCGCCCGGCAGTGAGGAGCCGAGCTTCGACGGGCCGGGCGACTGGCGCTGGCTGTGCCTCGATCACGTGCGCGAATTCAATGCCGGGTATGACTGGTTCGAAGGCATGACGGCCGACGAGATCCTCGCCGCGCAATCGCCGATCGCCGGGTGGGAACGGGAAACGCGCGCGTTCCGCCCCGGTGCCGGCGCCATGCCGCGCTGGGCCGATTTCGACGATCCGCTCGATGCGATCGGCGCGCGCGCTTCGGAGATACGCGGCCGCGCCCAGGCCCGCCAGGCCTCGCGCGAACAGGCCGCCCGCTTCACCGCGCGCGAGCGGGAAGCGCTGTCGGTCATGGGCCTCGGCCCGCAGACCGATCGCGCCGAGCTTCGCAAGCGCTATTCGGTGCTCGTCCGCCGCTATCATCCCGATCGCAACGGCGGGGACCGCAGCCACGAGGCGCTGCTGCAACGGGTGGTGGAAGCCTACCAGCTTCTGCGGGGAGCCGCGGCTTTCGCCTGAGCTACATCGAAGCGCCGTCGAACTCGGTGATCTCCAGCGCGCCGAGGTCCAGGCCCGGCACGCAGCGCAGGTTGATTTCCACCATGGCCACGCCCCCCGGGCCCTTGCCTTCCGCGAAGGGCGCGCAGCCGCAAGTGGCGCAGAACTGGTGGCGCACCGCATGCTTGTTGAAGGTGTATTCCATGGCCTGCCCCGCCGGGCGCACGAAGCTGACCTTATCCGCCGTGGTGAAATGATGGATGTTGCCCTTGCGCCGGCAGATGGAACAATTGCACGTCATGCCCTTGGTGGGCGGATCTTCGTCCACCGTGGCGCTGAGCGCGCCGCAATGGCAGCTGCTGGTGTAAGTCATCCCTGGCCTTTCTGCATCTCCGCGATCAGCGCGTTGTCGATCGCCTTGCCCGCCTTGTAGGCATCGCGCGCCCTGAACCGCTCGGCATAGGCCGTCAGGCTGTCCCGCGCCGGAATCGTGCCGAATTGCAGGCCCCAGTCCACCGCGCTGCCGACATAGACGTCCGCCATCGTGAAGCGCGGACCGCACACATGGTCATGCGCCGCGAACCAGGATTCCAGCGTGCCGATGGTCCTTTCGAAATTGCCGAAGCCCAGCGCCACTTCCTGTTTCTCATTGGGTTTCCAGCCGAAAGCGTTGCTGGTCACCGCCTGCTCCAGTGGCCCGGCGGCGAAGAACAGCCAGCGGAAATAATCCGCCTTCTCTTCCGGGCGCGGCAGCAGTTCGGGCGCGGACATCTCGGCCAGGTAATGGCACACCGCCGCCGCCTCGCTCACCACGTGATCGTGCCCGCCGTGGTGATGGATGATCGTCGGCAGCTTGCCCATCGGATTGGCATCCAGCAGCGCGCGGGGCTTGGCGTCCCAGGCGACGAACACCGGCTCGTAATCGGCGCCCGCTTCATGCAGTGCCCAGCGCGCGATCTGCGCCCGGCTCATCGGATTGAAGAAGAACGTATACTCGGCCATGGCAAATCCTCCGCTGTGGAGAACATTAAGCGAACATGTGGGTGGGAATCAACCGGCTCGCGTCAATAATCCACCTTGGGGAAGAACTCCGCGCCCCGGCCTTCCGGCGTCGTATCCAGCAGGCCCCACAACGGGTCGATCGTATCCAGGCCGCGATGGTTCTGCCCCGGGTCTTCCGGCGCGAAGACCAGTTCGCTGCCCCAGACATGCCTGATCGTGCCCCCATCCTTGTGGAACACGTTCAGCATCGGCTCGTCCCAGTCCTCGCCGGGCTTGTAGCCGCGCTCGGCACGCATCGCCGGGGTCAGCGACGCGGTGTTGCCATAGTATTGCGCGGGATAGGCGTTCCCGGCGGTGGACAGCAGGCGCAGATGATCCCAGCCGCGCGCGTGCGCCCAGGCGGCCAGCCGCGCGATCGGCGATCGGGCGACGACATAAAACGCCGCACGCTGCGTCACATGCCGCGCCGCGCCGTCGAGGGAATCGAGCAGGTGGGTGCAGCCGGCACAGGGCACGTCGCGCTCCGGCCCGAACATGTAGCTGTAGAGCAGCAGCGTGGAATGCTCCCCGAACAAGTCGGAAAGCCGCAGCCGTTCGGGCCGGAAATGCGCGCCGATGCCTTCGAAGACATAGTCCTCCGGCACCTCTCCGCCGGGCGGGAGCGCGCGGCGCATCTCGGCCACCGCTTCCGTCTGGCGGCGAAGCGCGATCTCCGCATTGAGCAGCGCATTGCGCGCCTCGCGATAGGCGGCGCTCTCGTTGGGGAAGGCCATGCGCGGGAAGGGATCGGTCATGTCATGCCTCCGCCCTGACGTTCTCGCACAGCGCTTTGAACTGATCGGCCATCACGCCCCAGCCGGCTTCGAAGCCCATGTCCTCGTGCTGCTGACGGGTCTCGTCGGTCCAATGGCGCGCCCGGGCGGTGAAGCGGGTGCCGCGGCCTTCGGGCTCGATTTCCCAGATGCCGATCATGAACGGGCCGGCCGGCTCGAAGTCGCCCACCACCGCATCCGTGGTGACGAAACGGCGGCCCGGCTCATACGCCAGGTAGATGCCGTTCTGCGGCATGATCTCCCCATCGGGCCCGTAAAACGTCATCTCGCAGCGGCCGCCCGCGCGGCGATCCTGGTGGTCGATCTCGGCGCGCCACGGCTTTGGGCACCACCATTCTTCCTGGCGATCGACCATGACCGACCACACGGCGTTCGGCGGCGCCTCGATGAATCGGGTGACGCTGAGTTCGCGATTGTCGCTCATGGCAGGATCCTCTCGTGAAAAGTCAGTCGCGGTCGGGCGCGCCGGGCGGGAAGTAGGCGCGATAAGGGCGGGCTTCCTCCACGCAGCGGCTTACCGCGGGCAGGGCCAGCAGTTCGGCGCGCAGGGCGGCCAGGCGCGGGCAGTGATCGGGGATCCGCTCCACCCAGTCGGCATAGAACAGCGACGGCGCGGCGGCGCAGCTGACCAGCGAGACGTGGGGCGTCAGCACATTGGCCGAAAGCCAGTGCTCCAGCCAGCGATAGGCCCGTTGCAAGCCCGCCTTGCCCGCTTCGACCTCGGCCGGATCGGGCGCATCCCTCAGCCCCAGCGAGGGATTGTCCCGATCGGCAAAGTGCGCGGCAACCACACGCTGCATGTTGCCCATCACATAATTGTCGAACACCCGGTCCAGCATCCGCGCGGCCACCGCCATGCCTTCGTCCCTCGGGATCAGCGGCGCGGCGCCGGGGTGATGCACGGCGAGATATTCGATGATCGCCGTCGCCTCGATCACCGTGATCCCGCCGTCGGTCAGAACCGGAAACTTGCCCGCTGGATGCGCGTCGCCGACGAAGGCCGCGTTGTCCGGGTGATCGGGGGCGACCGGGCGGAACTCGAATGCCGTTTCATTGGCATAAAGCGCGATCTGCGCCTTCCAGGTGTAGGACGAGAACGGATGGCCATAGAGTGCGAGTGTCACCAGCTTCCCTCCTTGATAGCTTCGCGGCGGCGCAGTTCGGCTTTGCTCGGCTCGCCCTCCGGCCCCACGCTTCCGGTGCGCACTTCGCCTGCCGGTTCATAACTCGCGCCGATTACGCCGGTGTCCGACACGGCATGGCGGGTCAGGCGATAGCTGCCCGGCGGCGCAGCGCGCCCCTCTTCGCCGCCGCCGAACACCCGCTTGCCGTTGCCGAGCAGGACCGGGTGGATGATCAGCGTCATCTGGTCGATCAGCCCCGCGGCGAGCAACGGCGGATAGAGCGTGCTGCTGCCCCAGATCTGCACATCGCGCCCCTCGCTCGCCTTGAGCCGGGCCACGGCTTCCGGCAGCTCGCCTTTCAGGCGGTGGCTATTCTCCCATTCGAGCGGCCTGTCGGCATGGGTGGCGACGAACTTGTTCACCCGCTGGAATGCCGCGCCGACCGGCACGTCCTGGTGATAGGGCCAGTAGCCCGCGAAGATGTCGTAAGTCCGCCGGCCCAGCAGCAAGTCGTGTTCGCCTTCGAACAGCGGGGCCATGATGCGTTGCCCGCTCTCGTCATCGAAAGGCGCCGTCCACCCGCCGAAGCGGAAGCCGCCGGTGGGGTCCTCCGTCGGCCCGCCGGGGGCCTGCATGACTCCGTCCAGCGAAACGAACACCGCCGCGGTAAGCTTGCGTGGCATCCACTATCTCTCCACTCTTTTTCGTCATCCCCGCGAAAGCGGGGATCCAGGGCCGTTGAGCGCTTCACGCGCATTTTTCGTTCGCTGGGCTCCCGCTTTCGCGGGAATGACGAGCATGGGATTCAAACCTTGGCCTGCGTTCCCTCGGCGGCGGCCTCCAGCGCGGCGATGTCGATCTTCTTCATCGTCATCATCGCCTCGAACACGCGCTTCGCACGGGCCTTGTCCGGCTGGTCCATGTTCTCGGCCAGGAGGCGCGGGGTGATCTGCCAGGAAACGCCCCACTTGTCCTTGCACCAGCCGCACATGCTTTCCTGCCCGCCATTGCCGACGATGGCGTTCCAGTAACGATCGGTCTCTTCCTGGTCCTCCGTGATGACCTGGAACGAGAACGCCTCGCTTTGCTTGAAATGCGGCCCGCCGTTGAGGCCCAGGCAAGGGATGCCCAGCACCGTGAACTCGACGGTGAGTGGCTCCCCTTCCTTCGCGGAAGGGTTGTCGGCCGGCGATCGGTGGACCTTGCCGATGGAGCTGCCGGGGAAAGTCTCGGCATAGAAGCGTGCGGCGCTTTCCGCATCACTTTCGTACCACAGGCAGACGAGCGTCTTGTTGATGGCCATGGCTATGTTCCTCTCGGGCCCACGAAGGCGACCGGCGCACCGGCGGGGTCGATCGTGTTGAAGATGAAGCCCCCACCGGGGACTTCGTGCACATCGTTGGTCACTTTGCCGCCGCTCGCTTCCGCGGCGGCGCGGGCGGCATCGATGTCGGCCACGGCGAAATAGGGCAGCCAGCCGACCGTCATGTAATCGGCCATCCACGGGTTGATCGCGCCCAGCCGCTCCTCGCCCGCGGTGATGAAGCGGTAATGGCCTTTTTCGCCCATCGGCATGGCCTGCTCCGCCTCCCAGCCGAACAGAGCGGTATAGAACGCGGTGGCGGCGGGCTCGTCAGTGGTCTCCAGCTCGTTCCAGGTGCAATGGCCGGGCGTATCCGGCTGGAATGCGTCGCTCTTGGCATCGGGCTGGCCGGGCGGCGACACCGGGTCCATCACATAGAAGGCGGCGCCCTGCGGATCGCCGAGCATGGCCATGGTGCCGACCTCTATGGTGCGCGGTCCCATCCACAGCTGCCCGCCCAGGTCCCTGGCCTTGTTGATCGCGGCGCCCACGTCCTCCACATGGAAGTAAGGCACCCAGCCGGGCTTTGCGCCATGGGCGATCATGTCCTGGCTCAGCTTCAGCACGCCGCCGGCCATGCCGCCGTCACCACGCTGGATCGCGCGATAATCGTTGTCGCCGCCCACCGGCGCGCCGGCGGAAGCGATTTCCCAGCCCAGCACCGCGCGATAGAAATCGCGCACCGCGTCGGGATCGGGGGCCATCAGCTCATACCAGATCGGTATTCCGGCCATCGCTCAGGCGCCTTTCGAAAGGATCGGGGCGAACCCGCCCCAATACATCCGCTGCCCGTCGAACGGCATGTTGTCCTTGTCCGGAGCCATCCGCTCGTCTTCCATGACCTTCTTCCACCCTTCGTTGCGGGTGGCCTCGTCCGGCCACTCGACGAAAGAGAAGACCACGTTTTCATCGTCCTGGGCATCGACCGAACGGTAGAAGTCGGTCCGCTGGCCTCTGGGCACGTCCACGCCCCACGCTTCCAGATCGCGCGTCGCGCCGTGATCCAGGAACACCTGGGCCGCCTTGACCGCCATCTCGCGGTAAGCCTCGCGATTGCCGTTCGGCACGGGCGCCACGAAGCCGTCGACATATCGACCGCCGCTGAAGCGCCCCTCGTCCACGATGGGCTCGAACCCGCCGATGATCATCCGCTTGCCGTCGAACGGCATGTCGCTGCCCAGTTCCTTCATGCGTGGATCGGCCATCATCGCATCCATGTCCTGCGCCTCGAAAGCCCTGGCGGTGGCCTTGTCGGGCCAGATCACCCACGAGAAGACGACCTTCTCACCTTCACCCAGGTCCACGGCCTTGCGGAAGTCGGTGACCTTGCCGTCGGGAACGTCGGCTTCCCAGGCTTCCACGTGCTCCAGCGCGCCGTGCTTTTGGGCATGGTCCCAGTAGATCTCGGACATGGCCCGATAAGTGTCCTTGCTGCCTTCCGACACGGGCAGGACGTACCCATTCACGTACATGGCATTTCTCCTCAGGCTGCCCGCGAGGGCTCGTTTTCGAAATCGGCGAGCTGCGCCGCCAGGGCACGCTGGTATGCCGGTCGTTCCTCTCCCCGCGCCTTGTAGGCGGTGAGCTTGGGATATTCGGCGACGATACCGGTGTGGCGCAGGGTGTTGAGCACCGTGATCATGGCGATATCCGCGATCGAGAACGGCCCGGCCAGCCAGTCCCGCTCGCCCAAGGCGTCGCTCACGCGCTTCAGCTTCTGCCGACACAGGCCCAGCGCGGCCTCGCGCGCCGGCGGCATCCAGTCCTCGTCCTTGTGGAGCAAGTCATAGACGACGATCCGCGTGGTAAAGGGCTCCACGCTGTTCAACGCCGAAAACAGCCAGGCGATCGCGCTCCAGCGGGCCTGCGCATCGGTCGGCAGCAGGCGCTCGTCCTGTTCGCCGAGATAGAGCAGGATCGCCCCGGTCTCGAACAGCTTGAGGTCGCCCTCGGCGAAAGCGGGAACCTGGTCGAACGGCTGCCACGCCAGATAGCTTTCGGGGCGCGGATCGCGCGCGCTGAGCAGCTCGGTCGCGTAGGGCCGGCCGATTTCCTCCAGCGCCCAGCGCACGCGCAAGTCGCGCACCACGCCGCGGGCGAAATCGGGCACCCAGTCGAAGGCGGTCAGAACGGGGCGGGGCATTGCCTCGGGCATCGTTCAATCCTTTCGCGTGTCGAAGGGAAAGACGGAGCGAAGCGCCGGATGCCTCAACCACAGGCCGCCCCAGACCATCAGGCCCAGGTAGACGCCGAACAATGTGTGGGTGAGCAGCGCACTGTCGATCCGCAGGTGGGTGGCGATCGCGCCGCCGAGATAGCCGGTGATCAGAACCGCGCCGAGCACGCTGGTGCGGGGCCAGATATAGAGCAGCGTCGGCACCAGCAGCAGGGTGCCGAGCATGCGCATCGTCCCCGGGTCCAGCGACCAGCCGATCTCCGGGCTCTGGGCCGCGACGAGGCCGGGCAGGGCCAGCTTGGTGCCGGCGTCCACCAGCAGGAATACGGCGGCAAGCCCGCTGAGCACCCGGCCCGTCCATAGCGAGGCCGATGCCGGACCGGGGGTGGAGGTTGGGGCAAACGATGCCATCGCGCGTCTCCTCTTCCCGCCGGGGCGATCAGCCCACCGGTTGCTCGGCCACGGTTTCGCCTTCGGCCACGGCGTCCATATTCATCCAGGCGTTTTCCCAGATATGGCCATCGGGGTCCTCGAAGCTGCGGCCGTACATGAAGCCCAGATCCTGCTTCGGCGTCGGATCGGCCTTGCCGCCGGCCGCCACGGCCTTGCTCACGATCGCTTCCACATCGTCGCTGCTGTCCTGGCTCAGGCACAGCAGCACTTGCGCGCTGTCATGCGCGTCGGGGATCATCTTGCTGGTGAAGGTCTTCCAGAAATCGTGCCTCAGCAGCATGACCACGATCTGGTCCGACCACATCATCGCCGCCGCCTGCTCGTTGGTGAACATCGGGTTGTTGGTGAAACCCACCGCTTCATAGAACTTCATCGACCGCGCCAGATCGGTCACGGGCAAGTTCACGAAGATCATCTTGTCGCTCATTTCAGCATTCCTCTTCCCTGGTGCTGGGGGCCGCGAATCGGCGCTTGAGTTTGCTGCCCTATGGAGTTACTAAAAGCAACTATGAAGTTACAAAAAGAAACCGAGTCGCAGGAAAAACACGGCAAGTGGTATCAGGACGCCTGCGGCACGGCCTTCGCCATGGAACTGATCGGGGAACGCTGGTCCCTGCTGATCGTGCGTGAACTTATGCTCGGCGGAAGGCGCTTTTCGGACTTGCGCGCCAGCCTGCCCGGAATCTCGGCCAAGGTGCTGACGGAACGGCTCGCCAGCCTCGAACAGGCGGGGGTGCTGGTCCGGCGCAAGCTGCCGCCGCCCGCTGCGACGCAGGTCTATGAACTGACCGCCTGGGGCTATCTCGCCGAACCGGCGATCCAGGAACTGGGCCGCTGGGCCGCGCGCTCGCCCGAGCATAACCCCCAGCTTCCGCTTTCGCCGGTGAGCTTCATGCTCAGCCTGCGCACGATGATCGATCACGCGGCGGCGCACGCCTTCGATGCCACGGTCGGCTTCACCGTGGGCGGCGAAAGCTTCCTTGCCGAACTGCGCGGCGGCCAGATGCCGGTGCGGCGGGTGGAGGAAGCGGGCGGGGCGGACCTGTGGTTCGAAGCCGCTGCGCCGCTGCCCCTCTTGCGGGTGTTCTACGGCAAGCAGCCGATTCCCGAGGCGGAGCGGGCCGGGGTGACGGTGGCCGGCGACAGGGCGCTGGCCGAACGCTTTGTGGCCCTGTTCGCCTTGCCGCCGAAGATCGCCTAAAGCCCCGCCGCGCTGATGATCCGGTCTTCCGCCGCGACCGCCGCTTTCCAGCCCTCCCGCTGCTGGACGCGGTCGAACCAGGCGGCCACGCGGGGATAGGCGGCGTCGTCCAGCCGCCACCCGGTATAGCTGAGCGTGCGCACGGTGGAGGCGACCGCGATGTCGCCCACGGTGAACTCCGCTCCCACCAGCCATTCGCCGGTCGCCACGCTTTCGAGATAGGCCAGCGGCTTGGCCAGCGCCTCCTCGGCCGCTTGCGCCGCAGCTTCGTCGCCCTCGGTGCCGAACAGGCGCGGGCGCAGGAAGCGGTTCAGCACGATCGGCGCGCCGGTGGGTGTCAGCACCGTATCGGCCACTTCCTCGAACCACACGGCCCTCGCGCGCGCCTCGGGCGCCGCGGGCAGCAGCGCCGGTTCCGGATACTTGGCGTCGAGATAGGTGATGATCGCGGTGGAATCCGCCAGCGCGAAATCGCCGTCGCGGAACGCGGGGATCTTGCCGAAGGGGCTGGCAGCCAGGAACTCCGCGTCCGGATCGCTCGGATTGCTCGGCACCACTTCGGCGTCGAGCCGTTTTTCCTTCACCACCACCACCACCTTGCGCACGAAAGGCGATAAGGGGAACCCGTAGATCTTCATGCGTCGTCCTCTCCGTGTCACACCTGTCACACTTGCAGGCTTTGCTTGTTGCAGCGGCCGGGCGGCGCGTCTAGGCAGCGGCACGCGATGAACGAGATGAGCAGCCCCCCCGCCAGCCACGGAACCATCCTGGCCACGCCCGACCGCGAAGTGGATGCGCGCGAGACCTTCGGCATCGATATCGACATGAAGATCCCGGCCTTTTCCAAGGCTGACGAACGCGTGCCGGATATCGACGAATCCTATGTCTTCGATCCCGAAACCACGCTGGCGATCCTGGCGGGCTTCGCCTTCAACCGGCGGGTCATGGTGCAGGGCTATCACGGCACCGGCAAATCGACTCACATCGAACAGGTGGCGGCGCGGCTCAACTGGCCATGCATCCGCATCAACCTCGATGCCCACATCAGCCGTATCGACCTGATCGGCCGTGACGCCATCGTGCTGCGTGACGGGCTCCAGGTCACGGAGTTCCGCGAAGGCCTGCTCCCCTGGGCGCTCCAGCACCCGGTGGCGCTGGTGTTCGACGAATACGACGCGGGCCGGCCGGACGTGATGTTCGTGATCCAGCGCGTGCTGGAAACCGAAGGCAAGCTCACCCTGCTCGACCAGAACCGCGTGATCCGGCCCAACCCGTATTTCCGCCTCTTCGCCACCGCCAACACCGTGGGCCTGGGCGATACCAGCGGGCTCTATCAGGGCACGCAGACGATCAACCAGGGCCAGATGGACCGCTGGAACATCGTCGTCGCGCTGAACTATCTCCCGGCAGAGGCCGAACAGCAGATCGTCCAGTCGAAGACCGGGCTCGATCCGAAGCTCACCGCCGACATGATCCGCGTCGCCGATCTCACCCGCCAGGGCTTCATCCGCGGGGATATCTCCACGGTGATGAGCCCCCGCACAGTGATCACCTGGGCGCAGAACACAGAGATCTTCGGCGACACCGGCTTCGCCTTCCGCCTCACCTTCCTCAACAAGTGCGACGAGGCGGAACGCATGCTGGTGGCCGAATACTATCAGCGCGTGTTCGGGGTGGACCTGCCTGAAAGCGTGGTAGGCAAAGCCTGAGCCAGGCACCGGAGGGGGTTTCCCCCTTCGCCAACCCGGCGGAAACAAAGACCGGTCGGACTCCAGCCAACCCTTGAATCGTCATTGCGAGCGTAGCGAAGCAATCCAGAGCGCATTGCACTGCCGCCCTGGATTGCTTCGCTACGCTCGCAATGACGAGGTTTTATGGCCGCCGATGGCTTCTACCCCCGGCGGCGCTCCATCGCCGATTGCCCCACCTTCGCGGGATGACGGGGCAGCGTCGCCCTCTGGCGCTCACCGCCCCGTCAGTGCGTCGATGTAGAGTTCGGCTTTGATCGAATCGCGAAAGCTGGCCACGGCCTCGCCGGCGCGCCACACTTCATAGCGTCGGCGTCCGAACAGGCCGGCTTTGCGCGCCACGATGAAGTGCCCGTGATAGGCTCTCCATTCAGCATGCTCCATGGCTCAGGGCGCCGGCTTGCCGGGCTGTTCCACGGTGACGATCCGCAGGTCGCGGTGCTGGCCCGCCCGGTTGGGCCAGCTTATCGACTGGCCCACGCGCAGGCCGATCAGGCCCGCGCCCAGCGGGGTCAGGATCGATATCTTGCCGCTCTCCGAATCCGCGTCGCCCGGATAGACCAGCCGGACGACGTGAGTCGCCCCGCTTGCCTCGTCCACGAAGGTGACCTGGGAATCCATGGTCACCGCATCTTCGGGCAGGTCTTCCGCGCTGCAGCTCTGCGCGCGCTCGAGCTCTTCCAGCAGCATTTCGCTCACGGCGGGGGATCGGCGCTCGGCGGCGAGGGCGAGTGCGGTCAGCGCTTCCGCTTCGGCGTCGGTAAGAACGATAGGTGGGCGGACCTGGTCCGCCGGCTCAGCTTGCATGGCTCGAAAATCCTGAAAAACGGGGTCCGCACAGGCGCGGACTGTCCCATTGCCTCTTCCGGGTGCCCCCGAGCCCAGCCTTGAAAAAAGGATGCGAGCTCGGGGCTAATGGCCTGCGAGCAGTTGGCCGCCGCGGTGCCCGAAGGATTTGGCCGGAAGCATGGTCATGGTCGGAATGTGGTAGCCGGCCGAACGAGAGTCAACATAATGCGGCTTGCGTTAAGGCGCGCCGTGCAAAGAGGCTCGCCATTGCTGTGTTGTTAGGTTAATACACAAAGTCATGCATGGGCCGTTCGAAGGGGTGGAAGGAAAGCAAAGGCCCGCGCGCTGGCCGCGCCTGCCCTGGGGCGGTGCGCGCGTTTCCGAGCCGGCAGGGCCCACGGAATGGATCTCGCACGGGCCGCTCTACGATCCCCCGGCGGAGGATCTCGATGTCGGCTATTGGCATGGGGGCGAGGGGGGACAGGCACCGCCGCCCGCCGCACCGGGCCGGCGCACGCGCTGGTGGTGGATCAAGCGCGGGCTGGCGGGGTTCGCCGCCGTGCTCGTGCTGCTGGTGCTGTGGCTGGCGATCACCGCGCCGCTTTCCAAGTCACTCCGTCCGATCGCGCCGCCCCAGCTCACCCTGCTCGCCGCAGACGGCACGCCGATCGCCCGCAACGGGGCGGAGATCGACCAGCCGGTGAAAGTCTCCGAATTGCCGCCGCACGTGGTCGAAGCGCTGCTGGCGATCGAGGACCGGCGCTTCTACAGCCATTGGGGCGTGGACCCGCGCGGCATCGCCCGCGCGGCCTGGACCAATCTCACCACGGGGCGCACTCAGGGCGGCAGCACGATCACCCAGCAACTCGCCAAGTTCACGTTCCTCAGCGCCGAACAGAACCTGACCCGCAAGGCGCGCGAGGCGCTGATCGCCTTCTGGCTGGAAGCCTGGCTGACCAAGGACGAGATCCTCGAACGCTATCTGTCCAACGCCTATTTCGGCGACAACGTCTATGGCCTGCGCGCGGCCTCGCTGCATTACTTCTACCGCAAGCCTGAAAACCTCACCTTGCCGCAGGCGGCGATGCTGATGGGGATGCTCCAGGCCCCGTCGCGCTTCGCGCCGACCGACAATCCCGAGCGGGCCGAGAAGCGCATGCGCATGGTGCTCAATGCAATGGTGGAGGCGGGCTATCTCACGCCGGCGCAGGCCCGCGCCGTGCGGACCCCGCAGGTGGACGTGCGGATCAAGAACGATCTGCCCACCGGCACTTATTTCGCCGATTGGGCGCTGCCGCAGGCGCGCGAGCTGACCGAGGCGAGCTATGCCCGGCAGACGATTCGCACCACGCTGGATTCCCGCCTCCAGTCCGCCGCGCGCCGGGCTATCGCGCGCGCGCCGCTGGGCTCGGCGCAAGTGGCACTCGTGGCCATGCGGCCGAACGGCGAAGTCGTGGCGATGATCGGCGGGCGGGATTATGCCGCCTCGCCCTTCAACCGCGCCACCCAGGCGCGCCGCCAGCCGGGTTCCACCTTCAAGCTGTTCGTCTATCTCGCCGCCCTGCGCAGCGGCATGACTCCGGATCAGGCGATCGACAATCGCCCGATAGAGCAGGGCTCCTATCGCCCGAAGAACGCCGGCGGCGCCTATTCGGACACCATCACGCTGGCCGATGCCTTCGCTCGTTCCAGCAATGTCGCCGCCGTGCGCCTGTGGGCCAAGGTGGGCGACAAGGCGGTGATCGACATGGCGCGCGATCTCGGCGTGCGCTCCCCGCTGGCGGTCGGCGATCCGAGCCTGGCGCTGGGCACTTCCACGATGACGCTGATAGAGCTGACGGCGGCTTATGCCGGCGTGGCTGGCAACAGCTTCCCAGTGGAACCGACGGCATTCAAGGCGGCGGAGCCCGGCTGGTTCGGCCGCCTGTTCGATGGCAAGTCCAGCCTTTCCAGGCGCGAACATGCCGCGATCGAGCAGATGCTGCGCCAGGCGATCAACAACGGCACCGGCCGCGCGGCGATGCTGCAGGCGGCCAACTTCGGCAAGACCGGCACCACCCAGAACAACCGCGATGCCCTGTTCGTCGGCTATGCCGGCGGGCTGGTCGTCGGCGTGTGGGTCGGCAATGACGACAATTCGCCGCTCGCCGGCGTCCATGGCGGGGGCGTGCCGGCGCGCATCTGGAAGGATTTCATGAGCCAGGCCCTTGGTGAGCGCGCGCCCGTCAGCCCGGTCAGCCCCACGCCCAGCCCGGACCCGAGCGGGCCGGTCCAGCCGCAGGACGTGCCGGACCTGCAAGCCATTCCGCTGGGCGACAGCGGCGCCACGCTGAATGTCGGGAATGGTGGCGCGGTCATTTCCGGCGAGATCGAGGGCGTGCCCATAGGCGTGCGGCTGGATCGCGACGGGCTGCGGATCGAAACCCAGCCCCGCAATCGGGAGCGGGTGGAGGCGGTGCCGCAACCTCAGCCGACTCCCTGATCCGATCCAACATCGCCCGCCCTGAGCTTGTAAGCGACGCAAGCTATTCGGGATAGCGCGCTTCGACGAAGTAGAGCCCTTCCGCCGGCGCGTTCAGCCCCAGCGCCGCGCGATCCTTCGCGGCCAGCGCCTCGGGCACTTGCTCTTCGCGCCATTGCCCCAGGCCCACCAGCGCCAACGTGCCGACCATCGAGCGCACCTGGTGATGCAGGAAGCTCCTCGCTTCCGCCTCGATCAGCACCAGCTCGCCTTCGCGCCGCACATCCAGCCGGTCGAGCGTCTTCACCGGCTCTTTCGCCTGGCAATGGGCCGAACGGAACGTGGTGAAATCGTGCCGCCCGACCAGCGCCTGGGCCGCCCGATGCATCGCTTCCGCGTCGAGGCGCCGCGCGACATGCCAGGCGCGCCCGCGTTCCAGCGTCAGCGGCGCGCGGCGATTGCGGATGCGATAGAGATAGCGGCGCCCCACGCAGGAAAACCGCGCGTGCCAGTCTTCCGGCTTCGCCTCGCAGGCCAGGACCGCGATCGGCGCCGGGCGCAGACGGGCGTTGAGCGCTTCCATCAGCCGGAACGGCGTCAGCGCCTTGGCCACATCCACATGGCTGACCATTGCCAGCGCATGCACGCCGCTATCGGTGCGCCCGGCGCTGTGCATCGTCACCGTTTCGCCGGTGACGTCGAACACGGCCCGCTCCACCGCCTCCTGCACCGAAGGGCCATGGTCCTGCCGTTGCAGGCCCATGAACGGGCCGCCGTCGAATTCGAGAGTGAGGGCAAAGCGGGTCATTCTGCGCCCGCCACTGAGCGTTTACCTACCCTCGTCATTCCCGCGAAAGCGGGAACCCAGTCGGCTCTTCCCCGCGCAACAGACGCGACTGGGTCCCCGCTTTCGCGGGGATGACGAAAGGGGTGCGATCCGCTCATACCAGCATCGTTCCCACCGGCACCCGCTTCCCGCGCAGGAAATCCTCCGCGCTCATCGCCGGCTTGCCCGCGCGCTGGAGCGTGGCCGGGCGCAGCGCCGCTTCGCCGCAAGCCACGGTGAAGCGATCGTCCAGCACCGTGCCCGGCGCGCCGTTGACCCCGATCACATGCGCGCGCAGCAACTTGATCCGTTCGCCGTCCAGCTCGAACCACGATCCGGGTAAGGGCGCGAAAGCGCGCACCTCGCGCTCGATCCGTTCGGCGGGCTTGGTCCAGTCGATCCGCGTTTCGGCCTTGGCGATCTTGGCCGCGTAAGTGGCGCCCAGTTCCGGCTGAGCCTCCGGCTTCAGCCGGTCGAGCTGGGCCACCGTATCGACCAGCAGCCGCGCGCCGATTTCGGCCAGTTCGGCGTGCAGCTCGCCGCTGGTCTTGTCCTCTATCGGAACGCGCGCGCTGGCCAGCATCGGCCCGGTATCGAGCCCGCGCTCCATCCGCATGATCGTCACGCCGGTGATGGAATCGCCCGCCAGGATCGCCCGCTGGATCGGCGCCGCCCCGCGCCAGCGGGGCAAGAGGCTGGCGTGCACGTTCAGGCAGCCGTGGCGCGGCGCATCGAGGATCGGCGTGGGCAGCAGCAGGCCATAGGCCACCACCACCGCAACATCGGCCTCCAGCGCCAGGAAATCCGCCTGTGCTTCCACGTCGCGCAAGCTCTCGGGATGGCGCACCGCGATTCCGTGGCTCTCGGCCCAGCGCTGCACGGGCGAGCGCTGCGGCTGCTTGCCGCGCCCGGCGGGGCGGGGCGGCTGGGTATAGGCCGCGGCCACGGCATGGCCTGCCTCGCTCAGCGCGGCGAGGGTCGGGACGGCGAAATCGGGCGTGCCCATGAAGACGATGCGCATGGGCTCCCTTCCTCTTCGCCCGGCTTGGCCCTATCTCCCGGCCCATGGCATCGCAAGAGATCGAGGCGCTGGCAGGCGCGCTGGCCCGGCTTCCGGGGCTCGGCCCGCGTTCGGCGCGCCGCGCGGTGCTGTGGCTGGTGAAGCGGCGGGAAACCGCGCTGGTGCAATTGCTGGAAGCGCTTTCCGCCGTGCGGGAGATGCTGGTGGAATGCCGCCTGTGCGGCAACGTGGATACGCGCGATCCCTGCGGCATCTGCGCCGATCCGCGCCGCGATGCGCGCCAGCTTTGCGTGGTGGAGGATGTCGCCGATCTCTGGGCGCTCGACCGGGCGCATCTGTTCACCGGCCGCTATCACGTGCTCGGCGGCCGCCTCTCTGCGCTCGACGGCGTGCGGCCGGAAGATCTTTCGATCGGCCAACTGATCGAACGCGTCGCCGCCGGTGGGATCGACGAGGTGGTGCTGGCAATGAACGCCACGCTCGAGGGCCAGACCACCGCCCACTACATCGCGGAGCGGCTGGAGAGCTATCCCGTCCGCATCACCCAGCTCGCCCACGGCCTGCCCGTGGGCGGAGAGCTGGATTATCTCGACGAAGGCACCCTGGCCCAGGCGCTGCGGGCCCGCAGGCCCGTGGGATGAAGCGCGGCTGGATCGTCGGCGGCTGGCTCGTCGCGATGATCGCCTCGATCCTCCCCGCCCTGTGGAGCACCGCCGACCTCGCCCAGCGCAATCCGCTCGCCATCTACGTCGATCCGGCCAGCGGCCTGCCCACGCTGAAGCTTTATCTCCAGTTCCTCAAATGGTGGCTACCGATCGCCGTGCCGGTGAGCCTGCTGGCCGCCGCGTGCATGTTTCTGAATCGCCCGGATTGAGGGCAGACTTTTCTTATTGGTTTGTAGGATCTGGAAGGCCACGAGGATGAGCTACAGAAATCCGGACCCCTATATCCCGAGAAATATTAGCGAGATACAGGATTTTCTGGGGAGCATGATGTTGAGTGCGCCCACTTTAGTGGATGAGACCGGCTACTTCCCGGATAGAAATATTTCCACTGAATTCTTCGCTTTAAACGAAGGTCTAAGGGCGCTTGAATCCCAGCTAGGGCCTGAAAAATACAGGAAGGTTGCCGCACTCTCGGCTCAAATGCGTGCACATTTCGAAGCCGATCCGCAGGACAATACGGGAGAAGCCTCCAAAGGGCGCAAGTGCATTGTCGAAATGCAGGATGTTCTCCGCACTATCGCGCGATAAGGCTGCCAATGAGATAGAAGCGCCCCCCTAAGCCGCTCGGGGGGCAAGTTCGGTCACGCCGCTTGCGGGGCCGCCTTCCTCACGCTTTCGTCCACATGCGCTTCGAACTCGGCGAAGTTGTCGACGAACAGCTGGACCAGCTTCTGCGCGGTCGCGTCGTAGGCGTCCTTGTCGGCCCAGGTGGCGCGCGGGTCGAGGATCGTGCTGTCCACGCCTTCCACGGCCACCGGCACGTCGAAGCCGAAGTTCGGGTCCTTGCGGAATTCGGCGTTGTTCAGGCTGCCGTCGAGCGCGGCGTTGAGCAGGGCGCGGGTGGCCTTGATCGGCATACGCTTGCCCACGCCGTACTTGCCGCCGGTCCACCCGGTATTGAGCAGCCAGCATTGCACGCCGCCCTTGGCGATCCGTTCCTTGAGCAGGTTGCCGTAAACGCTGGGATGGCGCGGCATGAACGGGGCGCCGAAGCAGGTGCTGAACGTGGCTTCCGGCTCGGTCACGCCGATCTCGGTGCCGGCGACCTTGGCGGTATAGCCGGACAGGAAGTGATACATCGCCTGATCGGGCGTCAGCCGCGCGATCGGGGGCAGCACGCCGAAGGCATCGGCGGTGAGCATGACCACGTTGGCCGGCACCGGGCCGAGGTTCTCTTCCGAAGCGTTCGGGATGAACTCGATCGGGTAGGCGCCCCGGCTGTTCTCGGCCAGCGAGTTGTCGTCGAGGTCCAGTTCCCGCGTGTCGGGATCGATCACCACGTTTTCCAGCACGGTGCCGAACATCTTCGTGGTCGCGTAGATCTCGGGCTCCGCCTCCGCGGAAAGGCGGATCATCTTGGCGTAGCAGCCGCCTTCGAAGTTGAAGACCGCCGTGTCCGACCAGCCATGCTCGTCATCGCCGATCAAGGTGCGGCTGGCGTCGGCCGAAAGCGTCGTCTTGCCGGTGCCGGAAAGGCCGAAGAACACCGCTGTCTTGCCGTCGGGGCCGATATTGGCCGAACAGTGCATCGGCATCACGCCCCGGGCGGGCAGCAGATAGTTCAGGATGCCGAACACGCTCTTCTTCATCTCGCCGGCATAGCGGGTGCCGCCGATCAGGATCAGCTTCTCGGAGAAGTTGACCGCGATCACCGTCTCGCTGCGCGAACCGTGGCGTTCGGGATCGGCGGTGAAGCTCGGCAGGTCGATGATGGTGTATTCGGGCGTGAAACCGGCCAGCTCCTGTTCGGTCGGCCGCACCAGCAGGGTGCGGATGAACAGGTTGTGCCACGCCAGCTCGTTGATCACCCGCACGTTCACGCGGTGCTCCGGCTGGGAACCGCCGAACAGGTCCGCCACGTAGAGCGTGTCCTTCCCCGCCAGCGCGGTCAGGAAATCCGCCTTGAGGTTGGCGAAGTGCTCGGGCGTCATCGGCACGTTGACCTTGCCCCACCACACGGTGCTTTCGGTCTCCGCATCGCGGACGATGAACTTGTCCTTCGCGCTGCGGCCGGTGTGCTTGCCGGTTTCCACCACCAGCGGGCCGTGCGCGGCGAGGAGGCCTTCGCCCCGGCGCACCGCTTCTTCCACCAGCGCTGCGGTGCCCAGGTTGGCCTGGATGGTGGCGCCGGTTTCAATGCCCTGGCCGGAAAGCGGAACGGAAAGCGGAACGGTCACTTTGCAAGGTCTCCCTCGAACGGGGGTGGAGGCGTGGCGGCCAGCATGGCTGCACCGCGACGTTAGTCTAGCGAATAATCGCCGGGTGTACCGCCGTCAAACACATGACGCGGCGGGAAAGTGCCGTGTTTCGCGCGTTTGCGCGCCGCTCGCACCGGCTCCGATTGTCTCATGCGAGGGAACGCGTTACGGCTCGCGCTCATGAGCGTGTGCCTCGATCGGGTGAACTGATGGCGGAAACGGAAGCCGCGCCGCCCACCGGCGGCGAACCCCAGCGCAGCATCGCGCTGGTGGATGACGATCGGAACATCCTCACCACCCTGTCGATCGCCCTGCAGGCGGAAGGCTATGCCACCCGCGTCTATTCGGACGGGGAGCGGGCGCTGAAAGCGCTGGTCGATAATCCGCCGGACCTTGCCGTGTTCGACATCAAGATGCCGCGCATGGACGGGATGGAACTCCTCCGCCGCTTGCGCGAACGCTCGAATCTGCCCGTCATCTTCCTGACCAGCAAGGACGAGGAGCAGGACGAGGCCGCCGGCCTTGCCATGGGGGCTGACGATTACATCTCCAAGCCGTTCAGCCAGCAGCTGCTGCTGGCCCGCATCCGCGCCATCCTCCGCCGCGCTGCGCCGAGAGACGCGGAAAGCGATCCGGGCGTGCAGGCCCCCGGCGAAGGCCCGGTGCTGGAGCGCGGCCGGCTGACGATGGACCCGGCGCGTCACCAGGTGACCTGGGCCGGCCGGCCGGTGTCGCTGACGGTGACGGAGTTCCTCATCCTAGAGGCGCTGGCCCAGCGTCCGGGCGTGATCAAGAGCCGCAACCAGCTGATGGATGCGGCCTATCCCGACGATATCTTCGTGGACGATCGAACGGTCGATAGCCACATCAAGCGCCTGCGCCGCAAGTTCCGCGCCGCCGATCCGGATTTCGATGCGATCGCCACGCTCTATGGGGCGGGCTACAGCTTCTCCGATGGCTAGGGCATGAGCACGGCCCCCGCCGACGATCACGGCAGCCGCCGCTGGCGGTTCCGGTTTCCGTCCGACACGTCGCTCACCGCGCGCATCCTGGCGGTCAACCTGATCCCGCTGATGCTGCTCGCCGGCAGCCTGTTCTTCCTCGATTCCTACCGCCGGCAGCTGCTGTCGGAACGCTACAACCTGGCGCGCATCGAAGCGCAGATCACGGCCGAGGCCCTGGCCGGCGCCTCGCGCGAAAGGCAGGAAGCGCTGCTGATCCAGATCGGCAAGGAACAGCACATGCGCCTGCGCCTCTACGATGGCCAGGGCAGGCTCCAGGCGGACAGCTTCAAGCTGGACAAGCCCTCGTTCCAGCTCGGCGATCCCGAAGCTGCGCCGTTCCCGCAGGATTTCGCGCGCGAGCTTGATCGCATGGTCGATTTCCTGGTTGGCGCCAGCGCGCCGCCGGATTACGTCGAACCGCTGGACGAGGATGCCAGCGCCTGGCCGGAACTGGTTCGCGCGCGCGAACAGGGCCTCACCCAGATAGAGCTGCGCCGCGCGCCGGACCGCACGCCCGTCATCACCGCCGCCGCGCCGGTGGGCCTCAAGGGCGTCACCCTGCTGACCACCCGCAACGCCGCCGACATCACCCAGGCGGTGCGCGATGCCCGCACCTCTCTGCTGACGATCATCGCCTTGGCGCTGCTCGTCTCCATCGTCCTCTCGCGCTATCTCGCGCGCACGATCATCGAACCGCTGCGCCGCCTGGGCCGCGCCGCCGTGAGAGTGCGGCTGGGGCGCGAGCGCGAGGTGGAAGTGCCCCGGATGCAGCAGCGCGGTGACGAGATCGGCGTCCTGGCCCGCGCCATGTCGGACATGACGGCGGCCCTGCGCCAGCGGATCGATGCGGTCGAATCCTTCGCCGCCGATGTCGCGCACGAGATCAAGAATCCGCTCGCCAGCTTGCGCAGCGCGCTGGAATCGCTGCCCAAGGTGGAAGACCCCTTCCTGCGCGCGCAGCTTACCGATGTCGCCGCGCATGACGTGCGGCGGATCGACCGGCTGGTCACCGAAATCGCCGAAGCCAGCCGTATCGACGCGGAACTCAGCCGGGCGATCTTCGAGGCGGTCGATCTGGCCGCGCTGATCGAGAATGTCGTCAGCGCGCGGGAAGATCGCGGGCTCAACGCCGGGCGCAAGGTCGTGGTGGAGCATGGCGGCCGCCCCGCGCTGGTGCGGGGCGTGCCGATCCGCATCGAACGGATCGTCGACAACCTGCTGGACAACGCCGTGTCGTTCTCCCCGCCGGGCGGCACGGTCACCGCATCGGTGCGGCATGAAGGCGCGCATGTGCAGGCGGCGATCTGCGACGAAGGCCCGGGCATTCCCGAAAGCGAGCGCGAGGAAGTGTTCAAGCGCTTCCATTCGCTCCGCCCGGAAGCGGAAGGGTTCGGCAATCACAGCGGCCTCGGCCTCGCCATCGCCCGTACGATCGCGGAGGCTCACGATGGCTCGCTGTGGGTCTCGGAGCGGGCGGACGGGGAGCAGGGCGCCTGCCTGGTGCTGGAACTGCCGGCGGCATGACCGCCCAGCCTTACCGGGCAACCGGCGTCGCGCTGGGCGGAACGGCCTTGTTGATCGAAGGGCCGCCGGGCAGCGGCAAGTCCAGCCTGGCGCTGGCGCTGATCGATCGCGGCGCGGCGCTGGTGGGGGATGACGGCGTGATGCTGGAACGGCGCGACGGCCGCCTGTGGGCGCTGCCGCCGCCGGCGATCGCCGGGCTGCTGGAAATCCGCAATGTCGGCATCGTCACCCTGGCGACGGAGGCGGCGCCGGTTTCGCTGGTGATCCGGCTGGATGGCGAAGCGCCGCGCTTCGTCGAAACGGCGGAGGCGATCGACCTTGCTGGCATGCGCCTGCCGCTGATTCGCCTGTGGCCCGACAGTCCCGTGCTGGCCTTGCGGGCCGAACGAGCATTGGCCCTTCACGGGATGCGCTGAGCGGGCCTCTTCCCTTTTGCGGTGAGCGGCGGCACATCGGCGGCATGGCGAGCGAATCTCCCGATAACCGACAGCGTATCCTGCTGGTCACGGGCATGCTCGGGGCCGGCAAGACCACCGCGCTGCGCGAGATGGAAGATCTCGGCTGGGAAGCGATCGACAATTTCCCGATTCGCCTGCTTCAGCGGCTGATCGGCCACGATACGCAACCACAGGCCCAGGCGCTGGCGATCGGCTTCGATTGCCGCACACGCGGGTTCGTTCCGGCCCAGGTGATAGAGCGGGCCGGGAAGCTGGCCGCGCGCGACGATATCGTGCTCAACACCCTGTTCCTCGATTGCGCCGGGCATGAGCTGGAACGCCGCTTCAACGAAACGCGGCGGCGCCATTTCCTGGCGCAGGACCGGCCGGTGGCCGACGGCATCGCTGCCGAGCGCGAATTGCTCGGCCCGCTGCGCCGCTGGGCCGATGTGCTGATCGACACCACGCATTTCAGCGGCAACGACTTGCAGCAGCGCATCCGCGAACACTTCGCCCCCAACGCTCCGAGCGAGATGACCGTCACGGTCACCAGCTTCGGCTTCGCGCGCGGGATGCCGCCGGTCGCGGATCTGGTGTTCGACATGCGGTTCCTCGACAATCCGCATTGGGACCCGAAGCTGCGCCCCCTGACTGGCAGCGACGAAGGCGTGGGCGCGCATATCGAACGCGATCCCGCCTTCGCCCCGGCCTTCGAGAAAATCCGCGCTTTGCTGATAGAACTGCTTCCCCACTACGCCGCGCAAGGGAAGACTTATGTGAACATCGCCTTCGGCTGCACCGGGGGGCGGCATCGTTCGGTCTTCGTGGCCGAACGGATCGCGCAGGCCTTGCGTGAAGCGGGGTTTTCGCCCACTGTGCTGCACCGCAACCTGGGGTCACGCGCTGCCGAAATGATCGAGGGGCCGCATCAGCCGTGAACCTTTCTCGCCATTCGACCGGACGCCCGATGCGTTCCCCCATGCGGCCCGCGCAGATGAGCCCTGACACAGAATGATCGGCATGATCCTGGTTACTCACGGCCACCTGGCCGAGGAGTTCGTCCACGCCATGGAGCATGTGGTCGGGCAGCAGCGTGATATCGCGACCGTCTGCATCGGCCCGCATGACGATATGGAGGCGCGCCGCAAGGAAATCGCCCAGGCGATCAAGCAGGTCGATTCCGGCAGCGGAGTCATCGTCCTGACCGATCTGTTCGGCGGCACGCCGTCCAATCTGGCCATCTCGCTGCTCAAGCCGGGCAAGATAGAAGTGATCGCCGGCATCAACCTGCCGATGCTGATCCGCCTCGCCGGTGCGCGCAAGGATATGGACATCGCCGCCGCCGCCGCCGCCGCGCGCGACGCGGGGCGCAACTACATCACGATCGCCTCCGAATTCCTGGGGCAGGAAGCCTGACGGACGGCATAATAAAGGGGAGGGCCGGCTTGGGAGAGGCGCGCCGGGAAATCACCATCGTCAACAAGCGCGGGCTCCATGCCCGCGCCAGTGCCAAGTTCGTCACCACCGTTGCGGCGATGACCGGCTGCGAGGTGAGCGTGAAGAAGGACGGCCATTGCGCGGCCGGCAGCTCGATACTCGGCCTGATGATGCTGGGCGCCGCGCGCGGCGATACCGTGGAACTGATCGTTTCCGGCGACGACGCCGAAGCGCGGCTCGCGGAACTGGTGGAGATGGTCGAAGGCGGCTTTGGCGAGGATTGATTCGCCGCGAATGGAAATGAAGGAAAGCATCCAGTGCCCCATCGCCGCACGATCACCGGCTTTTCCAATCCCACCGTCAAGTATCTCCGCTCGCTGAGGGACAAGAAGCACCGCAAGCGTGAGCGCAAATTCCTCGCCGAAGGGCTGCGCCTGCTGACCGATGCGCGAGAGACCGGCCGCGTGCCCGAAATGCTGGTCATGGCCGCGGGGCGCGAACCGCATCCGCTGCTCACCGCGCTGGAAGCCGAGGTGGAGCGGACGGGCGGCGAGATCGTGGAAACCAGCGCGGACATCCTCTCGAAGATCACCGGCAAGGCCAATCCGCAGGCCGTGGCGGGCGTCTTCGCCGAATTTGGCACCGCGCTCGCCGATCTCGACCGGAACGCCGCGCCGATCTGGCTGGTGGCCCAGGCGCTGCGCGATCCGGGTAACCTCGGCACCATGTTGCGCACCGGCGATGCCGTGGGCGCGGGCGGTCTGATCCTGATCGACGACAGCGCCGATCCCTTTTCCGTGGAAGCCGTGCGCGCCAGCATGGGGGCGATCTTCACCCAGAAGCTGGCCCTGGCCCGGTGGGACGAATTTCTCCTCTGGCTGCGCGCGGGGCCGGAAGGCCAGTCCGGCCAGCTCGTCGCCGCCAGCCTGCGCGATGCGATCGGCTATCGCGAGGCGCCCTATCGCGCGCCATGCTTCATCCTGGTCGGCAACGAATCGCAGGGCCTGCCCGAAGCTTATGAAGCGGCCTGCGATCTGAGGGTGACGATGCCCATGCGCGGCCGGGCGGACAGCCTCAATGCTGCCGTCGCCGCCGCCGTGCTGGCTTACGAAGTGCTGGCGCACCTCGAACGCTGAACGGAACGCCGGCGCGATGGAAGCGTTGCAGAAATCAGAGACCGGGAAGGTTCGTTGCCATGATCGTGAAGCTTGCCGCGCCCGTTGCCCTATCGCTCGCTCTCGCCGGCTGCATGACGCCCGCTACTGACGTGCCCTCGCTCGAAGGCACAAGCTGGCGCTTCACCTCGATCGACGGCGCGGCGCCGGTCTCGCCCACCACGTCCCTCCAGTTCGGGGAACGCCTCAACGCCAACGTCGGATGCAACGGCATGAGCGGGCCGTGGAGCATGGACGAAGGGCACCTCACTGCCGGTCCCCTGATCTCCACACGCAAGTTCTGCGAAGGCCGGATGGAACAGGAAGCCGCCGTCAGCGCCCTGCTGTCCGCCAATCCCGTGGTGGACCTGTCCGGCGACACCCTGACCCTGACCGCCAGCGGCCATTCGGCCAAACTGGCCCGCCAGCCATAGGCGTCACTGCAAGGCCTTTTCCGCCTCACAATTTCGTCACGCCGCGCAAGCGGGAACGCCGCCGGCTCCAACCGCAACCCACGACGTCGGCCGCCCCGCGCTATCCCACCAAAAGCACAAGATTACCCCTGCGCCCCCGCGCCTCTGCGAAGGCCTTATCCCTTGTCCGCCCCCGCGAACCTGAGATGTCCGCTCCTAAGCCTGAAACCAAACCCTCGTCATTGCGAGCGTAGCGAAGCAATCCAGAGCGGTGCAACGCGGCCCTGGATTGCTTCGCTACGCTCGCAATGACGAGAGGGGGTGATGGCGATCCAAGGTTAGGGGGCGATCCTTAGGGGCCGTCTTTAGGGGAAATCCAAGGCCGGGGTACGCTCCACGGCCAATGACGCGCCAGGCGACCCCGCCCTCCCTAATCCCCCGCAACGAAGCTGGTGATGCGCCAGCGTCCGTTGCGGCTGGAGGCGATCAGGCGATAGTCGATCAGGCTGCGCAGCTTGTCGGTGGCGATGAAGCCGATCGCCTTGTCGGGCAGTTCCACCTGCTGGTACTTGCGTTCGGGGTCGAGCGCGGCGAGCTTCACGATGTCCCAGGAAACGGTCGTCAGCGGCTGGCTGCCGGGGTCGGGCGCGGCCAGCACGGGGACGTCTTCGCCCGTCACCAGCCAGCCGGAAACCGCGTCCACGCCGCCCAGCTTCTGATCGAAATACCAGGGAATGGTGATGCCGCCCTGGGCATTGGCGGAACAGCCCAGGACCATCAGCTCGTCCAGCTCGCTCCACAAGTCCCACGCCTTGTCGTTCAGCCGCTTGCGCAGTTCCGCGCTGCCCGCGCCCCCGCCGAAGTCCAGCTTGATGTCGTCGGCAGCCAGCGCGACCAGCGCATCGGCGTCCCGCCGCCGTACCGCATCGGCCAGCTGCTGGCGGAAATCATCGGCGCCCGCCACCTTGGCGCAGGTGTCCTGCGGGGCATACGGGCCTTTGGCCAGGGGGGATGCCGAGGGGGAAACGGCGGTGACGATCTGTTCCGCCTTTTCGGCAATGCGTTCCGCCGGCGCGTGCTCCTGGCTGCAGGCCGCGCAGGTGACCAGCAAGGCGATGGCAAGCGGCCGTTTCATCCGGTGTTTCGCGCGTCCTCTCCTTCCGCCGTATCGACCAGCCTGGGAGGCGGCGGCTCCTCCTTCAGGTCGGCGGCGGTATAGCGCGGGGCGCTTTCCACCAGCGGCACTTCGTCCACGTCGCGCTTGCCCGTCTCGATCCCCTTGTCGCGCAGCCGGCGCGCGGAAGAAAGGACATTGCGTTCGTAGCTGCCGACGAACTTGTTATAGTTGCCCACCGCGGTTTCAAGCCCCGATCCGACACGCTTGAGATGATCGCCGGCGGTGGCGATGCGATCGTAAAGCTCGGTGGCGAGCCGGCCGATCTCGCGCGCCTCCTGCGCCAGGGCATCCTGCCGCCAGACTTGCGCCACCGTGCGGGCGATGGCCACCAGGTTGGTCGGGGTGGCCAGCAGCACCCGCTTTTCGAACGCGAAGTCCCACAGCTGCGGATCATGCTCCAGCGCGGCGGCGACGAAATGCTCGCCCGGCACGAACATGACGACGTAATCCGGCGCTTCCTCGAACTGGCTCTGATAGCTCTTCGCGCTCAGCTGCTGGACGTGGTTCTTCATGGAACGGACATGGGCTTCCAGCGCGGCACCGCGTGCTTCGTCGTTGTCGGCGTTGAACGCTTCCTGATAGGCGTTCAGCGATACCTTGGCGTCGATCACCAGCACCTTGCCGCCGGGTACCCGCACGATGGCATCGGGCCGCAGCCGGCCTTCATCGGTGTCGATCGAATGTTCCAGCGAAAAGTCGGTGTGCTCGGAAAGGCCGCAGGTCTCCAGCAGGTTCTTCAACTGCTGCTCGCCCCAGCGGCCGCGCGCCTTGGGCGCATTGGTCAGCGCGCTGGACAGCTTCATCGCCTCCGCCTGCACCGCGCGCTGGCCTTCGGACATCGCCTGCATCAGCGCGGTGAGCTGGCCGAAGGCATCGATGCGCTTGGCTTCCAGCTCGTTGACTTGCCGCTCATAGCTTTGCAGCCGCTCCCCCACGGGGCTCAGCAGCGCCTTGATCTTCTGCTCGCCGGTTTCCTCGGCCTGGCGAAAACGCTCCTCCGCGCGGCGCAGGAAGGCTTCCTGCGCTTCGCCCAGCACTTTGCTGCCGGTATTCTGGAACTCTTTCAGCAGGTCTTCCCGCGCGCTTACCAGAAGGCGCTTCTGCTCGTCGAAATTCGCCGTCTTCTCTTTCAGCGCCGCCAGTTCGGCGCCCAGCGCCTCGCGTTCCCGACGGGCCTGGTCCAGCTGGCCCGCCAGCGCATCGGCGCGCGCGGCGCGGTCGCTCATCGTCGCCAGTTCGGGCGCCATGCGCGAAAGCTGCTCCGCCAGGCGCTTGGCTTCCTCGTCCCGCTCCGCATGGCGGGCCTTCCAGTCGCCGCTCACGCGCGAGTTCAGAAACCAGCCCAGGGACAGGCCGATCAGCAGCGCGGCGATAACGGCGATAAGAGCAAGCGGCTCCACGAGTATCCTCGATTATAGGGAACGAAGCGCGAACTTATCGCGCCTTCCCCCGGTGCACAAGCGCGCCGGCCCGGCAATCCACCACGCCCGCAGGTAGGCGCGAAAGAATCGGGGTTGAGCACCGCGCCCGGAACACTGTATGGCCCTGTTAATTTCGTGCTCGCGAAAACTTCGTGATTGCGAAAAAATCGCGGCCTGTCCGCCTTAACCGGAAGAAGACATTCATGCCCACCGATATCGAGATCGCTCGCGCAGCGAAGATGAAGCCGATCGGGGAGATCGGCGCCCGCCTCGGCATTCCGGAAGAATCGCTCGAACCTTATGGCCGCACGAAGGCCAAGATCGCGATGAACTGGATCAACCAGCAGAAGGATCGGCCCGACGGCAAGCTGATCCTGGTCACCGCGATCAATCCCACGCCGGCGGGCGAGGGCAAGACGACCACTTCCGTCGGCCTTACCGATGGCCTCAACCGCATCGGCAAGAACGCCGCGGTGTGCCTGCGCGAGCCTTCGCTGGGCCCCTCGTTCGGCATGAAGGGCGGCGCCGCCGGCGGCGGTTATGCCCAGGTCGTGCCGATGGAGGACATCAACCTCCATTTCACCGGCGATTTCCACGCGATCACCAGCGCGCACAACCTGCTCAGCGCGATGATCGACAACCACATCTATTGGGGCAACGCGCAGGAACTCGACACCCGCCGGATCACCTGGCGCCGCGTGCTCGACATGAACGATCGCGCCCTGCGCCAGATCGTCTGCTCGCTGGGCGGCGTGGCCAACGGCTATCCGCGTGAAGCCGGGTTCGACATCACCGTGGCCAGCGAGATCATGGCCATCCTGTGCCTCGCCACCTCGATCGAGGATCTGGAGGAATCGATCGGCAACATCATCATCGGCTACCGCCGCGACAAGAGCGCCGTGCGTGCGCGCGACATCAAGGCCCATGGCGCGATGGCGGTGCTGCTGAAGGATGCGATCCAGCCCAACCTGGTGCAGACGCTGGAGAACAACCCCGCCTTCATCCATGGCGGCCCGTTCGCCAATATCGCCCACGGCTGCAACTCCGTCACCGCCACGCGGACGGCGCTGAAGCTGGCCGATTATGTCGTGACCGAAGCCGGCTTCGGCGCCGACCTGGGCGCCGAGAAGTTCTTCGACATCAAGTGTCGCAAGGCCGGGCTCAAGCCGGCGGCCTGCGTGATCGTGGCCACCGTGCGCGCGCTCAAGATGAACGGCGGCGTCGCCAAGGCCAACCTCGGTTCAGAGAACGTGGACGCGGTCAGGAAGGGCCTGGTCAACCTGCTGCGCCATATCGAGAACGTCCATCAGTTCGGCGTGCCGGCGGTGGTCGCGATCAACCACTTCGCCACCGATACCGATGCCGAAATCGCGGTCATCCAGGAAGCGGTCGCCGGCGCGGGCACCGAAGCCTTCGTTTGCACCCACTGGGCGAACGGCGGCGCGGGCACGGAGGATCTGGCGCGCAAGGTGGTGGAAGTCGCCGATTCCGGCGCTTCGCAGTTCGCCCCGCTCTATCCGGCGGAGATGTCGCTGTGGGAAAAGATCAACACGATCTGCACCCGTATCTATCGCGCGGACGAGGCGATTGCCGATCAGTCCGTGCGCAACCAGCTGAAGGCGTGGGAAGAAGCCGGCTTCGGCGATCTGCCGATCTGCATGGCCAAGACGCAGTACAGCTTCACCACCGATCCGACCAAGCTCGGCGCGCCGGTGCACCACACGGTGCCGGTGCGCGAGGTGCGGCTGGCGGCGGGCGCCGGGTTCATCGTCGCCATCTGCGGCGATATCATGACCATGCCCGGCCTGCCCAAGGTGCCGAGCGCGGAGAATATCCACCTCGACCACGGCCAGATCGAAGGGCTGTTCTAAGGCTTCCCCTGGACGGGAAAATGCAAAGGGCCGCTCCGCTGGGGCGGCCCTTTTTGCATGGAATCCCGGAACCTGCCGGCCCTCCGTTCGCTCCTGTTCCTGTCAGGGAAAGGAGCCTCCCATGTCGATCCAGAAGATGATCTCCGAACATCCCAGCGTCGCCGCCAGCGGCTGGCATAACGAAGCGCTCGGCCAGGCCGTGAAGCACGCGATGTATTGCGCGGCGATCTGCAATTCCTGCGCGGACGCCTGCTCGGCCGAGCCGATGGACATGCGCCAGTGTATCCGGGTGTGCATGGACTGCTCCGACGTCTGCACAGCCACGTCCCGGCTGGCGGCGCGCCGCACGGGCAGCAATCGCCAGCTCATCCGCTCGATGCTGGCCACCTGCATCCACGCCTGCGAGATCTGCGAGGCGGAATGCGCGCGGCACGACAATCCGCATTGCCGCCGCTGCGCGCAGATGTGCCGCGAATGCGCCGAGGACTGCCGCAAGGCGCTGATCTCCCTCAACGAGGAAATTCACGAGGCAGTGTGACGGCAGGAGGTCAGCCGGGGCAAATCCCGGCCGGTCGGGTCACCGAAGCCAGCCGCTGCCATAGCCTGCTTCAACTTCCCTTACCGTCGGCTTATAAGACGCGGCGGGACGGGGAGGAAAGCATGGCAAGCCTTGTTCAAAGCGCCGCGGGTATCGACTGGTATTGCGAGCGGGCAGGCGCTGGCGCGCCAGTGGTCCTTGTCCCTTCGGGGGAAGGCGATTGCGGTTCATTTGCCCGCGTGGCGGAAATCCTCGCCGGGAACTTCGACGTGCTGACATTCGATATGCCCGGCTTCTCCCGGACCTCGCGGCCGGCAGGCTTCGACAAAGTCACTATCGCCGAAACCACCGATCAGATCGCGGACCTGCTCCGCTCGTTCGAATTGGGACCGGCGGTTGTTTATGGCTGCAGTTCCGGCGGGCAGGTCGTGCTTGACCTCGCGGCTCGCCATCCAGACCTCGTGCTGGGAGTCATCGCCCACGAGGTACCTCTTTCGTATCACGAAGGACTGGCGGCGCTCGCCGCGCTGGACGACGAATCGATTTCAAATATTTGCATGGACATCTTTCGAAACGAAATGAACGAGAATGCCGAGGCATGGGATGCGCTGGGTTCGGCCTATCATGCGCGCCTCCAGGCCAACTACGTCACCTGGATCAGGCATTACGTGCATGAAGGATTTCTGCAGCATTTCAGCGCGAAAGACCTGCGCAGCCGCCCGCTGGTATGGACCGTGGGCGGACTTTCAACGATGGCCGCCTGGCACGACAACGTGGTCGCCGCGGCTTCCGCGGGGGTCGAAGCCGGGCTCTTGATGTGCCGCCATTTCCCCCAGGTGAGCATTCCCGAAGTCCTGGCGGCGCATATTGCGGCCCACGCTATGAAATGGCGCGACGAGGTCTGAGCCGCACCTATTCCGTCGTGCTGTCCCAGTGTTCGACGATCTTGCCGTCGCGCACGCGATAGGTGTCGAATCACCAGACCTTGATCGTCTGGCCGAACCGGTGCGGAGCGGGGATTTCGCGCTGGAACATCGGCTGCACCAGATTGCACTTCGCGATCACGAATTCGAACTTCGTCAGCGGATACGTGCCGGGTTAGAGCAGCTCGGAATCGGGAAACCCAGAGTCCGGGAACGCGATCAGCGCTTCCACGCTGTCGGGCGCGCTGGGGCTGTTCTGCTTGTAGTCGACCGCCATGTACTTGCGCGCGGCGTCAATGTTGCGGCCATCGATCACCTCGTGCCACATGCCGAGCACCAGCTTCTTGTTCGCCGCGAGCTGGCTCTGGCCCACAACCCGCGCCGTCGCGCTGTCCTCGGTCTTCACCATGCACGGGGCCAGCGACAGGCGAGCACCGGAATGGCCAGCGCCGTCCCCATCCGGGCCAACCTTACCCTCACGCCGCCTTGCGCAGCTTCTCCAGCTTCTTCAGCGCCATGTTGCGCTTGAGGCGGCTGAGATGGTCGATGAACAGCACCCCTTCGAGGTGATCCATCTCGTGCTGGATGCAGGTGGCCATCAGGCCTTCCATCTCTTCCTCGTGGAGATTGCCTTCGACATCCTGCCAGCGCACGCGGCAGGCCTTGGGCCGGTCCACGTCGGCATAGATGTCGGGCACGGAGAGGCAGCCTTCCTGGTAGGTGTTCAGCTCTTCCGCCGGATCGAGGATTTCCGGGTTCACGAAGACCCGCGGTTCCCGCTTCGTTGGGTGGTGAGTATGTTCGTGCCCACCGTGGTTGCAGACTTCCGGCTCTGCATCGGGATCTTCGGGCTGGAGGTCGATCACCAGCACGCGCAGCGGAACGCCCACCTGGATCGCGGCCAGGCCGATGCCGTTCGCCGCGTACATCGTCTCGAACATGTCGGAGACGAGCGCCTTCAGCTCCGCATCGAACGTTTCGACGCGGGTGGATACGGTCTTCAGCCGGGGGTCCGGCACCTCGATGATTTCACGGATCGCCATGCCCGTGAGATAGGCATTTCGCGCCTTGACGACAAGGGAATGCGCACGGCGGCCCGCCGATCGAATTCTTGTCCTTGCGCGCGGCCGCGAATGCGCCACACTGCCGGCGCGAGAGGGAAAAGGAAGGAACGAAGCATATGGCGCTGTTCGACGATATCCTCGGCAGGATCGGGGATCACCCCGAGATCGCCAACATGGCCACCAAGCTGGGCATCGATCCCAGGCTGGCCGAAAAGGCGGTCGCCGCGCTGGGCGAGGCGCATCAGCAGCCGGGCGACACGGTGCAGCAGGCCGCCGCGAAGACGGGGCTCGACACCGGCGTCGTCAGCCAGATCGTCGAACATATCGGGGGCGAGGGCTCTCTCAGCGAATTCGCCGCGATGCTGGACCAGGATGGGGACGGCAATCCGCTCAACGATATCGCCGGCTTCGCTTCCCGGCTGTTCGGCCGGAAATAGGCGGCTTTTCGCGCCTGCCCGCCCGCCGCGTTAGCTCAAAATAAACCAAAACCGGCGCATCTGGGGCGTGCATATCGGGTGCGCGCAGATGGGCGGACAATGGCTGTACGGGGCATTTTCAAGGGGCTGACGGGCGCCGCTTCCAGTGCGAGGAATACCGGCGCGGGCGAAGGGGCCGGTGGGCCCGCCGTCATCGGGCCGGGCGACAGCGCGCGCCGCCTCCAGGTGCTCGACGAGTTCGAGAGGGCCGGCATCGGATGGATCTGGGCTTCCGACGAGGAAGGCCGCCTGATCTACCTTTCGGACGATGCGATCGACACGCTCGGCCGTGCGCCTTCCGAAGTGCTGGCGCAGCCGCTGATCGCCCTGTTCGAAACCGATCCGGACAATCCTGACGAGCGCAGCGATCGCCCGCTTCCGTTCCAGCTCAACGCCCGCGCGAAGATCAACCAGCTCGTCGTGCGGGTGATCGGCGACAGCGGCAAGCGCCCTGCGCGGTCCACCTGGTGGGCGCTATCCGGCCATCCGCTGTTCGACGAAGGCGGTCGGTTTCTGGGCTATCGCGGCAGCGCCAAGGACGTGACCACCGAATACGAACGCAAGATCGTCGATTCCCGGATGGCCGAATACGATGCGCTCACCGGCCTCGCCAACCGCCACCGGATGACCCGGCGGCTGGAAAGCATCCTCGCCGCCTATCGCAACGCCAAGCGCGCCTGCGCGCTGATGATGCTCGATCTGGACCGCTTCAAATACGTCAACGACACCATGGGCCACCCGGCGGGTGACGAGCTGCTGCGCCAGGTCGCGGAACGGCTGCGCTCGATCGTCGGCAACCGGGGCGAGATCGGGCGGCTGGGCGGGGACGAATTCCAGATCATCCTCCCCGACCTCGACGATCGCGGCAAGCTGGGCGAACTGGCCGAGAAGATCATCCAGATCCTTTCGCAGCCTTATCCGATCGACGGCAAGCGGGCGCTCATCGGCGCCAGCGTGGGCGTGGCCATCGCGCCTTACGACGGGATAGAGAGGGACGAGATCACCCGCGCGTCCGACCTGGCGCTCTATGCCGCCAAGAACGGCGGACGCGGGCAGTTCCGCTTCTATTCCTCCGACCTCAAGGACGAGGAGGAAGAGCGGCGCCTGCTGCTGGACGATCTGCGCGAAGCCTTGGCGGCCGATCAGCTCAAGCTGTATTATCAGCCTGTCGTGCGGACGCAGGACCACGTCGTCGTCGGCTTCGAGGCGCTGATGCGCTGGGAGCATCCGGAGCGGGGAGAGGTCGCGCCGGAGATCTTCATCCGCGCGGCGGAAGAATCCAACCTCATCAACCAGCTGGGCGAATGGGTGCTGCGCCGCGCGTGCGAGGATGCGGCGCAATGGCCGGATTCGGTGCGGGTCGCGATCAACCTTTCCGCCGTGCAGTTCAACAACAACGGCTTCCTTGCCCTGGTGACCGAAGCGCTCGCCGATTCCGGCCTTGCGCCCGGCCGGCTGGAGTTCGAGCTGACCGAAAGCGTCTTCATGGGCGACAGCGAGCAGACCGACCGCACGTTCAGGGCGCTGAAGGACCTCGGCGTGCGGCTGGCGCTGGATGATTTCGGCACCGGCTATTCCTCGCTCAGCTACTTGCGCTCGGCGCCGTTCGACAAGCTCAAGGTGGACAAGAGCTTCGTCGCCTCCTGCACCGGGAAAGACCAGAACAGCGCCAAGATCATCACCGCGATCATCGGCCTCAGCGAAGCGCTGGGGATGGAAACCACGGTGGAGGGCGTGGAGGCGTTCGACCAGTTCCATCTCGTCTGCTCCAAAGGCGCGAAATACATCCAGGGGTGGATCTATTCGAAGGCCCTGGCGCACGAAGACATCCTCGAAGGGATGCGCAGCGGCGAAATGCGCATCGAGCCCAATGGCCCGGAAAAGCATCGCTCCGAACGGCGCTCGGTGTTCCGCCGCGTGGGCGTGATCCATGACGATCATCGCTATGACGCCGTGATGCGCAACCTGTCGAAGACGGGGGCGATGGTCGAAGGGCTGCTCGGCGTGCCGGTGGGCACCGGGCTGGTGCTCGATCTGGGGGAAGGGCAGCTGGCGGTGGGCGTGGTCAACCGCAGCGAAGACGCGACGATCGCGATCGAGTTCGAAACCCCGCTGGTTTCCAACGGCGCCGGTGGCCTGTGCACGCGCCATCGCGTCTCGCCTTATGCGCTGGCCGCGGCGGGCATGCCCCTGGCCGCGCTGCCGCCGGGGCACTATCCGCTGGCGAATGCGGCCGGCGGCCCGTCCAGCAAGCCGCGCTTCCTCCAGGTGACCTCGTCCCCCAACGTGCGCGCCGCCTGACGGGCAGGGCGCACTGCGCGGCCGGGTGCGGAACGCATCACCGGCCGAAGTTTTATATCCATCGACTATGGCCGTTTCAGACAATTACGCCCGTGAGAAACGGGGGCTTTCCGGCCTGGCGCACGACCTTGCCAATCTGACACAGGTGGTGAACGGCAATCTGGAACTGCTGGAGGCGCATTTCACCTCCCCCTCGGCCCCGCGCTATCTCGCCAATGCCCGCGCCGCCGCCCGTCAGCTGAACGAGCTGAGCCGCCTGCTCTCCACCAAGACCCGCGATTAGGGGGCGTCACCCCTTGATCGAGTTGACCAAACCCTCGTCATTGCGAGCGTAGCGAAGCAATCCAGAGCGTATTGCACTGCCGCCCTGGATTGCTTCGTCGCTACGCTCCTCGCAATGACGAGCCAGAGTGGGCAACTGCAACCGGAGCGCGCTAACCCCGCGCCCCGGCGATATACCGGTCGATCGTCTTGGCCAGCACGTCCAGCGGCACGTTCCCGCCGGTGACCACCGCATCGTCGAAGGCGCGCAGGTCGTAAGCCGGACCGAGCGCGGCTTGCGCCCGGGCGCGCTGGCGGACGATCTCGCTGTGGCCCACTTTATAGCCGCAGGCTTGCCCCGGCCACGCGCAATAGCGGTCCACCTCGCTCGCGATCTCCTCGGGATTGTCGCCGTTGGTTTCGACGAAGAAGGCTACCCCTTGCTCGCGGGTCCAGCGCTTCGCATGGATGCCGGTATCCACCACCAGCCGGCAGGCGCGGAACGCCTGGTCCTGCAAGTAGCCGAGGCGCCAGGCGGGGTTGTCGGCATAGGCGCCCAGCTCGTCGGCCAGCTGTTCGGCATAGAGCGCCCAGCCTTCGGAAAAGGCGTTGAACGCCAGGATCGATCGGATCAGCGGCAGCTGGTTCGAATGTTCGCCTTCCCACACGTGGCCGGGGATCGTCTCGTGATGGACCAGCGTGGGCAGGGTATAAGTGCGGTGTAGATCGGTGGTGCGCAGGTTGATCCACATCTTGCCGGGGATCGTGCCGTCCTTGCTGCCGGCCCCGCCATAGGCGGTCGGCGCGCCCGGCTCTTCGGCCAGCGGCAGGCGGCGCACTTCCAGCCGGGCCGGCACCAGCGTGGTGAAGGCGCGCGGCATCTGCGCGCGTATCCAGGCCAGCCGCTGCTGGATGAAAGCCATGATCTCCGCCCGGCCGGGATCGCCTTCGGGGAACTTGAAGCGCGGATCCTCGCCCAGTTGCTGCATCCGTTCGCCGACCGAGCCGCTGGTATAGCCCAGGCCGCGCAGGATCGGGTCCATCCGCCCATGGATTTCGGCCAGCTGATCCAGGCCCATCTGGTGGATCTCGTCGGCCGCCATGCGGGTGGTCGTGCTGGCGCGCAGGCCCCAGGCATACCATTCGTCGCCCCGCGGCCGTGCCCACATTCCGGCTTCGTTCGTGGCCAGTGGTTGCTGGCGGCGCAGCTCGGCAAGCTGGCGTTCCAGCGCGGCGGCGATCGGGCCGGCGGCCACTTGCCGTGCGCGCCTGTCCCAATCGCCGGCGATATTCGCCTCCGCCGCGCGCCGGGCCAGCGATTCCACCAGGGGCCCGCCGCTCCTGGCATCGGCAAGCGAGGCTTCCATTTGCGGGATCGTCTTGGCCAGCAGGAACGCCGGCGGGATCAGGCCCAGCGCCGCGGCCGAACGCACGCGTTCCAGCTCGCCGTCGAGCGCCGCCGGGATCGCTTCGAGCCGCGCCAGATAGGCTTCGGCGTCGGCGGCATTGTTCACCGGATGATCGGAATCGAGGAAGCGCGGATAATCGAGATAGCCGCCCACGTTCTGGATCACGACATAGGGCGTATTGCGCCACGATCCCACCGCCACGTCGCCATAAGGCAGGGCGAATCCGTCGAGCGCGGTGGCATAGGCGCTTTCGACCACTTCGAAGCTGGTGCGCGTCGCCGGATCGAGCGTGCCGCTGTCCACCCCGCGCACTCGCGCCAGATCAGCGCGCAGTGTTGCCGCATAGGCTTGCTGCCCGGCTGCCGACACGTCTTCCAGCTTGCCCCGCAACGCGGCGTGAGATCCCACGTCCACGCCCAGCGTGGTCGCCCGGTCGGGCTCGTGTGCCAGCAGGTTGTAGGCAATGTCGTCGAGCAGCGCCGAAGGCCCGCTCGCCGCCTGCACGCGTGCGGCCGTGGCCGCGCAGCCCGGCAGGGCCAGCGCAGCCGCCCCGGCGCCGAGACCCGCCAGGGCCTCGCGCCGGGTGATGGTTGCAACTGTAATTGCCATGGCCCTCTAGTGTGGGGCGCATGGGCTCAAGTCAATCCGCGTGGAATTGCGCCGATCTTGTGGCTAGGGTGGGCGGATGGATGCCGTGCTCTCGCTCGTGATGCTCACCGCGCTTGCGCTTACCGCGGTGGCCGTGGTGGCGTGGCGGCGCGGGGCGCGCAGGCAGGCGGCGCTCATGGCGCTGCTCGTTGTCGTGATGATCGTCAATGTGCTTATCTGGACCTTGCCGGACAGCAGCGGCACGGCCCCGATCAACCAGGTCGGGGCGGTCGAGGGGGGATAGGATATGGGGACGACGGGCGAGGCGGCGGGCATCAGCGAATGGCTGGGGCAGAGCGGGCGGAGCTGGGCCGAACAGTGGCGGCGGACAGATCGCGGCTTCAGCATGCTGACGGAACGCCTGCTGCAACGCACGCGAGAATTCGCTTTCGGATCGATGCTCGACATCGGCTGCGGCGCGGGCGAGCTGTCATTGGCGATCGCGCGCGGGCGTCCGCAGTGCCGGGTGGTCGGCGTGGACATCTCACCCCCGCTGGTCGCGGCGGCGCGGGAACGCGGGGCGCATCATCCCGATGTCGTGTTCGAACTGGCCGATGCCGCGACGTGGCGCCCGGTCGAACCGTTCGCGCCGGACCTGCTCGTGTCGCGCCACGGCGTGATGTTCTTCGACGATCCCCCCTCGGCTTTCGCCAACTTGCGTGAACTGGCCGCGCCCGGCGCTGCGCTCATGTTCTCCTGCTTTCGCGGGCGAGAGCTGAATCCGGCGCTTACCGAGGCCTCCACGCTCCTGCCCGATCCTCCTCCTCCGCCGGCCGATCCCCGCGCGCCCGGCCCCTTCGCCTTCGCCGATCGCGATTATGTGGAGCAGATCCTCACTCGGTCCGGCTGGTCGGACCTTGCGTTCGAGGCTTATGACTTTGCCATGATCGTCGGCGGCGGGGCCGATCCGATCGAGGATTCGCTGGCCTATTTCACCACGATCGGCCCGGCCGCGCGCGCCGCGCGCGAATTGGGCGAGGCTGACCGGGAGGCCTTTCTCGGCCGCTTGCGCGATCTGGCCCGGCGCAACCTGCGCGAAGGCATCGTCTCGCTGCGCGCCGCGGCCTGGATCGTCACCGCGCGCAAGGCCTAGCTGTCCCATCGCCGCACGCGTGGCACCCGCCGCACCGCTCCGCACCGCCCAGACCGTTGCCAGCGGGGCATGCAGGCCCTAATTCGCAAGCCCATGCACTCGACCAACGACATCCGCCGGACGTTCCTCGATTACTTCGCGGCCAATGACCACGCCGTGGTGCCTTCGGCGCCGCTGGTGCCGTACAACGATCCCACGCTGATGTTCGTCAACGCGGGCATGGTTCCGTTCAAGAACATCTTCACCGGCCTGGAAACGCCGCCTGCGCCGCGCGCCACCAGCAGCCAGAAGTGTGTGCGCGCCGGGGGCAAGCACAACGATCTCGATAACGTCGGCTATACCGCGCGCCACCTGACGCTGTTCGAGATGCTCGGCAACTTCAGCTTCGGGGATTATTTCAAGGAACGCGCGATAGAGCTGGCCTGGGGCCTGGTGACGCGCGAATTCGGCCTGCCGGCCGATCGTCTCACCGTCACTGTCTATCACACGGATGACGAAGCGTGGGACTTGTGGAAGCGGATCGCCGGCCTGCCGGACGATCGGATCATCCGCATCGCCACCAAGGACAACTTCTGGGCCATGGGTTCGGACGGGCCCTGCGGCCCGTGTTCGGAGATTTTCTGGGACTACGGCCCCGATGTCGCCGGCGGCCCGCCGGGATCGCCGGACGAGGACGGCGATCGCTTCGTGGAGATCTGGAACCTCGTGTTCATGCAGTACATGCAGGAAAACGACCAGATCACCGGGGACCTGCCCCGGCCCAGCATCGATACCGGCATGGGGCTGGAACGTATCTCCAGCGTGCTGCAAGGCGTCCATTCGGTGTTCGAGACGGACACCTTCCGCAAGCTGATCGAAGCGAGCGAGGCCCTGACCGCCACCCGCGCGCAAGGCGATCAGCAGGCGAGCCATCAGGTGATCGCCGATCACTTGCGCTCCACCAGCTTCCTGATTGCCGATGGCGTGCTGCCGGCCAACGAAGGGCGCGGCTACGTGCTGCGCCGGATCATGCGGCGGGCGATGCGCCATGCGCACCTGCTCGGCGCGAAGGAGCCGCTGATGCACCGGCTGGTGCCGGCGCTGGTGGTCGAGATGGGCCAGGCCTATCCCGAGCTCGCGCGCGCGCAGCCGCTGATCGAGGAAGTGCTGGAGCGCGAGGAAACCCGCTTCCGCCAGACTCTCGCCAACGGCCTCCGGCTGCTTGACGAGACCACCACCGGCATGGGCACCGGCGACAGCCTGCCGGGCGAGACGGCGTTCAAGCTCTACGACACCTTCGGCTTTCCCTACGATCTCACGGAGGACGCGCTGCGCGCGCGGGGCATCGGCGTGGACCGTGCGGGCTTCGACGAAGCCATGGCGCGCCAGCAGGCAGCGGCGCGCGCCGCCTGGAAGGGCTCCGGCGCGGCGGCCGAGGGCGAACTGTGGTTCGACATCGCCGAACGCGAAGGCGCGACCGAATTCACCGGCTATGGCGCGGCGGAAGGCGATGGCCAGGTCGTCGCCCTGGTGGTCGGCGGCAAGGAAGTTGACCGCGCGAATGCGGGCGAGGACGTCACCGTGCTCGTCAACCAGACGCCGTTCTATGGCGAAAGCGGCGGCCAGATGGGTGACACGGGAACGATCACCAGCGATGCCGGCCTGCGGATCGACATCGCCGACACCAGTAAGCCGCTCGGCCGCCTCCATGCGCACCACGGCAAGGTGGCCAGCGGCGCGATCGCGGTGGGCGATACCGTGCATCTGGCGATCGACGCCGATCGGCGCGACCGCATCCGCGCCAATCATTCGGCCACCCACCTGCTCCACGCCGCGCTGCGCCACACGCTGGGCGAGCATGTGACGCAGAAGGGCTCGCTCGTCGCGGAAGACCGGCTGCGCTTCGACTTCTCGCACCCCAAGCCCCTCACGGCGGAAGAGATCGCCGCGATCGAAGCCGAAGTGAACGCGGAGATTCGCCACAACGAAAGCGTCGTGACCCGGCTGATGAGCCCGGACGAGGCGATCGCCGCCGGCGCCATGGCGCTGTTCGGGGAGAAATACGGCGATGAAGTGCGCGTGCTCTCGATGGGGCGCGGCGACTGGCAGGGCTCCGGCCGCAACTATTCGATCGAGCTGTGCGGCGGCACCCATGTCGCCGCCACCGGCGATATCGCCCTGTTCCGCGTGATTTCCGAAAGCGCGGTCAGCTCCGGCGTGCGCCGGATCGAAGCGCTGACTGGCGAGGCCGCGCGGCGCTGGGTCGTCGGGCGCGAGGAAGCGCTGAAATCCGTCGCCGCCGCGCTCAAGACCGCGCCGGAAGAGGTGGAAGCGCGCGTTGCCACTCTGCTCGACGAGCGTCGCCGGCTGGAACGCGAGTTGGCCGAGGCGAAGAAGCAGCTCGCCCTTGGCGGCGGCGGTGCCGGCGCCGCGCCGGCTTCGGCGGACGAGGATGTGGGCGGCCTCAAGTTCTCCGGCCAGATCCTCCACGGCATGAACCCCAAGGAACTGCGCGGGCTTCTCGACGATGCGAAGAAGCGGCTCGGTTCCGGCGTCGCGGCGATCGTCGCGTTGAACGAAGGCCGCGCCACCGTGGCCGCCGGGGTTACCGATGACCTGACCGGCCGCGTCAGCGCCGTCGATCTGGTCCGCGCCGCCGTCGCCGCAGTCGGCGGGCAGGGCGGGGGCGGCCGGCCCGACATGGCGCAAGGCGGCGGGCCCGATGGCGACAAGGCCGCACAGGCGCTCGACGCGATCCGCGCGGTGCTGGCCGGGGAAACCGTCGCGGGTTAAAGCGCGATCGCCTAGGCTCCGGACTCAATCAGCACCAGAATGTGATGGCGGCGGCGAGGAAGACGCCAGCCATGTAGTTGGCGGCGAGCTTGTCGTAGCGTGTGGCGATGCGTCGCCAGTCCTTGAGGCGGCACC
>Ga0182742_1000453_pt1 | contig 65568 bp, 56 predicted proteins | sample eDN5th37CBELigMG_FD_128880 | JGI IMG/M metagenome (GOLD analysis project Ga0182742, IMG submission 128880) | Enriched Miracle-Growth compost microbial communities from Emeryville, California, USA - eDNA 5th pass 37_C BE-Lig MG (version 2)... ...
AAGATCGCATGACAACGAAATACGGAGGAGGAACGATGACTGCGCTTACCCGACGTTTCACGCGATTACTCGCAGCGGCCACGGTCCTTGTCGCCGTGCCGACCATGGGGGCCATTGCGGAGGATTCGGAGCTGACGATCTTTGAATGGTCGGGCTACGAGGATCCGAGCTTCCATCCCAATTACGTGGAGAAGTATGGGGAATCGCCGACCTTCACCTTCTTCGGCGACGAGGATGAGGCGTTCGAGAAGCTGAGGGCCGGCTTCAAGGCAGATCTGGCGCACCCCTGCTCGCAGAGCGTGGTCAAGTGGCGCGAGGGGGGGCTGCTGCAGCCGCTCGATACGTCCAGGATCGAGGGCTGGAACGATCTCCTGCCCGGCATAATGGGAATGAAGGACCTCGCTACCACGCCGGACGGAACGGCCTGGTTCATGCCCTGGGACTGGGGCAACACGTCGCTCACCTACAACACCGAGAAGGTAAGCGAGGACGACGTGAAGTCGCTGAAGGCCTTCGCCGATCCGAAATTCGAGGGACGCGTGTCGATCGGCGACAATGTCGACGACGCCTATGCGCTTGCCGCGCTGGCGATCGGCCTCAAGGACTGGACGCAGATGACCGACGAGCAGTTCGCCGAGGCGTCGCAGTTCCTGCGTGACGTTCACAAGAACGTCCGACTCTACTGGACCGACAGCACCGAGATCGTGCAGGCGATGGGGGGTGGCGAGGTGGATCTTGCCTGGGCCTGGAACGACGCCGGCACGCAGCTCGCCCAGCAGGAGGTGCCGGTCAAGATCAAGCGCGATACCGAGGAAGGCAACTCGACCTGGGTCTGCGGCTATGTGCTGCTCAAGGACGCGCCGGGCAATGTCGACAAGGCCTATGATTTCCTGTCGGCGGTCAATACCGACCCTCGCGTCGCCAACTACCTCGTCAACGACTGGGGCTACGGCCATGCGAATGCCAAGGCGCTGGCCGCGGTCGATCCGAAGGTGCTCGAGGAAAAGGGCTACGCGAACGTCGAAAAGTTCGTCGACAAGACGCTTTTCCAGGCGCCGGTTCCAGCTGAGCTGAAACAACGGATGATCGCCGAGTTCGAGAAGATCAAGGCAGGCTACTGATGCTGGGCGGAGACCCTTCACCCACCTGGCGTTTCCGCTGCCCAGTTCGCCCGCGCCGCAAGCATCAGGACCTTTCCAGTCTGGAGGCCGCCTTTTGGGCGGCCTTCTCGCATTTGGCGCGTACTTCCTCGAGCTCCGTCTCGGTGAGGTGCTCGATGCCGATGAAGCGGTTCTGCGCTTCGGAAACGCGGATGAGTTCGTCCAGCTTTGCCTGGAGCGCGGCGCCATCACGATTCTGCGTGTTCTGAATCAGGAACACCATCAGGAAGGTGACGATGGTGATCAGTTGCCAGGTGTCCGAGAAGCCGAACACCGGTCCGGCGGCGGCCCAGACGACGATGACCAGGCAACAGGCCAGGAAGATTTGCGGCCTTCCCGCGTGGAAGGCAACCCAGTTGGCGATGCGTGTGAAGTGCCGTTCCATTGCCTGGATCCAGGGCTGCAGCAGGACAACGCCCGCGCGACCGGATAACCCGCACGTCGTGGCCTCGGTTCCCTCGGGGTGCGTCCCTGCCACTGCGGAAGATCGATGATGGTCACGTTCGGGAAAATGAAGGCCCCCGAGATCGCCGAGCATCGAATGGGTGGGCGACTTTCAAGATCGAGAGGTTTCGCGATCGACTGCAAGCTCCGCGGATTTCGGCGCGCCGCTACGCTCGGACCATGCCTTGTCGCTATCGACGCCGGTGAAGGCGGTATGTAAGCTCGCATGAAGTCGGTTTCCGAGGCTGGGAGAGCTGAGCGCGCCGTTCGTGCGGACACGTGTCGTCATCATCGGAGCAGGCTTCTCGGGGCTGTCTGCAGCCAACGCCTTGCTGGATGCGGGCGTCGATTGCGTGGTGCTGGAGGCGCGCGACCGTGTCGGCGGGCGCGTCGAGAGCCAGGTGAACGGCGTCGGTCAACGCATAGACACCGGCGGGCAGTATCTGTGCGATGACATGCCGGAGATCATGGCGCTGGCTCGGGCGCACGGGAAGACGTTCGTGCGCGGGGACTACCGGGGGCGCGCCGTCATTCAGCCGCCGGGGGCGACGGGGACGGATCTCGATGAGCTCTACCCGCGGGTGATGGCGATCCGCGAACGCGCCAGCGCGATCGACCCGTCGGACCCGGCGATCGCCGGACTGTCCGTTCGGGCATGGGTGGAGACTCAGCCGGATTTGGCCGATGCGAAGGCGGGTTTCCTGAGTTCGATCGAGGGCCTCTGGTGTCGCCCGACCGACACGCTGCCGCTCTGGTACCTCATCTCCAATGACCGGCGGATCACCAACGAGGTGGGGGAACTCCAGTACTCCTTGGCCGAAACCATGCATTCGCTTGCCGAAGATCTCGGGCGCAGGCTCGGTGCGCGCCTGCGGCTCGGCCAAGCGGTGCGGACATTGGGGCACGACCAGGCTGGCGTGACAGCTGTGACGGCGGACGGGGAAGTGCGCGCCGAACAGGCGATCGTCGCGGTGCCGCCGGCGATGGCGAGGCGGATCTCGTTCGAGCCGCGACTGCCGGCGGACGTTTCACGGGCGCTCGCTGTCTGGGTGCCGGGCACGGTCATCAAGGTGTCCTTGCGCTATGAGAAGGCATTCTGGCGCGAACAGGGAATGAGCGGCACCCTCTTTTCCCTCGATCCGCCAGGGATTTATGCCTGTGACGCCAGCCGCGGCGAGCGCGCGGCGCTCGTCGTCTTTGTCGGCGGGCAACTCGCGGTGGACTGGCGGGCGCTCGGCGACGAGGGGCTGCGGGCCGCGATCCTGGCGAAACTGACGACCGCACTTGGGCTCGAGGCCGGCAATCCGATCGGCGTGCTCATGCGCGACTGGACCGACGACCCCTGGAGCGGCGGCGGTTACAGCGACACTATCGCCGATCTCGCCGCCTACGACGCCGAGGACGTGCTGCGCCGCGGCTTGTCGCGCGTCGCATTCGCGCCGTCGGAACTGTCGCTCTCCTATCCGGGCTACATCGAAGGCGCGATTGTGTCGGGGCGGGCGGCGGCCGCGCGGGTGCTGTCGGCGTTAGAAAATCTGGCGTGAGATACCGCGCCCTGGCTCAGCCCGGTTGACCGGTCAGTCGGCCATCGCCACCAGCGCATCGGGGTCGTAGGCGAGCCGGATCGTGGCGCCGACTGGCAGGTCGTCGGCTCCGAAATCGTTGGTTTCGGTGACCGACAGCGGCTTTTCCATGCCCGGCACGTCGACCACGAGGTGGGTGATCTCGCCGAAATAGTGACGTTCGATGAGGGTGCCCGCCACCTCATGCGCGGCCCTGGCGTCATCCCATAGCACGCGCAGGCGCTCCGGCCGGATGCCGAGCGTCGCGGCGCGGCCATTGCCCTCCCAGGCGGGTGGCCTTTCGGTTCGCACCCGGCCGAAGCCCAGCGTGTCGACCACGATGGCGTTGCCGGCCTCTTCGACCAGTTCGGCCCTGATGAAGTTCATGCCGCCGAGGAAATCCGCGACCTGCCGGTTCACCGGGCGCTGGTAGATCTCCTTGGGAGCCGCGACCTGGGCGATGCGCCCCCCGAACATCACGGCGATCCGGTCGGACATGGCGAGCGCCTCGTACTGGTCATGCGTGACCAGGATGAAGGTGATCCCGACCGCCTTCTGCAACCGGCGCAGCTCCACCTGCATCTGTTCGCGAAGCTTCTTGTCGAGGGCGGACAACGGCTCGTCGAGGAGCAGCACCTTGGGGCGCATGACGAGAGCGCGGGCGAGGGCGACGCGCTGGCGCTGTCCGCCGGAAAGTTCCGTGGCGCCACGTTTGCCGAGACCGGTCAGCGAGACCATGGCGAGCGCCTCCTCGACACGCCGCTTTTCCTCCTCTGCGCCGAGCCGCAGGCGCTTCAGGCCGTAGGCGACGTTCTGCTCGACGTTGAGATGCGGGAAAATGGCGTAGCTCTGGAACACCATGTTGGTGGGCCGCCGGTTCGCGGGAATACCGTCCATCGGCTGGCCGTCGATAACGATCTTGCCGGTTGTCGGCGTGTCGAAGCCGGCGATCATCCTGAGCAATGTGGTCTTGCCGCAGCCCGACGGGCCGAGCAGCGAAAAGAACTCGCCCTCGCGGATCGAAAGATTGGCCTCGTCGAGGGCCTTGAAGCTTCCGTAGCTTCGGCTGACGCCGCGGATGTCGATCATCGTGCGGTCAGGCAAGGGCGGCTCCTGCATCAGCGGTGCGGCGTTCGGCGCGCCGACGCAGCTTCGGCGAAGGTGAGCATGAGGATCGAGGCGGCGAGCATCAGCGTGCCGAGCGCCAGCACCCCGGGCAGCTTCGCGGCAAACCGGAGCTGGCCCCAGATATAGATCGGCAGCGTCGTCTCGGTGCCGGCGAGGAAAAACGCCATGATGAACTCGTCGAGGGAGATCGTGAAGGACACCAGCAGCGAGGAGATGATCGCCGGAGCGACCATCGGCAGGGTGACGCGCCGGAAGGTGCCGAAGGCAGTCTCGCCGAGGTCGGCCGAGGCTTCCTCGAGGCTGCGGTCGAACCCCTCGAACCCGGACACCAGAACGGTGATGGAGTAGGGGATGCAGATGAGCACATGGCCCAGCACGACGGTGAACAGGGACAGGCTCAGGCCGAGGCTGAGCAGGATCAGCAGCATCGAAATGGCGATGATGATCTCCGGCAGGACCAGCGGCGCCATGATGAGGCCCTGGATGGGGCGGCGGCCGGGGAATCGGTAGCGGGTAACGGCGCGCGCCGCGCAGATGCCGAGCACCGTGGAAAGGACTGCGGCGGCGACCCCGACGATCAGGCTGTTCCAGGCCGCGTCGATCAGGGCGGGCGTCTTCGGCAGGTCCCGGTACCATTTCGTCGTGATGCCGGTGAGCGGGAATTGCGGGATGGGCGAGGCGTTCACCGAGAAGATCGGCAAGAGCAGGATCGGCAGGTAGAGGAAGATCACGTAGAGGCCCGCGTAGGCGGGCAGCCACTTGCGGGCGAGCGCCTTCATCGTCCGAGCCTCATTGCGCCGCGCAGCAAGAGCACGCAGGCAGCCGCCATCGCCGTCACCACGACCATGGTCGTCACGGAAAGCGCGGCGCCAAGCGGCCAGTTCGCGGCCTTGCCGAACTGCGCCTGAATGGCGTTGGCGATCATCACCCCATCCTTGCCCCCGACGAGGCGCGGCGTGACGAAATCACCGACGGTCGGGATCATGACGATCAGCAGCGCTGAGATCACGCCGGGCATGGAGAGCGGCAGGGTGACCCGCAGAAAGCTGCGGACCGGGCCGTCACCGAGATCCTTGGCAGCCTCGATGAGGGTACGGTCGACCTTCTCCAGGGATACGTAGATGGGCAGGATGGCGAAGACCGCCCAGGCGTGGGTGAGCGTGATCACCACGGCGGTCGAGTTGTAGAGGAGGGCCGTGGAGGGCTCGTCGATGATACCCAGCCCCATGAGCCCGGAATTCAGCACGCCGTTGTAGCCGAGGATCACCTTCCAGGACATGACCCGCAGCAGGTAGCTCGACCAGAACGGGATGGTGATCAGGAACAGCCAGAGGTTCTTGTGCCGTCCGCCGTGGAAGGAGATGTAGTAGGCGATCGGATAGGCGAAGAGCACGGTGGCAACGCTCACGACGAGCGAGATGCCGAGCGAGCGCATCAGCAGGTCCCGATAGATCGGCTCCGTCAGCGCGACGCGGTAGTTCTCCAGCGTGAAGCTGCGGTCGATGGTGAGATAATTCTGCGTCCAGAAGGAATAGGCGATCACCACGATGATCGGCACCAGCAGCAGAACCAGTGCGTAGGCGAGAGTCGGGCTGATCAGGGCGAGCCCTCGGGCGGCCTCGGACTGCAGAAGCGGCCTGGCGTTGGAGCGGACGCTCGCTGACGCGGAGGGCACTTCCGCAGCCACGGTCATTGGTGTGGTTCTCGACGCTTTGCGGACAGGATCCGCATGGCTGGCTCTCCCAGGTCGGCCGGTGGGGCGTCTTCCGGCCTCCGTCGCGCCGGATAGCCCATCTTGTGCGCAGGACGCGACGGAAATCAAGCGAGATTTTTACGAATTTTGATTGAACGGACATTCAATATGTGGCCAATATATGGATGATTTCGTATAGTTGGCATTGATCGTCCTGACGGACCTTCCTGCCGAAGCAGCGGGAGTGGACATGGCCGCGGCAATTGACCTGAAGAGCTCAACGGCTGGCGCGAGGGACGGGGGTGCTGCGGCGGTCGAGGCCGCGCGCCGCCATCTCCTGCAGCCCTGTCCGGTCGCCGAGACGGTGGGTGACGAGACGCGCGGCTTTATCGGCAGCGGCGACGGCATCTACATCGTCGATGGCGAAGGGCGCACCCTGATCGATGGCCCGGCCGGCATGTGGTGCGTGAATGTCGGTCACCGCCGCGAGGAGCTGGCGCGCACGCTCTACGACCAGGCGATGGAGCTCTCCTACAACACGCCGTGGTATACGATGAGCGCGCCCTCGGCGCTGCTCGCCGAGCGGCTCGCCGCCCATGCGCCCGGCGACCTCGGCCATGCGTTCTTCACGACGGGCGGGTCGTCCGCCGTCGAGACGGCGCTGCGCTTCATGCAGTTCCGCAACAATGTCAGGGGACAGGCCGAGAAGAAGGTCATCCTGTCGCGCGGTGGTGCCTATCACGGATCGACCTATCTCTCGGCCTCGCTCAACGGCAGGCCGCGCGACCGCGACTGGATGGATGTCGCCGAGGGGCTCGTGGTGAAGCTCTCGACGCCGGATCCCTTCCGGCGGCCGGCCGGCATGACGATCGAGGCCTTTGCCGACAGCCTGATCGAGGAGTTCCGCGACACGGTGGAACGGATCGGCGCGGAGCGAATCGGCGCGTTCGTCGCCGAGCCGATCCAGGCGTCGGGCGGGGTCATCGTTCCGCCTCCCGGCTATCTGTCGCGCATCCGCGAAATCTGCCGGGAGAACGACATCCTCTACGTCTCCGACGAGGTCGTCACCGGCTTTGGCCGCCTCGGGGCTATCTTCGCTTCGGAGGAAGTGTTCGGCATCGATCCAGACATCATCACCTTCGCCAAGGGTGTCACCTCCGGCTACTTCCCGCTGGGCGGCATGATGGTGTCGGATGCTCTGCTGGAGGACCTGCGTCGGTCCAACCATCCCGATGCGATGTTCGCGCACGGCCTGACGTACAGCAGCCATCCTATCGGCTGCGCCGTGGCGCTGAAGAACCTTGGGCTGCTGGAAGGCGGGATCCTCGATCACGCCCGGAAGGTGGCTCCGTATTTCCAGGAGCAGCTGCGGACGCTGGAGGAACTGCCGTTGGTCGGGGAAGTGCGCGGGCTGGGCCTGATGGCGTGCGTGGAATGCGTCGCCGACAGGGAGAGCAAGAATCCGCTGAAGCTCGACCTGGAAGTCGGCAAGCGAATCGACGCGCACTGCCACGAGATGGGCCTGCTCGTCCGTCCGCTCATCCACATGTGCGTGATGTCGCCTCCGCTCATCATCACGCACGAGCAGATCGACAGGATGGTGGACATCCTGCGGCGCGGCATCTCCATGACGATGGACGATCTTGCCCGCGAAGGCCTGTGGCGGGGTTGACGGCTCGGGGCCGGACTCAGGGAGGAGGCGCGGTCAGGAAAAAAAGGCCACCGCGCTGGGTGCCTCCGCCCGTGCGGGGCACGCCGAACGCGGCGGCAAGGTGTCCATGGGGCCGGACACCAAATCGTGAACTGCTGACGCGTGTCGCCGACTCTTTTTACGAGTGTAAACATCGCCCGTGCAATTGCGTCGTCATAGCGGTGTCAGTTCGATCCTGCTGGGGACAAATCGGGACATGACAGAAAAAATCGAAAAATGACCCGGGACGAGCCCCGAGAAGCACCCCTGAACGGCTGGAAGGAGATCGCCTCCTTCTTCGGGAAAGACCAGCGGACCGCCAAGCGATGGGAAGCGACGCGCGGCCTGCCGATTCATCGCGTGCCCGGTGGAAACCGCGCGTCGGTCTTTGCCTACCCATCCGAACTGGAAGAGTGGCTGCGGCAGGGCAAGGACGCTGACGAGGTCGCGACTGCCGATGATCCCGTTTCGGAAGGTTCTCCGGACGCGGAAAGTCCGACGGAATCGGTGGAGCGGCCGCCCGCCGCAACGTCGACGCTCCGGTCACGGCGCGTTCTCTTCCTCGGCCTCGCGGTGGCGGCACTGCTTCTCGCTACTCCGTGGGCCTATCGCTGGTGGTTCGATGCGTTGCATCCGCCTGCCGTCGGCGAGGTCCTGTCTCAGGATCTGACGGCGCGCGAGGCCTACCTGGCCGCCAACTACGAGCTTTCCCTGCGGACGCCGGCCGGCCTGCGCGACGCGGCGCAGCTCTACGGCGTGGCGATCGCCCGGGATCCGCAGTTTGCAGCTGCTCATGCGGGCCTGGCCAAGGCCTACGCGCTGCTGGCGGAGTACAAGGTCCTGCCCGCCGCCGAGGCATACCCCGCCGCCCGGGCGTCGGCGCGCGCGGCGCTCGAACTCGATCCACGCCACGCGGGCGCCTATGCGGCACTCGGGCTGATTGCTTTCCATGCCGACCGCGATTTTGCGGCGTCTAGGAGACTGCTCGAGCGGGCGCTCGCGCTGGACCCACAGTCCGCGGAAACGCTGCACTGGCTCGCGCGTACCACGGTTCTGACCGGCGACTTCAACCAGGCCATGGCCTGGATAACGAAGGCCCAGGAACTCGATGCGGATTCGCGGGCGATCGTGTCGAGCAAGGGCCAGATCCTCTACCGGGCAGGAGAGCTGAAGAGCGCGGCGCGCCTCCTGGCGCAGTTCGCGACCACGGCACCGGAATATGCGGTGCCGCATTTCTACCTGGCCGACATCTATCTGGAGCAGGGCCGCTACGATGATGCGATCCGTCGCGGCATCGAGGCGGCGCGTCTGAGCGAGGACAGCGCCCTCCAGCGGGTCTACGAGGCGGCACATGCGGGCTACCACCGCGAGGGTGGGAAAGGCATGCTCGAAGGCATGCTGGCGGCGCAGATCGAGCTCTGCCGCGCGGGGAAGGTCGCTGCCTACAGGGTTGCCCGGACTCTGGCCAAGCTGGACCGCCGCGAGGAGGCCATGGCCTACCTCGAACAGGCCGTTGCCTCGAACGAGCCGGAGACGGTGGCGATGAAGGTCGACCCGGCCTTCATCCGGCTCCGCGACGATGCCCGTTTTGCCACGCTGCTCGTCAAAGTCGGGCATAGCCCGGACTTCACCGGCGGGTCGTTCGCTTCCGTGGACGGTTCGGTCACATCCGCGACAGAAGTGCATCGTTGAGCGCGACAAGGTCCTTCTCGTCGGGCGCCTTCTCCAGTTCCAGAACCGGAAGCAGCCGGCGCAGATGGTCGTGGTGGCTGCGCACGCCATATTCGAGATCGGACAGGTAGAAGCCGGGGAACGCCTCCGACATCATCGATTCGTTGGACCAGACAGAAAGCTGCACGTCCTCACTCGTCGTTTCGCGGTCGATCCGCTGGGCAAGGTAGCGCGCGGCGGCCTGGCGGCGGGTTTCCTCGCGGTGGCGGTAGACGGCGCTGCGCAGCAGCGTCCTGCCGGTAGAGAGCGGGAACTCCTGATAGAACTGTACCGTCTCGGGCGTGAGTGTGATGACGTTGTTCGGAAAGATGCCGTAGTAGACCCATGCCCTGCGGTGCGATTCCGGAAGGCGCGGATTGACCTCCGAGATCCGCACGTAGTTTCGCACGCTCCAGCGCCGGCCGGCATGCGGGTTGTAGGTGGCGAAGGAGCGTGAAACGCCGTTGACGAAGGGCTCGTCGAAATAGGTCGAGCCATAGAGATCCTGCAACGCAGGATGCGCCATGGCCACGTGGTAACCCTCGTTGTCGACATCGCGTACCGACTTCCAGTTCACCGGGGTTTCCATCGTCCATGTGCCATAGGCCGGGACCATCGAGGCAGTCTCGTAGGGCGCGATTTCGGCCTCGAAGCCGGCCATGAGCTCTGCGACCGAGGGCTGCGGGCCCGGGCGGAAGCGCACGAAGATGAACCCCATCCAGATGTCGAGCTCGATTGGCCGCAGCCCGAACTCCACCTTGTCCAATTCGGGGAAGGAGCGCGGGCGGGCTGCGCCGCGCAACGTCCCGTCCAGATTGTAGACCCAGCCGTGGAACGGGCAGACCAGCGCATTGCGGCAGGTGCCCTTGTCGTCCGCCACCAGCCGCGAGCCGCGGTGGCGGCACATATTCAGGAAGCCGCGCACGACACCGTCCTTGCCACGCACAACCAGGGCCCGCTCGCCGACGACGTCCATGGTGATGTAATCGCCCGGATTCGGCACGTCGGATACATGGCCGATGATCTGCCAGTGCGTGCGGAAGACTCGTTCCTTCTCGAGCTCGAGCAGTGCTGGGCTATGGTAGGCCCAGCCGGGCAAACCCCGGCGGTCCCATTCCTCAGGAACGGTCACGTCACGGGCATGGATATTCATGGCGGCCCCCTCTATTTGTTGAATGATCATTCAATAAAAGCACAAAAACTATTTTTTTGCAATATGTTACACCTTTTCAAATAGGTTGCGATACATCTGCTTCCCGAAATTTCCACGGGAAATCCGAAGCTTAACCAGGGTTTAGTGGGTGCCGCCGCGGAGCGTCGGGAATGACGCCGGAGCCCGCAAATCCGGTGCGTTCGACGCAGCGAGTCAGCCACCGCCGGTTGCCCGGTCGTGCACGTTGTGGTGGCGGATTGCCCGGTTGTGTTGTTTCTTGCCTGTTACAGGAGCAATTCCAATCAGGCATTCGGCCGAAACATTGCCGCGTTAAGACTTCGCTAACAGGGGAAGCGAAGCGACGGAACGACGACGATGACGACCATCAACCCGATTGTGAGTACTCGCCAGCCGCGCATGTTCTGCCTGGAGAAGCTGGCTTTGCGGCAGCGCTCCAGCGACCATCCGATGGTCATGTTTGCGCTGGCCAGCGGCATGGCCCTGATGAGCATGGCGTTCGCGTCGGCGTCGGGTTCGGCCGTCATTGGTCTTGGCCAGCCCATGATCGAGTCGGGCGAGGTCAATTCCACGCAGAAGCAGGACCGCCTGCCGGCCGGCCCAATCGAGGCTGCCTGCCACGGTCAGACGTGGGGTGCGGAGTCCAGCGAGTGCCTTGTGATGATCGCGCGCGAAGCCGGGCGGGGGGCGGACTTCAAGGTCCGCAAGCTGGCGAGCGCGCAGAACGACTTACCCGCCGAAGTTTCGGTCTTCTGACCACAGCCTCCCTGCCGCATCCCCGCGGACAACTGAGCCCCGGAGCCTAGCTCCGGGGATTTCTTTTTCCGCGTCGGGTGCAGCTTTCCGGTGTCAGGCCTTCAGCCTGATCTGGTCGGTGACGACGCCGAGCACACTTCGCACGTCGAGCGTGCTGAACGGCTTTTCGAGAACCTGGGGCCGGGCGTGGTTGGGCAGCAGCTCGATCTCGGCGCGCGCACCGATCATGTCGCCGGTGACAAGGACAAAGCGGGCTGCGATGTCGGGAACCGTCTCCCGCAACTCATGATAGATGGTGATGCCGCTTGCCCCCGGCATGCGCAGGTCGCTGAAGATGATGTCCGGCGTCTCGCCGTCCAGCGCCTCGGGCGCGGTGGTCCATGTGGTGACCACCCGCGACCGGATTCCCATCAGCTCCAGGATGTCGGCCAGCGACGCCGCGACATCGGGCTCGTCGTCGATGATCAATGCGGTGCTGATGCTCGCTGTCTGACTGGGGCCGGTGGCGAAGCCTTCCACCGCGGCCGACATGGCCGGCAGCTCAACGACGAAGCGTGCGCCGCCGGTCGGGACCTCCTCGAACCACAGCCTACCCTTGTGCCGCTCCACGATCGACTTGGAGATCGACAGGCCGATGCCCGTGCCGACGCCGACCGGCTTGGTGGTGAAGTAGGATTCGAAGATGCGGGGGCGAATGTTCTCGGGAATGCCGGGGCCGTTGTCCTCCACCGAGAAGCCGCAGGTTCCATTCGAGCCGCGGAAGGTGCGCACCTTGATGCGCCGCTCGCCACTGATGGCGGCAAGCGCGTGCTGGCTGTTGACCAGGAAGTTGGCCGCCACCTGTGTGATGTGGTCGGCGTCCGCCATGACGGACAGCGGCGACTTGGCGAAGTCGGCCTCGATGGAGATGCCACTGGAGCGCGCACCGTAGGCGGTCACCTCCATCGCCGCGCGGACGGCATGGTTCAGATCCATCTCGTCCTGGCTCGGGGGATGCAAGCGCACCATTCCGAGGAAGCTCTTGACGATGCGTCCGCAGCGCTCGGCCGCGGCACGCACCTTTTCGGCGCGCAGCTTCGTTGCGGGGTCGGTGGCGAATTCGTGCAGGAGCGTCGACTGGGCGACGACGACGGCGAGCGGATTGTTCAGCTCGTGCGAGACGCCGGCCAGCAGCGAGCCCATCGCCGCCATCTTCTCGTTCTGGTGCAGGCGCTCACGCTGGCGGTTGATCTCCTCTTCGGCGCGGAACTTGTCGCGCAGGTCGCGCATGGAGCCGAAGAAGAGGCGGCGGTCGGCCACGCGCATCTCGGTCGCGGTCAGTTCGATCGGGAAGATCTCGCCGGCCTTGTTCTGCGTGACCGTCTCCATGCGGTGGCCGATCATGGCGGCGCCGCGCCCGGCCATGTATTCTGCGCCGTTGACGTAACCCTTCCGGTAGTAGGCGGGGATGACCATGTCGAGCAGGTCGCGGCCGAGCACCTCGTCCCGGCTATAGCCGAACATCTTCTCGGCGGCGGGATTGAACTCGATGATGCTGCCGGTCTCGTCGATGACGATGATGGCGTCGAGCGACGCCTGGATCATCGTGCGGCGGATCACCTCGCTCACATGCGCTTCGGACTGGGCGCGTTCCACGGCGACGCCGATCGCAAGGGCGACGATCTCGAGTGCAGCCTTCTCCTCGTCCGACCAGATGCGTTCGCGCAGGCAGTCGTTGATTGCGAGCGTGCCCCACAGGTGGCCGTGGGCGAACACCGAGATCGACATGAAGGACTTGATCTTCTGCCTTTCGAAGTCTTCGCGCAGGAAGCCTTCGATGTCGCGGGTCAGGCCGGCGAAGAACTTGCCCTGGCGCACCTCGGCCGCAAGCCGCTCCAGCAGCGGGTCCGAATTGATGATGGACTGGTCTATGGTCGTCGGCGGACCGCCGATGCCTTCCAGTGTGTCGTCCACCCAGTAGGCGGCAATGGACTGGACGAAGCCGCTGCCGGGAACCTCCCGCAGGCGGAAAAGGATGGCGCGATGACTATCCAGCTCGACCGCAAGGTCCTCGAGAATCTGGTTGATCGGAAGCTGCCAGTCGGGTGCCTGGCGCAGCTGGCGCGTCAGGTCGGCAGCCGCGACCATGAGTCCCCTGCGCCTGCGCGTAGGGGGCGTCGCAGACGTCGCCTGCGCGCTCGGTATTGCGGCGGTCGCCTGCTCGGCGGGAGCCGTTTCGCGGCGGGGCGTATCAGTGGCCATCTTCTGGAAGCGCGAAGATGTAGCCTTCACCGCGGACCGTCCGAAGGAAACGCGGGTTCGCCGGATCCGGCTCGATCTTCTTGCGCAGTCGCATGACGCGGATGTCGACGGCGCGCGAGGTCTCGGGCTCCTCGGCGATGCCGATGGCCTCCGAGAGGGCGGCGCGGGTCAGCAGCCTGTTGGGACGTGTCAGGAAGATCTCCAGAACGTCGAATTCGCTCTTGGCCATGTCGATCTGGCCCTGCGGTCCGGTCAGAGAGCGGCTGTCCAGGTCAACCGTATAGTCTCCGAAGTTGACGCAGCGGCGGTGCGGGTGTTCCGGGGTTGCCGGCTTGACCTGCGTGTCGTCGGGCGGCGGGACGCGCCGCAGGACGCTGCGAACCCGTGCCAGCAGTTCCCTCAATTCGTAAGGCTTGACGATGTAGTCGTCGGCACCGAGCTCGAGGCCGACGATGCGATCGATCGCGGTGCCGGCGGCGGTGGCATAGATGATGCCGATCGGCATCTTCGCGCGCAGCCAGCGGCCGAGCGATAGGCCGTCCTCACCGGGCATGGCGATGTCGAGGATCGCCAGATTGAAGATCTTGTCCGCAACCAGCGCGCGCATCTCCTCGGCATTGCTGACCGCAGTCACGTCATACCCGTTCGCGCCGAGATACTCGGCGACGGCGTCACGAAGATCAGGTTCGTCCTCGACGATGGCAATCTTGGCACGCAGAGCGGTCTGGCCTCCGAACCCAGCGGAAGGTAAATTAGGTAAAAACATGATATCCAGCCCGGTTGCAACTCTGCATGACGCTCGAGATCGATGAATGATACGTAGACCGGTTGTAGCCCTCGGCTGCTTGTCCGAAGACTTCGCGGCCGACTTCGAAGACTACCTCATACGACGCGGTTACGACGTAACGCGTGCCGACGAGGAATGGGAACTCAGGCCGCTGATCGGTAGCGACCTGGATGTTCTCGTCCTTGGCCTGCTTCCGGAGCCCTCGGGCGCGATTTCCGTGTTGCGCCAGCTTCAGTCCGAGAAGATGCCGGACGTGATCCTGATCCAGCCCAATGCCGATCTCGTCGACACGGTCCTGGCTCTGGAACTCGGCGCTGCCCATGTCGTCGACAGCGAGCCAGACATGCGTGAACTCGCCGCGCGCATTGCCGGCCTGGTTGCCCGGCGCGGCAAGCTCGGCCAGCATCTCGTCGCCTTCGAGAGGACCACGATTGACCTGCGCTCGGCTCTGGTCATGCATCGCTCGGGAGAAGAGGAGCAGCTCTCCGCCGGGCAGATCGCCCTCTTGCGGCTGTTCCTGGCGAATCCGAGGAAGGTGCTCTCCCGCGACGAGATCATTGCCGCGGCTCCGGCAGAGAACAGCGACGCCTATGACCGTTCCATCGATTCGCGTATCGTCCGGCTGCGGCGAAAGCTCGATACCGAATCGATCGTGACCATCCGCGGTTCCGGCTATCGCTTCGACCCGCCTCCCGGCTGGCCTGACTGAACGGATCACCGCCACGGAGGCTACGACCTTGCCGTGCCCTGCCAACCGGTCGTGTCTGAAATCTGCGGCATTGCGGTATCATGAGGTTCGGCGCGGTCGCGCAGCAGAACCGTCGCGACGCCTGCAACGCAGAGCGCTACCTGCGCCGCAACCAACAGGGTCATAACCCGGGACGCGACTGTCGACACCATCACCTTACCTCCGTGCCCCGAACGCAAGTTCCGACCCGGCAACCGGCAATCCCCGCGGGAGACGGCGGCCGCGTACCTCGGCTGAACACACTACAGGGAACCGGACGCCAGGCCCTTTGCGGGCACACTGGTCTTCGCGGCCACGGATTGATGCTGTGCAGCCGCAAATGCCATGAGCGCGACGACCGCCATGGCCACCGCAACCCTTGCAATCCACCCGAGCCAGACATGCGTCATGGTCGTTTCCCGTCTTGTCCCTGGGGCGGAAGATCGCTCCGGCTTGTAACTGCATCATGCCGGATCGACGGGTACGTGTTGCGATGCCGTTGCAATGCGGGGCAAGTGTTTCGTTCCTGACGAAGTCACCAAGGACGAGAAATATGACCGAGTCAGACTGATTATGACCGAAGGCCGATGGCGAAGATATAGTTTATGGTCGTAATCGGCAACAAATCAGAAACAATCTTTGTGTCACACGAAATCCTGCTGAAACCGGCAGCGGCGAGAGAGCACCATCGGTTCTCCAACGAGAGGGGCAGGCTCGTCATGAACACCACGCTGAAGACCAGGATTATCAACATTTCCGCAGCAACCCTTGGTGCGCTGGCACTGCTGCTGGACCTCGGGGCACACGCGGCCAAAGCCGCTGGCGAGGAGGTCGTCGCGACGGTTTCGCTCTCGACGCAGACCATGCAGGTCACGATCGCTGGTCGGCGCACCTATGACTGGCCGGTCTCGACGGCGCGCAAGGGCTATGTGACGCCGACCGGCTCGTTCAAGCCGACACGGATGCACCGGATGTGGTATTCGAAGAAATACGACAACGCGCCGATGCCGCATTCCGTGTTCTTTCACGGCGGTTACGCGGTGCATGCCACCGACGCGGTCAAGCGTCTCGGCCGGCCGGCCTCGCATGGCTGCATCCGGCTGCATCCCGACGCCGCCGCGGATTTCTACGCGCTGGTAAGGCTCTACGGGCCGAGCAACACCCGCATCGTCATAGAGCGCTGAGCCTGTCCTCGACCGAGCGGCGGTCCGCCTAGACCGTCCAGTAATAGCGGACTATGTGGAAGTAGATGGGGGCTGCGAAGACGAGGCTGTCGGCCCGGTCCAGCATACCTCCATGACCCTCGATCAGGTGGCCCCAGTCCTTCACGCCTTGATCCCGCTTGATGGCCGAGGCCACGAGCCCCCCGAGAAAACCCAGCAGGCAGATCATCAGGGCGATGGCGGCAGCCTGTAGGGGCGAGAAGGGGGTCATGAAGGACAGGGCGGCACCCAGCAGGCTTGCTGCGGCGACGCCGCCGATCAGGCCCTCCCAGGTTTTCGAGGGCGACACGGAGGGCGCCAGCCTGTGGCGGCCGAATAGCTTGCCGAACACGTATTGCAGCACGTCGCTGCCCTGAACGGTGACGATCAGGAAGGCGACGAGGAGCAGCATCCGGTCCTCGAAGCCGGGAACGTTCAGCGTCATGAGCGCCGGCACGTGGCTCACGCAGTAGACGGCGAGCATGACGGCCCATTGCTGTGCGGAGACGCGTTCGAGGAACCGTTCGGTGTCGCCCTGCAGGGCGGTCACGGCCGGCATCAGCAGGAAGCAATAGACCGGGATGAAGATCGTGAAGAGGCCGTACCAGGCCGTCCAGACCAGCCAATACTGCACCGGCAGGACGACGAGGAACATCGCCAGCAGGACGTAATGATCGCTGCGGCGTGTGTGGCTCAGGGTCACGAATTCGCGCAGGGCCGCAAAGGAGATCAGCGCGAACAGGACGGTCGTCCCGCCATGGCCGAACAGGAAGGCCAGGCCAATCACGGCGACCATCACCCACCAGGCGTTTATGCGTTGCCTGAGATTGACGAGCGTGGGACTCGGTGCGCCCGACGATCGCGCGGCCAGCGCCCAGGCGATCAGGCTGGCGATCGCCAGCACGCCGCCGAGGAACAGGAAGAGCATCACCGCTTCGCGCATGATCATCGCGGATCACCCCGGCGCTGCGGGCGAAGCGACAGAAGTGCGGCGCGGGCCCGCTCCAGGAAGTCAAGGCGTTCCTCGCCCGGCTGCAGGGAGATCGGGGGCCCGAAAATGGCGCGGCAGAGAAGCGGCACCGGCAGGAAGTGGCCTTTCGGAAGCACGCGCGAGATGTTCTCCAGCCAGCACGGCACCAGCTCGACGTCGGGGCGCGCCAGGGCCAGGTTGTAGAGGCCGGAGCGGAAGCGCAGCAACGGCTCGTCCGTCATGTTGCGCGTGCCTTCGGGGAACAGGATGAGCGAATCGCCGGCGTCGAGCACCTCGACGAGCCTGTCGAGCGGCTTGGCGGCGGGGTCGGTCGCTTCTCGCTCGATGAGCACCGAGGACAGCAGGTCCTCGGCTATGAAGCGGCGCAGGCGCGACTTCCCCCAATAGTCCGCGGCCGCCACGGCGCGGGTGCGGGCGCGCTGGCGGGCTGGCAGGCAGGCGTTGAGCAGGATGAGGTCGCCGTGGCTCGAATGGTTTGCAAAATAGATGCGCTGGCGGTCGGACGGCTCGACGCCGGACCAGACGGGCGTGATGCCGGTGATGATCCAGGCGAGCGCCGACAGCGCCGCCGAGGACATGGCCTGCAGCGGTCGGTGTGGACGGCGGGATGGCGGCATCGTCCGGCTCAGGAGAGCAGCGCCGCGGCGGTGACGACCAGGCAGGCGCCCAGGGCAATTTGCTGATGCTGCATCAGTCGCCGCGTCCCGGCTATGCGGGCGGCGAGCGGGCGGATCGTTGCGGGCCGTTGCTTCAGGCGCATGCGTGCAAGCAGATCATCAACGGCGACACAGCCGTCCGGGACCTCTTCATAGCCCGCGATCAGGCGGAACAAAAGCGCATCGAAGCCTATCAAAACGCTGTAGCCAAGCGTCACGAGAGCCAGTGTCGTGGCCAAGATGCCGAATGCTGCGTGCAGAAGGTGAAGGTCGACCGGCGGATGCCAGGCGGCGATCGCGAGAAGCGCCAGGGTCGCGAGCGAGGCCGGCAGGGCGGCCCGGCGCAGGCACAAGGCGGCCATGCGTTCCGCTTCCCCGGCCGCCGTCATGCTGTCCCATCGTCCGGCAGGCGGACGGGTCGGCCGCGGCTGACCAGCAGGGCTTCGGCGGCCCTGCCGTCGGTGACGCGGCCGGTGCGGAGCAGCCAGGTGGCGACGGCGGAGGCAGAGCGTTGAAAGCCGAGGGCGCAGCAGACGAGGACCGGGCCGTGGATGCGCGCATCCTCCATTGCCTCCGCCGCGGCATTTCGTTCCGAAGCCGACGGAGGGACGAGGTCGAGCATCGGCAGGCTGATCCAGCGGCATTCGGTTCCCGCCGGGCGCACGAGTTCGACCGTGAGGTCGATGACGGTGGCGAAGCGGCTGCATTCCGAGGCCGCCGACGGGAAACGTCCGAGGCGGACGCCGTCCATGATCTCGACGTGGGGATCGAACCGTCGGGTCCAGAAGCGGATGTTCAGCCGCGCGCCCAATCGGTAGGGCAGAAACAGGATGCGGCTCGCCAGCGAGACGGTGCCGTCCGGCCGCTTCTGGAACATCGCCGGATTGTGTGTCGCGTAGGCGCACGCGACGATCGCGAGCGAGAGCGCCGGCCAAAGCAGCAGCAGCGATTCCGGCGCATGGAGCGCACCGATCCCTCCGGCGGCGAGCAGCACGACCGCGCCGGCCGCATAGATCAGGGCCAGCCTGCGCGCCTTGCGATTGCGGGTCAGGCGGGCGCCGGCGACGGGCAGGGCGCCCTCGCGCGGAAACAACCACAGCGCGAACAGGCCGAGCAGGGCGCCGGCAGGGATGTCGATGAAATGGTGCTGCCAGGTCGTCAGCACCGACAGGGCGATCAGCATGCACCATGCGTGCCAGACGATCAGGCCGGCGCCCGAGAACCTGTGGCGGAACTGGTCCCAGATGATGATGAGCAGGGCGATGTGCAGCGAGGGCGCCTGGTTGAACGGCTTGTCGAAGCCGCCCAGGACCGCGAACAGGACGCCGGGCAAGCCGTCAACTTCAGGGCGGGCGAAGGTGGCGGTGAGGGGAAAGGCCAGGAAGCAGGCGACGGCGACGACCTGCGCCGTCAGATAGCGGCCGGCGAGCCGATCGACTTCCGCCGTCGTGTTGTTCGCCAGCAGCACGAGGCCGTAGAACAGGTTTATCGACCAGTAGGGAACGATGGTCCACGGCAGGAACGGGATGGCGTGCTCCCAGCCGAAGACGATGCTGCCTACGTCCGGGCGTTGCGCCGCCATCCAGTTGGCGAAGCCGTAGCTCGCGTAGAAGAAGGGCGCCAGGAAAAGGAGCCAGAGCGTGGCCCGCACGACCACGGCTCGGGACGGCAGCGAGGTCGCGACGCGGGACGCTGTGGCGCTCATGGTCGGCCTTTCCGGCGTCGCCTCAGACACGACGGGCCAGGGAGACGGTAAAGATGCCCCAGCAGTCGATGCGCTGGTCGAGCTTCTGGAAGCCCGCTGCCTCGACGAGCTGGTCCATCTCGGCCTGCGTGCGCCGGCGCATCACCCACGCCTGGCCGCCGCGATGCGAGGTCAGGCTGCGCGCGATCATCTCCAGCTGCGGATGCCAGGGCTGGTTGGTGTAGACCAGCATCGCACCGGGTTTCATTGCGGCTGCGAGGCCCGCGAGCGAGCGGCGGATCAGGGTGTTGTCCGGGAAGAGTTCGTAGAGACCGGAGATGATCGCCACGTCCGGCGCCGGGTCGAGCGCGGCAAGCGACGCCTCGTCGAAGGCATCGGCCTCATCAAAGCGTACCGTCCCGCCCAGTCCGCGCGCCGCGATCATGGCGCGGCCCTCCGCGACGTTGATGCCGGAATAGTCGCGCAGCCGCACCGAGGCCGGCGGTTCGGGAAGGCTGGAGATGGCGTCGAGCACGTAGCGGCCGTGACCCGCCGCGATGTCGACGACATGAAACGGCCTTCCTGCTTCCATGACCCTCCCGGCCGCCTGGGCAATGAGTTCCTGCAGATGCAGCTTGCGCTGGCGGATGCCGCGCCAGCCGATCGCGTCGAGGAAGAGCCGGTCGACGGCGCGCCCGATGGGCCCGACGCCGCGAGGCTGGTTCTCGTAGACATAGTCAAGTGTGGAGCCTGAATCGAAGCCGGTCCGCACGCCGATTGCCATGCCGGTCGACAGCAGGCCGCCGAGCTTGATCGCGGCGCGGTTGGCGGCCCAGTAAAAGCCCTTCGTCGACAGCGGCGAGAGCGGCGTCGCCAACCGGTCGGCTTCGTCGCGCGTATATCCCGAACGATCTGCCGCCGTCAGGTCCGGCCGGGGTTCGGGATTGGCGAACCGGGTGGCCAGGAAGACGCGGGCAAGGCTTACGGCCTTGTCCCTGTCACGCTCGCCCAGCGTATCGTGGAAGAAGCCGGGCAGGACGTGGCGTTCCTTCGCGCTGCTTCCGAGATTCACGAAGAATTCGTGCTGCGGCCGGTGGCGCACCACCCAGTCGGCGCCGGAGATCAAAAGCTGCGTCGGCACGGTGATGGCGCGCGCATCGGCCACGACCCGATCGGCCGTCTCGTAGAGGTCGAGCAGGATGTTCGAGGCGATCGGCCGGGTGATCAGCGGGTCAGCCTCGAACGAGGCGATGCGCTCCGGATCATGCGTCAGGAAGCGGGCCTTGACGTAGGAATTGACGAAGAAGCGTCCGCGCAGCCGCTGCCACAGGGCGATGCCCGGCCGCGCGAAGGGAACGTAGAGTCTTACCGAGAAGGCCGGCGATGCGAGCACCATCGCGCGGATCTTCGGCGCATAGTCGTGCACCCAGGTCGCGACGAGCACCGCGCCGACCGACTGCGCGACGATCGCCATGTCCTCGACCTGAATACCGTCGCGCGCGGCAATCTCGCGGACGAAGGCATCGACGTCGCGCACGGAGTGGGCGCAGGAGGGCGAGGCGCCGCGCTCTCCCGGCGAGCGTCCGTGGCCGCGCGCGTCCCAGGCGTAGAAGGCGTGGTCCGGCATGGCGAGTTCGTCGACCAGATGCGCGATCCTCCCGCCATGCTCGTGGCCGCGATGGAAGAGCAGCACCGCGCCGCGCGGCCTTTCGGCGGCGGCCGGCCAGAACCGATAGAACAGCGTCGTCCCGTCGTGAGTGACGAAGATGCGTTCGACAACCGGCGGACGGCGCGAACCGCTCCGGGGGTGGTCCGGGTCGTGAAGCATGGCGTTCTCCATCGGCAAGGCTTCAACCTGCCCGCACGCCTGCGCTGATCCGGTTGACGACCGTGGCCAGCGACAGCAGGGCGAGGAAGGGGAAGATGACCGGCGCGATGGTCGGCACGAGGAAGTCGGCGGCCAGCAGCACGGCGATCAGGCCAAGGGCGAACGCCCGGTCGCTCTTTCCGAAAGGACCCGCATAGTTGCGGCCGATGCCCGCGCCGAGGCCGAGCACGCCGGCATATTCGGCCATCATCGCGGTCAGTGCGAAGGCGACCACGCCCCAGGGTGCGAAGATGGGCACTGCGGCGAAGGGCAGGATCAGCGCGAGATCGGAAACGAGATCGCAGAGCTCGTTGAGATACATGCCGAGACGCGAGGCCTGGCCGTGCTCGCGGGCCAGCATCCCGTCAATGGCGTTCAGTGCCATGCGGACGAAAAGGACCACCGGCAGTAGCAACCACAAGGGCCGCATTTCGGAGAATAGCGCGAGCAGAGCGCCGGTCGCGACGGACAGGACGGCGGCGGCCAGGGTGACCTGGTTGGCGGTGATCCCCCGCGCCGCGAGGCGGCCGACCAGGGGCCGCAGTCTCGCCTGGAAGGCGGGCTTCAGGTCGTAGAGCGTCGCCATTCCGCGTCCCCCGGCGGTTGACTTGAACAATGTTCATGTTAGGAGTGGCATGAAATTGAACACCGTTCAAGGTGATTGTGAACGGCGTTCATTTGGAGAATTGGGTATGGCCGGACGAGCGGCAAACAGGCGGGCCGAACTGCGCGAGGCCCTGATAGGGATCGCGGAACGTCGCATTGCGGAACACGGCTACAAGGCACTGACGGCGCGCGAAGTCGCCAACGAGGCGGGCTGTTCGGTCGGTTCGATATATACGCTCTTCAAGGACATGGAGGCGCTGATTGCCGAGGTGAACTCGCGCACCACGGCGCGGCTGGAAGCGGCGGTCAGCGCAGCGCTCGGCGGCCTGGAAGGGGACATTTCACCGAAGCGCCACCTCGTGGCGCTCGGGCAGACCTATTTCGAGTTCGTCGCCGCCAATCCCCGGCTGTGGTCGGCGATCTTCGAGGCGGGTGGCCATGCGGACGGTGCCGTTGCAGAGGCGCGCAAGGCGGAACACGCCCAGCTGCTCGGACACGTCGTCCGCCCGCTCACGGCGCTGCTGCCGGACATGCCTGCGCCGCAGGTCGAGTTGGTGGCGAGATCGCTGTTCGCCGCCGTGCACGGCATCGTCAGCCTTGGTCAGCAGCGGCAGTTCATGCCGGTTCCATCCACCCAGGTGGCGGCTCAGATCGCCTTCATCGTGGAGGCCTTCGCGGACGGTGTATCTCGCACTGCAGCATCGCGATCTGGTTAAAAATCAGGCACCAGGGCGACTTTTTGCGATGCACAAGGCCTATCATTTGTGCATTGCGGCCATGCAACGGCGTCAGTTCACCTTTCCCTTACGACCCCCTATTTGAGCCGCGTCAACGAGAACAGTCGTTCGGGCGCATGGGGCGTCCGTTGTTCGGAAAGAGAGATCACCATGAACCTGATTCGCAGCTACCAGAACTGGCGCCGTTATCGTCAGACGGTCAACGAGCTGAGCCGCCTTTCCAATCGCGAGCTCGCCGACCTCGGCATCACCCGCGCTGACATCGCTGCCGTCGCAGCCCGCGGCCGCGGCTAATAAAGAAAGTTTCCGCTGCGGTTCTCCTCCCTGCCGCAGCGAACAGCCGGAGCCCTCCCCCCTCCCATTGCCGGCTGACAAAGCCCGCCTCCCAAGGCGGGCTTTTTTTTGCCCGGCCTTTCCTGTCTCCGGGAAGAATCAGTCGTCGTTGGTCGCGTCGAGTTCTTCCGGACGCTTGCCTTCCTGGCCACCGCGAACCAGGCCTGCGGCCTGTCTCAACGCCATGTTGATCCGTTCCTGCCACCCGGGTCCGTCCGCCTGGTAGTGATCGAGGACGTCGCGGTCGAGACGGATGCTCACGGTCTCGCGCGCGGCAGCCTGAAGCGGCGCGGGCGGCGCCGGCGTGGATTTCTTTCCCGGCTTGAAAAGCGCTTCGGCCGCCTTCAACGGATCACCGGGTCTCCGGGTGGGGCCTGCCATCAAAGCCGCTCCTTTCAGACTCTTGAAACAATCGTATTCACAAGGTGGTGGTTCCGCGCACGGTTGTAAACGGTGCGCCTGACGGATTACCACCGAGGAAATATCGGACTGGGAAAGGAGACTTGCCTCATGGCTGCGCTAAACCGGCCGATCTTGTTCTGCGGTGGTCTTGCCGGTGCGCTCGGCGTGGCGGCGGCGGCCGCGGCGGCCCACGCCGGCGGGCCGAACCTGGGCACGGTGGCGACGATCCTGCTTGCCCATGCGCCGGCCCTTCTTGCACTGAGCCAGATCCACCGGCGTTTCGCCGTCGTCGGCGGGTACGTCATCATTGTCGGGATCCTGCTGTTCTGCGGCGATCTCGTGGCGCGCGACATCGTCGGCCAGCGCCTGTTCGCCTTCGCTGCGCCGAGCGGCGGCGTCCTGATGATCGCCGGGTGGCTGCTCGTGGCCGTTTCGGCTCTTGGCCGCAACGCAGCGGACTGATCGCATGGGGACCGGACCCATGAGCCCACTCATGACCGCGGCCCCGGCGGCCGTCACCGCCTAAAGCGCCTGCACGATGCGTAGAAGGCGAGCTGCCCCGCGGCCGCGTGGAGACTGCTGGCAGGCCCCTGTCTACATAGCCGGTGAACACCGGGAGATGGTCAGAGCCGCCGGTGACGATGCCGACCTCGCTCCTGGCTGCGCCACTGGCCGCGCGATCATGGGCGGCACGGGCTGCGCATAGATCTCCGGATGGGCGGCCATGCCGCGGACCCGCGTGGGTGGCGAGCGGATTCACGAGACCAGGCCAGCACGCAAGCCGGTTGATCCGGGCCGCGACGACGATGTATGCGCATCTCGGCATGGCTGAAATCGATTGCAGTCGAGCGCGCAGAGAGTGGGAGGATAATTGATGAAGCAGACCGTGGGCATGATCGGCGTGGGCGTGATGGGCACGGCCTTCACGAGAAATCTGGTCAAGGCGGGTTTCAACGTCGTTGGCTATGATCCCTTGCCCGAAGCCATGGAGCGGCTGCGCGTCGAAGGAGGCACGGCGATGGCAAGTCCGCGCGCGGTCGCCGAGGCCGCGCCGGTTGCGTTCCTGTCACTGCCGTCCACGGATGCGCTGCATGCAGCGGTCGGCACACAGGAGGGCCTCGCCGCGGCAGAGGCCAAGACGATCCTCATCGAAACGTCGACTCTGCCCCTCGCCGACAAGGAGACGGCCCGCGACCGGCTTGCGGCGACGGGCAAGACCCTGCTCGACTGCCCGCTGAGCGGAACGGGCGCGCAGGCGCTGGTCAAGGATCTCGTCGTCTTCGGCAGCGGTGATCCTGCGGCCTACGACATCGCCCTGCCGGCAATACAGGCTATGTCTCGCCAGCAGTTCTACCTCGGCGAGTTCGGCCGAGGCAGCGTCATGAAGTACATCGCCAACCTGCTGGTGACCATCCACACGGTCTCGACGGCGGAAGCGATGGTCTTCGGCATGAAGGCCGGGTTTGACCCCGGCGTCATCTACGACACACTGAAGGAGAGTGCCGGCACCTCGCGCATGTTCCAGGTGCGCGGCGGCACGATGCGCGACGAGGCCTATGACAAGGTCGCATCCACCATCAAGACGCATTGCAAGGACCTTTCGATCATCGAGGATTTCGCCTCGCAGATGCACTGCCCCACCCCACTCTTCGCGGTGGCCTCGCAGGTCTACCAGATGAGCGCGGCGCAAGGTCGCGAGTTGCAGGACACCAGCAGTGTCTGCGCGGCGATGGAACTCGCGGCCGGCTTCGTGCGGCCTGGAAAGGCTTGAGGGCGGCGCGGTCGCGGTTTTCGGGTTTGAGGGCGCCGGTGGCGGAGGAGCGTCGCCCCGGGCCGGACCAGAGGAGACTATCAGGAGCGACCACGGCGCGGCCGGGTCGAGTCCAAAATGCGTGTCGAGACCCCGGTTGATTGGGCGGAGGTCGGGAGGTGAGGAGAGCCATGGACCGCACCATCATTCTGGCTGCCGGCTGACATAGAGGCATCAGGGCAAAAGGTGCTGCGGCACCCGAGAGACAGGGCGAAAGGAGGCCGGATGCCCTTTTATCCCTACGAGTGCGAGCGGTGCGGCTCCTTCGAGGAATTCCGACCCATGGCGCGCTTCGCAGATCCTTGCGAATGTCCACATTGCGGGGAGCTGGCGCCGCGCCAACTTTCCGTCGCTGCCCTTGGCGTTGGAGGCGTGTCGAGCGGCCCGTCGTCGCCAGCCTCGGGCGGTGCACATCGCATCGGCTGCGGCTGCTGCACGCCCGCCGCGCGCACGGGCTTCAAGGCCGAGGCGGCGGCAGCCGCCAGCGAGAAGCCCGGCTCGAAAGCCGCTTCACGTTCGTTCCTTGATCGCTCCTAAGCGGATCATATCCAGCTGCCCGTTCGCCCCAACCGGATGCGCCGCTCGCCGTACTCGGCCGGGAGCACGCCCGGGGGGCGACTATGAGTCCGGATTGGGCATGCGGGCGGCGCGCACGTCCGCCAGGCCGCGGAGGGCGTCCTTGTTCCCCGTCCGGGCCACGGCCCGGAAAATCCGCTCGGCATCGGCGTAACGGAAGAGCTTGAGGTAGGCGTAGCCGCGCAGCACCATCAGGTCGTTCTGTTCCGGCACGAAACGCCCCCGCTCGTCGAGCGCAATGATCGTCTCCATGTACTGGCCGTTCTGGAAGGCGGCGGTCGCCCTGGCGGCAAGCAGCGCGGCATTGAGTTCGGTGGTACGGCTGGGGCTCAGGGGCGCCTGCGTCGCTGCCACTGCCGCGCGGTCGGTGAGGCCGGCCCGCATGTAGGCCAGCGTCTGACCGTAGGCGGCGTCGCTTGCGATCTGGCCACGTCCCCCCAGCGCGACGCCGAACGCCGCCGCCGCCTCGATGGGACGGTTGAGATTCATGAGGCACCAACCGCGGGCAAGCGCGGCTTCCGGTGAGAGTCCCGAGGGATCCTCGGTCGTCCTGCACCCTGCGGTCTTGGCGCGGCTCGTCGCCTTCTGGCGGGGTTGGGTACTTGCAACCCGAGGTTGTTGGGCCGGCCGCGCGACAGCCCTTTCGACCGTGCGCTGGGTCGGACGTTCGTACTGCGCTTCGACGACGGTTTCGGTGGTCCGAACCGGGGCGGGCTGGCGCGTCATGGCCGGCTCGGCCTCCACGGCCACGGTGCGCATCGTGGTCTCGACTGGGCGGAGCGCGTCGGGTTCCGTGGCCGCGCCGACCGAGACCTGCCTGAGTTGCCTGACGCGGGCCGGCTGCGTCCTCTCGGGTTCGCCGACGGTGCGGATGCGTTCGGAGCGCCTGGCCCATTCATTCTGCACCTGCCGCACGCCTGCCAGGTCGCCCAGCTTCCAGCGCATGAGGGCAAGGCCATAGGCGGAGGGTTCGTCGTCCGGCTTCCAGGACAGCGCGGTCTGGAACCATTGCTCCGCCGTCTCGAACTGGTTGAAGCCGTCCGCGTACCATCCGAGCTGTTGCGCTGCGACCGCGTCCTTCGACTTGGCGACCTCCGCCACGATGCGCTGCAGTACCTCGGTGCTGAACTGCGGTTGCGGGATCATGGCCAGCATGTTCGCCACCGCCGCGAGATAGACGGCATGCACGTCCTCGCTGGAATCGCGCCAGCGATAGAGAATGTCCTCCGCTTCCTGGGGCTTGTCCAGGTTGATGAGGGCGAGCGCCAGACCCTGCGAGGAGGCCGCGTCGTTCTGCTTGTCATGGGCCTTGCGGAACCATTCTGCCGCGGCCTGCGGATTGTCGCGGCGCAGATAGTACCAGCCGAGCAGCAGATAGTCGGAAACGGCACCCTGGTCGTTGGCGAGCTTCTCGACCAATGCCAGGTCGGAGGGCGACGCGGTGATCTTCGGATCCGAATCGGCAGCGACCAGGGCGCGGCGCGCCAGTTCGCCGCGCAGGGCCTCGAACTCCGGCTTGCCATCGGTGGTGTGCTCCAGCGCGAGCAACTGGTCGACATCGCTGCGCGGCAGCAGATCCATCGCCTTCTGGACCGTCGCGTAGCGCTCGTCCGGCCGCTCGCAGTTGCGCAGGATATAGAGGTAAGTGTCCAGCGCGCGCTGCTCGCGCTTCGTGCTGCCGAGGGCTTCGGCAACGCGCCACAAGACATCCACATCGCCGCAGGTGAGCATGGCGGGATTGGCCGAGGCGAGCCGGATGACGGTATCGAACTGCTTGATATCCGAGGCGTTGACCAGTTGCTCGCGGGCCTCGCTGAGCTGAAGGCGTTCGAGCAGATCGGCAGGCACCTGCCAGCTCGGGTCGCGCGCCTGCCGGTCACTGATGGCCTTGCGGACCTCGGCGGTCTTTCCTTCCGAGTAGAGGCGCCACATGTCGTCAAGCTGCGGATCGCCTTGCGGCGGCGCGGCGAGCGGATTCTCGGGCGGGGTCCAGTTCGGATAGAGAGCTTTCAGGCGTGCGATCTCGGCTTCCAGACGCCGGGTGTCGCCGCGGGAAGCGAAGTAGCGGAGTGCCGTCTCGTCGACGGCCGGCACTTGCTGTTGAGTGGCATCTCCAGCGGCGGCAGGGGGAGGCTGAGCCTGGGCGGTCTGCATTCCGGAGCCTGAACGGGCCTCGTCAGTCCGTCCCGGTTCGCGGGCGACGACGGCCGGCTGCGGCTTGGCTTGCGCTGCGACCTGCCAGCCAACGAGGCTGGGACCGGTGGGCGTGCCGCCGTCGGTGAACTGGCGCTCGAAGGGGTTCTCGCGCTTGGCAAACGGATTGACGCCGGCCTGGTGGGCAACCAGGGCGCCGGCGGCCGCTATGACGGCCGTGAGAAGGAGAGTGGGCCTCACAGGCATTCGGGGTGCCTCCGCCGCAGGAAAGAGAGGCTGAGCAGGTGGAGCGTCGACGGATAGTAGTCCGTCGCGTTGAACACCTTCAGGTCCTCCGACAGGGGGGTACGATCGAGCACGCAGGCGATCAGAGCCGGAATCGCCCGGTAGCCCGGGTCGGTGAGCGTCTGACGCGTCGTGCCGGTCATGATGTCGACGAGGCGGACGTTGCCTTGCGCATCCGCCATGTTGCGCTGGAATGTCCCGAGCATCGCCCTATCCCGGCTGCCTGCGCGCACGAGGTAGAGCGGGATGCGGATCGCGTTGTAGCCGAACTCCTGCGGGAAACCCTCGGCAGGCTCGGGCTTCCCCTTCAGCGACACCCAGTCGGGCGGAAGCTGCGACGGTCCGATCTGCATGGCGCTGGCGATCAGGAGGTCACCGCCCTGGGCGAGCTGCGTCCAGGGTCCGTACGGCGCGAGCCCCGCCATGACCGGCAGGGCCTCGAAGACCCAGTAGGAGGGGTTGACCACCGGGCCGTCCGGCCGGTCGTTGGGACCGAAGCCGCTATTGGCGGGCTTGAGCAGCACGGCGTCGCGGACCTTCAGCAGGCTATCCCTGACAAGGGCCGAGGCCATCATGGTCGCCGTGGCCGTCAGGTCTGGCCGCTGCCAGTCCCGCCCGGCCAGGGCAGCCGCGTAGGCGATCAGGAGATCTCCGTCGGTGGCGTTGTTGACGTCGGTGACATGCGGTTTCGCCGCGGGATCCCAGCGCCAGACCGCGAGGCCGTCGTCGCGCAGCAGCAGTTCGGTGCGCGTGAAGGCCCAGATCGTGTCGAAGTCACCGCGGTTCTCGGCCAGATAGGCGAGCAGGAGCCCGTACCCCTGGCCTTCGCTGTGGCTGATGTTGCCATTGGCGGTGTCGATAATGCGGCCTGAGGGATCGAGGAACCGGTTTTTGTAGGCGGTCCATTCCTCGCTGCTGATCGAGGCGGCGACCGCGCTGCAGGCGGTCGCTACGAGCGCCATGGTTGCGAGGCAGAAGGTGCGCAAACGTGCCATCAGTCGCGCCTCCCGAATGTGCCCAGGAGTCCCGCCGTGGCAAAGCCCAGCAGAATCGACAGGATGATCAGTACGAGCCCGTAGGAGAGCGCGTTGGACGAGAACCAGTTCGCCGCGATGAGGCGGTAGTTCCTCAGGGAGAAGGGCTGGGTCTCGATGAATTTCACCGACGTGGTGGGGATGTGCGCGACGCTGTTGGTCGCGGGATTGAGCGTCGTGATGTGACCATCGAGCTGTCTCCAGATCGACTGGTCGATGAGGTCGTTCACCCCGTTCCTGAGCGTGGTGTTGGCAGGTGCGGTAACCAGAAGCCAGGTGCCATCACCGCTCGGGCTGTAGTTGGCCGCTACCATCAGGCTCGCATTTCCGCCCGGCTGGAAGGCGGGCGTGTCCGCCTGGAAGATGCGGAAACTGTCGGACGATAGGTTGAACGTGTCGTTCAGCCATTCTTCGAGGCGGCTCACCCGGCCGCGCCACCCGCTACCGCGAAGCCGCTCGCGCCATTCGTCGAAGGTCGCCTGCGTGTCGGGTCTCACCGAGGCGACGGTTTCGCCCCAGTCCGAGCGGCTCTCGTCGCTGATGCCGAGTTGGGCCAGAACCTCCGGCGGCACCTGCGAGATCGAGCTGAGGATGATCGCATTGCGGTCCGACAGCGAGGCCGCGGAGGCGTTGGTATCGATCGGGACAAGTCGGCCGGCGGCGACCGCAATCCGCCCGAGCAGCGTCGATGCGGCGGAGAGCGAATCAAGCTGCGTGCGGTCGAAGATCAGAGGGACCGGCGCTTCGGCCCGCCCGAAGGGGAAACCGGTGCCGCCAAGCGCGGAAAGCTCGGGGGTGCGCCCGATGCGGGCATAGTCCGGCATGACGAATTCGGAGCTGTCGAAGAGGACGAAACGGCCGTTGTCCAGTGCGGTGGCTCCCGGAGCGCAAATGCGGTCCGCTTCCGTGCGCAGGACGGCCTCGATGGCGATTACGTTCTCGCCGGGCCGGAAATGGCGCATCGGAACCTGGATTGGCAGATGCCGCAGGATCTCGCCGCCCGACGTGGTTATTGGCACCGTCGCCGCGATGTCGTCGTTCACGTGGATGTCGATGTGGCTGCCGGGCAGGACTTCAGGGGAGTAGGCCGCGTCCAGCAGGATCGTCGCGTAGCCATAAGCGCTGGCGTAGAAGTCCGCGGGGACGCCGATGGCGAAGTCGGTGCGGATGCGCCGGCCAGAGAATTCCAGGGTGGACACGCCCAGGTCGGCAAAGCTCACCTTCGTGGCGCCGAACAGCATGCGGACGTCCGGCGTTCGCCACTGTCGGGTGGCAAGGGTCGCGCGCGGCACGTCTGCCGGCCGGTCGACCTGCTTGCTCAATCCGTCGACGGCGGTGCCGACGGCCTGCCAGGTCGGTCCGCTGACGACCAGGGTGGACGGCCCGAGTTTCGGATCGTCGACGACGGCCACCGTCGGCCCGGCGGCCGCGGCGGCCGGCAGTGCCGGCAGCAGACCGGCCAGTTCTGAAGCGGTGCCGACGACAACGTTCGCCGCGCCCGGTCCGGGCGGCGGCACGGCGCTCTCCGAGACAGCAAAGACCTGCTCCGGCATGTTGGCCATCAGGGCCAGGCTCTGGGCAAGCTGGATCACCGCGGGCGTCGCCGTGGCCTCCTCCGCCGAAGGCACGACGAGGTTGAAGCGCGTGGCGCCGTTGGCGTTGACGCCGATCGCTCGGACATCGTCCACTCGCCGCCAACGTCCGGCGCCCCCGTCCTCGAAGGAGAGATAGGTGCCGTCGGAGACGATCTGCGTCCACAGCTCGTAGGTGGATTCGATCGTGCAGTCGGTGCGATGCCGCTGGATCGCTTCGATCGAAATGTCGTTCATGCCCGCGTTCAGAAGGCTGACCGGTATTTCCGTCGACAGGCGCGAGGGGGCGTTGGGCGACGCAATCGGCGCTTCGAGGACCTGCGCGCCGTTGATCGTGACCCGGAGGTGCGAAATCTCGGGCGCTACGACCACTGCGTTCTGATAGGCGAGGTTGAGCGTCGCCTTCGCGGTGGCCTGCTCCTGCGTGAGGTAGATCGACCAGGAGCGGCGCGCGTATTCTCCCGCCAGGATGAGCTGCGGGAAGGGCACGAGATAGCGCCGGCTTGGCCCGGTAGCGGTGGGTGCCGGGGTGGAAGGCCCGGCCGGGGAGGGTTCCGCGGCGGGCACGGGGGCCCGCGGGGTGGGTGCCGCGGGGCTCGCATCCGGGGCGGCCGGCGGCACGGTCGGCTGCGGCACCGGCTGGACGGACTGCTCCGACCGCTCCGGCGACATGTCGAACGGCGCGATCTGACCGGCGGCCGGCACGGCCGCCGCCAGCGCGATGCAGAGGGATGCGATTGCCCTCTTCATGCGCCAGGCTCCACGACGGGCGCCTTCGGCCCGGCGGCGTTCGGATGCGGCCGGCCGGCGACCTGGCGGCCGAGATAGATCAGGCCGCGGAAGGTTTGGTAGAAGGCCATACGCAGGAAGCGCAGCGTACCCATGACGAGGCCCGGATTGCCGCGCCGCGAGAGCTGGAACGCCTCCCACTGCTTCGAATTCGCGAACAGCAGGTCCGCGATGCGGCGGTGATGGTCCGCCTCGCTCGGATAGTAGTGACACCCCACGGCGATTGAATCCGACGTGCGCTCGAAGTTGCGCACGGTGACCGGAAGCACGCCTTCCGAACCGTCGGTGAACATCCTGAATCGGAGCGCCGAGACGTCGCCCTTGGCGAACTCATCGAGCTTGGCGCCGTAGACGAGCACGCGCGCGCCGTTGACCGACACGTCCTCGATCGTCCCCCTGCGCCACTCGCCGTGGACCTGCAGATCGCAACGGCGGCTGACCTTGACGCGGCGCGACTTCGCGCGCTCGCCACGTTCGGAGACGACGCCCAGGGCGCAGCCGGCGACGATGAGGTTGAGAAGGTTCCACCCTCCGACGACGAGCGTCACGTCGGCTTTGAACGGTTCGGCGTAGACCTTGTAGAAGGTCATCGCGACGGCAGCCACCAGCACCCCGAAGATGATGTAGAAGGGCATGCCGATCTCGGAGATGCGGCTGGTGGAGATGGACTCGTCCTTCGCCGTGACCTTGAAGGTCGGCTTGCGGGGATTGAGGATGACGGAGACCACGGCCGGCAGGAGATGCACGGTCTGGACGTACTCGTAGAGCTCCGAGATCCAAGGCCAGCGGAACGCTCCGTAGAGGTAGTTCTGCATGATCAGGTTCACGATCATGTAGGCCAGCGTGTAGGCCATGAACTCGCCGCCGGAGGCGGTGAAGATCTGCAGGTCGAAGAACAGGTAGCAGAGGGGCGCTACCAGGAAGATCGCGCGGGAGAAGGGGAACAGCCAAAAGAGGGTGGACGATGCGTAGCAGAGACGCTGCGCCATCGACAGGCCGCGCTTCAGCGGTGGGAAGCGGAAGCGCAGGATCTGCATCATGCCCTGGGCCCAGCGGCTGCGCTGGCCGATGAAGCTGGCGAAGGTGGCCGGCTGGAGGCCGGCGATCAGCGGCTTGTCGACATAGACGCTGTTCCATCCGCGGGAATGGAGTTCCACCGCGGTCTCGCAGTCCTCGGTGATGGAGATGCCGCTGAAGCCGTTCGTTTCCTCCAGCGCGGTGCGGCGCAGGACGGCCGCCGATCCGCAGAAGAAGGAGGCGTTCCACTTGTCCAGGCCGCGCTGGATGATGCCGTAGAACATCTCGTTCTCCGACGGCATCTTCTCGAAGGTCTGCAGGTTGCGTTCGACAGGGTCCGGATTGAGGAAGAAGTGCGGCGTCTGCACGAGGAACAGACGCGGGTCCTCGCTGAAGTAGCCGACGGTTTCCTTGAGGAAGTCCTGGGCAGGCGCGTGGTCGGCGTCGAACACGGCGACCAGCTCTCCCCTGGAATGGGCGAGGCCGTTGTTGAGGTTGCCGGCCTTGGCGTGCTCGTTGCGCTCGCGCGTGAGATAGTTGACGCCGAGTTCCGCCGCGAGCTTCTGCAGCTCGGCGTGGCGCCGTTCGGCGGTGGTGGCTTCGCCGACCCTGTCGGAGTTGCGCTTCTGAAGCGTGCCGCCGTCGTCCAGCAGCCAGACCGTCAGCTTGTCCGCCGGGTAGTCCATGGCCTTGGCCGCCGCCATGGTGTTGGCGAGCAGGTGCGGGTCCTCGTTATAGGTGGGGATGAAAACGTCGACGGTCGGCAGGCTATCGCCGGACCTGACACGGGAGGGGCGCGGGTTGAGCGGCTGGGCAACCACGAACAGGCTGAGCGCCAGCATCACCACGCTGTACATTTCCGCGAGATAGAGCAGGAAACCGGGGATGAAGTTCTCGGGCTGGTTCAATGGTGGCAGCGTGGAGGTCGTGCGCCAGTACACGTAGCGCATGACGATGGCGGTGCCGAAGGCGAGCGCGATCAGCCGCCAGATGCCGTCGGGGCGCAGCAGCTTCAGCACCATCATCGCTGCAAGTACAACGAGCCCAGTGATGAGCTGGGTTTCGAGGCTGACCGGCAGCGTGACGAACGCAAGGACGGCCGCCGAGGCGAGCGCCCAAAGCAGTATGGTTGTGAGTCTCCGCATCGACGGGCCCTGTTGCGGTGCCCGCATGTCGGCGCGGATTATCCGCGCTTGGATCCCTCAGGTGAGACTGCCCCTCCAAAGCCTCGCCGCCGGACCCCCAAGACAATAGGGCACTCGAAATTAGGACGGCTGACTCACCGTCCAACTCACACGGAATAGGAACAGGGTTAACAAATAGCTAATTGCCGATTGACGCCGTTCATCATCCGCGCTGACAGCGGTCGATCCAGGCGCCGCGGGAGGCGATTTTGCAACGCGCAGATGCGCGCATGCGGCGTGGCGCCGCACGATTCTGTTTATTTTTTCAGGGAGCAGGTGGCGGTGGCACGAGGGGCACCGCAGCATCCGGTGCCGGGACAGCCTGGGAACTGGCGGGCGGGGGAGAAGAGGATGTTTCGGTCCCCGGCGGCGGTGGCACAAGGGGGCCGATCGGAGCGGGCAACTTGGGCGGAGCCGTCGTCTTTGGGGCCGCCGACGTCGTCCGGCCAGCCTTCCGCGCGGGTGCCGCGACACCGATGGGGCCGCTCACGGGCTGGGGCGCCGTGGTCACCGGATACATCGGCGCGCCCGGCCGCCCGAGGCTCTCGGCGGGCGGCAGGGGCTCGCCATAGGGATTCCAGTTCTTGTCACGGAACGACGCGGTGATCGTGAAGCCGTACATAGACTGCAGCAGCCTGTCCTCGGAGGCGTTCTCGTCGCAGATCCTCAGTCGTACCTGGATCGAGCCCTTGTTGCCGATGAGGGTCTGGGTAAAGCCGGTAGACGCGATGCGCTGCCAGCCGAAGAAGCAGGTGTCTCCGGAGGCGGATCGGCCGACGGCATATCCGAACGGTCCGTACTTGTTCTGCACGAAATAGGGGGACGTCTGCATGCGAACGCCGGGAAAGAGCGCGCGCATCTCGGCGTTGATGTTCTTCGCCGGCAGATAGCCCGCGCGCGCCTTTTCCGGGCCGGCCTGCTTCGGGTCCAGCGGACCGAAGATCTGGATGCGCAGCATGTTCTGGCCGGGGGTGGAGGCGGACGTCGCAAGCAGGATGTCCTGCTGGGTCGCGTTGGAATAGCTCGTCTCGATGATGGCTGTCACGGCCGGGCCGCCCGGCTCTGGCACCGCGAAAGCCTGCTCGGTCGGCACCATGCGCGTCTGTTCGCTGCTGCGCAACGGCACACCCTGCGAACAGGCCACGGTGAGCCCTGCGGCAAGGACGACGGGCAGCCCGGCGCGCACCCCTGACCCGAACCGGATGGAGCGGTATGCTGAACAGAGCCGGCCCGCAGCAAAATTGGCAAACGAATCAACGCTCATGGCGGGACCGTAGGTGATTTGCCCCACGCAGAGAAGCAAAAGCCGCCACTTCGACGCTGTCGTGCGGCGTCCGGCGGGAGAGCTGGCGGGTCTGTTCTTGCGTGGGTTGCATGCAGGAGTTTCCGGCGGCGGGCGACGTAACGCGCCGAGGACAGTGGGTGTTTTGCAAGCACAACCGGTCCGTGTGCGCCACCTCTGCTTGGAGACACTGTTTTCGAGCAGAGTCTTCGGCGGATCGGGGAAAAGAATCCGGAAAATTGTTCCGTTGCGGAAACAGGTTTCCGGCTTGTCCTTCGCCTACGCATATCCATAATCCCCTTCATCCCCGGGGCGGGGGATGCAAGTCGAGGAGAAGTATAATGGTGCGTCCTTTGATGAAGGCGACGCTGCTGTCCACGGCACTCATCCTGTCTGGTGGACTGTTTGCGACGCATGCGCTGGCCGAGGTCGTCTACAACCGGGGCAATGATACCGATCCCACAACGCTGGACCACCAGAAGACCTCGACGGTTGCCGAGGGCAACCTGATGCGGGATCTCTACGAGGGTCTCGTCGTGCAGAACGCGAAGGCCGAGGTGGTTCCTGGCGTCGCCGAGAGCTGGCAAATCTCGGACGATGGCCGTGTCTACACCTTCAAGCTGCGGCAGGACGCCAAGTGGTCCAATGGCGATCCGGTGACGGCGGACGATTTCGTCTTTGCCTACCAGCGCATCCAGGATCCGGCGACCGCCGCCCCCTATGCCAACATGCTGTTCCCGATCGTCAACGCCGAGGAGATCAACAAGGGTACCAAGCCGTCGTCCGAACTGGGCGTGAAGGCGATCGACGACCACACGCTCGAGATCACGCTGCGCTCGCCGACGCCGTATTTCCTCGAGTTGCTGACGCACCAGACCGGCTATCCGCTGCACCGCGCATCCGTCGAGAAGTTCGGCGACCAGTTCACCCGTCCGGGAAACATGGTTACGAACGGCGCCTACATGCTCGAGAGCTTCACGCCGAACGACAAGGTGGCGATGCGCAAGAACCCGCATTTCCACGATGCGGAAAACGTCAAGATCGACGTCGTGAACTTCATTCCCTTCGAGGATCGCGCCACTTGCCTGCGACGTTTCGAGGCCAAGGAGGTGCAGTCCTGCGCCGACCTCGACAATCAGCAGATGGACTACATGAGGGCCAATCTCGGCGACCAGGTCCATGTCGTGCCCTATCTCGGCGTGTACTACTTGCCGATCAAGGTGAAGAAGGAGAAGTTCGCCGACCCGCGCGTCCGTCACGCGCTCTCCATGGCCATCGACCGCGACTTCCTCGCCAAGCAGATCTGGCGGGATTCGATGATTCCGGCCTATTCGTTCGTCCCCCCTGGCATCGGGAACTACGGCGAGAACGCCGAACTGCCCTACGCCAAGGACGACATCCTCGACCGCGAGGACGCCGCGAAGGCCCTTCTCAAGGAGGCCGGCGTCGAGGAAGGGACGCTCACCGTGGAACTGCGCCACAACACCGGCGAGAACCACAAGAACACGATGACGGCGATCAGCGACATGCTGAAGAATATCGGCGTCACGGCGACCATCGTGGAGATGGAGGGCACCGGCTACTTTGACTACATGAAGCAGGACGGCGACTTCGATATCACCCGCGCCGGCTGGATCGGCGACTATTCCGACCCGCAGAATTTCCTGTTCCTGTTCGAGAGCGAGAATCTCGGCTTCAACTACCCGCGTTGGTCCAACGCCGAATATGACGCGGCGATGAAGAAGGCATCCGAGACGAACGACATCGAGGAGCGCGCCAAGATACTCAAGGAAGCCGAAGGCATCCTGCTGAAGGAGCTGCCGATCATCCCGATCCTCTATTACTCTTCCGGCTCGCTGGTTTCGGACAAGCTGAAGGGCTGGGAAGATAACGTCATGAACGTCCACGCGACGCGCTGGATGTCGCTCGAGCAGTAGCCTGCAAACGTGCCTGGGCCATGCGCGATCTTCGCGCGTGGCCTCATCTGAGCGGAGCAGGTCATGTTCGCCTATGTCCTGAGGCGTTTCGCCGGCGCAGTGCCGACGCTGTTCATCATCGTCACCATCGCCTTCTTCATGATCCGGCTTGCGCCGGGCGGTCCGTTCAGCCTCGAACGGCCGCTGGATCCGCTGATCATGCAGAACCTGGAGCGGGCCTACAATTTCGACAAGCCGCTGTGGCAGCAGTACCTGATTTATCTGGGCAACCTGCTGCACGGCGATCTCGGGCCATCCTTCACGCGTCGCGACTTCTCGGTGGTCGACCTGTTCCGGACCGGCCTGCCTGTGTCGATCCAGATCGGCGGTCTGGCGCTGTCGATCGCTCTGGTGGTGGGGGTGGTCCTCGGCGCGCTGGCGGCGCTGCGGCAGAACAGCTGGGTCGACTATGCCGTGGTCGGCACGGCGACCTTCGGCATCACCATTCCCACATTCGTCATCGCGCCGCTTCTGTCGCTGTTCTTCGGGGTAATGATGGGCTGGCTGCCCGCGGGCGGCTGGGGGACATGGCGTCACATGGTGCTGCCCGTCGCCACGCTGGCGCTGCCGCAGATCGCCATCATCGCGCGGCTGACCCGCGGCGCCACGATCGAGGCGCTGCGTTCCAACCATGTGCGGACCGCACGGGCCTACGGCCTGCCGTCGCACGTCGTGGTCGGGGTCCACGCGCTGCGGGCGGCGATCCTGCCAGTCGTCTCCTATCTCGGGCCGACCGCCGCCGCGCTGCTGACCGGCTCGGTGGTGGTCGAGACCATCTTCGGCATACCGGGCATCGGTCGCTATTTCGTCCAGGGAGCGCTAGGCCGCGACTACACGCTGGTCATGGGCACCGTGGTGGTGATCGCCTGCTTCGTGATCGTCTTCAACCTGATCGTCGACATCCTCTACGCGTGGCTCGACCCGCGCGTGCGCTACGATTGAAAGCGATGAGATGACCGATCTGAACCCGACGCTGGCCCAACCTGCCGCTCCGGCAGACTATCCGCCAGCAGGCCGCTCGCTCGGCCAGGACGCATGGCTGCGGCTGCGCCGCAACCGCGCCGCCGTGGCGAGCGCGTTTGTGCTCATCCTGCTGGCGCTGGCCGGCATCTTCGGGCCTTACCTGACGCCTCACCCATACGACCGCATCTATCCCCAGTACGTGCGCATGCCCGCCAGCCTCGAAGCCTATCCCAAGGAGGACGCGATCGTGCCGGCCTTCGAGAGCGCGTTGCAGCGGGCGCGGGTGAATGTCGGGGAGGTCGAGGTGGCGGGCTCGACGGTGCGGGCGTCCGTCTCGAGCGACGCGCCCATCGATCCGCGCATCGTGCGCTACGTGGACCGTTCGGATCTCTTCTCCAACGCCCGCCTCGAAGGGACGGACGGCGGCGCGCTGACGGAAGGCGCCACCAGCGCGGTGATGGTGGCCGACGTGCAGCGTCAGCGCTTCCTGTTCGGGACCGACGCGAACGGCCGGGACCTGCTCTCACGCATCCTGATCGGCATTCGCATCTCGCTGGCCATCGGCGTTCTTGCCTCGCTGATGTCGCTGCTGCTCGGCGTCACCTATGGCGCGATCGCCGGCTATCTCGGTGGCCGGACCGACAACCTCATGATGCGGGTGGTCGACATCCTCTATTCGCTGCCGTTCATCTTCTTCGTCATCCTGCTGGTGGTGTTCTTCGGTCGCAACTTCGTGCTGATCTTCATCGCCATCGGCTGCACCGAATGGCTCGACATGGCGCGCATCGTCCGCGGCCAGACGCTCACCATCAAGCGGCAGGAATATGTGCAGGCTGCCGAGGCGCTCGGCGTGTCCGGGGCCGGCATCCTGCGCCGGCACATCATCCCCAACGTGCTGGGGCCTGTCGTTGTCTTCGTCACGCTGCTGGTACCGAAGGCCATCCTGCTGGAGAGCCTGCTGTCGTTCCTGGGGCTTGGCGTGCAGGAGCCGCTGACCAGCCTCGGCCTGCTGATCGCGGAAGGCGCCGCGAACATGCGGGGCGCGGCCTGGCTGCTGATCTACCCGGCCATAACGCTCACGGCCATGCTGTTCGCGCTGAACTTCCTTGGCGACGGCCTGCGCGATGCGCTCGATCCTAAGGACCGCTGACATGGCCGGCGACGAAACCATTCTCGAGGTGCGCGGCCTGCATGTGTCGTTCGAGACGAACGACGGGACCGTCCATGCGGTGAAGGGCGTCGACCTGGACGTGAAGCAGGGCGAGACGATCGCGATCGTGGGCGAATCCGGCTCTGGCAAGAGCCAGACAATGATGGCGATGATGGGATTGCTGGCGAGCAACGGACGCGCGAGCGGCTCGGCGAAGTATCGCGGGCAGGAACTCGTGGGCCTGCCGGAGCGCAAGCTGAACCGCATCCGCGGCCAGAAGATCACCATGATCTTCCAGGAACCGATGACCTCGCTCGATCCGCTCTATCGCATCGGCCGGCAGATCGCGGAGCCCATCATCCACCATCGCGGCCTGTCGGCGAAAGCTGCGCGGGCGCGGGCGATCGAGCTGCTGGAACTGGTCGGCATCCCCGACCCGGCGCGGCGCGTCGACTCCTACCCCTACGAGCTTTCCGGCGGCCAACGGCAGCGGGTGATGATCGCCATGGCGCTCGCCAACGATCCCGACATGCTGATCGCCGACGAGCCGACCACGGCGCTCGACGTGACCATTCAGGCGCAGATCCTGTCCCTGCTGGCCGAGCTGCAGAAGCGGCTCGGCATGGCGATCGTCTTCATCACCCACGACCTCGGTATCGTGCGCCGGTTTGCCGACCGCGTCTACGTGATGCGCGGCGGCGAGGTGGTGGAGTCGGCGCCAACAGGCAAGCTCTTCGCCGCGCCGAGCCATCCCTACACGAAGATGCTGCTGGCCGCCGAACCGACCGGACGGAAGGTGCCGCCGCCGCCCGCCGCTCCGGTGGTTCTCGAAGGCCGAAACGTCGAGGTCGTCTTCAGGTCGGGCGGCGGGCTGTTCTCGCGCACCGAGATTGAGATCCGGGCCGTCGACGGCGTATCGCTGGCGCTTCACCGCGGCCAGACCATCGGCATTGTCGGCGAATCGGGATCGGGCAAGTCGACGCTGGGGCGCGCCCTGCTCCGGCTCCTGCCCGGCGAAGGGGTGATGCGCTTCGAGGACCACGACATCAGCCGCGCCGACAAGCGGACGATGCGGCCGCTGCGCAAGCAGCTCCAGCTCGTCTTCCAGGATCCGTTCGGGTCACTATCACCGCGCATGACGATCGGGCAGGTGGTCACCGAAGGGCTCAAGGTCCATGAGCCGCAGCTTCCCGCGCGCGAGCGCGATCGCCGCGCCATCGAGGCGTTGAAGGAGGTCGGACTCGACCCCGCCATGCGCAACCGCTACCCGCACGAATTCTCGGGCGGCCAGCGACAGCGCATCGCCATCGCCCGCGCGATCATCCTCAAGCCCAAGGTCGTGGTGCTCGATGAGCCGACCTCGGCGCTGGACCGTTCGGTGCAGAAGCAGATCGTCGATCTCCTGCGCGACCTGCAGACGGCGCACGGCCTGTCCTACCTGTTCATCAGCCACGACCTGGCGGTGGTGAGGGCGATGGCCGACTACATCATCGTCATGCGGCACGGACGCATCGTCGAGGAAGGCCCGACCGACGACATCTTCAACGCGCCGCGCGAACCCTACACACGGGCGCTGATGGCCGCGGCGATGGATGGCTTGCCTTTCCGGCAGGCGGTGGGGAGCTGAAGGGACCGCGGCGCCGGGCTGGTGACCCGGCAGCCGGGGCGGTCGAAACAAGCGACTTCCGGCGGGTTCGCCCGACGCCAGGCTCGTCGTCTCCGATGCGACACTGGTCACGGCAGGTTAATACTACCGCTCCTATACAGACGGCTGGCGAACGGGAACCACCCGAGTGGTGCTCCCCTTTGCCGCGGAACGCGCCTGCAGCGCGAGGCTAACTGGAACCCGATGTCGACACCTTCCATCCAGTGGATCAGCTTCATCGTTGTGGCCGTGTTGATCACCGTCGCGTTCTTCTGGCTGATCCTGCCCTTCTACGGTGCGCTGCTATGGGCGGTGATCCTTGCGATCCTGTTCAATCCGCTGCAGAGGCGGCTGGTCCGTCTCCTCAACGGCCGCGAAAACCTCGCCTCGGTGCTGAGCGTGCTGGCCTGCATCTGCATCGTGGTGCTGCCGGGATCCGTGATCCTCACCTCGCTGGCCCAGGAAGCGGCAAGCCTCTACGGCCGAATCAGCGCCCGCGAGTTCCAGCCGGCGGTGATCCTGGCGCAGATCCGCGAGTTCCTGCCCGACTTCATCGTCCAAGGGCTTTCGGCGCTCAACCTCGGGACCCTCGAGGAAATGCAGTCGGGGCTGACGACCATGCTGGGGCAGGTCTCCCAGATGGTCGCCGCCCGGGCGTTCCTCATCGGCCAGGGCACGGCGCAGCTCCTCGTCAGCCTGGGCATCATGCTTTACGTGCTGTTTTTCCTGTTCCGGGACGGCCCGCGTCTGGCATCGACGATCAGGAAGGCGAGCCCGCTCAGCGACCACCACACGGATCACATCCTGGCGAAGTTCGCTGCCGTGGTGCGGGCAACGGTGAAGGGAAACGTCATCATCGCCGCTATCCAGGGCATTCTCGGCGGCTTGGCGTTCTGGCTGATCGGCATCGAAGCCGCCCTGCTGTGGGGCGTTCTGATGGGCGTGCTGTCGCTGCTGCCGGCCGTGGGGGCCTTTCTTGTCTGGGGTCCCACCGCGGTTTACCTGCTGTTGACCGGGCAATATCTGAAAGGTGCCATCCTGCTGGTGATCGGCCTCTTCGTCATCAGCCTGATCGACAACCTGCTGCGTCCGCCGCTCGTCGGAAAGGGTACGCGCATGCCTGACTATCTCGTGCTGGTATCGACGCTTGGCGGAATTACGCTAATTGGAATCAATGGGTTCGTCGTGGGGCCGTTGATCGCCGCGCTGTTCCTGGCGGTCTGGTCGCTGCTGACGGACGACGTCGCCCATCAGCAGCCCGCGGACGACGGCGCTACCTGAGCGGCGCGTGCGCTGGCTCTGCGAGCCAATGTGACGGGCAATGCCACGCCGGAGGTATTTTGGGCTGGCATGAATGTGAGGATAATGCTTCGGTTCGCTCCGAAGCGTAGAGGGGACACAGAAGACATGCGGTCAGGTACCGGCCTGCTCCTGGGAATCGCGTTTGCGGCCGCAACTCCGGCTTGGGCGCAGCAACAAGCCCCCGACGCTCCTCCGCAGGTCGAGACGACCGCCGTCAAGCTGGAGCCGGTGACCGCGGAGAGCCAGTTCGTGGGCACGGTGCAGGCGATCCAGCAGGTCAATCTGGTGGCCCGCGTGGAGGGCTTCCTCGACGAGGTGGCCTTCACCGAAGGCAGCTTCGTGAAGGCAGGCGACATCGTCTTCCGGATCGAGAAGGATACCTACCAGGCAGCGCTCGAGAGCGCTCAGGCGACCGAGCAGGCAGCGGTGGCTGCAGAAGCAGGCGCCCAGGCGAACCTCAAGGAGGCCGAGCTCTCGCTGGAACGCCAGAAAGCCCTCCTGAAAAGCGCGACCGTGTCGCAGGCCGTGGTCGACCAGGCTCAGGCTCAGCGCGATGCCAGCGATGCACAGGTCAAGCAGGCGCAGGCCCAGATCGCCCAAGCGCAGGCGCAGGTCCGCACCGCGGAACTCAACCTGTCGTTCACCGACATCATCACGCCGATCTCAGGCCGCATCGGCCGCGCGCAGGTGACCGAAGGCAATCTCGTCTCGCCTTCCACCGGGACGCTGGCAACGGTCGTGCAGACCGATCCGATCCGGGTGGCGTTCTCGATCTCGGACCGGGACTACCTGAAGGTCGTCGAGATCCTCAAGCCGAACGACGAGAACATCACGACGACCCCGGGCGAGTTCCGTCCCAGGCTGATCCTGCCCGACGGAACGACCTACAGCGAACCGGGGAAGATGTCGTTTATCGACAACGTGATCGACCAGAGCACGGGGACGATCGCCGTCTACGCGGAGTTTCCCAATCCGCATCTGCAACTGGTGCCCGGCCAGTTCGTCACCATTACCGTCGACGCGGGCGAGCCCAAGACCCTCCCGGTAATTCCGGCTGCAGCGGTCCAGCGCGACCAGGAAGGCCCCTACGTCTTGACGCTGGACCAAGAGAACCGCGCGGTCATCCGCCGGGTCACGCTCGGCCAGCGCGTCGGCGTGAACTGGGCGGTGACCGCGGGTCTCGCGCCGGGCGAGGTCGTCATTGTCTCCGGCATCCAGAGGGTCACCCCGGGCGTGGTGGTCAGCCCGAAGCCGGCGCCGGCCACTGAGGCGCCTGCCTCGTCTCCCGACGCCGCCCCCGCTTCCGGGAACTGAGCCGCCATGTTCGCCGACATCTTCATCAATCGGCCACGGCTGGCGATGGTCATCGCCGTCCTCATCACGCTGGCCGGCGCGATCTCGCTGGTGAACATCCCGGTCGCGCAGTATCCCGACATCACCCCGCCGACGATCCAGGTGACGGCTAACTATCCCGGCGCCGACGCCCAGACGCTGGCCGACACGGTGGCGACGCCGATCGAACAGCAGGTCAACGGCGTCGAGGACATGATCTACATGGCCTCCACGGCCAGCTCGAACGGCGCCTACACCTTGACCGTCACCTTTGCCGTCGGCACCGATCCGGACATTGCCCAGGTCAACGTGCAGAACCGGGTGGCGCTTGCCACGCCGCAACTGCCGTCGACGGTCCAGCGGCTCGGCGTCAGCGTCAGTGCGCGCCAGCCCAACTTCCTGGTGATCCTGAGCGTCTATTCGCCGAAGGGCACGCATGACGGCCTGTTCCTGTCGAACTATGCGCAGGTCAACGTCGTCAACCAGCTTGCGCGCTTGTACGGCGTCGGCTCCGCGTCCCAGCTCGGCGGGCTGAACTATTCGATGCGCATCTGGCTCGACCCCCGTCGCATGGCAGCGCTCGGCATCACGGCGGACGACGTCAACAACGCCATCCAGGCGCAGAACGTCCAGGCCGCCGCTGGCCGTATCGGTGCGCCGCCGATCCCCGGCGACCAGGTGCTGCAGTATTCAATCAGCGCGCTCGGCCTACTCGACGATCCCGATGAATTCGGCAACATCATCGTGCGGACGGGCGCAGACGGCGCCATCGTGCGCGTGCGCGACATCGCGCGGGTCGAACTCGGCGCGCAGTCCTACGATTCGATCAGTCAGCTCAACGGAAGCCCGTCGGCGACGATCGCCATCTACCAATCTCCCGGATCGAACGCGCTGGCCGTCGCCGATGCCGTCAAGGCGGAGATGGAGAAGCTCAAGTCACGGTTCCCGGACGACGTCGCCTACGAGGTCATCTACGACTCCACCGACTTCGTGGAGGCGACGATCGAGGAAATCGTCCACACGCTGGTCATCACCGGCATCATCGTGCTCGTCGTCGTTTTCGTCTTCCTGCAGGACTGGCGCGCGACGCTCATTCCGGCGCTGACCATCCCGGTCTCGCTGATCGGCGTGTTCGCGGTGCTGATGGCACTGGGGTACTCGGCGAATACGGTGACGCTGTTCGCGCTCATCCTCGCCATCGGCCTGGTTGTCGACGACGCGATCGTGGTCGTCGAGAACGTCCAGCGAAACATGGAGGAGGATCCCGGAATCACGGCGAAGGAAGCCGCCCATCGCGCCATGCAGCAGGTGACGGGACCAATTATCTCCACCACGCTCGTGCTGGTGGCGGTGTTCCTGCCGGTTGCCTTCCTTCCCGGCATTACCGGCCAGCTCTATCGCCAGTTCGCCGTCACCATCACCGCGTCGGTGGTCATCTCGGCGATCAATGCGCTGACGCTGAGCCCGGCGCTCTGCGCGACGCTGCTGCACCATCCTCGCCCGGCGCGGGGTCCGTTCCGCTATTTCAACCGAGGCCTCGACTCGGTGCGCAACGGCTATTCGGGCATTACCGGTTTCCTGGCGCGGCGCGGGCTTGTCACGGCGCTGGTGCTGCTGATCGCGGCAGGCGTTGCCTACTGGCAGTTCATCACCACGCCAACCGCCTTCATCCCGACGGAGGACCAGGGTGTCCTCTTCGTCAACGTCCAGCTTCCCGACGCGGCGTCCCTGCCGCGGACTCAGGCCGTCCTCGACCAGGTCGGGGAACTCGCGAAGAAGACGGACGGCGTGGAGAACGTCATCACCGTGTCGGGCTACAGCATGCTCACCGGCGCACTGCAGCCCAACAGCGGCCTCGCCCTGGTGGTGCTGAAGCCGTGGTCGGAGCGCACGACACCGGAGACGCGCCTGCGCGGCATCTACACGTCGCTGATGCGCTCCTTCAATGCGGTTGGGTCCGCGAACATCATCGCGTTCCCGCCGCCGGCCATTCCGGGTATCGGCAACGCCGAAGGCTTCGACATGCGCATCGAGGCGCTGGGCGGCCAGCCGCCGGAGGAGCTTGCCCAGGTGGTGCGCTCCTTCATCGTCGCCGCCAATGCCAATCCCGAGATAGGCAGCGCCTATTCGACGTTCTCCGCCGAGGTGCCGGGCTACTTCCTCGACATCGACCGGGTGCGGGCAGAGCGCCTGAACGTGCCGATCTCCACCATCTTCGACACGCTGCAGGCGCAACTGGGCTCGGCCTACATCAACAACTTCAACATCATCGGCCAGGTCTTCCAGGTCAACATGGCGGCCGATCAGCAGTATCGGCGCACGGCCGAGGACATCCTGAACCTCTATGTACGCAGCACCACCGGCGCCATGGTCCCGGTTCGTGCCTTCGCCACCGTCGATACGAAGCTGCAGGCGACGCTGATCACGCGCTACAACCAGTTCACCGCCGCGACCGTGAACGGTCAGGGTGCGGCCGGCGTCTCGAGCGGCCAGGCCATGCAAGCGCTTGCCGAGGTCGCCGACAAGACGCTGCCGCAAGGCTATGCCTACGAGTGGTCGAGCCTGTCCTACCAGGAGGCGCTGGCGAGTTCGCAGACGGTCGTCGTCTTCGCGCTGGCCATCATCTTCGGCTACCTCTTCCTTGTCGGCCAATACGAGAGCTGGTTGATCCCGTTCTCGGTCATGACGTCGGTGGTGATCGCCGTCCTGGGGGCAATTCTGGCGATCAAGGCGGTCGGCCTCGGGCTCAACGTCTATGCGCAGATCGGCCTCGTCCTTTTGATCGGCCTTGCCGCGAAGAACGCGATCCTCATCGTCGAGTTCTCGAAGGAAAGCCACGAGTCTGGCAAGAGCCTCATCGAGGCGGCGATAGAGGGCGGTCACATGCGCTTCCGCGCCGTGCTGATGACGGCGCTGGCCTTTATCTTCGGCTCGGTGCCGCTGGTGATTGCGACCGGCGCCGGCGCGGCGAGCCGAATCTCCATCGGCGCCACCGTGGTGGGCGGCATGCTGGCGGCGACGGTCATCGGCATCCTGCTCATCCCCGGCCTCTACGCGCTGTTCGGCCGGATCGCCGAGATGTTCGGATCCAGCCCTCGCAAGCCGCCGGAGACTGCCAAGGAAGACGCCGCCTGAGCCCGACCGAGCAGATTGGCATCGAGGTAAAGGAGGATATTCTCCTGCTTTCGGCGATTGCGCTGTGCCTCCCGCCCTTCTGGCTGGGGAGCGGAAATCGGCTGGCCCGCGGCTGACGAGAGGGTCTTAGTTTGCTGTGCGTTGCGGCTGGGTCGGAGGGACCGCCCGGCGAAGTGGTATTCTGACGCGTCGACGGGCGGCTGGTTTATGCCGGCTCGGCCGGGACCCCGACTGATTGCGGAAGCACGAACAGGCCGTCTCCGGGCGGCTTCACGCCGATGCGTAGTGGGCAGCCGAACACGCGCTCGATGAGCGCGTCGTCCAGCACCTCGCTCGGCGCGCCCTGTGTGGCGCGCCGGCCGCCATGCATGGCCACGACCGAGTCGGCATACATCAGCGTCAGGTTCAGGTCGTGGAGGATCGCCACGACGCCGCCGCCGCGCCGCACATAGTCGCGGGCGATGTCCATGATCGCGAGCTGGTGGCGGATGTCGAGGCTGGAGACGGGCTCGTCGAGGAACAGGTAGCGCGGGACGCCCTCGAGCACCGGGGTCCAGCACTGGCACAGCACACGCGCCATCTGCACGCGCTGTCGCTCGCCGCCAGAGAGCTCCTGGTAGAGACGGCCCGCGAAGCCGGCGAGATCCACCGCGGCCAGAGCGCGTTCCGGCAGCCTTTCCTGCTCGTCCAGGGGAACGCCGGTGCGTCCTCCGACGATGCCGAGGCGGACGATCTCGCGCACCGTGAATGGGAACGACAGGCTGGTTTCCTGCGGCAGGACCGCCCGCATCGTGGCCTGCTCGGCCGGCTTCATCCTGGCGAGGTCGTGGCCATTCAGGGTGGCGCGACCGCGGAAGGGCAGTTCGCCGGTGAGCGCGCGCAGGAGCGTCGTCTTGCCCGAGCCGTTCGGGCCGACGATGGCCGTGATCTGGCCCGGCCGCGCCGTGAGGTCGACGTCCTTCAGGATGTCCTTGCGGCCGATGGAGACGGTGATCCCGCGGGCTTCGATCATTGTTCTAGAGGTCCAGCACGCCGCGGCGACGCAGCAATATCCAGATGAAGAAGGGCGCGCCCGCAATCGCGGTGATGATGCCGATAGGCAGTTCCGCCGGCGCGACGATGGTGCGCGACACGGCATCGGCCAGGAGCAGCAGGCTGGCCCCGAGCAGGGCGCTGGCCGGCAGCAGGTAGCGGTTGTCGGGCCCGATGGACAGCCTGAGCAGGTGCGGGACGACGATGCCGACGAAGCCGATGCCGCCGCTGATCGCCACCGAGGCGCCCACCGCGGCTGCGACGCTCAGGATCGAGACGTGTTTCAGCCGCTGCACCGGAATGCCGAGATGGCCCGCGGTCGCCTCGCCCAGTGCCAGCGCATTCAGGCCCCGCGCCAGGAAAGGGGAGGCGGCCAGCGACAGGATGATGAACGGCGCCGCGGCGGCCGTCTTCGCCCAGGTGGCGCCGGCCAGTGATCCCAGCCCCCAGAAGGTCATGTCGCGGATCTGCCGGTCGTCGGCCATGAAGACGAGCACGCCCGTCACGGCCATGGCCAGGGCGGCCAGCGCGATGCCGGCGAGCAGCATGGTGGCGACCGAGGTGCGCCCCTGGCGTGTGGCGATGCGGTAGAGCAGCGCCGTCGTCGCCAGGCCGCCGATGAAGGCGATGCTGGGCAGCGCGAACGTGCCGAGCATCGCGGTCAGCGGCCCCAGCAACGTGCCGCCGAGCACGATCGTGGCCGCCGCGCCGAGGCCGGAGCCGGCCGAAATGCCGACGAGGGCGGGATCGGCGAGGGGGTTGCGGAACAGGCCCTGCAGGACAGCGCCGGAAACCGCGAGCCCGGCGCCGACGAGGACACCGGTGACGACGCGCGGCAGCCGGATGTCGTAGATGACGACACGGTCGCGCATGCTGATCGTTTCGGCCTCCGAACCCGACAGCAGGTCGCGGACCACGGCCCCGAAGGAGGCGTCGGAGGCACCGGACGTCAGGCTGAAGGCGATCGTCGCGACCAGGAGGATCGCCAGCAACGCGATCGCCTGGACGGCGCGCCGCGATCGGTCGCCTTCATACGGGGTCACGGGTGCCGCCGCCCGGCCGGCATCGGCTTGCATGGCCATGTCCGGGAATGCCTCAGTTTGACGCCTTGTCGCCGTAGAGCGCCGTCGCCAGGTCGCGGATCGCGTCGGCGGTGCGTGGGCCGAAGTTCAGCAGGTAGCTGCCGTCCATGCGGATCGCCTTGCGGCTGGCACCCGCCGGCGTGGACAGGATGCCGGGCTGCGAGAAGAGCTCGTCGTCGGTGATGGCGAAATCGCCGCCCCTGTCCATCATGAGGATCACGTCGGGGGAAGCCGCGATGATGGCTTCGTCGGAGATCTGCTTGTAACCCGAGTAGCCGTCGACGGCGTTCACCGCGCCGGCCATCTTGATGATCCCGTTTGCCGCCGTGTCAGTGCCGGAGGCCAGCACCTTGCCGCCCTCCAGCGACAGGATGAACAGGATGCGCTTGGGTTCCTTGATCGCAGCCACCCGATCTTCGGCAGCCTTCAGGCTGGCGTCCACCTCCGCGGCGAGCTTCCCTGCCTTTTCCTCGACTCCGAGCGCGGCGCCCACGATCCTGATCTTGGCGAGGATGCCCTCGTGATCATAGGCGTCGGGCACCTCGATGTAGGGAACGCTCGCCTTCTGCAGGACATCGACGGCTTCGCGCGGGCCGGCGCCCTGCAGTGCCAGGATGCCGCTCGGGTTCACCGAGAGCACGCCTTCCGGCGACAGCTGGCGGATGTAGCCGACATCGGGAAGCTTCACCGCCTCTGGGGGATAGAGGCTGGTGGAATCGCGCGCCACCAGCTTGTCCTCCTCGCCCAGCGCGTAGACGATCTCGGTGACCGAGCCGCCGATCGATACCAGGCGGCTGCGGTCCTCGAAGGTGGAGACCTGCCCGGCGAACGCAGCTACGGTGCAGCCGGCGATGGCCAGGATCGTCGACGCGACGACCGTTGCGAGCTTGCGAGACATGGTCGGCGTCCTCAGGCCGCCGACTGGGTCTGCGGCTGCGGAAGCGACTCGACCAGCCGCCGCCATTCCGCGCTCTCCACCTCGCCTTCATGGCGCTTGCTGAAGAACTGAATGATGAGGCGGCCGTCCTCGTCATAGGCCTCGAGCGAAGTGACGTGGCCGTCCTTGGTCGGCTTGCGGACACCCCAAACCTCCCGGATCAGGTCCAGCCTCAGGTGCATGTGGAAGGTCTCGTCGAAAATGTTGATCCACGGACCCATGGGCTTGATGGTCTTGATCGGGCCGGAGTGGATCTGGATGCATCCGCGGTTGCCCACGAAGCACATGATCGGGAGCGCCGTCTCGGCGGCTCCGTTCATCATGGCCGGTACCGCGTCGCCGTCGAGTTTCCAGGCGTAGTCGCTGCCGACCATGTGCATGGCCTTGCGGCGGCTGAGCTTCAGGCTCTTCAGCATGCCGTGGAACTCGTGGGTGTCGGTCAGCTTGCTCCAGCGGTCGCGCAGGTCCTCGACGGTGGCGGAGGAATCCTCCTCGGCATCCGAGACGGCGGGCTGGACCGCGACTTCCTGGCTCTGGTCGGCGGCGCGATACTTCTCGACCAGGGCCTCGAAGGCCGTCAGGTCCGAGGCCGGACGCAGGTGGACCTTGTGGACGGCGGAGCCCGACGCATCGAAGAACTGCAGCGAACGGCGAACCTCGTCGCCGTCACGCTTCTCGACGGCAAAGCCGTGCGCCCAGACGTCGGGAAAGATGCGAAGGTCGATCATTTCGCCGAGCGTCATCACAGCGTTCGGGCTGACAACGACCTTTTCGTAGACGCCGATCTTCTCGTGGACCGCGCCGTCATTGCGCGTCAGCGCCATGACCTCGCCGAGCGCGTTCAGGTCCTTCAGGATCTCGGCAACGCGCGGCTCGATGCGCACGACACCGTCGCCGCAGTGGGCGGCGAGCAGCTCCAGTTCGGAAATGCCGAGCTTCTCCGCAAGATCGCGCTCACGCATTTTCGGCTCGTCGAGCCGGGCCTGCCTGATCTCCGCTGCCGAGAGCCTCGAGTTGTCGTTGGTCTGCATATCCACCGTTCGCTTCATGCCATGGGTCCCCTTTTCGTTCCCGGGACAAGGCGGAAGGCCGCCGACTTCACTTCAATCTTGACACGGAAACTCATGTTAAATAGCCCCTGCATTACCGGACCGATTTAGTCAAGTTTTGAGGCGGTCCTTTTTTGGAAGTGCGTGCGAGCCGAGCGGGGACGCGAGCCAGCGCGACATACTCGCGATTGACGGTGGGGTCATGATTCTGAAGCGTTTGACGGCAGTGGCGCTGGCCGGTGCCGGGTTGCTGGCGATCGGTGCGGTCGCGAATGCGCAGGAGACGAAGGAGCTCGACGAGATCGTCGTCGAAGGCGGCGGTGCGGGAACCGGTGAAGGGACGCCTCCTCCTGCGACGCAGGAGATCGACCGCGCCGAGCTCGAGGAAAAGCAGGTCGAGAGCTTCGAGGACATCGGTCGACGGATCGACGCCGCCGTCAACGTCAACACCCGCAACGGCTCGATCAACCTCCGCGGCCTCGAAGGCAACCGCGTGCTGACCACGATCGACGGCATACGCGTGCCTTGGCTGACCGACCCTCGCAACAGCACGCAGGGCGGACTCAACACGTTCGATTTCAACGGCCTCTCCCAGGTCGACATCACGCCCGGCGCCGACTCCAGTCGCTACGGTTCCGGCGCCCTCGGCGGTATCGTCCAGCTTCGCACGCTCGATCCGGAGGATCTGATCCAGGACGGCAAGACCTATGGCGGCGTCGTCAAGGGCGTCTACGACACGGTGGACCGGAGCTGGCGCACCAACGCGGCCATCGCGGCGCGCGCCAACGACACCTGGCTGATGGTGCAGGGCGGCTACAAGCGCGGCCACGAGGTCGAGACCCAAGGCACGGTGGACACCTATGGCTCGACCCGCACGATGGCGAACCCGGCGGATCTCAAGCAGGGCGACATCCTGGTGAAGCTTCACCAGTACGTCGAAGGCGGCCACCGCTTCGGCCTGACCGGCGAATACTACAAGCTCAAGAATGACATCGACAATCGCGGCGGCACGACGGCGAGCTACCTGCCGGGCACCCTGAAGTCGGGCGAGGAAAGCGAGCGCCAGCGCATTTCGGGCGAGTATCGCTTCGAGGCGCCGGACGACACGAGCTGGGTCGACTACGCCAACCTCGTCGGCTACTGGCAGAAGCAGAAGCTGAACGCGACCACGGACGGCTTCCGCCTGCCTGACGGCCGCGCCTTCATAATTTCCGGCGATCCCTTCTTCTACGGCTATCCGACCGGCAACTACTACCGCGACAACCAGCTCGAGCAGACGATGTACGGCGTAACCGGCGACGCCGTGAAGGCCTTTGACCTCGGATCGACGGGCCATACGCTGCGGTTCGGCGGCGAGATCTACGGCGAGAAGGTGACCCAGTTCTCCTACGGCGAGGACAACTGCCCGGACATCGACTGGGCGTTCTTCCCGCAGCCCTTCGGTCCGCAGACCTGCCGCATGATCCACAGCAATGCGTCCGACATGCCTGACGTCAACGGGATGACCGTCGGCTTCTTCGTGGAGGACGACATCAAGCTGGGCGATCCGCGGTTCACGCTGACTCCGGGCATCCGGTTCGACTATTACGACTACCGTCCGAAGGACACGGACAGCTATCGCAAGAACCCGAACTTCGACATCGGGAACCTGCAGGACAACAGCGACTTCCATGTCTCGCCGAAGCTGCGTGCCGCTTTCCAGGCGACGGACGAGCTGGAACTCTACGCGCAGTGGGCCCAGGGCTTCCGCGCCCCAACGTCGCTCGAGCTCTACCAGAACTTCGGCGCTCCGGGCTCCTACGCACGCCTCGGCAATCCCGACCTCAAGCCTGAAACCAGCAACGGGTTCGAGATCGGCGCGAACTATGTCGGCGAGAATTTCGCGCTGGCCGGTACGATCTTCAACAACTACTACCGCAACTTCATCGACGAGGTGACGATCGCCCCTCCCGGCGGCGAGTACCCGGTCGACGGCATCACCGGATTCGCCAATCTCGACCACGTGCACATCTACGGCGCGGAACTGCGCGGCGAGTGGAACTTCGCGCCGAACTGGCGGACCTGGGCGTCCTTCGCCTATTCGCACGGCAAGAACACCGACACGGACGAGTACCTGAACTCCATTCCTCCGCTCCGAGGCATCCTCGGCCTCGGCTATGCGCAGGAGCAGTGGGGCGCGGACGTCTCCTGGATGATCGCGGCGCGGCGTGACGATGTCAGCGGCACCGGCTTCAGGACCCCCGGATACGGTGTCGTGGACACCACTGTCTGGTGGCAGCCGGAGCAGTTCAAGGGCCTGAAGATCCAGGCGGGCGTCTACAACATCTTCGACCAGAAGTACTGGAACGCCGTCGACGTGCCCGAGAGCCGCAGCTTCCCGGACGACTACTACACCGAACCGGGCCGCAGCTTCCGCCTGACCGTGACCCAGACGTTCTAAGTCACGACCCGCAGCCGGGCCCGGTTCCTGCATCGGGGGAGCGGGATGCCGAGGCCGGACCAGCCGGGAGCGCGTCCGCTCCCGGCTTTTTTCTTGGATGCGCCAGCCAGGCGGCCGGCGGGGATCGACGGTGCTGCCCCATCCGATCCTTCCCCGCCGAGGGCCGGGAGGACCTGCGCATGAGCGCAGAAGTCCCGTGTCGAACCGTTTCTTAACGGCTCGGACCCTAGGACTCCCGACAAAATCGGAGGGTCCAGCGTGCGGTTTTCCGAGGCGACGTCAGCCGGGCGTCTGCGGCCGCAGCGCCTTGCGCTGTGGCTGCGCCCGCTTGTCGATCGCATCGGCCGCACCCTGCTCGACCACGGCGAACGCGGCACGGCGAGCCGCATGTCGCTCATCGCCTTTGCCGTCCGCATATTCAGCGCGGCCATCGCCTTCGTCAGCCAGGTGCTGCTGGCACGCTGGATGGGCGGATTTGAGTACGGCATCTTTGTGCTCGTCTGGACCGCGATGGTGATCGCCGGGAACATTTCGTGCCTGGGCTTCCACACCACCGTCATCCGCTACATCCCGGAGTACCGCGAGAAGGGGCTCATGGACGAGCTGCGCGGCCTCCTGCTGACGAGCCGGCTGTTCGTGCTCGCGGTTTCCACGGCGATCGCGCTGGTGGCGATGCTGGCGGTGTGGCTGATGTCGGGCCACATCGAGCCCTATTACGTCGTGCCTTTCGTGCTCGGGCTGTTCTGCCTGCCGATGATCGCGCTGTCGGACCTGCTGCAGGGGTTCTCGCGTGCGCACTCCTGGGCGCTTTCGGCGCTGGTCCCGATCTACATCACGCGGCCGATCCTCATCCTCGTCTTCATGGGCGGGGCGCTCATCGCGGGCTTCGCGCCCTCGGCGGAAACGGCGCTGATCGCTGCCATCGCGGCGACCTATGTGACCACGATCGTCCAGCTCGTCAGCGTCACCGCCCGCGTCGGCAGGGGCATCCCAGCCGGAGGCCGCAAGGTGCGGCTCAAGGACTGGATCGTCGTGTCGCTGCCGATCTTCCTGGTCGAGAGCTTTTTCTTCATCCTGACCAATGCCGACGTGCTGATGGTTGGCGCCTTCATGGACCCCGACGACGTCGCCGTCTATTTCGCGACCGTGAAGACGCTGGCGCTGGTTCACTTCGTCTATTTCGCGGTCAAGGCCGGCGTGGCCCAGCGCTATGCCCAGTACACCCACACAGACAGGGTGCGGCTGGCGGCGTTCGCCCGCGAGACCGTAGCGTGGACCTTCTGGCCCTCGGTCGCCATGGGGCTGGCGGTGCTGCTGCTCGGCGAACCGATGCTGCGCCTGTTCGGACCGGGATTCGAGGCGGGCTACGTGCTGCTCTTCGTGCTGGTACCCGGCGTGATCGCCCGGGCGGCGGTCGGCCCATGCGAGAGCCTGCTGACCATGAGCGGCAACCAGAACGTCTGTGCGCTGGTCTATGCGCTGACGCTCGCCCTCAATGTCGGGCTCAACCTCCTGCTCATTCCCCATCTCGGTCTGTGGGGCGCGGCGCTGGCGACTGCGCTCGCCATGGTCTTCGAGGCGTCGGCCCTGTCGTTCACGGCCTGGCGCCGGCTCGGCATCGCAATGCTGATCTTCGTCCCGGCGCCTTCGGAAGGGGCGGCACGCGAATGAGCGCCCGGCCGATTGCCGAGGAACGCAGCGCCGGACCGGCCGGCGCAGTGATTTCGGCTTTGGTGGGCCACGACGCGGCGGGCGAAATCCCGAGCCACGAGGAGGCGCTGCTCATGGGAAGCCGGCACGCGCGCCGGCTCAGCATCTATGCCGCCTCGGCCGGGTTCGAGCTGGTCGAGGAACTTGAACATCTCTGCGCCAGGACCATCGAACCCAACCTGTTCTTCAACCCGCGCTTTCTCGCGCCGGCCATGCCGCGCCTCGAGGAGCGGGAGGTGCGGCTGGCGGTGATCCGCGACGGTGAGGGCGAGCGGTCGCGGCTTCGGCTGCTGCTACCATTTTCGGTCGAACGCGCGCCGGTGCCGCTCGGCGTGCCGATCATCCGGGCCTGGTCGAGCCCGTTCGGACCGCTCGGCACGCCGCTCATCGACCGCGACCACCCCGAGGGTGTGATCTTCGACTTCCTCGACCTGTTGCGGCGCCCCGCGCTCGACCTGCCGAAGGTCCTGGTGATTCCGGACATGCGGCTGGACGGGCCGGCCGCCGCGACGCTGCGCGCCGTCGCCTCCGCACGTGGCCTGACGATGGACGTCGCTTCCGAGACAGTGCGACCCATCCTGGAGAGCAGCCTGGATGGTGACGCCTATCTGGCTGGTACGCTGCGTTCCCACCATCTGCGGGAATTGCGGAGGCTGAAGCGGCGCCTGGCCGAGAAGGGCGAGTTGGAGCACGTGACCGCCCGGGCCCGGGACGACGTTCGGATCGGATTCGAAACCTTCCTGGCACTGGAGGCCTCGGGATGGAAGGGGCGCAAGCGAACGGCGCTGGCCGTCGATCGCTATCTCGCCGCCTTCGCCCGCGAGGCGGTCGATCGCTTGGCCGAGCGGGACATGGCGCGTGTGCACACGCTGACGCTCAACGGCGAAGCCATCGCCTGCGTGGTCGTCTTCGTGGAAGCCGGTGTCGCCTACACCTGGAAGACAGCGTACGACGAAACCTATTCGGCCTATTCGCCCGGCACGTTGCTGATGATCGAGGTCACGCGGCAGCATCTGGAGGATCCCAACATCGAGGTGACGGATTCCTGCGCGGTACCCGACCATCCGGTGATGAGCAGACTGTGGGCGGAGCGCCGGCGCATGGGGACCGTCGTGCTCGGCATCGATCCGGACGCCGATCGGGCCGTCCGGCAGGCCGCGTCGCAGCTTCACCTCTACGGCGAAACGCGCAAGATCGCCCGCAGCCTCCGCAGCCGCATCAAAGAGCTGCTGCGCCGCGGCTGATCAGGCCAATTGCCTGGAAAGCCCCTTCTCGTGGTACCCCACCCCCCCTCCCCATGGTGAGGGTGGGGTACCAACCACGCGATCCGATCGCGCGATCGTCTTGCAGGACAGGGCCCGGGCTTGACTTTCGCGCTCGTTTCCTGTTGAAGCGCGGCACAATCCGCGACGAGTATCAACTCCGAGCAGCCGACCGGGGCATTCGCGCCAAGCGCACGAACCGATCCCGGAGGTCAACACCCGGCAGCGCGATGCGCCCCCGGGTGCTTTTTGGCTTTGCGCTGTTCCAGGCTTTGATCCGAGGCGCGGAAGGCCTTACCTCTCGGGTGACGCCACCCGGGACAAGGAAGACGGAATGTTCGAAAGCCTACAGGAACGGCTGGGATCCATCCTCAACGGACTGACCGGACGCGGTGCGCTGTCCGAGTCCGACGTGACTGCTGCGCTGCGCGAGGTGCGCCGTGCCCTGCTCGAGGCCGACGTGGCGCTCGAAGTCGTGCGCTCGTTCGTGGACAGGGTGCGGACCAAGGCGGTCGGTGCCGAGGTCCTGAAGTCGATCAAGCCCGGCCAGATGGTCGTCAAGATCGTCCATGACGAGCTGGTCGAGATGCTGGGCAGCGAGGGTCGGACGATCGACCTGAACGCGCCGGCGCCGGTTGTCGTCATGATGGTCGGCCTGCAGGGCTCGGGCAAGACCACCACCACGGCCAAGATCGCCAAGCGCCTGACCGAGCGCGACGGGCGCAAGGTGCTGATGGCTTCGCTCGACACGCGCCGGCCGGCCGCGCAGGAGCAGCTGCGCCAGCTCGGCGAGCAGACCAAGGTCGCGACGCTGCCGATCATTCCCGGCCAGTCCCCGGTCGACATCGCACGCCGCGCCGTGCAGGCCGCGAAGCTCGGCGGCAACGACGTGGTCATCCTTGACACCGCCGGCCGCACGCATATCGACGAGCCGCTGATGGCGGAGATGGCGGAGATCAAGGCCGTCTCGAATCCGCACGAGATCCTGCTCGTGGCCGACTCGCTCACCGGCCAGGATGCGGTGAACCTCGCGCGCTCCTTCGATGAGCGTGTCGGCATCACCGGTCTCGTGCTGACGCGCATGGACGGCGACGGTCGTGGTGGTGCGGCTCTCTCGATGCGCGCCGTCACGGGCAAGCCGATCAAGCTGATCGGCGTCGGCGAGAAGATGGACGCGCTGGAGGAATTCCATCCGCGCCGTATCGCCGACCGTATCCTCGGCATGGGCGACATCGTCAGCCTGGTCGAGAAGGCCGCGCAGTCCATCGACGCGGAAAAGGCCGCGGCGATGGCCAAGAAGATGCAGGCCGGCAAGTTCGACCTGAACGACCTCGCCGATCAGCTTCGTCAGATGCAGAAGCTTGGTGGCATGGGCGGCATCATGGGCATGATGCCCGGCATGGGCAAGATGAAGGACCAGATGGCGGCGGCCGGGCTCGACGACGGCATGTTCAAGCGCCAGCTCGCCATCATCTCCTCGATGACCCCGGCCGAGCGGGCGAATCCGGACCTTCTCAAGCACAGCCGCAAGAAGCGCATCGCCGCCGGTTCTGGCACCGACGCCGCCGACATCAACAGGCTTCTGAAGATGCACCGCCAGATGGCCGACATGATGAAGGCCATGGGCGGCAAGGGTAAGGGCGGCGGCCTCATGCGCGGCCTCATGGGCGGTCTCGCCTCCAAGATGGGGCTCGGCGGAATGATGCCGGGCATGGGCGGCATGCCCGACCTGTCGAACATGGATCCGAAGCAGCTCGAGGCGCTGCAGAAGCAGGCGGAAGCCGCCGGCCTCGGCAAGGCGCTGCCCAAGGGACTCCCGCCGGGTCTTCCCGGCGGCCTGCCTGGCCTCGGCGGCGGTCTGCCCGGACTTGGCGGTCCGAAGCTGCCGGGTCTCGGCGGTCCGGGCGGCCTGCCCGGCCTCGGGCGCAAGAAGTGAAAGGGGAGGTGTTCTTGAGCGACAATACGGATCCGCGCGCGACCCTCGCCTCCTATCGCGCCTCGATCGACAATATCGACGCGGCCCTGATCCACATGCTTGCGGAGCGCTTCCGCTGCACCCAGGCGGTGGGACGTCTCAAGGCCGTGCATGGCCTGCCGGCGGCAGACCCGGCGCGCGAGGCGCAGCAGATCGGGCGCCTGCGGCGGCTCGCCGAAGACGCGCAGCTCGATCCAGATTTCGCGGAGAAGTTCCTGAACTTCGTCATCAAGGAAGTGATCCGCCATCACGAACAGATCGCCGCCGGGAATGGCGCGACTGCACCGGGCGCCGAGGGCGCCTCGACCAACGGCTGACCTCGGCCACCAAGACCAGGAGCAAGAAGAATGGCACTCAAGATCAGACTGGCCCGCGCGGGCTCGAAGAAGCGTCCCTACTACCACATCGTCGTCGCCGATGCGCGTGCGCCTCGCGACGGCCGCTTCATCGAGGCCGTCGGTGCGTGGAACCCGACCCTGCCGAAGGACGCCGAGCGCGTGAAGATCGAAGCCGATCGCGTGCAGCACTGGCTCGCCAACGGCGCGCTTCCGACCGACCGCGTTGCCCGCTTCCTCGACCAGGCTGGCCTCCTCAAGCGCGAGGCGCGCAACAACCCGGTCAAGGCTCTGCCGGGCAAGAAGGCCCAGGCGCGTCTCGACGCGATCAAGAAGGCCCAGGAAGAGGCCGCCGCCGCGCTTGCGGCCGTTGCGGCGGGTTCCGAGACCGCTTCCTGACGGCAATCGCGTGAACCGTGGCGGCGGGCTCTCGCCTGCCGCCCGGCCGGGCCACTCCCGAGAGTGGCCGCCAAGGGACGGTTGCCCCGAGAGCGCAGCCGTCAAGGCGTCTTGGATTCGACCGGTTCGTCCAGGAAGTCCGTGATGATCGCCGCGGAGTCCTTCGGGAACTCCCAGAACATGTTATGGCCGGCCCCGGCGAAGACCTCGAAGCGTGCTTCGGGGAAAACCTTTTCCAGCTTTTCCTGATGGTCCAGGTCGAACAGCGTGTCCTGGTCGCCCCACATGACCAGGATCGGCGCCTTGATCAGCGGCGCGGTCAACGTCAGGTCGTTGGTGGCAAGTCCCCATAGCACGCCCCGCCAGACATGGATGGGCGTCGCGGCGCTCTCCCGGCGCTCGCGGCTGATGTAGTCCTCGTCCACGGGATTCGGATTCCAGTACCAGTCCTTCATGAACTGGCTCTCGGGGTCGATCGGCGGCACCAGCGGCATGATGTTGTCCCACAGCCATGAGCCGGGGCCACCTCCGACCGCGGTGGTGGACGAGATCAGCACGAGCTTGCGTACCTTGTCGGGGTGCTGGGCGGCCAGAAGCTGCGCTGTCAGCGACCCGAGGGAATGGCCGATGACATCGGCCTGCGTGACGCCGACCGCATCGAGAAAGAGCGCGGCGTCGTTGGCGAAGTCGGTATAGGCGTAGCAGCAGTCCGGCGTGTCCGACTTGCCGTGTCCCCGCAGGTCGATGGCCAGGAGCCGGCGATCCTTCAGGTAGGGCGCAATCAAGGACCAGCTGCGACTGTTGTCGGTGTAGCCGTGGATGAGCAGGGTCGGCTGGCCGGTTGGGTCGCCCATCTCCGCATAGGCCAGCGAGATGCCGTTTGGCAGTTCGATGCGCTTCTTTGCATCGGCCCAGTCCGCCTGCATGGGAATCGGTATCGGTTCCTGCGCGTGCGCCGGCAGCCAGGCGACGGCACTCACCACAAGCGCAAGCAGGGCGCTCGTCAAACTCCGTCCCATTCGGCCTCCTCCTCCAGTGGTTACGCAGGTTACACGCAACTATTGCAGGAGATGGCGGGCGGGTCGAGCCGCCTTCGATCGAACGGAGATTGCGATCTTTCCGCGGGGTCGCTATGCCCATCGCAGGGAAGGCAGGTGGATTGGACGACCAGACGGTTCAGCCGCAGACCGAGGGACTCGACGTGAGCCGGGAGCCGAGCAGCACCCGACGCCGCGGTGTGCGCTTCTGGCTTCGTCGCCTCGTCGTCGTCGCCGTCGTGATCGCCTTGATCCCCGCCGGGCTGACGCTTCTCTACATCCCGTCCTTCGTCCATCCGATCTCGACGCTGATGCTCGCCGACCTGGTGGCCATGAGGGGGTACGACCGCCGCTGGGTGCCCCTCGATGACGTGGCGCCGGTGCTGGTTCATTCGGTCATCATGTCGGAGGACGGCCAGTTCTGCCGCCACAGGGGCATCGACCTCGGCGAACTGAAGGGGGTGGTCGAGGACATGATGGCCGGCGAGGCGACCCGCGGCGCTTCCACCATCACGATGCAGACCGTGAAGAACCTATTCCTCTGGAACGGCCGCACCATCGTCCGCAAGGCGATCGAGCTGCCGCTGGCGGTCTATTTCGACTTCGTCGTGCCGAAGCGGCGGATTCTGGAAATCTACCTCAACATCGCCGAATGGGGACCGGGAATCTACGGGATCGAAGCGGCGGCGCAGTACCATTTCGGCGTTCCGGCGAGCAAGCTAACGAAGCATCAGGCCGCGCTCCTGGCCGTCACCCTGCCAAATCCCATCACCCGCAATCCGGCGAAGCCCAGCCGCGGCCTGCAGCGCCTCGCCAACCTTATCCAGCGCCGAGCCGCGCAGGCGGGCGGCTATGTCGACTGCACTGGCTGATCCCGGTAAGGCTATATTGAAGGTCGGCGGAAAAAATCGCCTTGCGGCGCTGGCCAAGTCCCGTGCGAGCGTGTATAGGCTCGCGCCAAATCCACTACTTTCCGGATCGCGAGGCTCTGGCCGCCTGAGCTCCCGGAACGTTGACAACCTCAAGGAAGCATTCTCATGGCTGTTCCGAAAAGGAAAACCTCGCCGTCGAAGCGCGGTATGCGCCGTTCCGCCGACGCGCTGAAGGCCCCGACCTATATCGAAGACAAGAACTCGGGCGAAATGCGCCGGCCGCACCACATCGACCTGAAGACCGGCATGTATCGCGGCCGTCAGGTTCTGGAGCCGAAGGAAGGCTGACCAACCGTCAGCCCCCATCCGGATACTCGGACCGGCCTTCGGCCGGTCTTTTTGCGTGTCGGCGCGTACCTGCCTGATGTTCTTGGCTTGCGCCATGCTTCCCGACGCTGACTTCCGGAGCCTGCGCGATGCTCGGCATGGTACCCCTGCTGATCATTCCCTTCCTGCTCTTCAACCTGGGGCTGGCGGGGTTGTTCGGCTCCGCAGATCCCTTCTCCGCGCCGCTGTTCTCCACGGCCATGATTTCAGGCGGTGTGTGGACCATGACTTTTGGCGACAGCCTGCTCGTGCTGGCGCTGGTGCTGTTGTTCGTCGAGATGATGAAGTCCACCCGGACTTCGAATGCCTCGATCGCCGACCACCTCCTGTCGACCTTCGTCTTCGTCGCCTACCTGGTCGAGTTCCTGCTGGTGAGCGGAGCCGCCCAGGCCGTGTTCTTCATCCTGATGGTGATTTCGCTCGTCGACGTGCTGGCGGGCTTTTCGGTGTCCATTCGCTCCGCGGGACGGGACGTGAACCTTTGAGTGTCGCGCCGGGCAAACGCTTCCCATGTGCAGTGGGGGAGGCGCAGGTGCCCGCTGGCGCCGTCGGCCCGACCAGGTTACCGGATGAGCGCGTAGAGCGGCCATTGCTCCGGGGGATTGTTGGTCGCCGTTCATGTGCGGAAGCGTGGCAAGGGAGCCGCTGATGATCGTGTGTGCCGGAATGCCCCGCTGTGGCACGACCCTGATGTTCGGTGCGCTGGCCGGACTGTCGCTCGGGGGCGCGACGCCGAAGGACTACCAGGGTGACGTGACGAAGACGCACAGCTTCCGACCCCATCGCTTCGCGGAGGCCAGCAAGGCGATCTTCATGTTCGGCGATCCGATCGCCTCGATCATATCCACGAAGAAGAATCGCATGACGCCCGGTCATTTCCGCAATTGCGGCGCAGGCGACCTGGACCCTGCCACGACCGACATCTTCTCGCAGGACGTGCTGAACTATGAGAAGATGTTCGACAACTGGATGAGGCGGCAATCCTTCGACCTCATCTGCGTGCGATACGAGGCGCTGTATGAGAACGCGCACGTCATCGCGAGTTTCTTCGACGACCGCTATCTCTACCTGAAGCCGAAGCAGCCCCGCACCACCGCGACACAGGACGTGAGTCGACGGGAGCTCGAGACCATCCGCGCCACCTACGGCAATCTTGCCCGAAAGGTGGAGGCCGCCCCTGACGTGACCATCTACCGCGCGGCGCGCTGAGGTCCGAGCGGTTCATTTCCGAAAACGGTCAGGTATCAGGCCGACTGCGGCTCGCCGGCCCGCGCGGGCCGGCATTCCTTGTGGGAACCGACGCTGAGTCGGGACGTTGCCCCCGGGTGTAACAATTCCCGCAAAGGAGCTGTCATGAAGATCGCAACACTCACAGCGCTGGCTCTGACCGCTGGACTGTCGGCGGCATGGGCGCAAGACGTCATCATCACGCCCCAGCAAGACACGGTCATTCGCGAGTATGTGCAGAAGAAGCCGCTGGCTTCGATCTCCGTGCCCGGTGTCGAGCTCAACATCGGATCTACGCTGCCCGAGACGGTGGAGGTCCACAGCTTCCAGGACGTGCCGGACATGCAGTACCGCTACGTGGTCGTCGACAACCGCACCGTCCTCGTGGAGCCGCAAACCCGGCGGATCGTGAAGATCTATGACTGATCGACCAGACCGCTGATCGCCCAAAGCCGCCGTCCACCCCCGCGGGAGTGGGCGGCGGTTGCTTTTTGGCTCGCATGCAGGAGTGAGCCCGCCGCCAATACGATTTTCGTCCGACAGGAGCCGCTGGATGCCGTCGGACAAGGGTGTGTGCCGGAAACGCGCGTCGCGAGATGGCTGAGCGCTGGCCCGCTCAAAGGCGCAGGAGCCAAGCCTCGACCTTGCCCCTGCCCTTGACCTCGATCTCGCCACGCGGCTCGAACACGAACTTGTCCTTCAGCCGCTCATAGACGGGGCGCGTCACCTGAACCGTGTCGGGGACGCCGCCCGATTCCATGCGGCTGGCGATGTTCACGGTGTCGCCCCACAGGTCGTAGATGTATTTGCTCTTGCCGATGACGCCGGCGACCACTGGACCCGTGTTGATGCCTACCCTGAGCCGTAGCGGGGCATCGTGATCCAGGGCGTGTTCGCGGGTGATGTGGACCATGCGGATCGCCATGCGCAGCATGCGATCCACGTGATCGGGAACCGGATCGGGCAGCCCGCACACCGCCATGTAGGCGTCGCCCACTGTCTTGATTTTCTCGATCCCGAGCTCGGCGGCCGCCGCATCAAACCGCGTGAACAGCTCGTTCAACATCGTCACGACTTCCTGCGGGGCCATTGCCGCCGACAGCTGGGTGAAACCCACGATGTCGGCAAACGCGACGGTGACCTCGGCAAACCCGTCTGCGATCCTGTGTTCACCCCCGCGCAGCCGGTTGGCGATCGGGGCGGGCAGGACGTTCAGCAGGAGTTGTTCGTTTTCCTTGTTCTTGTTCTCCAGCGCCTCGTTCTTCCGGTGCAGTTCCTCCACCATGCCGTTGAAGGCGGTGCAGAGCTCGCCGACCTCGTCGTTGCTGCGCACCGGAACGGCTGCCGAGTAGTCACCCCCGGCGAAGCGCCGGACACCTGCCGTCAATTCCCGTAGCGGTCCGAGCAGCGACCTGGCGAACCAGGCCGCCACGGCGGTGACGACCAGGAGGGCAATCGCTCCGACCTCCAGCAGCTCACGCTCGAGCTTGTCGACGGGGGCGAAGGCCTCGTCGCTGTCGATCTTGGCGACGAGCGCCCAGTGCAGGCCTTCGATCGACAGCGGCGCCCAGGAGGCCAGCGTTGGCACGCCGCGGTAGCCTACGATCTCGCCGGTGCCCTCGACCCCCGCCAGCCCGGCGCGGGTGGCCTGCGTGTCGATCGCCTGATGCAGCACCGGCGTCCCGTACCGCCTGATCGCCGCGATCTCTTCTTCGCTCACGCCGGCGGCCTTCAGGTCGGCGAAATAGCGTTGTCGGTCCTCATAGAACTCCCTCGGGGCGGAGCGGACCAGGTAGTCGGGTCCGACAAGGTAGGCCTCTCCGGTGCTTCCAAAGCCCTCCTGACGCCAGCGGCGCCCACCGGTGACGACGTCATCGATCTCGGTATTCGACAGTTTGGCGATGAGCACTCCGATGACGGCGCCGTTGTCGATGATCGGAGCCGCCATGAAGGCGCTGGGCGCACCTCCGGACGGGGCATAGGGCGCGAAGTCCTCCAGGCAGATCGCCCCGCGGTCCGCGGTTTCGCTGCAGCTCGCGACACCGGCAGCGACGTTGGTGTGCCGATAGGGGCCGAACTTCAGCGAGGTGGTGAAGTCGACCTCCTTCTGCACCGTGTAGATCAGGCGGCCGGACTTCGGATCGGCCACCATGAGGTCGAAGAAGCCCACGGTGGCGGCGGCTTCCCGCAACAACGGGTGGTAGATCGCATGCAGTCGGCTGTAGGTGCTGCCGTCGCCGGCATCGTCGAGCAGCTTGCGCCGCTGCGGCGGGTTCGGATTTTCCACGATGTAGTGATACTGCAGATGATACGGCGCCCCGCCAACCGGCAGATAGTCGGCGACCGGCGGCTCCTTCCCCAGGATTCTCGTCATCTGGGGGATCAGGTTCTGCTCGTACCAGCCGGTCACCGCCATCCGCTGGTCGAGCCGGACGCCTGCCTGGTCGAGTTCGTCGATGGCACGGCGGAATTCGCGAGCCACCTCCACTACCATCCTGGACGCGGCCAGCAGGCGCAGTTCGGACCGGATGGTCTGGAAATAGCTCTCGATTTGGCGGGCTTTCGTTTCCCGTGCACTGGTGAGCTGGTCGTAGACGGCCTTCTCGAGGGCTTCGCGCGCCTGGAAATAGCCGAGCAGACCGGTGAGCGCGGTGGCGATGGCCCCGATCATGACCAGGGTGGTGAACAGCTTCGCGGCGACGCCGAAGCGAACGCGGCGCGCAGGGACGGTCACGTCCGTTGAAGCCATCGATCCCCTCTGTCCCCGTGGCTGTTTGCCTCACGGATCGGAGGCAATGATTACCACCGAAACATGAGAAAAGTCGCGCGCCTCGTAGGCGAAGGGGGGCGGAAGTCTCCCCGCAGGTTTTCATGGCTGTCGCGGACGATCCAAATCTATCCGGCCGCTATCATGTGGGAGGACAACTCTCTCCGGAGAGCAGTTCGACGATATTCGGGCAGGCTTCAACAAGCGCACGAGTTCAGCGTGCTTGAATTGAGCTGCCGGACGGGATGTCGCTGTTGGGGATGTCTTAGCGCAGGATGGCGGAG
>Ga0182742_1000454_pt1 | contig 65508 bp, 57 predicted proteins | sample eDN5th37CBELigMG_FD_128880 | JGI IMG/M metagenome (GOLD analysis project Ga0182742, IMG submission 128880) | Enriched Miracle-Growth compost microbial communities from Emeryville, California, USA - eDNA 5th pass 37_C BE-Lig MG (version 2)... ...
AACAGCGCGACCGCTCCCTGCTTGAACTCCAGCGTGAACTCTCGCCGTGTCTTGCGCATCAGACACCTTCCTCGCTCCTATGGAGCTTACTCAGAGGTGTCCACCAAGTCGAAGGAGGATCACCCAAAAAAAGATTGCTGCTGCGCGGACCCTTGCTGCCACCGGACAGTTCCCGGTGAAGGCCGTCGCCGAAGCGCTCAGCGTCGCCCGGTCCGGCTTGGCGCCCTCCGGTGCCACTCCCTCCAGGTGCCGGGGCAGGCCGCCCTTGCGGAGGGCGACCTCCTGGCGCGGATCCTGAAGCTGATCGCCGAGCTGCCGACCTATGGCTACCGACGCATCCATGCACTGCTGCGTCAGCAGGCCGAGGTGGAAGGCTGGCCGTCGCCAAACCATAAACGCGTCTGGCGCGTCATGAAGGCCTACGGCCTGCTCCTGACACGTCACGCAGGCGGGACGGAGCGGCGCCATGATGGCCGTGTCGCCGTCGACGCCCGCAACACCCGCTGGTGCTCGGATGGTTTCGAGATCGCCTGCGACAACGGAGAGCGGGTCCGGGTGGCATTCACCCTCGACTGCTGCGACCGGGAAGCCATCACCTTCGTCGGCACCACGGGCGGCATCACCTCGGAGCACGTCCGCGATATGATGGTGGAGGCGGTTGAGCGCCGGTTCGGCCGCATCAATCGCCTGCCCAGCCCCATCGAGTGGCTCAGCGACAACGGGAGCTGCGATGTCGCCCGAGACACCCGACAGTTCGCCGCCAGCCTCGGCATGATCCCGAGAACCACGCCGCTCCAGAGCCCACAGAGCAACGGCATGGCGGAGGCCTTTGTCCGCACCTTCAAGCGCGACTATACCCGCGTCCGACCCTGCCCGGATGCCCACACCGTCCTGCAGTCACTCTCAGCCTGGTTCACCCACTACAACGAGGTCCACCCGCACCGCGCGCTGGGATATCGCTCCCCGCGCCAGTTCATCCGTGCCACGTTAACAACCTGACCCTGTCCGAGCATTCAGGGGCAACAACACCGTCATGCACGCCGACGATCACTAAGCCACGCAGCTCGGCCGCGAGGGCAGGGTGGACGAAGAGCGAAAGGGTCAGGAGGAGCGGCGCGAGAAGCCGGCGAGAGAGGAGCATGCGGCAAAATAAACGCGAGCGGTGCCTTGCGCCACGTGGAGCCACCTTGCCCCTGCGTTCAGCTTGCCAGTTGTCGTGCAGGTCAGTTCGCCAGCCCGAGGCGATCCAGCCCGCCCAGCAGATACGCGCCAACAATCGATAGGCCAATGCAAAGCAGTATGCCGACCGCGAGGATCGCGCGGCGGATACCCGAGCCCTTCCCGGTGCGTTCTTTCAGGCGTCGCATGCTTACAATTACCGTCATGCTGAAGCGTCAGGGCTCCGGTTAATCACGGTAGGAAGGGTCGGTGTCGTCCAGCAGCCGGCGCAGCGAAGGCCATGCCTTTTGGCCACGATCCAGCGCAAAATCCTTCTTGCTGAGCAGGGCGCCAAACCAGGCGGCTGCTTGGTCGGAGATCGGGTTCAGCTTCGCCCCGCCGGACAGTGCAGCGATCTGAGCGGCGCAGGCACGTTCCAGCGTATGCATCAGCCAGAACGCTTCGCCCACCGTGCGACCACAGGTCAGCAGCCCGTGATTGCGCATGATCAGCGCCCAGCGCTCGCCCAGGTCACGGGCCAGGAAGGCGCGGCCGTCGACGCCGGACTCCATGTGCTCAATGTTGTGATAGGCCAGGATATCGTGGAAGAAACAGGCATGCTGGCTGGCTTGCAGCAACCCCTGCGACTGCATGGAAACTGCCATGCCCGCCACGGTATGGGTATGCATGACGCAGACGGCGTCCGGCCGCGCCATATGGATAGCTGAGTGGATCACGAAGCCGGCGGGATTCACGCCATAGGCGGAGTCCATCACCGGCTTACCTTCCCAGTCGATCTTGACCAGGGAGGAGGCCGTCACCTGCTCGAACAGCATGCCATGCGGGTTGATCAGGAAATGCTGATTGTCGCTGCCTGGCACCGCCAGAGAAGTGTGCGTGCCGGTCAAGTCTGCCCAGCCATAGCGGGCGATCAGCCGGTAGCAGGCGGCAAGATCGAGTCGGGCCTCCCACTCCTCCGGTGAAACCTGGTTGCACACTGAAGGGGTCTTTACAGCTGCGATAGACGTCATGGTCCTGTCCCTCATGCACCCTCACACTCGCCGTATATTCCACGGTAGAGCGTTGGTTGAAGAAACTCGGCCAGTGAGGTTACCTCGATGTGCCGTGGCAGGATAATACTGGCCCAATGGTACAATCGGAGCGGTCCGAAAGGCCTCCCCTTGAATCTTGTCGAATGCCGCCTGCTTCTCTGCATCCGTTGTCGCCTGAGTCCATGCGACGGTTAGGCGTTCTATCTCAGGATTCTCATACCACCCGAACCACCCCTCTCTGCCCTGACCACGAATATAGTAGTTCAACGCCGGATTGGAGATCGAAACACTCGTTGTCCAGGTGTGAAAGATGTTCCATCCGCCCTCCTCAGCCGGCGCCTTGGATGTCCGTCGCTGCCCGAGCGTTCCCCAGTCCATCTGCTGCAGTTCGACATTGAAGCCGATCTTCTTCAACAGGTCGGCCGTAACTTCGCCAAGCGGTGCAATCGAAGGAAAATCGGCAGGATTAATAACCACAACGCGCTCTCCGCTGTAGCCAGCGCGTCGCACCTCCTCCTTGGCGTGGCTTAGATCGCGTGGCTGATTCATCACGCCAGATCCAAGCTCCTTCACAAAAGGAACACCGCAGGGAAACATGGCTGCACAGAGCTGCCAACGGACGTTGTCGCCGTTTACCGCCCGCATGTAATCAGCTTGGTCCACGGCCGAGAGAACGGCAGCGCGAAGTTTTGGATTATCGAAAGGGGGAATCAAGGAGTTAAAGCGTAGGATGGACAGGAAGCCGAGTTCGTCAACCTGCGAGACCTTTATGTTCTTGTCGCCGACAAGCAATGGTAGCAGATCTGGATGTGCGAACTCCCACCAATCAACCTCACCGTTGCGCAATGCCGATGCCGCGGTGGAAGCGTCAGGGATGATCTGCCACTCTATTCGATCAAAAAACGATCGCTTTCCCCCGGCCATAAAATCCACCGGTTCTGCTCGCGGCACATAATCTTCGAAGCGCGCATATGCGACACGGCTGCCGGATACAAACTCTTTTTCGAGGAAGCGGAAGGGACCTGATCCGACTATCTCGGTGATTTGCGTGTTCCCGTCTGTTTTAGCTAACCGCTCAGGCATCATGAACGCGACCATTGATGCGGGCTTGGCGATTGCCTCGAGAAGCGGAGCGAAGGGGTTCCTTAAACGGATGCGGATGATCCGGTCGTCTATTGCCTCCCAAGCGTCAACAGAACGAGCGAGGGTCTGGCCAAAGCTGTCCCGCTGGCTCCATCTCTTCAAGCTTGCGACACAATCTGCAGCGCGAACGCGCTCTCCATCATGGAACTTGAGGCCTTCACGCAGCTTTATGCGCCAGTTTAGCCCATCTGGAGAAACTTCATGCCCTTCCGCCATCTGTGGCCGAGGTCTGAGATCGCTGTCCAGACTGTAGAGGGTGTCAAACACGGCATAGCCATGGCCCGTGGTGACTGAAGCTGTCGTCCAAATAGGATCAAGTGCTGTGAGACTGGCTTGGGGCACCATACGGAGCGTTCGTCCCCGCGCTGGCTGACCAATTGTTGGGGAGGCGAGCATTGCTGCTCCCGCAGCAGCTCCGGCCAACAGCGTCCGTCGATGCATGCGTTTGATCTCCCTCCAGCCGCTAGTTCTTGCCTGCTTCGAGCTGTGCGTACGGATGCTCGCGGTATAGACGTTCCGTACCGAGCGCGAAGACCCGGCGGACCATTGGCTCAAACGCCTCGAGGGGAAGATTATCGTAGCTTCCGTCGAAGCAGCTCTGATCGAAGCGCTCGCAGAAATCTAACGTCCGCTCGAAAGCAGGATGTCCTTGGTATTTGAGGCAGGCCGTCCTGTCGTATTGTGAGTGATCGCGGAAGTGCAGTTGGAAAACGGGGTGGTTTGCTACCATCCAGTAGTTTTCCGCGGAAACGAAGTTTCTTACTACCGCGCCGGCGATGTCCCCGTGATTAAAGGGGTCAAGGAACTCACCGATGTCATGAAGGAGAGCGCAGACGACGTACTCCTCGTCCATGCCAGCTCGGAAGGCCTTTGTTGCCGCCTGCAGCGCATGCGTATAGGCATTCACCTGCCAGCCGCTGGTTTCTACCGTCTCCTGGCTACGCAAAAGGGCAAGAACATGAGCGCCCGCGCTGCTGATATCCCGCTTGCGCGATCGGTGAAATACCCTCTCCCATTCCTCAGCGGAGGTGTCTTGGAAGCTGGCAGCTGCAATGAACGCGCTCATGTATCCTCCGTACAGGTCATGGGTTTGGCCGGAGATCTCACGCGAAATTCGGAATTGGACAACGGTTGCGGTGCCGAATCGAAAAAGTCAACCGCTTTTAAGCTTCATCTACAGGAATTTCTAAGCCACATAGATAAAGCTGATCCATATGCAGATGGCGGCGAGCTGGACGAGTCGAGAAAGCTGATGGTGGTGTGATCGTACCGGATGGCGACCCGAGGGCAGCTCTTCAGTCGGTTGATGCAGCGCTCGATAGTCGTCTGAACGCAGATGACAAGTCTGGCCGGCTGCGGCGACTGGTGTGGCTGGGATGACGTATCGGATCTCAACCTCTCCGTTAGTGACGACGTTCCGGAGGACCAGCCACTCGGATACTTCGAAGAACCCATTGCTGTGGCTGACTTGCGAGCATTCCGGGGTGCGGGGCGGTGAACCATCCCCGCGGATGAGGCTGAGGCGACCGGCTTTGTACGGCCGGTGCTGCTACTCACTACGGCCTGTGGGCCTATGCGGGCGGAGATCGGGCGCCGAGTGGACCAGTTTCGAGGGTCAGGACCAGGGCGGCGCTTGCCGCGCCCGCTTCTCCTCGGATCTTCGCCTATAGCAACCCACTGTCCTGTGTTGGCCGGAAGCAGCCTGTCCGCTCCTGGGCATCAGCGGCGGCAAAGCGGTCGTTGGATGTCACTCGGGTGCTTCGGCGTTCATCACCCCAGATCCGTCATGCGGCACTTGGATCGCTCCTTTGGAAGTTCAAAGCGAGCAATGCAAGCAGGGACAGCCCTGTAAGGGAACCAGACAGCAGAAGCGCCGCTAGGGGGCCCATTGCGTCCAGCGCCACGGCGAAGAGGAGCGGTGCCCCGGCCTGCAGGAGGCGGGCCGGCGCTGCCAGCAGCCCTGTCCGTAAGCCGTAGCCTGCGGGTCCAAACAGAGCGAGCGGCAGGGTGCCCCGGGCGATGGTCAGCAGGCCGTTCCCGGCGCCGTGCAGCAGCACGAAAGGGATCGCGGCGACCGGACCAACGAAGGCCAGCAGTGCTGCTCCAACGGGATGCAGGCCCGCGGCGAGCCGCGCCGTGATGAGAGGCGATGCCTTCCGGAGTACAGCGAACTCGGCCACCCGGGCTGCGACCTGTGCCGGGCCCACCAGGGAGGCCGCGAAGACGGCCGCCGCGGGTGTTGCGCCGAGAGCTTCGAAGAGACGCGGCATGTGGGCCGCCATGGCGGTGGACACGAAGGCGGTCGCGGCGAAGACGGCTGCCAGGATGATCATGGTCCAGGGCACGCCGGCGGGAGCGGCATCCGCCTGCGTTGTCGTGGGGGCAGGTGCCGGCGCCTTGGCGACCAGGAAACGGTTCAGCGGCAGGGCAACCACCAAGTGCAGCACCGCCCAGGTCATGCAGGCGCCCCGCCATCCCAACGCGTCGATCATGAAGGCACTGGTCGGCCATCCCACCGTGCTGGCGAAGCCGGCGAAAAGGGTGATGCCCGTGATGGCGTTGCGGGCCTCGCGTCCGTAGAGGCCGGTGACCGTGGCGAAGGCGGCCTCGTAAAGCCCAAATCCCATGCCGACGCCAAGCACCGCCCAGGCGAGGGTCAGCGTCACAGGCCCGGCGGCCCAGGCCAGCAGCGCCAGCCCGGCCGCGAAGACGAGGTTGGAGGCCGCCAGCACGTCCCGCCCGCCATGGGTGTCGATCAGCCGCCCGGCGGTGGGGCCGACCAGACCAGAGAGCAGCAGTGCCCCGGAGAAGATCCCGAAGAACCAGGCCCGTGACAGGCCGAGAGCCTCGCAGACCGGGTCTGCGAAGACCGCCGGCAGGTAGTAGGTGGAGCCCCAGGCGAGGGTCTGCGTGATGCCGAGGGTGGTGGTGACCACCCCGCGCCGCCGCGACAGCTCTGCAGCCCTCATCCGCGCTCGTACCAGCTCCGGGTGCGCATCACGATGTGGACCACCGAGAGCATCACCGGCACCTCGACCAGCACGCCGACCACCGTGGCGAGCGCGGCCCCGCTCTCGAACCCGAAGAGGGCGATGGCGGCCGCGACGGCCAGCTCGAAGAAGTTGCTGGCGCCGATCAGGGCGGAGGGGCCGGCGACGCTATGGGCCGAGCCGCACTGTCGGTTCAGCAGGTAGGCCAGCCCGGCGTTGAAGTAGACCTGGATCAGGATGGGCACCGCCAGCAGCAGGATGACCAGAGGTTGCGCCAGGATCTGCTGCCCCTGGAAGCCGAACAGCAGCACCAGCGTGGCCAGCAGCGCGGCCAGCGACACCGGGTGCAGCGCCTTCAGCGTCCGCTGGAGGGCCGCCTCACCGCCGGAGGCCAGCAGCGACCGCCGCCAGACCTGCGCCGCGATGAGCGGCACGATGATGTAGAGCGCGACGGACAGCAGCAGCGTGTCCCAGGGCACCGTGATGGCGGACAGGCCGAGCAGCAGGCCGACCACGGGCGCGAAGGCCACCACCATGATGGCGTCGTTCAGCGCGACCTGGGACAGCGTGAAGTTCGGTTCGCCATCCGTCAGGCGGGACCACACGAAGACCATCGCGGTGCAGGGCGCCGCCGCCAGCAGGATGAGGCCGGCGATGTAGCTGTCGATCTGCATCGCAGGCAGCCAGGGCCGGAACAGCCAGCCGATGAACAGCCAGCCCAACAGGGCCATGGAAAAAGGCTTCACCAGCCAGTTGATGCTGAGGGTGACGGCGATGCCGCGCCAGTGGCGGGTGACCTGGCCCATGGCCGCGAAGTCGACCCGCAGCAGCATCGGCACGATCATCGCCCAGATCAGCAGGGCGACCGGGATGTTGACCTGCGCCACCTCCATGCGACCGAGCGCCTGGAACGGGCCGGGCAGCAGGGCACCGAGCGCGATGCCGGCGACGATGCAGAGGGCGACCCAAAGGGTCAGGTAGCGCTCGAAGGTGCCCATGGCGGCCTTGCGGCGCTGGACGGCGCTCTCGCCCTGCAGGGCCGCACTCATGCCGCCGGGCCCTTCGTCACGCGGCGTCCTTCGGCATCGACCACCGGCTCGCCGTCCTCCTTGGCGAAGGCGCTTCGCTGCGGGTTCGGTAGGATGTCGAGCACCGCTTCGGACGGCCGGCAGAGCTTCACGCCGAGCGGCGTCACCACGATGGGCCGGTTGATGAGGATGGGGTGCGCCATCATGGCGTCGAGCAGTTGGTCGTCCGGAAGGGACGGGTCGTCGAGGCTCAGCTCCGTGTAAGGCGTGCCCTTCTGGCGCAGCACGTCGCGCACCGGCAAGCCCATACGCTGGATGAGGTCGGCCAGCACCTCTCGTGTGGGCGGGCTCTTCAGGTACTCGATGACCTCCGGCTCCTCGCCGCTGTTGCGGATGAGGGCCAGGGTGTTGCGGGACGTCCCGCAGGCCGGGTTGTGGTAGATCGTGACGGTCATTGCGCAGGCTCCGCAGCAGGAGGGCAGGCACAGGCCGAGAGCGCGGCGACCGCCGGGGTGCAGACCTCCGGATGGCCCTGGCAGCAGTCGCGCATCAGGAAGGCGATGAGGCCGGAGAGGGCGTCGTAGGCGGCCGAGTAGCGGATCGATCGCCCTTCCCGTCGCGACTGGATGAGCCCGGCCTGCTCCAGGTGGGTGAGGTGGAAGGACAGGCGCGACGAGGTCGCGCCCATGGCCTCGCCAATCGCGCCGGCTGCCATGCCGTCCGGACCCGCTGTCACCAGCAGCCGAACGATCCGCAGGCGGGTCTCCTGCGCGAGGGCGCCGAGGGCATCGAGTGCTTGCGTTTCGTCCATGACCGTTCAATACCTCAAGAGACGTTGAGATAAAAGAGGCCACGATGAACGCGCCTGCTCTGCCCCTGACCATCGGCTTCCAGGGTGACGCCTCGCTGGCCGCGGTGCTCGACGCCCTGAAGCCCCACAGCGCACGCCGGCTGGTCATCAGCTACGATGGTCGGCCGATCCAGCCCGGCTACCACGTCACCGAGGTGAAGGCCGGCTCCTTCGTCACCCTCGACTGCGGCGGCAACCCAGACGCCTGGCAGGAGACCATCCTGCAGGTGGAGGATCTGCCGGCCAGCGCCGAGAAACCGGAGCACATGAAGGTCGGCAAGTTCCTTGCCATCCTGGAGAAGGTGGCCGCTCGGGTGGGCCTGCAGGCGGAGAGTCGGCTGACCTTCGAGGTCAGCCCACCCGGTCGGCCCATGCAGGTCTTCGATGTCGAGGCTATCCGCATCGAGGCCGCTGGCGCCGTGATCGAACTCGGACCTCGGCCCGCGATCTGCAAGCCGAGGCACCGGGCAGAGCAGGAAGCGGCGAAGGCTGCCACTTGCTGCAAGCCGACGAGCGGCTGCTGATACCCTGCTGAGTCGTGGCGGTCTCGATCCAGGCTCTCATGCATGGGGGGGGGAGGCAATGTCCGTCATCAGGACAGCACCAAGGGCGCGTTAACGACTGGAATGGGCGCTTCCCGCGCGGACATCTTCGGGATGGCAGAGCCATCCCGAGATGCCGAGGGGGCCATTATTGCCACGTGGGTCAGATTTCGCTGGCCTTGGACAGTGCCAGGGCGTCTTCAGCGTCGACGCCCAGATACCTCACCGTGCTTTCCAGCTTCGTGTGGCCCAGCAGGATCTGCACGGGCCGCAGATCGCCCGTTCGTTTGTAGATGAGCGCAACCTTGGTCCGGCGCAGACCGTGGGTGCCGCAAGCTGATCGGCCAAGACCGACCGCCTCGACCCAGTCGTCCACCAGACGGGCATATTGTCGCGCGCTCAGGTGCTCGCCTGCCTTTGTCCGGCGCGGGAAGACGTAATCGTTGCGCCCGCTGCCGAGGCGGCTGAGCCAAGCCAGCAAGGATGGCGGCAAGCGGGTGGATAGGAAGCTGCGCTGCTAAGGAGGGAGCGGTCGGTGACTGATGAGGCGATGGAGTTCTGCGCGACGCAGCGGGACGTTGGCGACGGCGCGGCCGGAGCGACGGCCACTTTCCCGTATGACCGCATGACGGTGGAGCGCTTCCGCAAGGCGTTTCCGCGCGCTCGGTGGCGCGACGACCTGGGGGCCTGGTTCGTGCCGGGCACGCGGGCGGAACGACGTCTGACGAAATGGATGAGCCGTGAATGGTCCGGTGTGCTGGCCTATGCCGATCAGCGCGGCCGCGACGCCTTCACCTTTGAGCCGATCACGAGCCCCTATCTGGAGGTCGCCGACGACTTCCTGGTCCGCACGCCGTATTCCCGGACCGTCATCGCCGAGTTGCGGGAGGTGCCCTGGGCCCGGTGGGACCCGGTACTGAAGGCGTGGCGCGTGCCGTTCCGGTCGTTTGAGCAGTTGAACAGGCGCTGGCCCGCCATCGAGGCCGCCGCCCGCATGGCCGAGCCTGAGGAGCGACGGAAGCGCCAGGAGAGCCGCAGGGCCTCGCCGGAGCACGCGGACAGGCGAGCCGAGGCCGCCGAGCGGCGCCGGAACCGCTATCCCGTGCCGGAGGATGCGCCGCCACCACTTGACCGGGTGCTGATGACCCACGCGGGATGCGTGGTGTTTGAGGCGGTCACCGGCGAGCTTGCCGACCCCCTGATTGCCGCGCGCTTCTACCCCGGTGTCACCGCCGAGCCCGCCGCGCTGATCTGGGCCGCATGGCGCAGGCCCAGCCATGCCGACTTGGTCCAGGCCTGGCCCGCGCGGACACCACCCGGCCCAGCCGAGCTGGCGCGCGGCTGGTGGCAGCCAACCATCGAGGTGCTACGGGAGGAGCGTCGCAGGGCGGCGTCTCTGGAGCGTGCGCGGGAGACACGTCGGGCCAAGCGCGGTGACCCACCATCTTCTGAGCAGAACAGTTGAATTGCCGCGACTTTGGCTCCGCTTCGGAAAGAGGCAAAATGGCCCAGAGCTGCCAGTCCGCTCCCGAGTGCAGACTACGGCGAAGCGGACATAGGTAGTTGCGTCAGCGAGCAGCCATCACAGCACCGTTCCGCCGCGGATCGGCTGCGCCGCTGAGATGACCCGTTCGAGGGTCATGCCCGATCGCCTGCATGCCGCCGACGCGCATGGTGAAGGCGGAGGGAAAGGGCCGGGCATCATGCCCCCGCTCGCGCAGGGCTGTCAGCACCTCGGGCGCCACCCGGTTCTCGATCTCCACCAGCCGACCATCCCAGAGCCGTGCGCGCGGCGCATCGATCGCCGCCTGCAACTCCAGCCCGAAGTCCAGGTGGCTGACGAGCGCCTGCGCCTGGGTCTGCAGGATCCCGTAGCTGCCCGGAGTTCCCAGGGCGAGGCAGGGCTCGCCATCCCGGGTCGAGATGCTGGGCGCCATGCACATCGGGAGCGGCTGGCCGGGCCTGGCCAGGTTGGGGCTGCCGGGTTGCACGTCCGCCCAGTACAGGAAGTTGTTGAGCAGGACCCCGGTGCCCGGCACGGCCACCCCGCTGCCGAAAACCGAGCCCAGGCTCTGGGTGATGCAGACGAGGTTGCCCTCGCGGTCGGCGACGGAGAAGGAGGTGGTATGCCCCGGATCGGCGCCGGGCGGCGGCTCGCTGGTCCATTGCTCCGTCGGGCCCTGGATGCCGCCGCCCGCCCGCAGCAGGTCCTGGAGCAGCCGCACGTTCTCGTCGGAGAGGATCGCGCGCAGCCGGGCCTCGTCGGGCATGTTGTCGGCGATTCGCACGCGGGCGGCGAGGCGGATGGCGCGGATGACGAGATCAAGGTGCTCGACCGAGAGCGGCTCGAGCGCCGCGACGTCGAAGCCCTCGAGGAGGCGCAGGGTCAGCAGGAACTGAAAACCCTCGCAGGGCGGCGGCGGCACATGGATGCGCAGGCCGCGATAGGTTGCAGAGAGCGGCTCCCGCCAAGTGGGCGACACCGAGGCGAGGTCGTCGCGCGTCAGCGTGCCGCCATGCTCCGCCAGGAAGGCGATCACACGCTCCCCGAGTTCACCCCGGTACAACACGTCGGCGCCGCCCTCTGCCACCTGCCGCAGCGTGGCAGCCAGCATCGGTGCGCGCACCTGGTCCCCCGCCCGGAGCGTCCTGTGGAACGGGAAAGCGGCCGCGAACGCCGCGCCCGTGCCCGCGGCGGCCGCGTGGCCCGGGCCGAACTCCGCCACCTCCTCGATCCCGAAGGGGGAGAACTCGAACCCCTGCTCGGCGAGGGCGATCGCTGGCGCCAGCACCCGGGGCAGCGGCAACTGGCCGTAAGCTTGGTGCAGCGCGCACCAGCCCGCCAAATTCCCCGGACTGGCCACCGCGGCTGGGCCGGAGAGCAGTTCCTCGCGGGAGGTGAAGCGCCCAGCCGGGAAGGATCGCGGGATCGGAGGCACGAAGTCCAGCACCCGGACCCGCGCCTCCGCTGCCACCCACATGGTGGCGAAGCCCATGCCCGCCAGGCCGGACATATAGGGCTCCACGACGTTCAGCGCGGCAGCCACCGCCACGGCGGCGTCGAAGGCGTTGCCACCGGCCTCCAGGATCTCGCACCCCGCCTGTGACGCGCGCGGATGCGCACTCGCCACCATGCCACTGCCGTGTTGTTCCGCGTTCTGCATCGTCATGTTGAGGATCCCTGGGCTGCACGCCACCAAGTCAGCAGGCAGGACAATGGCAACGGCGCTCAGCTTGCCTTGCTGCGGGAGGCCACTGTCAAGATGAGGCCGCCCAGCACCAGGGCGACGCCTGCCACGAAGGACAGCCCGAGCGGGTCGCCGAACATCGCGGCCGCGGCGGCGATGCCGACCGCCGGCTGGAGGTACTGGACGCTGGCCGCGATCTGGGCCGGGACGGTGCGCAGCAGGGTGAGCCAGAGGAACAGGCCCGCGACGGTTACCACGACGCCGAGGTAGAGCGCGGCACCCACGGCCTCGGGGGTGATCTGGATCGGCGCCTGCCACACCTGCCAGCCCGCCCAGGGTACCAGCGCGAGGAAGCCGAACAGCGTGCTCCAGGCTGCCACGGCAGCGGTGCCGAACTCGCGGGTGAGCTCGACGCTCCAGACATAGTAGAACGCGATGGTCAAGGCGGAGAGCAGAACCCAGGCGGCGCCGGTCAGGCTGGATGCCTGCGCCGCGGCCGTTCCCGGTTCCTGCCCGAGTGCGATGAGGGCGATGCCGCCGAAGGCGGTGAGGATCCCGAGCTTCTGCCAGTCCGACACCGCCTGCCCGAGACGCAGCGCGGCGAAGACGGTGATGAAGATCGGGATGGTGGCCGAGATGATGGTGCCGACCGAGGCCGAGGTGCCCGCGACGCCGAAGGTCTGGGCAACCTGGCCCACGCCGATGCCGAGCACACCAAGACCGGCAACGCGCGGCAGGGCGCGCCATGGCATCGGCTGCCTGCCCACAACGAAGAACAGCAGCAGCGGCACCGCAACGGCGAACCGCATCGCGGTCAGTGTCATGGGGTCGGTGGTCTGGAGGCCGAACTTGGTGACCGGGATCGACAGGCCCCACACGACCGCGAGCAGCAGCATGGCCCCAAGGCTCCGCAGGGAGACGGCCGAATCAGCCGCCAGAGGCGGTAGGGACGGTCCGGGGCGGCTGCCTGGGGCGGCTTCGCTCATCGAGGGGTCTGCCAGGAAAGAAGCGCCGTCACCGTGACGGCCTTCCGTGACTACGGACGGCGTGCCTTGCTGACAAACCATTTGTCGTCACATGATGTGTGAGCGACACTCACGCGTGGCACTCCGGATGTTCGACCGGCTTCCTCCCCTGCAGACCCTGCGCGCCTTCGAAGCCGCCGGGCGGCGGCTGAGCATGACGCTGGTGGCGGAGGAACTGCACGTCACCCACGGCGCGGTCAGCCGCCACATCAAGACGCTGGAACACCACCTCGGCGTGCCGCTGTTCCGGCGCCTGACCCGGCGGATTGTTCTGACCGACGAAGGGGGCGAGTTCCTGGCGGCGGTGACCTGCCTGCTGGGCGACCTGACCCGGGAGGCCGAGCGGGTCCGCGCACAGAACCGGGTGACGCGGGTGACCATCAGCGCCGGCCTGTCCTTCGCCAGCAAGTGGCTGGCACCGCGCCTGCACCGGCTGAAGGCCCGGCACCCGGAGTTCGACATCCACCTCGACGTGACCGACATCAACGTCGGCCTGAGCGACGGGCAGGTTGACGTTGCGCTGCGCTACGGCAGCGGGCGCTACCCGCGTGTCCTGGCCGAACGGATGCTGGAGGAGACGCTGACGCCGGTGTGCAGTCCCGCCTACCTGGCCGAGGCAGGCGGGCTGGCCTCGATGGAGAGCCTCGCGGACTGCACCCTGCTGCACGAGGACCGCATGCTGGCCAACTGGGAGCAGTGGTTCGCGCTGGCAGGCGTGGACAGGACCCGCAGCGGCCGGGGACCAGCCTTACAGCCATGGCAGCATGGCCATCGAGGCCGCGATCCGCGGCGAGGGCGTGGCGCTCGGGCGCAGCGCGCTCGTGGCGGACGACATCGCCGCGAAGCGTCTCGTGACGCCGTTTTCGGAGACCCGGCTCAAGGCCGAGCGCGGCTACGACCTGGTCTACCGCAACGGCAACCAGGACAACCCGAAGGTGCGAGCGGTGCGGGACTGGCTGACCAAGGAAATCCGGGTGTTTCTCACGAACGCTGGCTGATGCGTCCGATATCCGCGTGCGGGCAGTTCGATGTGGGCGCCCAATGTCCGAGAAGGGCAAATTCTATCGAGAAAGGTCCGGACTGCAGGTGAGCACGAAAGAAGTTGAAATTGGCGTACACCTGGCCACAACTCTGTTCTGTCCGTACAGGTCACCACGACGGTAACTTGCGTAAGTCGCGCTGCCCGACGCCCGGGTCGGACTTTTTCAACACAATCGGCCGGAAGCCGCCTGTCTGCTCCCGCGGCATAACTAGGGAAAGGCGGACGTGATGCAGGACTGCAGGCGCTCATCCAATTCATCGCAAAGGTCCACGAGCAGCGCCTTAAGTTCCGCAGGCTCACCCATCGTGGCGAGCCGCCTTGGCGCAGCATTTTCCGCCCGAGACGGCCGAGGTGCTCGACGCCATGATCGAGGGGCTGTCCATGCACGGCCCCGTGGACTCGTCCCCCCTTCCTGCGCCGAGATCAGGGACGTGGTCTCCCGGCTGCTCACAACGCCGTCCGGAAGCCAGTGACTCCCGGCACCTAGAGGCCCACCGGCGTCGCCGCGAACAACCGGGGCAGCGAGTCAGCCAGGCACACCGAGAGAATGCGCGCGTCTTCCTCGCCAACACTCGCGAAGGCGTGGCGCATGGTGCTGTCGATGTAGGCGCTGTCGCCCTCCTCAAGGCGCGTCGGTTCGTAGAACTCGGTGTGGAGCTCGATGCTGCCCGAGATGACGTAGATGTACTCCTCGCCCTCGTGGCTGGCCCAGCTCTCCGGCGGCAGGACCTCGTGGGTGCGGATCGTCATGATCAGCGGCACCATCGCCTTCCGGGTCAGCTCGTTGCAGGGCACCAGGTAGTCGTAGCTGTTGAATCCGAAGCGCACGCCCTCGCCGCGCTTTGAGATGATCCGCCGACCCATGGCGAAGCGCGGACTGGTTGGGCTGAGCAGGTCGTCGATCCGCAAGCCCAGGGCGCGGGCCACCCGGGATACGGTGTCGAAGGAGGCGCCGCTCTTCCCGTTCTCGACCTTGGACAGGGTGCCGACCGCCACGCCGCTCTCCTCGGAAAGGCGCGCGAGCGTCCACTGCTTGGCCCTCCTTCCGTCGGCCAGCTTCCGCCCGACCTCCGGTTGCCCGAGGACCACGGGCGCGCCGGGACGCCGGACCTCCTCGGGAGCGAGGTGGGCCGGGGCAGTGTGCTTGCGCTCCGCAGACTTAGCCATAGTGCCTGATCCCTAATTTTCCATATCGAAAAATCTTGCGACTCATCGAAAACAGAGGAAACATACCACCGCCATGGGGGGAAAGGCACTATGAAGGTTGCAATCGCCAGCTTCGAGTTCGAGGGCAACACGCTCTCCAGCCAACTTCACCGGCGCGAGGACTTCGCCCGGAAGGTGCTGGTCGAAGGCGAGGCGGTGATGCCCGCCATCGAGGGGCGCGACCTGGCTGTCACAGGCGGGGTCGAGACGCTGCGGGCGGCGGGTTTCGCGGTCCATCCCGTGCTGGTGGCGCATGGCGGCTCCGGCGGACGGGTGGAGGGCGCCTTCTACCGGGACACCCGGGACCGCATCGTCGCGGGCATCGCCGCCCTCGCGCCGCTCGACGGCGTGTTCCTGGCCCTGCACGGCGCCATGATCTGCGAGGGCGAGGACGATCCGGAGGGCGAGATCCTCTCGCGCTTGCGCGAGGCGCTCGGCCCCGACGTGCCCATTGCCGCCAGCCTTGACCTGCACGCGCATGTCACGCCGCGCATGGTGCGGGCCGCCACCATCTTGGTCGGCTACGAGACCTACCCGCACGTCGATGCCCACGGCACCGGCGTCCGCGCCGCGCGGCTCCTCGTGGACACCCTGTTGGGGAAGGTACGGCCGGTGATGCGGCTGAAGCGGCTGGACGCCCTCCTGCCGGTCGCCGGGGGCGCCACCGACGGCAACATGCCCATGGCTCAGCTCCGGGTCGCGGCCCGCAAGGCGGAGCAGGAAGGGCGGGTTCTCTCCGCCAGCTACTTCCCCGTCCAGCCCTGGCTCGACATCCCGGACCTGGGCATCGCGGGCCTGGCCATCGCCGACAACGACGCCGCAGCCGCCGAGCAGGTGGCCGATGCCATCCTGCGCGAGATGTGGGACCGGCGGCGGGAATTCGAGATTCCCCTGCTCGCGCCCGACGCAGCGGTACAGCGCGCCCTGAGCCACCCGGCGCGGCACGTGTTGATCTCGGATGCGCCGGACTGCGTCGGTGGCGGGGCACCCGGCGATGCTCCGGCCGTGCTCGCTGCCCTGCTGCGGCACGCGACGCATGTCCCGGCTGCCGTGCTGGTGGTCGATCCGCCCGCGGCCGCCGAGGCGAAGGCCGCCGGGGTTGGGGCGGTACTCCGCACCAGGCTGGGTTCCTCGCTCGACCTTCGCTTCCATCCGCCCGTCGCGGTGGAGGCGGTGGTGGAGAGCCTGCACGACGGCCGTTTCGTCTACAGCGGCGGCATCAGCGCGGGCACCCCGGGCAATATGGGCGACACCGCCGTGCTGCGGGTGGGCGAGCTGCGGATCGTCGTGCCGACCTACGCCACTTACGAATACGCCGACGAACAGTACCGTGCCGCCGGCATCGATCTCGGGTCCTGTCGCATCGCGGTGCTGAAGAACCCGATGAACTTCCGCACGCTGCTCAATGACAAGACGGACTGGCTGATGGTCTCGGGCGCCGGTCCGACCACGCCGAGCCTGGAGAGCATCGACTGGCAGGTGAAGCAGCGGCCCTTCTGGCCCTGCGACGACCTGCCGCAGCCCACGTATCTCGGAGAACACTGCCCGTGAACAAGCCCCAGCTGTCCTGGCCCGCGCGCTGGGAGACGGCGTCGCACGCCCCGGCCGAGCCGCGCTTCGCCGACGGCACGGCCTGGGTCGACGGCGCCATCGTCCCCGTCGCCGAGGCCACCCTGCCCCTGCTCGACTGGGGCTTCCTGCGCTCGGACGCCTGCCAGGAGACGATCTCGGCCCGCGACGGCGTGCTCTTCCGGCTCGACGACCACCTGATCCGCTTCGAGCGCTCGCTCGGCCGCCTGCGCATGACCTCCCCATTGACGCGCGAGGAGATCCGGCAGGCCATCCACGCGCTGATCGCGGCGGCGGGCTTCCGCGATGCCTATGTGCAGATCATCATGACGCGCGGCCGCCCGCCGATCGGCAGCCGCGATATCCGGCTCTGCACCAACCGCTTCCAGGCCTTCTGCATCCCCTATGTCTGGATCGCGTCGCCGGAGGTGCAGGAACGCGGGCTGCACCTGCATGTCAGCCGCCGCCTGCGCGTGCCGCCCGCCTCCGTGGACCCGATGGTGAAGCACTACCACTGGCTCGACTTCGAGATGGGCCTGATGGAAGCCTACGACGCCGGGGCCGAGACGGTGGTGCTCTCTGACACCGACGGCAACATCACCGAGGGGCCGGGCTTCAACATCTTCGTCCGGCAGGGTGACCGGCTGCTGACGCCGCGGCAGGGCATGCTGGACGGCATGACGCGCCGCACGGTGCTGGAACTCTGCGCCGACCTCGGCATCGCGGTCGAACAGACGGAGGTCTCGCTCGACGCGCTGCGCGGCGCCCAGGAGGTGTTCCTGACCACCACGGCGGGCGGCGTCTTGCCGGTGAGCCGGGTGGACGACGTCGCCATCCAGAACGGCCCGGGCGCCTACACGCGCCGCCTGCACGAAGCCTACTGGTCGCGCCGTGCCGAAGGGTGGCTTGGCGAGCCAGTCGACTATGCCACTCCACTCCCTCCAGCGAAGCAGGTGACCTGATGATCGATCGTCGCCGCCTTTTCGCCGTCGCCGGGGCAGCGATGCTCGCCCGTCCCGCGCTGGCCCAGCCCGCCTCTGCCCGCGTCCTCCGCTTCGTGCCGGAGACGGGGCTGATCGTCCTGGACCCCATCGTCACCACCGCGGCCGTCACCACCATGCACGGCTATGCGGTCTTCGACACACTCTACGGCGTGGACGAGCAGCTCCAGCCGCAGCCGCAGATGGCGGAGGGAGCACGTAGCACGGATGACGGCCTGACCTGGGAAATCCGGCTGCGGGATGGGCTGCGCTTCCACGACGGCGAGCCGGTCCGCGCCCGCGACTGCGCGGCCAGCCTGCAGCGCTGGAGCAAGCGGGACAGCTTCGGCCAGGCCCTGGCCAGCGCCGTCGAAGCCTGGGAGGCACCGGATGACCGCACTCTGCGCATCCGGCTGAAGCGGCCGTTTCCGCAGCTGCTTCGCGCCATCGGCAAGCCGCATTCCTCGCCAGCCTTCATCATGCCCGAGAGGATCGCGACCACGGACGCGATGACCCCGGTCACCGAGATGATCGGCTCCGGCCCCTTCCGCTTCCAGCGGGACGAATATGTCGCGGGCAGCCGGGTGATCTACACGCGATTCGACGGCTACAAGCCGCGCGACGAGGCCGCCTCCTGGAGTGCCGGAGGCAAGCGGGCGCATTTCGAGCGCGTCGAGTGGCACATCATGCCCGACGCCGCGACCGCCAGCGCCGCGTTGCAGGCGGGCGAGGTGGACTGGCTGGAGACGGTCCAGGGCGACCTCGTGCCGGTGGTGAGGCGGAACCGCCAGATCAATGTCCAGCCGCTGAACCCCCTCGGCCTGATCCTGGGCATGCGCTTCAACCACGCCACGGCGCCCTTCAACAACGTGGCGCTCCGCCGCGCCATCCTCTCCGCCGTGAACCAGGAAGACTACCTCCAGGCCGTGACGGGCGGCAACGCGGACAGCTTCCGCCTGTGCCGCGCGATGTTCCCGTGCGGCCTGCCCGGCGTGAACGAGCTGGGCACCGAGGTGATGAAGCAGCCACCCGATCTCGGTAAGGCGCGCGCCGCCGTGGCCGCGGCGGGATACAAGGGCGAGAAGATCGTCCTCCTGCATGCCTCCGACCACCCCATTGTCGGGCCGCTGGGGGACATCACCGCGGACCTGCTTCGCAGGCTCGACATGAACGTCGACCAGCAGACGATGGACTGGGGAACGGTGGTGCAGCGGCGGACCTCCAAGGAGCCCGTCGAGAAGGGCGGCTGGAGCATCTTCCACACCACTTGGCCGGGTTCGTCCGTCACCAATCCCGCGGAGAACCTCTACATCCGGGGTCAGGGCAGCACGGGCTGGTTCGGCTGGCACGACAATCCGGAGTTGGAGAAGCTCTCCGCGGAGTGGCTGCAGAGCACGGACGCGGCCGAGCAGCAGAAGCTGCTGGACGCGGTGCAACGGAGCGCCTTCGAGACCGTCCCGGTGGTGCCGCTTGGGCAGATGCTGCCGAACATGGCGCACCGGACCAACCTCACCGGCATCGTGACTGCCTCGGCGCCCGCCTTCTGGAACGTGCGGCGGGGCTGAGGCCGCTGCCATTCCTCGGCTGCCGCGCGCCAGTCTTGGCGCGCGTTCCCCCTTCCATCGGAGTTCCGCTGATGAGGCATCTCCTATCGGCCATGGGCGCGGCTGCCCTGGCCATTGGCCTCCTGGCTTCGCCTGCCGAAGCGTCGACGCTGGACCAGGTCAAGGCGCGCGGCACTCTGCGCTGCGGTGTCGTGCCCGACCTGCCGGGCCTGTCGGTCCTCGACAGCCGTGGCGAATGGCAGGGCTTTCACGCCGACATCTGCCGCGCCATCGCCGCCGCCGTGCTGCAGGATGCCCGCAAGGTGACGTTCGTGGCCCTGACACTGCAGGCGCGCTTCACCGCATTGCAGAGCGGCGAGGTCGACCTGCTGGAGACGCCGACCGCGCTTTCGGTGACCCGCGACCTGACGCTGGGCCTGACCACGCCGGTCATGACCATGATGACGGGCCAGGCCGTGATGGTGAGCACGCGGCTGAACGTCACTGGCGTGAAGCAGCTGGATGGCGCCACTGTCTGCGCCATCCAAGGTTCGGAGATCGAGCGGAACCTGCAGGACTACGGCACCAGTCAGGGCATCACCTTCCGGACGGTGGCCTACGACACGGCGACAACGCTGCTCACAGCGCTCAGTGCAGGCCGTTGCGACGCGGTCAGCAACGATGTCTTCAGCCTGGCCGGATACCGCGAGAGCCTGCCGGACAGGGCGAACTGGCGGATCCTGCCCGAACTCGTGGCCAAGGAACCGCACGGCATCATGGTTCGCGGCGACGATCTGGCTTGGGCCTCGCTGATGCGCTGGGCGGTCTTCGCGCTGATCCAGGCCGAGGAACTTGGCATCACCCGCGGCAATCTGGAACAGCGCGCGGCGACGGCAGGCGACGAGAAGGCGCGTCGCTTCCTGGAGGGGCTGGCCAGCAACGGCCGGGACTTCGGCCTGCAGCGCGGCTGGACCGGAAGAGCCGTCGCGGCGAGCGGCAACTACGGCGAGATCTACGAACGCCATCTTGACCATGGTGGGCTGCAACTCGACCGCGGCCCCAATCGGCTTTGGACCGATGGTGGCATGCTGGCGAGTTGGCTCTGGCAGTAACCGCAAGAGGCTGAGCCGTGCTGTCCTCCTGAACAGCAGAGCGGCACGGGGGATCGCGTCTTTCGCCACTTTCCGGAGCTGAGGCAGGGCATTAGGCGGGAGGCGGTCTGTTTCGGCCCCGCACATCTGGTCCACTCCCTGCGGACGGGGCACCGTCCGCCTAGGGGAGGCCAAACAGGACGCCTGCATGGCCGAAATGGGCGCCGAGCTGCCAATTCATGTGCTTCACAGGGCAACGCTGCCTTACAGAAGATCCCAGATGGAGGGCGAGTAAGGCACCTCCTTCAAGCCGCAAGGGAGGGGCGCCCTATCGAGAGCGAGTCCACCGTGTTTGCTTCAGAAGTTGAGGCGAAGAGACCCTTTCCTGGTAAGAGCGGGTGCCTCCAGGGAGAGGCTACTGCATGGCTCACGCTGAAGGGAACGAGGGAAGCAACGACTACTCCGTCGGGCTCAAGGCAGCCATCCGTCTCCTTGGCGGGGGCTCAGCGGTCGAGGGGAAGGCCGAGCAGATTGTGGATGGCCCCCTAGATACTGTAAGCGGGTCGGCGGGTAGCGCAGGCTGCCATGACCGGTTGTTCTTCCAGGAACCCCAGGCGGGCTTCAGCCGAGGGAGGCACCGAGATGACCCACTATGCCGGGATCGACGTCTCGCTGGAGACGAGCAGCATCTGCATCGTTGACGGCGCCGGAGCTGTACGGCGGGAGCTGAAGGCGGCCAGCGAACCGGAGGCGCTCGCGACGGCCTTGATCGGGACGGGTCTGGCGTCCAGCCGCATTGGCCTGGAGGCTGGGCAGATGTCGCAATGGCTCCATGGCGGGTTGAGGGCAGCAGGGCTGCCGGTCGTGCTGCTGGAGACCCGGCAGTTGCGGGCAGCGACCAAAGCCATGCCGGTGAAGACCGACCGGACCGACGCGCGGGCCATTGCCCAGATGGTGCGGACGGGGTGGTTCCGGGCGGTGCATGTGAAGTCGGAGCTCTCCCAGGAGTTGCGGGCGCTGCTGACAGCGCGCAAGCTGCTGGTCGGCAAGCGGCGGGATATCGACAACGGCATTCGCGGTCTGCTGCGCGGCTTTGGGCGGAAGGTCGGCACGGTGGGTGAGCGCGCCTTCCCCAGCCGGGCGCGGGAACTCGCGGCCGACCGCGCCAGCCTTGCCGCGGTGATCGAACCGTTTTTGCAGGTGCGCGAAGCGCTGCTGTCCGAGCGGGAGCGCCTGCACCGCCTCGTCCTCCTGGCCACGCGCGATGATGCCGTCTGCCGCAGGCTGATGACGGCGCCCGGCGTCGGGCCGGTCACCGCATTGACCTTCTGCTCGGCGGTAGACGATCCCGCCCGGTTCAGCCGATCCTGTGCGACTGGCACGCATTTTGGCCTGACGCCACGACGCTACCAGTCCGGCGAGACGGACCGGGTGGGCCAGATCAGCAAACAGGGCGACGGTCTCGCCCAGCAGGCCCTCTATGAAGCCGCCAACGTCCTGCTCACCCGAACCAGCCGCTGGTCCTCGCTGAAGGCCTGGGGCATGGCGATTGCAAGGCGTTCGGGCATGCGGCGCGCCAAGGTGGCGGTGGCCCGGAAGCTCGCCGTCGTGCTGCTGGGCATGTGGCGCAACGGTACCGAGTTTCGCTGGCGTAAGGAGGCTGCTACCGCATAGTCAGCAACGCTGATCCCAGCGCCCGAGGTCCCGTCGCGGGGACGCGGCAGGGCAAGGCCGCAACAGCGCCGGTGCCGGTACCGACCGAGCCCGCTTGCTAGATTGGCCCGCCCCGTCTGCCTGGCCGTAGCCTGTGGCGGCTGCACGCCGACCACGAACTGAAGCGAGGAACCTGTGACGTGACACTCCGTGCCGGTCATTGACCGACCCGATTACAGAAGGCACTTTTAGAGCCCGGGTTAGCGTGCACACGGGTGGAGAGGAAGGCAGGTTGCCGTAATCTGCCCTCTCCCTCCTTTGCAGGCGGGATAAGATGTCAGCTGGCCAGAAGTTTGCGTATCTCCTCTTCGGTCGCACACTGCTTGGCGATCTTCCTTTGCTTCGCAGCCATTGGAAGCAGGAGAAGGCCAAAACCGAAGACCGGCACCATGCAAATAGCTGCTAGAGTAAGAGATCTGCCCGCTTGTTGAACCGCGTTGATCGCCGCGGCTGCAGTTGGTAAGTCGTTTACACTGCGACCATCCGTATTGATGGCATACAAGATAAGTTCCGGGCCAGTTCGAGCAAAAAAGAATTCTGCCCTGAGACCAGATTGGATGTAGCTGTCGATCTTACTGCCGACACCAACGCTAGAAATCTGAACAACCTCTCCAGTCTCTTCGTTCAGAAAGCGACGATACTTGTACCAGCTGCCTTTAGGCATGGAGAGGCCTTCGCCACAAATCTCCAACTTCCCCTTGAATTTCATTACCATTTTGTCGCCGAACAGTTCGGCCGTTTCTTGCATTCCCTCATCAACGGCGCGCATGGTTTGTCGGTTTTCGCCAACAAATCGGGCCAGTTCGACAGCTGTGCTCATCGGATCTCTCTGGGCATGGGCAGGTGACAGCAGGCGAACGCCAAGTCTGGCAGACCTCCGGCACCCATCTTCCGAGCGTAAGGTGAGAAAGCTTGCTAAGCCCCTAAGAGCCCGTTTGAGAATGGAGCGGCGGAGGGCTGGTGCGGGATTTTTTGTGCCAGGCAGGAAGGTCCACCGCTCCACGGCGCGGAAAAGCTTCGCCAGACCGACCCGAGGCCATTCTCAAACGAGCTCTAAGCCTACGCAGCGTCGCGGAAGCGGTGCTGTAAATGCTGATGGAAGCCGAGGGGAGGGCCTGATCACCGCCGGGCCTGATGAGCGCAACGGCGAGCGGTTGAACTGGCGCGATGGGTGCCGGGACCATACCCTCGACAAGCGGCTCAGGCCGATGCAGTTGCGCACGCCGAATGCTCTGGCATTTTTGATCGCGGCGATGATCGCTTGCCGAGAGATGTGCGCACGGTGATCCTACAAGGATTGGCCACATGCCCATGGAGGTGGCACTGGCGGTCCCGGCGCGGGTCCTTCGGGTAGTCCTGTAGGGCAAGGCAAGCGGCCGGACCGTCGAAGGCGCGCGTAGAAAGTGTGCGTCGGCACAGGGCTTATGAGTTGAAAGCTGACCTTATCCGCCGCCCCTATACCCCTGGGAGTGTTCGCTCCCCGTTCCATCCCCTACATCATGGCTATCTTCTAAAAATCTGATATACTTCGATTTTCTCTCAATGAGGCGCTTTCCCCCCCCAGACTCCGCCTGCGTCAACTTGATCTAGGATGAGCGTAAGAGCGACCCACGGCCACTCTCTGGCATGGGCCCTTTGATCATGGATGCAAGTAGCGTTTGAATAACTTCCTCAGTAACTCTACCTCTAATGGGCGGTGAGTGAACACTGGGCTGTCCAGAGAGAATGAGTATGACGATTGCTGGGACACACGACGCGGCGCTCGTCGCCCTCTCCATCCTGATCGCCATGGCCGCTGCTTATACGGCTCTTGACTTGGCCGGCCGTGTGCGCGCCTCCGACGGCTGGACGCGCCACGCTTGGCTCGCGACTGCGGCGCTTGCCATGGGGGGTGGCATCTGGGCCATGCACTTCGTGGCAATGCTGGCCTTCAGCATGCCAGGCATGGAGGTCAGCTACGATTTCAGCCTTACGCTGCTGTCTCTGGCAGTGCCAATCGGCGCCACCGGACTGAGCTTCGCGGTGGTAAGCCAGACGCGCCCTACTGGCATGCTGCTCCTGGCAAGCGGGCTGTTGATGGGACTTGGCATCGTGGCGATGCACTACATCGGAATGGCCGCGATGAGGATGGCAGCCGATCTTCGCTACGCCCCCCTCTGGGTCGCAGTATCCGTTCTGATCGCGATCGGCGCCGCGACAGTCGCCCTGTGGCTCGCCAAGCAAACCCGTCGCGTGGCGACAAAGGCCGGGGCTGCGATGGTCATGGGCATCGCGATCTCCGGCATGCACTATGCCAGCATGCGGGGAGCCGTATTCACCGCGCATACCAACGTTGACATGGCGCATGGCTGGACAAGCCTGAACCAGACAGCCGTTGCGCTTGCCGTGTCGGCTTCGACCTTCCTGATCCTCTTCCTCTCGCTGGTCGCGGCCATGTTCGACCGCCGCTTTGCCGTGCTGGCCGAGCGCGAGGCGGCAGCGCTGCGCCGGAGCGAGGAGCGCTTCCGTTCGCTCTACCGGCGGACGCCCCTCCCGCTCCATTCCCTCGACCAGGAAGGCCGGATCGAAGAGGTGACGGAAGCATGGCTCACGATGATGGGCTACCGGCGCGACGAGATCATCGGACGGCCTTTCATCAACTTCATGACCGAGGCGTCTGCGCGGCAGCTCGTGCAGTCGGACTGGCCGAGGCTTCTGCAGCAAGGGGAACTTAGGGACGTCGAATACCGGGTTGTCACCAGGTCCGGCGAGTTCCTGGACATCATGGCTTCCGCCCGCATTGAGCAGGAGGAGCAGGAAGACGCGCCGCGCGTTCTGGGCGGCCTGACCAATGTCACCGATCGCAAGCGGGTGGAGGCGGCGCTCCGCCAGTCCCAGAAGATTGAGGCCATCGGCCAGCTCACCGGAGGTGTGGCGCACGACTTCAACAATCTCCTCGCCGTGATCCTGGGGAATCTCGAGCTCCTGCAACGGCGCGTGCCGAACGATCCCAAGGTGGCGCTTCTCCTGGAGAATGCTCTGCAGGGGGTGCATCGTGGTGCTGGGTTGACCCAGCGCCTCCTGGCCTTCGCCCGCAAGCAGGATCTCAAGCCCCGCTCGGTGGATATCCCGGAGCTCGTGCAAGGAATGGCGGAGCTGCTCCGGCGCTCAGTCGGGCCGATGGTGCAAACAGAGGTACATTTTCCTTTGCCCCTGTCTCCTGCTCATGTGGATGCCAATCAACTCGAGCTGACCCTACTCAACCTTGCAGTCAATGCTCGCGATGCAATGCCGAACGGCGGCACGCTAAGCATTTCGGCCTCCGAACAGGCGGTGCTCCCGGGCGCAGCGGATGGCCTGACGCCAGGAAAATACATCTGCCTGACGGTTGCCGACACCGGCACCGGAATGGACGCCACGACCCTGAGCCGTGCCACGGAGCCGTTCTTCACCACCAAGGGTCTCGGCAAGGGAACCGGGCTTGGATTGTCCATGGCTCACGGGCTTGCGGAGCAATCAGGCGGCCGGCTTGTCCTTCGGAGCGAGCTGGGACGAGGAACCGTGGCTGAGCTTTGGCTCCCGGCGTCTCAGAAGGATCTGAAGCCGCGCCAGTCGGAAGCCGTCACGGAAGGAGCTTCGGTCATTCCGCAGACCGCGCCGCTCACCATCCTCATTGTCGATGACGACGCCCTGGTCCTGGCCAACACGGCCGCGATGCTGGAGGATCTGGGCCATGCGGCCTTGCAGGCCCCTGGTGGGCAGGAGGCGTTGGCGCTGCTGAAAGGGGGCCATCAAGTCGACCTCGTGGTGACCGACCAGGCCATGCCGGGGATGACAGGCACCCAACTGGCCACAATCCTCGCATCCGAATATCCGGCCTTGCCGGTCCTGCTGGTGAGCGGTTACGCAGACCTGCTAGGTAGCACTGACAGCGAGCTCCCAAGGCTGAACAAGCCTTTCCATCAGGCCGCGCTCGCGCAGGCGGTCAACGCTGCGGCGGGGACCACGGAGAGGGCAACTGTTATCCCATTGCACGGTGCGCGCGATCAAGGGTGTGGCGTTTCAGCCGTTCGCCGTAGGCAGCCCCCTTCGTGAGGTGTGTCACGCGTTTCGGGGAAAGCGTCATTCCTGGCGCCGCCCTGCGCCAGTCCCGATAGACAGCGCCTTGGTCCGCGTCCACTGCCAAAGCCGGAGGGTGGCCGCGGCGCGGCGCTGGATCTTCTCCGCCGCCTCTCCATCATCAGCAACCATGCCAGCCTCTGGCCCAAACCAGCACGTCGCAGCAGGTCAGTGGTATGTCCGCCTTCGAGCCTCCGCATGATGCCTACTGAGCACTGCGGCACTGCGCACGGCGTGCTGGCGCGCGCCATTGCCGGGATAGGCGCTGGCCGATTTGCTGCCGGCATAGGCGGTGGAGCCTGCCTCGACGACGGCGGCGGTGACTGCGGAGATCCCCAAATCGCATCCTCATCCTCACCGCTCATGAGGGGGGGCTTTCAGTGTGCCCGCAGCATACGATTTCGCATCGTTTTAATTACTCACAAACCAATGGTTGTTCTCATACTCCCCAGGAAAATCACGACACCTGCAGGACGAGATGGCGCATTCCAGATGCCAAGTTGACGGCAATAATGGTCTGCCCAGTTTGTGGGAGTGGGCGATCAGCGTTGAAGCGTCACAATGCGCCCGGTTCGATACTGATCCTCATGAGAGAGGGGTTTCTCGGCGTAAAGGCCTGCATATGGCGGGAGAACTGCCTTGAGAAACTCGGTGCAGGAGATGACAGCTTCGCCCACCGCCGTCATCCAGACGGTACAAGCGCTTTCCGCGAGGCAGGCGTGCTCCTCTGGACGTCCGTTTCTTGAGATGGGCGGAAGCCCACCCGTCCACTTCCAAGAAGGGACGGGTAGAAGCCGACAGGGGATGCGGTACTTACGCTGCAGGTTTGATGATCGCCCGCCAATGGTGATGAAGGGCCGCAACGTCGCCGCTGGTCAGGATCGGCATGGCCTGTCGTAGTTCATCATCACTCCAATTCCACCAACGAAGTTCGATCAGCTTGGCAATGTCGGCATCGTTGAAACGCTTTCGGATCACCCTGGCAGGGTTCCCGCCGACAATGGCATAGGGCTCGACATCCTTCGTCACCAGCGCCCTTGTTCCAATGATCGCACCATCCCCGATCGTGACACCGGGCATGACGATAGCCTCGGACCCGATCCAGACATCATTGCCGACCACCGTATTGCCAGCCGGCTGGAACCCATTTCTTGCCCCGGCGAAGGAGGGAACTTCGGGCATCCAGAAGAACGGGAAGGTGCTGATCCAGTCGCTCCGGTGGCCTTGGTTCCCGGCCATGATGAAGGCCGCTCCCGAGCCGATCGAGCAGAACGAGCCGATGATGAGCTTATCGGCGTCCTCGTCTGGCAGCAGGAAGCGGGCGCAATCATCGAAGCCATGGCCATGGTAGTAGCCAGAGTAATAGCTGTGGCGTCCGACCTGGATGTTGGGATGGGTTACCAGGTGAGCGAGGGTGATACCCTTGAAGGGGCTTTCGAAGACGTTGTGCATGATGAGTACCAGTCGTTTGCGAGCCGCACGTGCAACGACGGTCCACCCGCTCCTGCGCAGGCGAACGTCCGCAGCCGACCACTAGATCGCCTGCCTTTAGCTCCTCACGTCAGAGACGCAGAAGCGCGATGCAGATGGTACTCGGAGCGACCTTCATCCTGGGATGATGGCTCAAATGGTCCTGGATGCCAAGCGCGGCTGTGGGAGCTTCCCGGCACTCCGGAAGCCATTCTGAGCAGCCTGGTAGGATCGGCGATTGCCTAGCGTCTCTGAGAACGGCAGCAGCAGTACAGCCGCCTTGTAGGCGACTGGGTCGAGGCTGTGGGTCTTGGCCGAGCAGCCTATGGCACTCACAGCCTGCGTTGCACCAAGGTTGCACTCATCTGCCACTGAACGGGCAATCTGCGGGCTGTGCAGATACTACTAGGTCGCACGAGGGTGGAGAGCACGGTGCTCTACCTGGGAGTGGACGCCGAAGACGCCCCAACGCGATCCGAGGCCACTGAAATCTGACCTCACCGGCATCTCGGGATGGCTCTTCCGTCTCGAGTGCCTTGGCAGTTCCCTGAGCGGAATGCGCCCACAACTGTCATCCAAGCAGCTCCCCTGCCTGCCCTGGCGCGAACATGGACGGCCGGGTGTGCCTCATGCCCGAACAAGCGGCTTCTGGTCAGTTGCCTTCCAGCGGCGGAGCTTCGGATTGCGTCACGCTGGATCGTAACGCCATGTACCCGCCGTTCCTAGCGCCACTTCGAAGGCCTCGCGGCCATACCCGGTGAGCCAGGACCCAAAGGAACCTGGCCGGACCATGGGCTGCGTTTCTCAAGCCTGAAGAACGGCATCAAGGGGATTACCCAGCGGATGCTCGCGCTTGCACTACGGAATTTGGAGCGCGCCTCATGGCTATTATCAGCCGGCAGACGGTAGAGGCCAGTACCTAGCCCCTATCAAACCTTGTTCTCCAGCAAGCCTGTTGCCATGTGGCGGAAGGCCTCGACGGCCCGGGCGAAGACGGCGCGGGGATTCTCGGAGGCGGCGATCCAGAGCGCGGCGTTCAGCGCCGCCCCGTTGATCAAGCGCGCGGCGGCCTCGGCATCCACCGGCCGCACCGTTCCTGCATCAATCAGCGCCTGGATCGTCTCCGTTGTTGTGCGGAGGCAGGCATTCTGGCCCGGCCATTGCGAGGGATCGCCAAGCACGGCCGGGCCATCCAGCAGCATGATCCGCTGGATCTCCGGCTCCAGCGCCAACTCGATGTAAGCCACCCCTTCCGCCAGGAAGCCGAGCCACGGAGTCTCGGCTTGGTCCCGCGCGGCTCTTGCCTTTGCCACCATCTCCGCGTCGAGCTGGTCGATCACGGCACGCAACAGGCCCTTCTTGTCGCCGAAGTTGTGATAGAGCGCGCCCCGCGTCAGCCCGGCCGCAGCGGTCAGGTCGTCCATCGACGCTGCCGCGTAGCCCTTTTCCGCGAAGGCTTTTCGCGCCGCCCGGATCAGCTTGGACCGGGTCTCTTCCATCATGCGCGCGCGTTGTCCCACAGCCACCGGCAGTCCCTTCAGCCCACCACATACGCAGCGTATGTCAGTTGACATACGCTTCGTATGTGGGCATGTCTCCTCATACGAAGCGTATATGAGTGCGCTCTCGCTCCCGGGAAAGGGTTCCCGGCTCAGGATCAAAGGAGGCCCAGATGTCCAAGCGCGACGCTATCTTCCCACCCGGCCGGCAGGCCCTCTATGAAAAGCACCGCTACTCCGCAGCTATCCGTTCGGGCGATCTGCTCTTCGTCTCCGGCCAGGTCGGCAGCCGTGAGGATGGCTCGCCAGAGCCGGACTTCGCCAAGCAGGTGCAACTGGCATTTGACCGGCTGAACGCCGTACTCAATGCGGCTGGCTGCAGCTTCGACAACGTGGTTGACGTGACGACCTTCCATACCGACCCGGAAGCACAGTTCGAGACCGTGATGGCTGTGCGCGACAAGGCGATTGGCGCCCCCCCCTATCCCAACTGGACCGCGGTGGGCGTGACCTGGCTTGCTGGCTTTGATTTCGAAATCAAAGTCATCGCGCGGGTGCCACAAACCGCCTGACCTATCGCCGGATATTTTGCCACCCAGGCCCGATGCTCTGTCAGCGTTTGCCCAGGATCTGTCAGCCGGGGACAGCCGCATGAAAGAACGCGACAACAAGCCATGAAGGCAGCGGTTTACGACACTGCGGGCGAGCCGCCGGTCTGCACTACCGGGATGTTACAGATCCTCCCTGTCCACCCGATGGCGTGCTGATCCGGGTCGAAGCCATTTCCGCCGAAGGTGGTGACCTCATCAACCGAGCGTCCACGCCTCCTCTGTCGCCAGGATACATCCTGGGGTATGCAGCGGCAGGGGAGGTGATCGCCGTCGGCCCTGAAGCTCATGACCGGCTCGTTGGGCAGAGGGTTATCAGCTTCGACCTGTGCGGCTCCCACGCCACCATGCGCGCCGTCCAAGCCTCCAGAACCTGGCTCGTGCCGGATGGCTTGGATAGGGCGGCGGCGGCACTGCCCATCTTGTTTGGAACCGCCCACCACAGCCTCCTTACGCGGAGTGGCCTGGGCGAAGGCGAAGCGGTGCTCATTCGAGATGGCGACGGGGCTATTGGCCTTGCCGCCATTCAACTCGCGCATCAGTCCAGGGCGACGTTGATTACGACCGTCTCAGGATGTGAACGTGCGCAACGGCTGGCGGTTTTTGGGCTCGCCCACGCGCTCAACTCTCGAATGAGAAATGTGGCTGAAGAGGGCATGCGTCTGCCCGATGGACCGGGGGTGAACCTGATAGTGGACCCTGTTGGATCTACCTTGAGAAGCTCACGGGCATCATTGCGACCGGAGGGGCGCCTGGTATTCGTCGGCAACACGGGTGGAGCGGCACTCGATCTCGATCTTCGGTCCGCACTTCAGGCCAACCAGTCGCTCATAGGTGTTTTCATGGGCACTGAGAGCCTGTTTTGCTCGGTTGAAACCGTCCTGGCCGGGATATGAGGTATGGGTGAGGACGCGCAGGGTAAGCTCGCGCCGCTGAGCCTAATGGCCACGCGCCCTCGGCGCCGAGCCGAGGCGGCGCTTATGCTGGCCGAAGCCGCTCTCGATGTGCCAACGCTGGCGACAAAGAACGCGGGGAAAGTGCTTGTGCAGGGGCCGCCTGTAGGGCGTCTTCGGCCAGGACCGTGCTCAGGGTGACCAGCGCGGTGGCTTGGCACAGAGCGGACGCGAAGTCGGGCGAGTCCTGGAAGCTGGGCCTGGTGAAGTCATGCCGGGAGGTCCGGCTGCCATAGGTTGGAAAGCTTCGTCGCCCGACGGCCTGGGCCTTACGTGCGACCCGCACCGCCGATTTCGTCATCCCGCGCATCGATGACCTCGCATCCAAACCTCCGGTACCTTCCCAGTGCTGCATCAGCTCGAAAATTTGTGACACGGAAACGGTTCGATTAGGCAGGGGAGGCGTGTCGCCGGGCCTCGAACTGCTCGATCTGCGGCAGGAGAGAAAGTGTCAGGCCGATTTCATCCTGGCCTTGCAGCAGGCATTCGCGCGCGAAAGCGGGAATGTCGAAGGCATGTTTCGTACCGTCGGGTGCCACCAGTTCTTGCTTTTCCAGGTCGATGGCCAGCCGGGCGGGCGGCGACCCAGCCGCTGCATCGCGCAGCGCATTGACGGTCGGAAGGGGGAGTCCCACCGGCAGCAGCCCGTTCTTTAGAGCGTTGCCAAAGAAGATGTCGCCAAAGGTCTCCGCCACCACGGCGCGGATGCCATAGGCCTGCAGCGCGTAAACTGCCGCCTCACGCGAGGAGCCGACGCCGAAGGCGCGCGCCGCCACCAGGATCGCCGCTTGGCGGAAAGGCGGACGGTTCAGGATGAAGTCGGGGCGCTCGCGGCCGCCCTCGTCGAAGCGCAGGTCGTGGAAGAGATAGGTTCCGTACTGCGCATCGCGCGGGCGGCGCAGGAAGCGTGCCGGAATGATCTGGTCCGTATCCACGTTCGAAACGTCGAAGGGCGCGGCGGAGCCTTCGATGCGCGTCACGGGCTGGCGGCTCATGCGGCATACTCCCGCACATCCACGATGCGCCCGGCCAGCGCCGCGGCGGCGGCCATGGCAGGGCTCATCAGATGCGTGCGTGCGCCCCGGCCCTGGCGGCCGGGAAAGTTGCGGTTGGAGGTGCTGGCACAGCGCTCGCCGGCCGCGACCAGATCACCATTCATGCCGACGCACATGCTGCAGCCGGATTCCCGCCAATCGAACCCCGCCTCGATGAATAGCCGGTGCAGTCCCTCCGCCTCCGCCTCGCGCTTGATCTGAGTGGAGCCGGGTGACACCAGCCCCGGCACCCTGGTGCGTCGCCCGCGCAGGATGGCGGCGGCCGCGCGCAGGTCGTCCAGCCGCGCGTTGGTGCAACTGCCGATGAAGACGCGGTCCACTGGCAGGCCTTCGAGCCGGGCGCCGGGCGCGAGGCCCATATAGTCCAGCGCCTGCGCGGCCGCGTGGCGGCGCTCGGCATCGGAGAGTGCCGCTGGATCGGCCGCCGCGCCGCTGACGGGGGCGGCCTGCTCCGGGCTGGTGCCCCAGGTTAGCATCGGCTCCAGCGCCCCCGCATCCAATGCCACCTCGCGGGCGAAGTGCGCACCGGGGTCGCTGCGCAGGCTGCGCCAGCCCTTCACCGCCTCCTTCCAGGCCGCGCCGGCGGGCGCGCCGGGACGCCCGGACAACCAGGTGAAGGTCGTGTCGTCCGGCGCCACCAGGCCGCAGCGTGCGCCGGCCTCGATGCTCATGTTGCACAGCGTCAGCCGGCCCTCGACCGACAGTGCCTCGACGGCGGCGCCGGCGTATTCGATGGCGTGGCCCTGCGCGCCATTGGCGCCGACGGTGGCGATCATCGCAAGTGCCATGTCCTTGGCGACGACGCCCGGGCCGGTGCGGCCGTCGAAGCGGACGCGCATCTGTGCCGGCCGGCTCTGCCAGAGGCACTGGGTGGCCAGCACATGCGCCACCTCACTGGCGCCGATGCCGAAGGCGATGGCGCCCAGCGCACCATGCGTCGAGGTGTGGCTGTCGCCGCAGACCACGGTCATGCCAGGCAGCGTCAGTCCCTGCTCCGGGCCGACCACATGCACGATGCCCTGGCGGGGATCGCCTAGGCCAGCGGCGGCAATGCCGTGCGCGGCCATGTTGCGGTCGAAGACCTCGATCAGCCGGCCCATCTCCGGGTCGGGCGGCACGGCGCGGCCGGCAACGGGCCCGGGACGGGTCTGCGCATAGTGGTCGGCGACGCCGAAGGTCAGGTCCGGCCGGCGCACCGGGCGGCCCTCGGCGGCAAGCGCATTGAAGGCGTGAAAGCTGCCCTCGTGGCAGTAGTGCCGGTCGATGTAGAGCAGGTCGATGCCCTCAGGGCGGGGCTGCACCACGTGGCTGGCCCAGATTTTCTCGAACAGGGTGCGGGGGCTCATGCGGATTCGCTCCTTGCTTCGTCGCGCCTCGCCGAAGGTGTCGCGCCTGCCCGGGCGCCGCGCCGCCGCAACAGCGGATAGAGCAGCGAAGCCGCCAGCAGCAGCAGGATGACCATGGCGATGGGACGGGTGAGGATAAAGGCCGGATCGCCGCCGGAGAGCTGGATGGAGCGCAACAGCTCTGCCTCCGCCGCTGGCCCCAGCAGCAGGCCGATGACCACGGCGGCGACCGGATAGCCGTTCTGCCGCATCCAGTAGCCGAGCCCCGCGCAAGCCACCATGGTGATCGGCCCAACCATGGTGCCGGTGATCGAGTAGCAGCCGAGCAGCGCTAGCACGAGTACCGCGGGCACCAGGAAGCGCACGGGAATGCGCACCAGCGCGGCGGCGCCGAACAGGAACACTGTGCCGATGCCGAGCAGCAGCACAACCTGCGCCAGATTGCCGAGAATGATGGCGTAGACGATGTCCTTGTTCTCGGTGATGAAGCGCGGCCCGCCGGTGACGTTGTGCATGGCGAAGGCGCCGAGCATCACCGCGGTGGCGCTGCCGCCAGGTATGCCGAGCGCCAGCAGCGTCGCCATCGAACCGCCCTCGGAACTGCTGTTGGCGGATTCCGAGGCGACCACACCGCGCGGCTCGCCGCGGCCGTAGCGCGCGGGATCGCGCGCGCGGCGCTTGGTCTCGGCATAGGAGAGCAGGTTGGCCACCGCCGCGCCGACGCCGGGAATGGCGCCGATGCCGACGCCGATCAGGGAGCCGCGCAGCAGCGTGCCGGGATAGGCGAAAGCTTCCCGCAGCCCGTGCAGGATGGCGCCAAACTGGGGGCGGCGATGCGCTGCATCGGCCACCAGGAAGTCGTTGCGCATCAGCCGGAACATCTCGGAGGCGGCGAAGAAGCCGATCAGCGCCGGGATGCGCGGGATGCCGTCGAGCAGCGCCAGCAGGCCGAGCGTGCCACGCATGTCGCCGCGCGCGCTCATGCCGATCATGCCGATGACCACGCCGAGGATGCCTGCCAGCAACCCTTTGGCAAAGGAGCCCTCGTTCAGCACGGCGATCAGCGTCAGTCCCCAGGCAGCGATGGCAAACATTTCCAGCGGGCCGAGCAGCAGAACCGCCTCGGCGATCGGGTCCACCAACAGCAGCAGCAGCACGTAGCCCAGCGCCGCTCCGAAGCAGGAGGCGGCCAGCGCCAGGCCCAGCGCGCGGCTGTGGTGGCCCTGGCGCGCCATGGGGTAGCCGTCGAAGGTGGTGGCCACCGCGGCGGAGGTGCCGGGCACGTTCATCAGCACCGCCGGTACCGCGCCACCGAAGCCGCCGCCGGTGAAGACCGAGGTGAGGAACATGATCGCCGGCAGGAAGTCCATGCTCATGGTGAGCGGCAGGAAGACCGCCATGGCGATCGGCGCGGAAAGCCCGGGAATGGCCCCGAAAACAAGCCCGATCAGCAGGCCCGGCGGTACGACGACCCAGGGCCACCAGTCGGAGAGCAGCAGGCTGGTAGCTTGTGCGAGCGCGGCGAAGTCGATCATGGCAGCCGCAGCACCAGGGTTTCAAGCGGGAAGGGCAGGATGGCCTGCAGCCCCAGCACCGCGAATACGGTGAAGGGCAGCGCATAGCCGACGAGCACCAGCGGCCGCCGCTCGCCGAGCAGCCAGGTGGCGGAGATCAGGAAGAGCAGCACGCCGACGTCAAAGCCGACCTCCTCCATCAGCAGCACGAGGCCGGCGAGCAGCGCCAGCATGGCCAGCACCGGGCCGAGCGGCGCGGGTTCCGCCGCATCCGGCTCCGGCCCGTGCCAAGCGCGTACCGCCAGGATGGTGCAGGTGATGAAGGCAAGCGCCGCGGCAGGCGCCACCATCACCAAGTTCTCCAGAGTGAAGGAGGCGCGCGCGGCATCCGCGGCGAACCAGGCCACAAAGGTAGCGATGGCCAGCGGTAGGGCCACACGGACGAAGCGGGATCGCTGTGCGGGGGGCGCAGGTATGATCACGGCCTCAGCCCCGCTTCGGGGCATAGGCAGCCAATGTCTCGAAGGCCTCGTTCGCGATCTTGGTCGAGCGTTCCGGGCCGTACCACTGCGTCGGGATGCCGGCTTTCGCCATCGCTTCCTGATAGTCCGCCCGGCGCACCGTGCGGTGATAGGCTTCGACGAATTTCTTTTGCAGTTCGGGATGCCTCTTGGAGAAGCTGCTCTGCGCGATCAGCGAAACGGCGTAGTTGCTGACCAGCGGCATGGTGAAGCCATAGGCATCCTTCAGCGTCTGGTTGATTAGCGGCGCCGGCCAGTCGGAGGAGGGCTCGTCGTCCACCACCGCCAGAGCGCGCACGCGATCCTGCACGCCCAAAGTACTCTTGGCGGCAACGATGGTCATGTTGACATGACCGCCGGCCACCGCCGTGCGCACCGGCGCGCCGCCGTCATAGGTGACGTAGCGCAGCGCGTCGCGCGGCAGGCCAAGCTTGTCGAGCAGGATGAAGTGCTGGATGTAGGCGCCGCTGCCTGCCATCACCGCGCTGGAGATCGTGCCGGGCTTTTCCTTCACCGCGGTAATCAGCTCCGGCAATGTCTTGTAGGGGCTGTCCTTCGGCACGACCAGCACGGCGTAGTCGTTCCACTGGATGTTCAGAATGCTGAACTGGTCCCACTTGATCGGCGCGTCAAAGCGCAGGATCGCGTTGGCCAGGAAGGGGATGCACTGCATCACCAGGAAGGCGGAGCCGTCGTCGCGCTGCTGCGTGAACCAGGCCGCGCCGGCCGCGCCTGAGGCGCCAGGGCGGTTTACCACGCTGATGCTTGCGCTGCCCAGTTCCTCCGGCATGTACTGTGCAAGGCCGCGCGCCATGGTGTCGGCGCTGCCGCCGGCGTTGAACGGCACAACGAACTGGATGCGCTTGGGGCCGTCCCAGGCCGGCGTCTGCGCCCGCGCCAGCAGCGGCGCCGACAGGCCGGCGGCCGCGGCGGTCAGGACATGGCGGCGCCTGATGGCCATCGCTCTTCCTCCTCTTGGGCCGTCCCGGTGCATTGCCGGGCGGTTGCTTCACTTGGACGCGGGGCAGCTTCCTACTTGGCATGAATACATGTCAAGCTTGGATGACGGAACCGCATGAGTGAGGCAAAACCCTCGAGATAAGAGGCACGGACTTCCTCGGTTCCGAAATAACCTGTTATGCTGCCATGACAAGAATGAGGGGATAAGCCATGCGTCTCGGCCTCGGGCATTCCACGCCTCCCACCACCCGCCTGCGCGAACTGTTGGCCGAGCCCGGCCCGCTTGTGGTGCCGGGCTGCTACAACGCGCTTTCCGCACGCATCCTGGAAAGCGCCGGCTTCCCGGCCCTCTACATGACCGGCTACGGTACCTCCCTAGCGATGCTCGGCCTGCCCGATGCCGGGCTGGCGACACTGACCGAGATGACGCTCAACGCGAAGCATATTGCCGGCGCGACGGGCCTTCCGCTGATCGCCGATGCCGATACGGGCCACGGCAATGCCCTGAACGCGATTCGCACGGTGGAGGAGTTCATCCGTGCCGGCGCCGCCGGCATCCATCTTGAAGATCAGGTAGCGCCGAAGCGCTGCGGCCACGTCGCCGGGCGCGAGGTGATCCCGCGCGCCGAGGCTGCCCGCAAGATTGCCGCCGCCGCCGCCGCCCGGGCAAAGCTGGACCCGGATTTCGTTCTCATTGCCCGTACCGACGCGCGCGGCGCGCATGACGGCTCGCTTGACGAGGCGATCGACCGCGCCAACGCTTATCTGGATGCCGGTGCCGACCTTGCCTTTGTGGAGGGGCCGGCCAATCTGGCGGAGGTCGAGGCGATCTGCGCGCGAGTTAAGGGGCCGGTCTTCTACAACATGACCGGCATTTCGCCGCGGATGACTGAGGCGGAGATGGCCGCCCTCGGGATCGCCGTCTGCATCCTGCCGAGCTTCACGCTGCGCAGCGCGGCGATGGCGCTGCACGATGCGGCGACGACGCTGCGGGAGCGCGGCACGGCGGCGCAGCGGGAGCTGGATGAGCGCCTGGCCAAGCATCCGCTGGGTAACCTACACGACTTCGCCGGATTTGGCCGCGTACGCGCGCTGGAGGCGTGCTATCTCCCCGAGGAAGCCATGACGAAGTACGAGAATGCCCTGGGGCACCAGCCGCACGCCGCCGACTGACCCTCGCCTGCCCAGGAGGGGATGGTGAGCCGCCGCAACCTTGCCGGCCCGGCCGCGGAGAACAGCGACGCACGCCTCGCGGCGCTGTTCGCCGACGCGCGGATCGACCCGGATTCCGCCAGCCCCCGCTTTCTGCAGGTCTGCCTGGCGATCCGCGAGCGCATCCAGAGCAAGCAGCTCCAGCATGGCGAGCGGCTGCCGAGTGAGGCGGAGATCGGGGCCTGGTTCGGCGTGTCGCGCATCACCGCCCGGCGCGCCGTGGCCGAGTTGGTGGGGATGGGACTGGCGGAGCGGCAGCGCGGTCGTCCTCCCACGGTGAACTTCCAGAGCACCCGGCAGCGCGGCGCCATTGAGGACCTGCTGCAGAACCTCCTGGTGCTGGGCGAGCGCACCACGGTGAAGGTGATTGAGTTCGCGTATGTCCCGGCTTCGCCTGGTGTCGCCGCCGCGCTGGAGGTGCCGCAAGGGGAGCCCGTGCAGCGTGTTCTGCGCATGCGGCTGGACGATGGCCAGCCCCTGAGCCTGATCGAGACCTTCGTGCCCGCCGATCTCGGCCGCCGGTACGAGCGCGCGGACATGGAGGCGCTGTCCCTCCAGGCGCTGTTCCGGCGGCTTGGCGTGCAGGTGGCGCGGGCCGAGCAGAGCTTCACCGCATGCCTTGCGCTCGGGCGCGAGGCTAGGCTGCTCGGCGTGGAAGCCGGCGCCGCGCTGTTCCGCATCACGCGGACTGTCTATGACCAGGGTGGGCAGCCAGTCGAGTACGTGACGTCGCTCTACCGCAGCGACCGCTACGAGTACCAGATGTCGCTGGTGCGCGCCGGCGGGACCTGGAAGCGGGCCTAGGTAACGGACATTTAGGTCCAATCAACGGCGGCGGCGATCAATGCAGTGCGGCCACGACGTTCTGAGCCAGCCCATCATCGCGTGGGGCTAGAGCAGGCTTCCTGCGTGATTGAGTCACTTGTGACCCCCGTGGCCGCCCGAAGCTGATTCAGTCGCCCTGTGGCAAAGGGGGGGGTGGCATGTCGAAGGTGCTGTCGGTGAATTTGCGGGAACGGGTGGTCGCGGCGGTGGCTTCAGGGTCAGCGCGGCGAGTGCGGTGCGCTGGTGCGCGTTGGCGTGTCAGGCGGGCTCGATCGCGCCGGGACCTCTCGCTGGCGAAGATCCAGGCCGAGTTGGCGGAGGAGGGCGTGTCGGCTGGCATCGGTTCACGGTGGCGGTTCTTCGAGCGACACCGCATCGCGCGCAAAACAAGTGGCCGCACGCCGCAGAGCAGGACCGGACAGACATCCTGAGGCGGCGCTGAGGCTGGTTCGAGGAGCAGCCCGACCTCGACCCTAAGAAGTTCGTCTCCATCAACGAGACCTGGGCATCGACCACCATGGCCGGGCACCCTGCGGCGAGCGGCTGCGGGCCGCCCTCCCGCACGGGCACCGGAAGACCACCACCTTCGTCGCTGGCCTGCGCAACACCCGCATGGCCGCGCCGATGATGCTGGACGGGGCGATCATTGCCGAATTCTTCCTCACCTATGTCGAGCAGGTCGATGCGCTCGGGCAAGCCAGACATCAGATGTCTCCCTTCTGTCACGGCGGGAGGCGCTCACGCGCTCCGCGCCGTGGCCGCCTCGTCCATGCGGCGGCGGGACTCACGTAGGATGGCGACGATGATGATACAGGCGGTGATGGCATGCAGGCCGAGCGCGAGCGGACTCTGGAACAGGGCCGAGAAGTCGCCGCCGCTGGCCGCCATTGCCCGGCGTAGACTCTGCTCCATTGGTGTGCCGAGGATGATGCCGAGCACCACGGGCACGAGCGGCACACTCAGCTTGCGCAGCAGATAGCCGAAGGCGCCGAAACCAACCATCAACAGCAGATCGAAGGCGTTTTGGTTGACGGAATAGACGCCGAGGAAGCTGACGACAACGACACCTGGCATCAGGAAGTGCGGCGGCACGGTAAGCAGCTTCGCGAAGATGCCGACCAGCGGGATGTTCAGGACCAGCAGGATGACGTTGCTGACATAGAGCGCCGCGACCAGGCCCCATACGATTTCTGGCTGCTGCTGGAACAGCAGCGGCCCCGGCTGCACGTTCAGCGTGACGAGCATGCCGAGCATGATGGCCGTGGTGCCGCTACCGGGCACACCGAGGGTGAGCATCGGCACTAGGCTGCCACCGGCCGCGGCGTTGTCCGCTGCCTCAGGCGCGGCCACGCCGCGTGGGTTGCCCTTGCCGAAGCTGCTGTCCTTGTCGGCGACGCGCTTCTCCAGGGCGTACCCCATGAAGCTGGCTAGGGTGGCGCCGGCGCCGGGCAGGACGCCGATGACGAAGCCGAGAAGCCCGGCCCGCAGCGAAGTCGCCGGATAGGTCAGCCGCCGCAGCGTGGTGGTACGCCGCCCCACCGGCACCTGCTCCACAGGGCCAGTCTGCCGCTGCTCAATATAGACGAGGAATTCGCTGATGGCGAAAAGGCCGATCGCCACAATGACGAAGTCGATACCCTCGTACAGCTCGTAGGCGCCAAAGGTGAAGCGCGGGACGCCGGTGGCCGAATCGATGCCAACCGTGCCGATGGCCAGGCCAAGCAGCCCGGCCACCAGCGTTTTGGCTGGGTTGCCGGTTGCGATGCCGCCGACGATGACGATAGCCATGATGTAGAGGGCGAAGTACTCTTGCGGGCCGAAGTAGATGGCGGCCATGGCCAGGGTGGGCGCCAGCAGCGTCAGCCCCAATGTTGCCAGCGTACCGCCGGCGAAGGAGGAGATCGCCGAGATTGCCAATGCGTCGGCGGCACGCCCCTGCTTCGCCATCGGGTAGCCATCGATGCAGGTGACGACGGCGGAGGAGTCGCCCGGGATATTGAGCAGGATGCTGGCGATGCGCCCGCCAAACATGCTGCCATAATAGACGCTTGTCAGGAGGATCAGCGCCGAGACCGGCGAGAGATCGAGACTGAAGGCAAGCGGGATAAGAATGGCGATGCCGTTCACCGGCCCGATGCCCGGCAGCGCGCCGATCACCGTGCCGACAAAGCAGCCGATAAAGGCCACCAGCAGATTCACCGGCTGCACTGCGACGGCGAAGCCATGCGCCAGGGAGGGGATGATGTCCATCGGCGTCCTATCCCGCGAAGACGAAGCCGGGCGGCAGGGGAATGCCCAGGAGCCAGTCGAAGAGGGCAAAGAAGCCAAGGCTGGTCGCCAGCCCGCCCGCCAATGCCTGCGGCAGCCGGGCGCCGAGCATGGCGGTCAGACAAGCCACCAGCACCAGCGTCGACAGGATGAAGCCCACCGGCTGCAGTACCAGCGCGTAGATCACCAGCGCAGCCACTGTGGCCATTTGCGCCAGCAGATAGCGTCCCCTCGACCAAGTAGGGTCGGGATCGGGGCGAAGCACCAGGTAGAGGCCAAGCAGGCCAATCGGCGGGGCCACCAACTCGGGGAAGAAGGCGGGGCCCACCGGGTCGCCGAACTCGACCGCGTAGGAGCGTGCCTCCCATATGTACCAGCCGGCGAAGAGCGCCAGCAGGATGCCCAGGATCCGATCGCTCATGAGATGATGCCGATTTCCTGCGAGAGGCTGCGCAGCTCGGACACCATTGCGGCCACGAAGCGCTCGAACTCCGGGCCGGAGCGCCAGATCGGCTGGAGGCCCGAGCGACGCGCCGCCTCCTTCCAGCCCTCACTGTCGTAGACGCGCTTCAGCCCGGCGATCATGGTGTTGTAGTCCTCGTCGCTGACGCGGCCCCCTGTGTAGAAGCCGCGCCAGTTCAACCCGACCACGTCGTAGCCCTGCTCGCGGGCAGTCGGGATGCCGGCGAAGTCGCCGCCGAGCCGCGCCTCGGCCATGGCTCCCAGCACGCGGATCTGCTTGGCCTCGACAAAGCCGGCAATCTCGGCGAGATCCGTCGAGACCACCTCGAGATGGCCGCCCAGCATCTGCGTCACCGCCGGCCCGCCGCCATCGTAGTGGATCCAGCGGAACCGCTTAAGGTCGGCCGAGGGAATGCCCGCCTTCTGGGCCAGCAGCAGCAGGCGGAGGTGATCGTAGCCGCCCAGGCTGCTGGAGCCGCCAACAATGATGCTCTCCGGATCGCTTTTCAGCGTGTTCAGGAAGTCGGCCAGCGTCTTAAAACGGGAGTCGGCGCGGACCAGGATCACTCCGGTATCCGCCCCCAGCATGGCCAGCCAGCGGACGCGGTCCACATCGCCGGGATAACGGCGCTGAGCGATCTGCGTCAGCCCCACCGTGCTGGTGGCGACGAAAAGATTGTTATCGGCGGCGCGGCGGCTCGTGACGTTGGCGAAGGCGACGGCGCCGACCGCGCCCGGCATGTTCGAGACCTGCACGGGCTGATTGACGACCTTCAGCTCCTGCATCAGCCGACCGACAGTACGGCAGGTGAAGTCCCACCCTCCGCCCGGCGCGGAAGGCGCCAGGCATTCGGGCCGCGGTCCGACGAAGGCTAGGGCCGGTCGCGTAGCCGCCAGACCTGCGAGGCCTAGCATTCCCGCGGCGAGTGTGCGCCTGCCAGCGATGATCTCCATGCGGCGTTTCCTTCTTTCCTGTTCGGCACTTGCGGCAGGCCAATCGCATGGGCCGGCCTGCCCCGCCGGCGAAGTTCCCTCGATTCTATGTCTCAGGCTCTGCGGCCTGCTTTACAGCCCGGCGAGACCGTCCTATTCAGCAGAACGGCCATCCCATTTTTCAGGTTCGAACGCCCCGTCATGGCTGTCAAGTCATTGCCTGCACCGCACGATTCCGCGTCGCGTCCAGATCCAGGCGAGGCGGGGGGCGTGGCGGCGGTGGATCGGGCACTATGCGTTCTGCAGGCCTTCGGCGAAGGGGATCGCGGGCTGACGCTGGGGGAGCTTTCTCGCCGCACCGGGCTCTACAAGAGCGCGCTCTCCCGCATCATGGCGACGTTGATCCGGCACCGCTTTGCTCTGCGGCACGAGGATGGGCGCTACGGCCTCGGCCCCGCCCTTCATCGTCTCGGCGAGCTTTATGAACGCTCCGTCGATCTGAATGGCGCGCTTTCGCCCACCCTGCAGGCGCTGGCGCAGAGGACCGGGGAAAGTGCCTCCTTCTACATTCGCCAAGGTGATCAGCGGCTATGCCTGATGCGTGTCGATGGTTGGCGGCAGGTGCGCGATCACATCCCGGTCGGTTCGCTGTTGCCGATCGACCGCGGGGCGGCGGGGCGCATTCTGACTCATTTTACAGCACCGGGAATCAGTCCTTCGGAACCTGCCATCGTGGCTGCGACGATTGGCGAGCGTGATCCTGAATTGGCCGCTGTGGCGGCGCCTGTTTTCGGGGCGGGACAGCGGCTGACGGGCGCGCTTTGTGTTGCCGGCACGGCGACCCGCTTCTCAAAGGTGGAGCGGCTAAGCTGTCTCCGAGGTCTGGTATTCCGTGAAGCAGCTCGCCTGACATTGGCCTTGGGTGGCGATGCTGCCGTCTTTTCTATAGTTGAAGCGAGCAAGCTGGAACTCTGTGACGCGTATCGGAGAAGCGAGTAGGCGCAGGCGGCCGAAGGCATAGTATCGCCGGAGGCGCGATCAACACATGCAAGGCGACAGGCAGCCCGCATTGACACTTCGCGCGGCTGTGGCGCAGTGACGCGCCCAGATGGAGGTGCTGTCGATCATCTGCAGGAGGTTCGCCTCACCGCCGCTATCAGCCAGGGCTTTCAATATCGAGCTCCACAGGCTGAACGTGGTACAGCGCGGGAGCTGGCGGAACACTGAGTTTCGGTTGGCGGGTGTGGCTGGCAGGCCGCGCCAGTGCGTCCGATCCAGAAGCTGGCGTCTAACACCTGCGAAGGATCGCGCGAGGGTCTGCTGCCGAGCGGCCGGGCAGAGGCCACGAACGGCACGAAAAAGGACCATCCCTCGTCGGTCAGCAGCCCACGAACCAACACCCATCTCCATGCCGGAGATCGGCCTGGAACTGATTCCGGTCTTCCGCTGGAATGCGCCAAGCCGACAGCTCGTCCACGTGACGTAGTCGTGGCTGGGTGGGCCGGTGTGATGAGGAGCCTGGTCCTCTCCTTGTCCAGGCGCCTCTTCTCACAGCTGGCAATGGTTGTCGTCAGCGCGCAGTGCGAGAGAAGAGAATGCAGGCATCAAGGCAGTGCTATGGTTTCAGAAGGGCGCCATCCGTGGGGTGTGCGAGTTTGTTCTTCCATACTTCTGGATTTACCAGATTCAAGGGACGTATGCCGCGCAAGATGCGCAGTGTCTCCTCCGCCGCTTCAACGCTCATTCGACGGCTGCTTTCCTCGCTGCCGCCAGCGATGTGCGGCGTCAGGAACAAGTTCGGCACCCCGTAGAATGGATGATCCTCTGGCAGCGGCTCAGGCTCAAAGACGTCTAGCGCTGCGGCGCGGAGGGGGCCATGTTGCAAAGCGGCCAGCAGGGCCTCTTCATCGATGAGCTCGCCGCGTGCGGCATTGATTAGCACAGCGCCGGGTTTCATCCTGGCAAGCAGCGCTGCATCGACCATTCGCCGCGTCTCGGTCGTCGCGGGAGCGTGCAGCGTGACAATGTCGGCCTCCGCGAAAAGTTGCTCCAGTGGCACGGGGGTGATGATGCTGGGAAAATCCCGGAGAAGTGGGTCGAAGCCGAGCACGCGCATGCCGAAAGCGGCGTGCATGGCTGCTGCCACCGCGCGACCGATGCCCCCGCAGCCAACTACGCCCAGGGTACGCCCCGCCAGCTCAAAGCCTGGATGGCGCAGGCGTGACGCCCAGCCATGCGCGCGGAAGTCCGTGGCAAGACGGTGCAAGTCGCGGGCCAGCAGCCCTGCCACTGCCACCACGTACTCCACCACCGCCTGCCGATTGGCGGCCGGCAAGTTGGCGACTGGGATGCCGGCGCGGGTGGCGGCTTCCAGCGGAATGAAGTCCAGCCCCACGCCGTGGCGCACGCAGGCACGCAGGCGTGGTGCGTGATCGAAGATGTCGGCCGGCAGCTTGGCGCGGACGATGAGAGCGTCGGCCTCCGCCACAGCTTCGCGGAGGCTGGCGGGGCTGTCGTCCGCCGGAACATACAGGTCGCAATGCGCAAGAAGCATTGCCTCGGCATCGGGATGCAGGCGGCTGGTGGCGAGCACGCGCGGGCGCGGGTTCATCATTTTGTTCTCCGGGAGGGCGCGTATTAGTCGCTGCGCCGACGGGTTGGGTCGAGCGCCGCACGTAGGGATTCACCTAGCGCGTTGAAGGCGAGAGCGGTGAAGAGAATGGCCAGGCCGGGCGCGTACATCTGCTCTGGCGAGATCTCCATGTAGCCATAGGCGCGGGCGAGCATCTGGCCCCAGCTCGGCTGTGGCGGCTGCACGCCGAGGCCAAGGAAGCTGAGGCTGGCCTCCGCGAGCAGTGCCGTCGCCAGCAGCAGCGTCACCTGCACGATGAAGGGCTGGATGGCGTTGGGCAGGATGTGGCGCCAGACCAAGTGCAGCGGCGACATGCCGAAGCTGCGCGCGGCATCCACGTAGAGTTCGTTCTTCACCACGATGGTCTGCACGCGGATGAGCCGCGCCAGTCCCGGCGAGAACACGATGCCGACGGCGATCATGCTGTTGGTCAGGCCGATGCCGAGCGCGCCGGTGACGGCGATGGCCAGGACGATGCTGGGGAAGGAGAGCAGCGCATCGATGATGCGCCCGGTCAGCGTGTCGACCCAGCCGCCGAGATAGCCAGCCAGAATGCCGACCGGCAGGCCGATCAGCGAACCGACGCACACCGCCAGGAAGCTGGCATAGAGCGTCATCGGCGCGCCGTGCACGAGGCGGCTGAAGACGTCCCGTCCGAGGTCATCGGTGCCAAGCCAGTGCGTTGCGTCGGGCGGCGCCAGCATGTCCATGCTCTGCGCTACCGGCGACTGTGGCGCGATCGCGCCCGCGAAGAGAACGAGCGAGAAGAGCAGCAGAAGATAGGCGAGGCTGACGGCGGCGCGCAGGTCGGAGCGCAGCCATGCGAGGATGCGGCGCATCGCGGAAGGGCGGCGCACCGCGCCCGGAGAGGCTGCCGCCTTCGAAGCGGCGCGGTCGAAAGTTGTGCTCATCGCCTGTTCACTCGCGGATCCAGCAGCGAATAGAGAAGATCGATCAGCAGGTTCAGCCCGATGACGATCAGCACCAGGACGAAGACGACGCCCTGGACGACGGGAAAGTCCTTGTTGGTGGCGGAGGCGACAACCAGCGAGCCGGTGCCGGGAATGGCGAAGACCGCCTCGATCGCCACGGTGGCCCCCAGGGCACGGTTGAAGACCAGCCCCACCACGGTGAGCAGGGTGAGCGAGACGTTCTTCAAACCGTGCTGCCAGAGGATGCGCGTGCGTGACAGCCCCTTGGCGTGCAGCGTGCGCACATACTGGGAGGAGAGCACCTCGATCAGCGCGCTGCGCAACTGCCGGGTGATCTCCGCGATGCCGCCGGTGGCCAGGGCAAGGGCAGGCAGCGCGGCGTGCGACAGCGCGCGCAGAGGGTCCTGCGTCAACGGGGCCGCGCCGGTGGTGGGAAACCACCCCATTCGCAGGGCGAAGAAACCCACCAGGATCATGCCCAGCCAGAAATTCGGTACGGCCACGCCCAGCGAGGCAATGCTGGTGACCGCCCGGTCCAGCGGCCGGTCCACATGCGTCGCCGCCAGGATGCCGAGCGGCACGCCGCCCAGGATTGCCAGTAGCAGGGCCAGCACGGTGATGAGCAGCGTGTTCGGCAGGCGGCGCAGCACCTCGTCGAGCACCGGCTCGCCGGTGATGAGGGAGGTGGAGAGATCCCCCTGCGCGGCATGCCCGAGCCAGACGGCATATTGCTCCAGCAGCGGCCGATCCAGGCCAAGCATGTGGCGGATGGTGTCGATCCGCTCCGCCGTGGCGTATTCGCCGGCGATGACAGCCGCCGGGTCGCCTGGCACGAGCTGCAGCAGCCCGAAGATGGCGAGAGTGGCGAGGATGATGACCGGGATCACCTGCAGCAGGCGCGAACCGAGCAGGAGGGCCTGGCGCTTGCTCATGAGAGGGCCTCCGTCGGAACAGGGGTGTATGCCGTGCCATGCCCGGCCGAGGTCGCCGGCAGTGCACCGGCGAAGTGGCAGGCGGCCCAATGGCCGGGTTCCACCTCCCGCCATTCCGGCTCCCGCGCGGCGCAGAGGTCCTGGGCGAAGCGGCAACGGGTGCGGAAGCGGCAGCCGGAGGGCGGGGACACCGGGCTCGGCAACTCGCCGCCCAGCACCACCCGCTGCGCCGGGCGCATGTGCGAAGGCAGCGCCACCGGCTCGGAGGAGAGCAGCGCGTCCGTATAGGGGTGCAGCGGGCGGGCCAGCAGCGCCTCCGCCGTGCCCATCTCAACCAGGCGCCCCAGATACATGACGGCGATGCGGTCGCTGACATGCGCGACCACGCCGAGGTTGTGCGTGATGAAGATATAGGTCAGGCCGAATTCGCGCTGCAGCTCCGCCAGCAGGTTGAGGATGTCGGCCTGGATGGAGACGTCCAGCGCCGCCACCGCCTCGTCGCAGACGATGACGGAGGGACGCAGCGTCAGCACGCGGGCGATGCAGACGCGCTGCTTCTGCCCACCCGACAGTTCGTGCGGGTAGCGTGCCGCGAAGTCGCGGCTGAGGCCAACGCGCTCCATCATCTGCAGGGCCAATGCCTGCCGCTCCGCGCGCGGCAGGGTGCCTGCGACGTCCAGCGGCTCGCGCACGGAGCGCAGGATGGTCATGCGCGGGTCCAGCGCCGCGTTGGGATCCTGGAACACCACCTGATAGTTGCGGCGGTGCTGGCGCAGCGCCCGCCCGGACAGCGCGAAGGGATCGGCGCCATCATGCAGCACCTGCCCGGCGGACGGTTTCTCCAGGCAGACCAGGGCGCGCCCCAGCGTCGTCTTGCCCGAGCCGGACTCGCCGATGATGCCGAAGGTCTCGCCGGCTCGCACCTCCAGGCTGATGCCGTCCACCGCCTTCAGCACGCGATGCCGGTCCAGGCGGAAATGCACGCCAAGGTCGCGCGCGGCGACCAGCGTCCGCGCGGCGGTCACGCCGCCTGCTCCCCGGCCAGCACGCCGGGCAGCGTCAGCGCCTCGGCGCGGCAGCAGCGCGCCTGGCCGGCGGATGGCACAGGCCGCAACGCTTGCGGTGCCTCGCAGCCGCTGCGGGCATGCGCGCAGCGCGGCCGGAAGCGGCAGCCGGCGGGCATCTCGCCGCGCAGCGGCACGCGGCCGGGAATCGCCGGCAGCGCCGCCTTGCGCCGCGTCAGCGCCGGCAGCGAGCGCAGCAGGCCGGAGCTGTAGGGGTGGCGCGGGCGGACCAGGATGTCGTCCACCCGGCCCTCCTCCACCACCTCGCCGGCATACATCGTCACCAGGCGCGAGCAGGTCTGCGCCAGCAGGCCGAGGTCGTGCGTGATGAACAGCATGGCCATGCCCAGCCGGGCGCAGAGCTCGCCCAGCACGTCCACGATCTGCGCCTGCACGGTGACGTCGAGCGCGGTGGTCGGCTCGTCGGCGATCAGCAGCTCCGGCTCGCAGACCAGCGCGATGGCGATCATGGCGCGCTGCCGCATGCCGCCGGACAGCTCGTGCGGATAGGCGTCGTAGCGCAACGCCGGCTCGGGGATGCCGACCCGCGCCAGCGCCTCGATGGCGCGGTCGCGGGCCTCGGCACGGCTGACGTCGTGATGCGCCCGCACCGTCTCGCTGATCTGCTGGCCGATGGTGAAGACCGGATCCAGCGCGCTCATCGGCTCCTGGAAGATCATGCTGATGCGGCGCCCACGCAGGCGGCGCTTCGGGCCCGGCGCCATGGTGACGAGATCCTGCCCCTGCAGCAGGATCTGCCCTTCCAGCCGGCTGCTCGCTTCGGGCAGCAGGCCCATCAGGGCGAGGCCGGTCACGGTCTTGCCGCAGCCGCTCTCGCCCACCAGGCCCACTGTCTCGCCCGGCGCGACGGCGAAGGAGACCTCGCGCGTGACCTGCACCTCGCCGCGGCCGGAGCGGAAGAAGACGCTGAGCCCGCGCACGTCCAGCAGCGGCGGGGGCGGCGTGTCTCGGCGGGGGTCGCTCATGGCTGTCGCTTTCCTCCCTGCAGCGGCCTCAGCGAGTGGGCGGGCGGCGGCGGACGGCGGCCTCGTCCACCTCGGTGCCCCAGCCCGGACGGTCAGGCACGACGAACTCGCCGTTCTCGATGAGCGGCTGGTGCGTGACGAACTCGCCCTTCCACGGCACGTCGTCGATGTCCATCTCCATGATACGGAGGTTCGGCGTGGCGGCTGCGAAATGCGCGCTGATATGGTCGGCCAGATGGCCGTAGAAGTTGTGCGGCGCGACGTTGACCTCGTAGGCCTCCGCCATGCTCGCGATCTTCATCGACTCCAGGTAGCCGTTCCAGATGACGTCGACGATGGCGACGTCCATCGCATAGGCGTCAAGAAAGGGGCGGTAGCTGCGGCGGCCGTAGAGGGATTCGCCGCTGGCGATCGGGAAGCCCGCCTCGCGCCGCAGCAGTGCCAGCGCCGCGGGGTCATAGATGTCGAGCTCCAGCCAGGCGAGGCGGTGCGGCTCCACCGCGCGGACCAACTGCAGGTAGCCTTCCGTCTTGAAGTGGAAGTTGGCGTCCAGCATGATTTCGACGTCCGGCCCGGTTCCCGCGCGCAGCGCCTCCAGCTGCCGGCCGAGATCCTCCATGATGCGCGGCTGCGGGTTGAGGGCGGGGAAGCCGGGCATGGTGCCGAAGCCCGGGCGGAAGTTGGCGAGCTTGCCGTCCTCCACCATCATGATGTTGGTCTTGAGCGCACGGAAGCCGCGCCGGCGCACCTCCTCGCCCAGCCGCTGCATGTCGTCGTAGTCGCGCAGCGGCGCCACGCCCACCATCTCCGGGAAGCGCACGCGGTAGCTACCGCAATGCGACCAGTAGACCGGCAGCCGCTTCCGAACTGCGCCGCCGAGCAGCGCATGCACCGGCAGGCCCAGCACCTTGCCCTTGAGGTCAAGCAGCGCGTTGCAGATGGCGCCCATGGCATGCTGGTTGATGCCGGACCAGGCCGGCACCGCATGCGTGTAGAGCACCGCCATGATCCATTCGACCTGCCGAGGGTCCATGCCGATCAGCCGCTCGGAAAGCGCGCGGATGGTCGCCGTCAAGCCGCGGTTGCCGACATCCTCGCTGTACTCGGACCAGCCGACGGTGCCGTCGCTGGCGGTGATCTTCAGAAAGGATGTTGTCCGCCAACCGGCGGCGGCGTGCAGGTCTTCGACCTTGGCGATCTTCATGGGCTTCCAGTTCCGGTGTGGGAGGGATCAGTCTGCGAGGTAGATCTCGTTGAACTTCGGCTTGCCCAGCAGATTGGGCGTGTAGTTGCGCACATTGGGCGTGAAGACCTCGATCCCCGGCACGAAGGCCAGCTCCGCCGAGAGCGCGTGCTCCAGCGCCGCGCGTTCCAGCTTGGCGAAGGCCTGCGCGCGCGCCTCCTGGCTGGTGGCTGACTGCGACTCCGCCTGCGCCTGCACCATCTCGGGCGGCGGCGGCACCTTGCCGGCGTTGTTGAAGCCCTTCTCGCCATAGACCAGCAGGAAGGGCTGGCTCGGGTCGGGGCGCCCGGTCCAGAGGGCCAGCAACATATCGCCCTCGCCGCGCACCATGAATCGCTGGTACATGTCGGCGCTGGAGCCCACCGTCATATGCGCACGGATGCCGGACTGGCGGAGCTGTTCGATGATAATCTCGTGCCGCTGCTGCGACGCCTGGTCGGAATAGCCGAAGAACTGGATGTCGATGCCGTCCGGATGGCCTGCCTCGGCAAGCAGCTTGCGGGCCTTGTCGGGATCATGCGCGTAGAAGCCGTCCAGCGCCTCGTCATGCGCCCAGTAGCCGGGCGGCAGCATCGTCTGCGCCGGTACCCCGAGCCCCAGCAGCGCCGCCTTGTTGAAGCCGTCACGGTCCAGCGCATGGTTGATGGCCTGCCGCACGCGCCGGTCATTCAGTGGCGCGCGGCCGTAGTTGAACAGCAGGTGGTAGTCGGCGATCGTCGGCGTGCTGCTGACCACCACCTTCTTGCCCATACGGTCGGCAACCAGCTTCTGCTGCGGGTTCAGGCGATAGGCGAAGTTCGTCTCGCCGGCGATCACGGCGCGCAGGCCCGTGTTGAGGTCGGTGATGATCCGGAAGGTGATGCCGTCGAGATAGGGAAGGTTCTCTCCCCAGTAGGTCTCGTTCCGCACCAGGACAACCACGTCGTTGTCGGCCCAGCGCTCGAAACGAAAGGGACCGGTGCCGACGGGGTTACGGTCGTACTGCCGCCCGAGTTCCTGCACTGCCTTGGGCGAAGACATCATGCCGGCGCGGTCTGCCAGGATCAGCGGCAGCGCCGTGTCTGGCCGGCTGAGCTTCAGGGCGACCTGAAGCGGCCCGCGCACCTCCACCGACTCCAGCGATTGAAGGTCGCCACGCACGGAGGAACGCTCGTCGCTGCGTCCCCGGTCCAGGTTTGCCTTGACGGCCGCGGCGTCGAGCGGCGTGCCGTCATGGAAGAGCACGCCCTGCCGCAGGGTCAGCACCAGCGTCTTCGGGTCCGGGAACTCCCAGGCGGTGGCCAGGCCGGGCTTCGGTGCCAGGGTGGCCGGCTCGAAGTCCACCAGCGTGTCGAAGATCGGGTAGAGGACCATGTGGTCCGAGCCTAGCCCTCCCGTCACCGGGTCCAGGGTGGAAGGGTTGAAGGGTGCTGAAACCTTGAGGATGCCGCCACGGCGCGTCGCCGCATGGGCTGGGCGCATCCAGGGCAACAGGGGGGCCGCGGCGAGGGAGCCGAGCGTCGCAAGGGCCTGGCGTCGTTGCACGGAGATCCTCCGCTGGTGGTGGTATTCGGGTTAGGTAAAGTCCCAGAGACCGGCGCTTGGCCGGTGGGATCTCAACCGGCGAGATAGATGTCGTTGAACTTCGGCTTGCCCAGCAGGTTTGGCGTGTAGTTCCGCACCTCGGGGCTGAAGACCTCGATGCCCGGCACGAAGGCCACTTCGCAGGAGAGCGCGTGCTCAAGCGCAGCCCGCTCCAGCTTGGCGAAGGCCTTCGCGCGCCCCTCCTGGCTGGTGGCGGATTGCGCCTCGTTCTGCGCGGCGATCATCTCGGGGGGCGGCGGCACCTTGCCGGCGTTGTTGAAGCCCTTCTCACCATAGACCAGCAGGAAGGGCAGGGCCGGATCGGGCCGGCCGGTCCAGAGCGTCATGATCATGTCGCCCTCCTGCTGGATCATGAAGCGCTGGTACATGTCGGCGTTGGAGCCGCTGGTCAGGCGGGCGCGGATGCCGACCTGGCGGAGCTGCTCGATGATGATCTCGTGCCGCTGTTGCGAGGCCTGGTCGGCGTTGCCGAAGAACTGGATCTCCAGCCCATCGGGATGACCGGCTTCAGCGAGCAGCTTGCGGGCCTTGTCGGGATCATGCGTGTAGAAGCCGTTCAGCGATTCGTCATGCGCCCAGTAGCCGGGTGGCAGCATCGTCTGCGCCGGCACGCCGAGTCCCAGCAGCGCCGCCTTGTTGAAGGCCTCGCGATCCACCGCATAGTTGATGGCCTGGCGCACGCGCCGGTCGTTCAGCGGCGCGCGGCCATAGTTGAAGACGAGGTGATAGTCCGCGATGGTCGGCGTGCTGCTGACCACCACCTTGCCCCCCATGCGGTCGGCGACCAGCTTCTGTTGCGGGTTCAGGCGGTAGGCGCCATGCGTCTCGCCCGCCATCACAGAGCGCAGGCCCGTGTTGAGGTCGGTGATGATGCGGAAGGTGATGCCATCGAGGTAGGGCAGATCCTTCTGCCAGTAGTTCTCGTTCCGCACGAGCTCGACGACGTCGTTGTCGGCCCAGCGCTTGAGGCGGAAGGGGCCGGTGCCGACTGGCTCCCGGTCGTACTGCCGCCCGCGCCCTGTGAAGGCCATGGGCGAAGACATCATGCCAGCGCGGTCGGCCAGGATCAGCGGCAGCGCCGTATCCGGACGATGCAGCCGCAAGGCGACGCGCTCGGGTGACAGCGCCTCAACGGAAGCCAGGGACTGGAGATCGCCACGGACAGAGGATCGTTCCTCGCTCAACGCCCGGTCCAGGTTCGCCTTGACGGCCGCGGCATCGAAGCGTGTGCCGTCGTGGAAGGTCACCCCTTGCCGCAGGGTCAGCACCAGCGTCTTCGGGTCCGGGAATTCCCAGGCGGTGGCCAAGCCCGGCCTTGGCGCCAAGGTGGCCGGCTCGAAGTCCACCAGCGTGTCGAAGATCGGGTAGAGGACCATGTGGTCCGACCCTGCGCCGCCGGTGACAGGGTCCAGGCTTGAGGGGTTGAAGGGTGCCGCCAGGCGCAGAATGCCGCCGCGGCGGGGGGGCTGCTGCGCAAGGGCCGGCCGAGCTGCTGCGCCGAGGAGAAGGCTACCCGCCGCTAGCACGTGCCGCCGGTGGATGGACCATGGGGCGACCGCCCGCATGCCCTGTGACCGCAGGGTGGAGTTCATTGGACGTTTCCCTTTTCGCAGGCCGGCCGGGTCTGGTGCCGGCCTTTTGGCGCGCCGCCGGAAAGGTCTTCCTCCGGACACGACACTGCATTCATTTTCGATATTATATATGATAGCGAATTCCGATGCGCAACCGCCGATCCGCGCGGCCCCTCCGTTTCGTTGCCATGAGGGGGACGCTATAGAGCCGCGAGGTCTGGCGAGGCGGGGGAGGGACGAGGAGTTATGGAGTTCGCATCGTCGGACGAGGTCGCGGGCACCATGTCCGCCAGGATCGAGCGAGCCATCCGGAAGGACATCCTCAGCGGCGCCCTCTTGCCGGGAGAGCGACTGCGCGTGGCGGAGCTGAGCGCACGCTACGGGGTCAGCCACATTCCTGTTCGGGACGCGCTACGGCAACTGGAAGGCGATCGGCTTGTCATCATCGAATCGCACAAGGGTGCCGTCCTGCGCGGGGTGAACCGGAAGTTCGTGGCGGACATGCACGATACCCGGGCCGCCATCGAGGCGCTGCTGGTGCGCAATGCCACTCTCAAAGCAACGGAGGCCGAGCTGGACGAGCTAGCGCGGCTGGCAGACGATTATGAGGCGGCCGCCGCCCAGCGCCTGGTGCCGAATATGGTGGAAGCCAATCTCCGCTTCCACCGCTTCATTGCCCGGGTTGCGGATAATCCAGAGGCGGCGGCGATCCTGGACCGAGGATGGGAGTTGGTGATCGCCATCCGTAACCGGTTTGGCTTCGGCGAGAACCGTGTGGCCGAGATTATCCAGCAGCATCGGCAGATGGTGGCTGCGATCCGCGCGCGTGACCCGGCACTGGCGGTTGAGATGGCCCAGATACACTGCGAATCAGCAAAGAACGATCTCTTGGTGCGTATGGATCAAGAGGCCGCAGAGCGTCGCAGCAAGGTTTGAACGGCATCTCCAACCAGGAGACGGCAGCACAGGAGCCCTTGGTGGCGCCGCCTCCTTGGGGAAGGGCTGGCGCCTTGTTGGCGGGGCGCGAACCGTCTGGCAGAGAGTGTTCGCCTCCCGCCCCATTCCCTTCTTGAGAACTCGCTCTGCGGTCGGACGGGGGCGCCTGGGTGCCCGGTCTCCGCCTGGACTCCTGCAATGACTTTGAGAATGCCAAAGGTGGAGAGGACCGGAATTCTCTCTCCACGCAAAGGGCGCTGATGAGCGCCGCTTTGCCTCGAAGGTGCCGTGCACCGCCTGACGAGAAGGCAAGCTCGCCAGCAAGTTTTGGCCGCTTGCAGACAGTCCGCTCCTTGGCGTGCCTCCTGGCAAAGCGGTCACCCGCCTAGAAGCCAGACCTCATCAGCCCGTGCGACAGTTCAAGCTAAATGCACGGCTCGGTGAGGAGCTCAGGCACGGAGCGTCTGCGTGATGCTCAGAGCGGCGACGCGAGCGGTGGCAAGGAGACGGTGCACGTCATGGCCTGAACGGGCCATGGTGGAGAGGCCCGCCATGAAGGTGACGACGTAATCCGTCAGTTGCCGCGCTGCCTCCGGGTGAGTGGCGGCGACGAAGCGGCGGATGGTGTCCTCGGCAGCGGTGGTCAAGGTGCGCGCGGCCTCCCGTGCCTCGGGGTCGTTGCAGCGGGTCCCTTCGATGGTGAGGCAGCCTGCGGCGGCGGGACCAGGGGTTACGGGGTCGGCGGCGTAGCGACGAGCGGCTTCCTCCAGCAAAGCGGCCAAGGCTTCAGCCACTGGCCGCCCAGGGAGCAGGATCTCGTGCAATGGCACGCCCTGAGTGCCGGTGTAGCGGTCGAGAATGCGGGCATAGAGGCAGGCCTTGCTGCCGAAGGCGGCGTAGAAGCTGGGCGGGTTGATGCCGAGAGCCTGGGTAAGGTCAGCGACGCTGACCGCATCGTAGCCGCGGGCGTGGAAGAGGCCCTGGGCCGTGGCAATGGCCTCGTCCGGGTCAAAGCGGCGGGGGCGACCACGAGGGCGCGGAGATTTTGTACTCATTGCTACAAAAATACCTTGACGGGAGCCTTCGCCATCTTAATGTAGCGAGCACTACGTTAATTCCAAGGAGGCCTCATGGCCGATTTTCAGGGTAAGTCGGTTCTGGTGCTCGGCGGTAGCCGGGGGATCGGCGCGGCGATCGTGCGGCGCCTCGCGTCGGAGGGAGCAGCGGTGACCTTCACCTATGCCGGCTCGCGCGAGGCGGCCGAGCGGCTGGCTGGCGAGACGGGCAGCAAGGCGGTGCTAACGGACAGCGCCGACCGTGACGCGGTGATTGCCCGGGTGCGGGACAGCGGGCCGTTGGACGTGCTGGTGGTGAATGCGGGAGTTGCCATGATGGGCGACCCACTGGAACTGGAGGCGGAGGCGGTGGACCGGATGATCCGCATCAACGTGGCCGCGCCCTATCACGCGGCAGTGGAGGCGGCCCGCCAGATGCCGGAGGGCGGGCGGATCGTGGTGATCGGCTCCAATGTCGGGGACCATGTGGGATTTCCCGGCATCGCGGCCTATGCGCTGACGAAGGCGGCGGTGCAGGGTATGGTGCGCGGACTGGCGCGGGACTTCGGGCCGCGCGGCATCACGGTGAACGCGGTGCAGCCGGGGCCGGTGGACACGGATATGAACCCGGCGGACGGGCCGCTGAAGGACATCGTCTACGGGAAGATGGCGATCAAGCGGCATGGGCGGCCAGACGAGATCGCGGGGATGGTCGCTTGGCTCGTCGGGCCGGAAGCGAGCTTCGTGACCGGGTCGACGCATACAATTGATGGCGGCTTCGCCGCCTGATGCGATGGGACACGGGGCGTGCCGTAGTGCTGGCTGCGCCCCGGCCATGTTTCGTCCGACCACTTCCCGCTCTGTCGCTGGAGCAGCATGCTCGCTTCTTCGAATGCAGCGGCGCTTGGTGGATGGCCGGCATGGGTGCTCCTCATCCATAGGCCTGCCAAGCCCCTCGGGACGGCAGAGTCATCCAGGATGTCGAAGGAGGGCGATTACTGCCCGTCGGCTAGATTTCGGTAGCCTCCGAGTGTGTCAGGGCGTTCTCCGCATCCATGCTACGGTGTCGCGGCGTGCTCTCCAGCCCGGTGTGGTCCAGCAGGATCTGCGCCGCCTGCAGATTGCCCGCTCGCTTATAAACAAGAGCAACCTTGGTCCGGCGCAGGCTGTGGGTGCTGTCGGCTGCTCGGCCAAGCTCGACCGCCTCGATCCAGTCGCCTTCCAGACAGGCGCAACGGCGCGTGTTCAGGTGCTCGCCTGCCTTTGCCCGGCTTGGGGCGGCATAGTCCTCGCGGCCGCTGCCAACCTCTCAGCTTGCTGTCGATGGTAGGGTCGGACATGGCCAAGTCCCTTGCGCTCTGCTCGCGCTGAAGATGGAGGCGGATGGCCCAGATCTGCTTCGGTCTGAGGGACGGCTTTGGCGCCGACAAAACGGCCTTTCCCATGGCACCACAGGCCATGTATGGGGGAGCGGGATAGCTGGAGCATCACGTTGCACAGCACATCTCCTGAGCCGCGGGATTGCGGCTCGGGATGTACGTGGCTGGCGCCGGTCCTGATGGCCGAAAGCGGAAGGACCGCTTTCCGGCGCGCGAGCAGGCAGTGGATGATGGTCGCCGCTCGGCGTTTCCCGGCAGCACCGCCACGCCTCAGCGTGAGTTGATGAGGTTGAACACGGCGTCGAAGCGGCCGGTGGATTCCGCCGTCCGTTGCGGCTTCACCCGCTCCACCAGGATCTCGGCGGCGTCAGAGTTCTCGGCCAGCAGGGCCATGCTTTCGCGGATGAAGTCTGCGAGCGGCAAGGCGTGCGGGTTGTCGCGTTGGCCAGGCGTCAGGTCCGTGGCGACCAGCGGCGGCACCCATTCGATGACCTGCACCGCTGTGTCACGGAGTTGGTGGCGCAGGGAGATGCTGTAGGAATGGATGGCTGCCTTCGTCGCCGAATAGGTCGGCGTGTCCGCGCGCGGCACGAAGGCGAGGCCGGAGGAGACGTTCACCACGGCCGCCTTGGGCTGCGCCAGAAGATGTGGCAGCAGGGCTGAGGTCAAGCGGATCGGGCCCAACAGGTTGGTGGTGATCGTCGCCTCCGCGGTGGCCAGGGCGTCGGGATCGGTGAGCACCCGCTCAGACCGCATGATGCCTGCATTGTTGACGAGAACATTAAGGTCCGGGTGCTCTGCCACGACCCGCGCGGCGAAGTCGCGGATCGCGGCGGCGTCGTCGATATCGAGCAGGGCGAGGTGCATGCCGGGATGGGCCGCCACCATGGCCTCCAGCGGCGCACGGCGGCGCCCGGCGACAATCACGGTATTGCCCGCAGCATCCAGGGCCTCGGCAAGGCCGCGGCCGATGCCGGTGCCGCCACCGGTGATGAGGACGGTGTTACCGGTGATGTTCATGGCTGGCTCCAGTTTGGCTGGCGTCGATGGGGTGATCTTGTGCCGTGGAACCGGCTGTTCGAGAATCTGGATTCTGCTTCCTGGCGCGTGAAGGAAAACTCAACAATGGGGTCGCGTAACCTGGCCGAGCTGGAGGCGTTTGCGGCCATCGCCAGGGCGCGGAGCTTCCGCAAGGCCGCCACGGAACGCGGCGTTTCCGTCTCGGCGCTGAGCCTGACCATGCGCAAACTGGAGGAGCGCATGGGGGTGCGGCTGCTCCATCGCACCACCCGCAGCGTATCGCCCACAGAGGTCGGGCAGCGGCTGCTGCAGGGGCTGCAGCCCGCGCTGGATGACATCGCTGCGGCGGTGGACTTGGTGAACGACTTCCGTGACCGCCCGACCGGCACCGTCCGGATCAACGCGCCGATCCCCGCACTGGAGATCTGCCTTGCGCCCCTGGTGGGCCCGTTCCTCGCTGCCAACCCGGATGTCTCGCTGGAGTTGCTGAGCGATGCCGCGCGCGTCGACATCGTGGAGGGCGGCTTCGATGCGGGCGTGCGCTTCGGCGAGGATCTGGCGCGGGACATGATCGCGGTGCCGCTGGGCGGCCCGCTGCGCTACCTTGTGGCCGGGGCGCCGGACCATCTGCGGCGGCATGGCACGCCGGAGCAGCCCAAGGACCTGCTGCGTCACCGATGCGTGCGGCACCGCTTCCCCGGTGGCAGCATCTTCCCATGGGAGTTCGAGAGGGACGGGCAGAAGGTCACCATCACGCCCGAGGGTCCGCTGACGGTGAACGACCCGCGCATCGCCTTGCGCGCCGGCCTGGACGGCCTGAGCCTGGTCCGTTTGCCTGAAGAATATCTGCAGCCCGGCATCACGGCGGGCCAGCTTGTGCCGGTGCTGGAAGACTGGTGTCCGCAGTTGCCAAGCTGGTTCCTGTACTATCCCAGCCGCCGTCAGATGTCCTCCGCCTTTCGGACCTTTCTCGACTTCGTGGGGCGGAGCAGGACCGTGCTGGACCACGCAGAGTAAACAAATGCAAAGACGGCTGGAAGAAGCCGCTCCGCTACGGGGATCATCACGCGGGGGAGACGGCCGCTAAGCTGCGGCTCCTGTCAGCGACAATCGCGTTCTTCCAGCATGGGCCTTCTGGTACGTCAAATGTGATCTCTTGATGATCCACCGGCTGCGCGCATACCCGCGGCCGGTGAACCCGGGCAATCCGCCCATCAGCAGGCTGTCGTCCAAGCCTCTTTGCGGCTGATCTGGCTTTCCCACGGAAGCCTCCACCGAACGCGGCCTAAACCCTTTCGGGCTCCGGTGACGAGGAGGGTGCGTTCAGCCATTTCAAGCTCCTGCTCCTGATTGGGGCACCGCGTGTGCCACGCCTCACGCGGCGGAAACGCTGTGGGGGGCAGCCGCCGCGGGGAAATGCGGCAAGCGGCGCATTGTGAGGGCCGATCAACGCCCGGCAAGGTGTGCCGTTTGCGGGTGGTTCAGCACGACGTATGAGTCAGTGGCCTGGCGCAGTCCACTTCGAAGACAGGATGACGCTGCATATATCGGTCCTGCGAAACTGCGGATCCTTGTAGGCCAGCACGTCGTCGTTGAAGGTTCCGAAGGTGCTGCCAGGACGGTGCTTCATGCCCTGGTAGAAGGCGTCGATGATCCCATTTTCGAAATGCGGTTCGCGGGGAGCTGCCGCGACGACGGCCTCACGCTCCGCATCAGTGAAATCGTCGTATCCGCGGCCGGCGACGTCCATGCCTGCCCCCGCCTGCACCAGGGCAATCTCTGGCCGCATGAACTCCGGGACCCCGGGGGTCGTGTGCAGGGCGATCGCGTTCCACACGGTCTCAAGATCCTCTTCCGGCAAGCCGTGGCTTCGCAGGAAGCCACGAGCGGCGTTCGCCCCATCGACTTCGAATCGAAGCTGGCTGCCCCGGAACGAACCTGTCAGGCCGATGTCATGGAACATGGCGGCCGCGTAGAGCAATTCGGCATCGAAGCTCATCCCTGTCCGCCGGCCCTTCAGAGCGCCCCAGAAGTAGACCCGCACCGAGTGGTGGAAGAGCAGGTCGCCCTCTGTGTCGCGGACAAACTCGGTCACCTTCCGAGCGATGGCGCTGTCGGGAACCCTGACTCCGGAGATCTCCTGGATCATAGCGATCCTCCTCTTCGATTGCGGAACGCTCCGCCTCACTGCCCAGCCGTCCAGCGAGAGGTCCGCACCAGCTTGCTGAAATCGCGCCGACGGAAGCTTGGATCCTTGTCGGCCATCACGTCTGCGAGCCCGGTGCCTTGAGTGGTCTCCGGCCGGTGCTTGAGGCCGTCGTAGAGCGCTTGCAGAAAGCCTTCGGCGAAATCGGGCTCGCGGGGGAAGGCCGTCTCGACGGCATTCCTCTCCGCCGGCGTGAAGCCATCATACCCAGCCGCCACAAGGTCCATGCTTGCGGCCTCGGCCAAGAGTGCTGCCATCGGCTCGAGCTGCGCCGAAACGCCGTTTGTGGTGTGGAGAGCGATGGCCAGCCAGACCCTCTGCGCATCGTGCGCCGACACGCCGTGGCGCACCAGGAAGTCCCGAGCGGCGTTGGCGCCATCCACTTCGAACCGCAGGTGGCTGTTCTGGTAGCGGCCGGTGAGCCCGTAGTCGTGGAACAGCGCCGCCACGTAAAGCAGCTGCGGGTCGACCGAGAGCTCCCTGTGCTTTGCCGCCAGGGCGGCCCAATGGTAGACCCGCAGCGAGTGCTGATAGACCAGCCCGCCTTCGGCGCCGCGAACCGCCTGAGCTGCGGCGGCCGGCAGCACGCCCTTCGGGGTAGCTAGGCCGGCGATCCCGGCAGCCGCACCCTGGACAGCCGCCTCGGGAGCGAGCGTCTCGGCATGGCTGCCGAAAGACGCCGATCCGGCAAGCACAATAGCGGCGGCGGCCGAAGCAAGCGCCCTGCGGAGCGTCATGGCCAGGCTCCACTCGAGTCCGCCACGGCTTGTGGCGTGTTGCGGAAGCTGATGGCCATGCGATTGTAGCTGTTCATAAGGCTGATCGCGATCGTGAGGTCGACGAGCTGCTTCTCGTCGAAGACCTCGCGCGCCGCTTCGTAGGCGCTGTCGGGCACGCCGGTCTCGGCGACGCGCGTGACGCACTCGGCCCAGGCGAGCGCGGCGCCCTCCTCCCGGCTGAAGAGACCGCCACCCTCCCGCCAGGCTTGCACCAAAGCGAGCTTCCCCACCTTCACACCGCGCTTCAGCAGTTCGCGCGTGTGCATGTCGAGACAGTAGGCGCAGTTGTTGATCTGGGAGATGCGTAGATAGACAAGATCCACCAGCTCGGCCGGCAGCCCGCTTTGCACGACGTAGCCGTAGACGCCGCCGAGCGCTTTTGCGCCGTTCGGAGCGATCTGAGTGTAATCGAGCCTCCTGGCCATGGATGAACTCCTCTCAGTCTTGGGGGATGGTGAGCTTCTGCTCGCTGGAATCGACGACGAAGATGGCGAGAAGCTTCGCAGGCGAGGTCTTGCTCGCGTTGCGACTGACCTGGTGATGGGCGTTCGGGGCCTCGGCCCAGCCTTCGCCCTCTCGGTAAATGCGGGCAGGCCCGTCACCGACCTTCGACTCCACCTCGCCAGCGAGGACGTAGGCGTAAATGAAGGCCGACTTGGCATGGGTGTGGGACGGCGATGCCGCGCCCGGGGCGTAGTCCACCTCCACGGCGATAAGCGACTTGCCCGGCAGGTTAGGGATCGCCTGACTGAACTTCGGCGTGACCGTCTCGTGCTGCTCGTGAGCCGCAACTGGCCCGGCAAGCAACAGTGCAGAGCAGGCGGCGGCGATGGTGGTTTGGATCTTCATGCGCTTGTCCCTTCTGGGAGCCTGAAGATCGTGCCCACCTGGGTCAGCGAGAAGCACCAAGAACGCGCAAAAATACTGTACCATGGGCGCATGACCAAGGCACTGAATCTGAGGCTCGACCGATCGGCGAAGCGCTCGCTGGCCGAACAGATCCAGCTGGCCATCTCGAACGCCATCAATGATGGGGTTCTGAGCCCGGGCGCACGCCTGCCGTCCTGGCAGGATCTTGCGACGCAGCTCGGCGTGGCCCGCGGCACAGTGCGAACGGCCTATGAGAAGCTTGCCGCCGCACAACTGATCGAGGCTTCCCGCGCCGCGGGCACTCGCGTCGCCCAGCGGCCGCGCACCCAAGTGGACGTCGAGGAGCCTGCAGACGCCGGGCCATTCATTACAGCCTATGAGGAGATGATCCAGGGTCCGGCGCACTTCCAAATGGGAGTGCCGGGGATCGACACATTCCCGGCGACCCTCCTGTCGCGCCTGCGGGCGCGAGCGGTGCGCGCCGAGGCGAGCGCCCCCCCGCTCTATCCGGATCCGCGGGGCGAACTCGAACTTAGGCGGGAGATCGCGGGCTACCTCGCCGTCGCTCGAGGGCTTGCTTGCTCACCCTCCGAGGTGATCATCACAGGCGGGTTCGGGGCGGGCCTCGGCCTGACGCTCCACGTCCTTGGTCTCGGCGGCCGCAAGGCTTGGATGGAGGACCCTGGCTTTCCCTGGTCGCGCAAGGCTCTGGAGCTGGCGCGCCTCTCGCTCGTGCCGATTCCCGTCGATGCGGACGGGATCGATGTCGAACGCGGGCTGCGCTTTCATGCAGACGCCAAGCTCGTCTTGGTGACGCCGGGTCAGCAGGCGCCTCTGGGCGGCGCCTTGTCGCTGGACAGGCGCCTTCGAATGCTGGAGTGGGCCTCGGCGAACCACGCCTGGATCATCGAGGACGACTATCTCAGCGAACTTCAGTTGTCGGGGAGGGCTGCGCCAGCGCTCGCCTCACTGGATCGCGCTGGTCGTGTCATCCATATCGGCTCGTTCAGCAAGACCATCAGCCCCAGTCTGCGGCTCGGATTTGTGGTCGCGCCCGCCGAGCTCGCCTCTCGGTTTGCTGAGACGGCGGCATGCCTCGCGCCATCCCCAGGTCCGTCGGTTCAACGTGCAATCGCAGAATTCATGCGCGAGGGGCACTACATGCGTCACCTCCGGCGCACCAAGCGCGCCTATGCCGCAAAGCGACAGGCAGTGCTGGAGCATCTCCGGACCCTCGTCACGCCGGATCAGATCGCAACGCCTGGGCTGACTGTGCTGCTGAAATTACCTCATTTCGCCTCCGACTTGCGCGTAGTGAGGGAGGTCTCTGTGTTCGGCATGTCTCCAACGCCGCTATCGCCCTGGTATGCCTCATCGGAGGACGCCAAGCCGGCGCTCTTGCTGGGTGTCGCAACTGCGCCGACGAAGGGGCTTGACCGCGCATGCGAGCGATTGGTTCGAGCGATCGAGCAGTCGATGCAGACGTAGGATGGGCATGCTTTCAGTACTCTGCGCGGATCCAGGCAGCAGATCTTCCGAATGTCCGCTCCTGACCGGGGCTGTGTAAGAACGCGAAGTAGTTCAGCCCCCCGATATCGCGATACCCGGAGGGCTGGGATGAGCCGCTGCGTGAAGGTTTAGGATCGTCGTCAGCCGACGCTGTTTCGACGCAGGTTTCTGCCGCCACCCAACAAAATGTCTAGGAAGTACGAGGCTGTCTTGGGAAATGTGGAGGTGGCGCCCCTCGTCTCTGGAAATCGGCCCCGGAGCAGCGCATGAGAGCACGGCGCACTGTATGGCCGCGGGTATGTCGGAGGCGAGGAAGGCGGTCTTTCCGACCGGCGGATGCAGCCAGCATTGCACGAGATGAAGGGGGAGGATGTCGAGTGTTTAGGGTCAGCCTACGGTGGGCTGCCGAAGAAGGCCATGGCTGCCACAACAGGCCCTGGTGATGCAGGGCAGGATGCTATGCTTCGCTTGGCCTGACCGGTCTCGGGAGCTAAGCGTACTTGCCGGCATGGTCGTGCGGGAGAACATCGCGCAGGATGTGCTGGGCACCCTGGCCGCCATGTAAGGATTACGCTCCGAGGCCTGGATCGGCAGAACAGTGCAGGCGAACGCCTCCCTAAGGTGCCGCATGATGGTGCGGCCGGCAGAGGCGAGCACCCATACCCAGAGCGGCGTCAGCGGCTTCTTCAACCAGCAGTTCGAGACCAAGGCGCTTCACGACCTGGCTGAGGACGCGTCGGCAATCATCTGCGGCGGCCCCTCGATGCGGGCCGGAGCCTGGCAGACCGCAACTGAGACCAGCGGGTACGCGCGGCTTGAAGCCCCGCAGAACGTTACTTAACCGCCTGGTGCTCCCCTGCCGTCTTTCCAGGTTCGAAAGGTGCTACAATTTCTTCTGTTCTATTGAACGCCGGCAATCAGCAATGGCGGAGCAGCCTGATCTTTTGGTGTGCGAGAGGGTGTGTTCTCCGGCTCGAGCATCTCGGCAATTTCCTCATATACCACTTCCACCGGTAGAGGCTTGCCCTCGCGCACAAACATGCCAGGGTTCGGTTTCGCGGCATCGCCTACGACCGCTGTACTCGACCTTTCAGGAGTTTTCTGTAGGGCGGTAAGAAAATTTCGGGCACCGCTCGGCCCCAGCAGATGCAGCAGGTAAAGGTCGGCGGGGGAGGCAGAGCGACCGATGACCTTCTCGAGGGATGGGCGTGCCTTCCTGAGCCTCTCGGCAGCCAGGACTGCTGAGAGGCGCGGGTTGTCTCGTAACTTGAGAATGGCCTGCAGGTCGCCCCAGTCACGGGCGCCGATATTGCCGTTTCTATCCGTGGTCAATTTTGCCGCCTGAGTAGAAAGGCCGTGGGCCGGCCCAAAATCGCGCACCACTTCCAGCCAAGTATCGCGCGTGAACTGCATCAACCCTCTGGCTGAGGACGAGGAGCTTTGTGCGAAGGGATCGAGCCGACTTTCCCGTTCAGCAATTCGCCGCAGGAGGCTAGCACTGAGGCCAGTCTTACGCTCAGCGCGCTGCAGTGCGGCCTCTATGTCCGTCTGCCTCATTTCGGCTGGACGGGACATGACCTCACGACGCTGGGAAATGCGCGCGGCACTGGTCCTGCGCCCAGCCGAGCGTACCGGCCTTATCTCCCTCTGCCTTCCGTGCGCCTTTCCAACCGCTAGTGGGACGTGTCGCTTGTGTGCTGTGGAGACGGCGCGAGCTTGCCTTGCCTGTCCGGCCTCAGCCGGCGGAGCGCTCGTGGGCAGAAGCACTAGCGAAGCGGCCACAACCATCGGCATGAGGCATTTATTCAAACGAAGAACTGTCACACGCAGCGGAGCCGGGAGGGCGCTCGGCGGCGCAATGAGAGCAAGGGACTGGGGCACGTCGGTCTCCTGGGGGATGGAAGGACGGCGTGGTTCATCAGACCTTCGCATAACCCGGCAGTCTCACACCGGTTGGCGGGATGACGAACACATTGCAGGAATGCTCGTGATCAACGCTTTTCTTGTCACGCTTATCTACTAAAGGGATTCTTTGGGAAGGAGGTTGAACTGCTCTGAGGTGTCACGTTCAGAGAACCCGCGGTGCGGTGGCCAGGGCAATCGGTCAGGCTCAGTTGAATCGTAGCGTTATAAAAGTTCCAGATTGGGTGTCATTCGATGGGCGGAGCTGGCCCAGAAGCGACTGACGGTGCTCCGGGCTTTTGCAAGCATCGAGCGGAACCTGCAGGTCTGGCGCAGGCTGATGAAGGCGCAGGTGAGTGCGGCGAAGGTTAGGTGCAGCTTGGAGCGCCCGACGCATCTGGCCCAGTCTCAGCTCGCACGGCTGCTCCCATTTACAGGCCTGGGCTGGAGAATGGGGGCAGCACACCCGTGGGCAGCTCTTCTGTGTCGCCCTGGGTCAGGCGCAGCATCGTCCCAAAACTTCCTAGACCATAATCGAAGCAGCCTGCCTGAGGGCGGCACTGGGCTCAGTCGTAGAGCGGTTGTCAGGGCGGGAGATCGTTGGCGTGGCCCGCTGAGCCACACGATGGCACACGAGCATCGCACTTCTTGGAATGCCTCGCGCGACGGATGCTCGCACTATCTGGCATCCTTGAGCAGCAACATCAGGGAGGGGTGCGCGACCAGTACCCACTCCTCGTCCGGCACGTCAGATGGGGAGGGCTTGCGAAAAGACAATCACCCAGAACAGGTGAGACTACAGGTCGGTTAGACCCTTTAGCAGGTCGTCTGGCAGCAGCCTGTAGTCGCCGAAGCCATTGCCGAGTGAAGCGCGACCGTATCACCTCACAGGGCGATGATGATCAGAGTTCCAGCCTTCTCAAGGGCAGCGTACGCCCTGCATTGATCTCCAAACCACGGCTCGGCAGATCTTGCAAAGATCGCTGGAAAACGCGGCTCATCGTCGGGCTCTGCTAACGGAAACCCAACACTGTTCCGCGACGAAGCGAATAGCTCTTTTGAA
>Ga0182742_1000456_pt1 | contig 65433 bp, 67 predicted proteins | sample eDN5th37CBELigMG_FD_128880 | JGI IMG/M metagenome (GOLD analysis project Ga0182742, IMG submission 128880) | Enriched Miracle-Growth compost microbial communities from Emeryville, California, USA - eDNA 5th pass 37_C BE-Lig MG (version 2)... ...
AGACCATGATGGCGCTCAACGCCAGAGTCGACAGCGACGGCGACGATCCGGCGATCGTCGCGCGCGACTGGCTGGTCTCGGAAAAGCTGCTGAGTTGAGGTCAGCGCACCACGGCGGGATGCGGGACGCGCGGGGCGCCGAGCATCTCGCGGTGTGACGGCGGGACACGCCCGCCTTCGTCTGTGATGCCGTAGCGCGTCGCGAGTTCGGCACCGATGACCGTCTGGCCGGACAGCTCTCCCAGCTGCGGGTCGCGGTACAGCGCATCGATCAATCGGCCGGTGAACTCCGGGGTTTCGGCGTGCTTGGCGGTCTCGGCCAGCGCCTCGGGATTCCCGGCAAACGCCGCACGTAATTTCTCGGTGAGCAGGATGCCCATCCAGATCGACACCGTGCACACCGCCGTGCCGCGGAAATCGACCGCCATGTCGGCCGCGAGTTTGTCCACGCCGGCCTTCTGCGCCCCGTAGGCCGGGCCGTGCATGTAGCACACCGAACCCGGTGACGACGTGAACGCGATCAACCCCTTGTCCCCCGCGAGCAGCAGCGGCGCGGCGTGCCACGACGCCACATACGCCGAGCGCAAGCCGACGTCGAGCACATCGGCCAGCTCGATCGGCTTCTCCCAGAACGGTTTCGGATCGACCAGTGCGTCGTGGATCGCCGCGGCGTTGTTGACCAGCAGGTCCAGGCGCCCGGACTCGTCGGCCACCCGCCGGAACAGCGCGCCGACGGCGACGTCGTCGGAATGATCGACCGGCACGGCGACCCCGCCGGGTCCTGGATCGGTCACGGTGCGTCCCGTGACGTACACCTTCCACCCCGCGGCGAGCAGGGCCGCGGCGATGCCGCGGCCGGCGCCTCGACTGGCTCCCGTGACAACAGCTACCGGTGTGTCCATGCCGACCAACCTACGGTGCGCGCATGCTCGGGGCGCCGAGGGTGCCGAAGCGCCGCGATTGTGCTGTCGAAAGATCCGATTTGCCCTGAACTCTGACGACTCCGCAAATAAAGTTGTCGGCCATGACCAAGTTTCTCGACGGCTACCTCGAGTCCCCGCTCTCGGGTATCGCGCCGTGGGTGGTGATGGCGGTGCTGTCGACGCCCGGCCATTTCGAAGAGGCCGTGTGTGCGGCGCTGGGCCTGACCCTGCTCACGATGTGGATCAACCGGCGGCGTGGAGGAACGCTGCACGCACTCGACTTCTACGGTGCGGCGTTCTTCGTGGTGCTGGCCGTGATCGGGCTGGCCGTCCCCGCGGATACCGTGGACTGGTTGCAGGAGTGGGCCGGTGAGCTCAGCAACATCGCGCTGGCCGTGTTCGTGATCGCCACCATCGTCGTGCGGCGGCCGTTCACGCTCCCGTACGCCAAGGAGCAGGCCCCGCAGGAGCATTGGGACAGTCCGCTGTTCCTGCGGATCAACTACGTGATCTCGGGGGTGTGGGCAGCCGCGTTCACGTTCTCGGCCGTCGTCGGATTCATCGGCAACGCGATCCTGCACGACCCGGACAACTTCTGGACCGGCTGGGTCCTGCAACTGGGTTCGATCTTCTTCGCGGTCGCGTTCACGGGGTGGTACCCCGACTACGCGACGGCGAGATTCGACGAACAGACCGGCGAGAGCCCGGAGACCGCCGAGACCGGGGCAAGCCTGGTCAAACTGTTCGACTGGCTTCCGATGTTCGTGCTGATCGCCGGGATCTTCGGCTGGGTCACCGACGCGCTGCCCGATGTGGTCGGGATTGCCATGATCGTGGTGGGGCTCGCCGGAAATGCGTTGGTGAGCAAGCTGTCCGGCGCCACCGAGAAGGTCTGACACCAGCACCGCCCGCGGTCAGCGGATTCCCAGGCCCAACCGCTCGAGCTGCGTGCGCAGCCGGTGACGTCCCGAAAGGGACTGTGGCCCCGCGAGTCTGGCCAGCACCCGTCCGCTCCACGTGCCGGTCAGCCCGTGGCGGGTGTTGTAATCGGCGAGACGCTCGTCGTAGGCCGGCACATGGGAATCGGCGGTCTGGGCGTCGTACTGCTCATGGTGCAGCACGGCCTCCCGCGGCAGCCGCGGTTTGATGCCCGCATTCTCGGTGGGGTCGGGGAACCCCACGGCCAGACCGAAGGTTGCTACGGCAGACGGCGGCAGCCCCAGCTCGGCGGCCACTTCTTCGGGATGGTTACGGATCGCGCCGACGAACACCGTTCCCAGTCCCAGTGATTCGGCTGCCAGCACCGCGTTCTGCGCCGCCAGCGCGGTGTCGACAAATCCGATGATCGTGGTCTCCAGATAGTCGGCCCCGTCCAGTGGCACCCCGGCACGTTCGGCGATGCGCCGGGCCCGCCCGAGATCAGCCACCCACACCAGGAACAGCGGAGCGTCGTTGATGAACTGCTGGTTCTTTGCGAGCACCGCCAGCCGTGCCTTGCGTTGCGGGTCACGAACCGCGACGACGCTCCAGGGCTGCAGGTTCGACGAGGTCGCCGCCGACTGGGCCGCGGCGACCAGCGCCGAGAGGTGCTCGTCGGAGACCGCGTCGGGCAGGAACTTCCGTACCGAGCGGTGGGCGAGTTGCAGTGCCAGCGTGTCGCTGTGGACGCCGAGGGTCGCATCGACGTCTGCGTAGCGGGCGATGACCGTCATCGATTCTGCACACCCGAATCTGCCTGCGGGGCCTCGGTGCCGAGGTGCTCGGGTCGGGCCGAGCGGTGCCCGGCGACCTGACCGGCGATCCCCTCCAGACGCCGCAGGTGGTCATCGCTCAACTCGATGCCCACCGCGCAGACGTTCTCGCGCAAGTACCCGACGTGGCGTGTGCCCGGGATCGGCACCACGTCATGCCCGCGCGAGAGCACCCAGGCCAGCGCGACCTGGCTGGGTTGCGCACCGAGCTCGCCGGCGACCGCGACCACGGTGTCGGCCAGTGCGCGGTTGCGGTCGAACGCCTCGTCGCTGAACCGCGGATGGTCGCGGTGGGTGCCGCTGATGTCGTCGCGCGACTGCACACGACCGGTGAGCCAACCGCGGCCCAGCGGTGAGTACGGCACGATGCCGATGCCGAGTTCTCGTGCGATCGGCGCGGTCTCGCCTTCGATGTCGCGTGTGAACAGCGACCACTCGTTCTGGATCGCCGCGATGGGATGTACGGCGTGCGCGCGCCGCAGCGTCTGTGGACCGGGTTCGGACAACCCGATGTGACGCACCTTGCCGGCCTGTACGAGTTCGGCGAGCGCTCCGACGGTGTCCTCGATCGGAACCCGGGGGTCCACCCGGTGCTGGTAGTAGAGGTCGATGTGGTCGACGCCCAGACGGCGCAGCGACCCCTCGATCGCGCTGCGCACGTACTCGGGCCTGCCGTCGAGCGCGCGGCCGTCCGGGCTGGTACCCCGGTCCAGCCGGTTGCCGAACTTGGTCGCGATGACGACGGAATCGCGCCTGCCCCGGATCGCCCTGCCCAGCAGGATCTCGCTGTGCTCGGGCCCGTAGATGTCGGCCGTGTCGAACAGTGTCACCCCGAGGTCGATCGCCGCGTCGACGATGTCCTTGGCCTGCTTCTCGTCGTCGGGTCCGCTGCCTGCGCGAAAGCTCATGAACCCCAGTCCGATCGCCGACACCTCGGGTCCGCCGGACCCCAGCCGCCGTCGATCGGTGCGCAATGGTGCCACTGTCATGTCATCCGTTCTTCTTCAGGTGAAAGGGTGGTGCTCACCGGCCGTGGTTGATGTTCGCCGTCGGCGGGAACGGACACCAGATTTACAACCGCGGTGATTCATGGTGCCCCATCCCGCCCCTGCAACACCCTGTGGTGATCCACTGATTCCCCGCAGTTGATTCCCACAGGCAACGGGCAGCTGCCGGCCGAGCCTGTCCGGACACACCGGGAACGAAAATGCAGGCGCGGCACCGATTCCGGGAGACAGCTGCGATGCGGCTGAAAGGGGCCGGTCGCCGAGCCTCAGGCACGCACAGCGATCCCGCAGAACACGCGCGCTCAGAGATCGGCAGAATCGGGAGGTGAAGCTCCTGATCGTGCCGCAGGAATCGGCGCGTACAACGTCTGACCGGAAGCGAGTTTTCGATGACCGACACCACACCGCACCCCGTCGTCGTCTACGGAACCGGAGCGGTCGGGGGTGTCATCGCCGCCCAACTACGACTCGGAGGTTTCGACGTGACCGCGGTCGCCCGTGGGGACCACCTGCGTGCCATCCGGGCCGGCGGGCTCAAACTGGTGACGCAGGCCGGTGAGCGCACCGTGCCGCTTCCTGCCGCGGCCGACGCCGGCGAGGTCGACTGGAGCGACGAACCCGTCGTGATCCTCGCGGTCAAGAGCCATCAGACCGGTGCCGCTCTCGACGATCTCGCCACGCACGCCCCCGCGCACACCGCAATCTTCGCGGCGCAGAACGGTGTTGCGAACGAGATGGCGATACTGCGGCGCTTCGCCGATGTGTACGGCGTCACGGTCATGTTGCCCGCGGCCCACCTCGAACCGGGTGTGGTGGTCCAGCAGAGTCATCCGCTCTCGGGCATCTTGGATCTCGGGCGCTACCCCTCCGGTGCCGACGCGGTGGCGCATGACGTCGCGGCCATGCTGCGTGCCTCGCAGTTCCTGTCGGAGGTCCGCCCCGACATCATGGCGTGGAAGCACCGCAAGCTGATCATGAACCTCGGCAACGGGGTGACCGCGATTTTCCGTCCGGGCCCGGCCGCCGATGAACTCGCCGCACAGGCACGCGCGGAGGCCGAAGAAGTGCTCGGCGCCGCGGGAATTCCGGTGGTGCCGCCCGAGCAGGACACCGAGCGGCGCGGCAGATTCCTCGCGGGCCGGGTGCGTGACGACGTCCACGGCTCCACCTGGCAGAGCGTCGCGCGTGGCCACACCGAGGTCGAAACCGACTATTTCAACGGGGAAATCGCGCTGCAGGCACGCCTGATCGGACGGTCCGCACCGGTCAACGAATATCTCCAGCGGGTGACGGCCGACCATGCCCGGCACGGTCGGCCGCCCCGATCGCTCGACGCCGCCGAGGCACTTTCCCACATCACTGCCGGCGCGGCCGCACCGGAGCACCTTTGAGATCCCGGCGATCGAATGCCTTGTCCGCGTCTCGGACCCACCACACGATGAGCTCGGCGAAAAGCGAGTGCTCACAAGGAGAGACATGGATCTGCAACTGACCGGCAAGCGCGCGATCATCACCGGCGGCAGCAAAGGCATCGGCCTGGCGATCGCCCACGCGCTGGCCGCCGAAGGCGTCGACGTGGTGCTCGCCGCGCGCAATCAGGAGACCCTGGAGAAGGCCGCCGCCGAGGTCGCCGAACGCACCGGGCGGCGGGCGATCCCCGTCGTCGCCGACACCGGGGACGACGAGTCGGTCAAGGCCCTCGTCGCTCGTGCCGTCGAGGAACTCGGCGGCGTCGACATCCTGGTCAACAACGCATCGAATCAGGCGGTCGGCGCGGCGTTCCCGGATCTGGCGGGCACCACCGACGAGGCGTTCTGGGGCGACGTCAACGTGAAGGTCGTGGGCTATCTGCGCGCCGCGCGCGCCGTCGCGCCGCATCTCAAGGCGCAAGGTTGGGGCCGCATCATCAACATCAGCGGGCTCGGCTACCGGCAGACCCATTCGATCGTGCGCAGCATCCGTAACGTCAGTGTGGCGGCGCTGACCAAGAACCTCGCCGACGAACTCGGACCGCACGGGATCAACGTCACCGTCGTGCATCCCGGGCAGACGCGCACCGAGAGCAAGACCGCCCAGTTCGAGGCCGCGGCCAGGGCCGCCGGGATCGATGTCGCCGACTACGAGCGGCAGATCGCCGACAACGCCATCGGGCGGGTCGTGGATGCCGCGGAAGTGGCCGATGTCGTGGCCTTTCTCGCCTCGCCGCGCAGCGTGAGCATCACCGGGGACGCCGTGGCCGTGGGCGGTGGCCTGCTCGGCACCGTCAATTACTGATCGCGTCCGCGAGTGTGAACTCTCAGCGAGAAAATCGCCGGAAGCTCGCTGACGTTTCACACTCGCGGAACGGGTGAACGCGCATGATGGGGCTATGGCGACAACCCGACGCATGGCCGGCGTGACGAGTGCCGTCATCCTGACCGCCGCCCTCGGCCTCTCAACCGGGACGGCGGCCGCGGCCGAGGAGTTCACCTACCAACCGCTGTGGCCGTTCGCGTCGCAGACCGACGCCGACACCTGGCTGCGCGAGGGCGGCCCGGCCGGTCATGCGCCGTGGCACGCGGACCCGTCGGCGACCGCGCTGTCGTTCACGCGCGACTACCTGGGTTTCACCGAGATCGACCGGGTCACGGAGGTCACCGAGCACGCCGACGAGGCCTGGGTCGGTGTGGGTTATGTACTGCCCAACGACCGGCCCACGACGGCCGCCACGATCCACCTCGCCCGCTTCGGGCCCGCCCCCGGCGCGCCGTGGGAGGTGGTGGGCAGCCGCGACGACGTGCTCACCCTGACCACACCGCCGTACGGGAGTCCGGTCTCGACCGTCATCGACGCGGGCGGCGCCATCACGGGTGTCGACGAGAGCCTGCGCCTGCGGGTCCACCAGAACGGCGCTGAGCAGATGCTCGGTGAGCACTGCTGCGTCGCGGCCGGCGGTGAGGCCGCGCCGTGGTCGGCCACGGTCAGCACCACCCCACCGCAACCCGGAGCCCTCACGCTCGTGGTGTGGACCGGCGGACACGTTGCCGAGGTGGAGAAATTCGCCGTGACGGGCCTCCTCGCATCGGGAGCACCGTGACATGCTGCCCTGCGAGCCGGTCAGGCCTTCATATGAAAACGCTATGAAGGCGGTGAGCTGCGGTTGAATCCAGACGAAAATGACGACGTGACGTCTGCGCAGCTCAAGAACCCGCGACCACGTCGAGCGATTCTGGGTCAACTCCCCCGGATGTACCGCCCCGACGGGTCACCGATCCGAGTCCTGCTGGTCGACGACGAACGCGCGCTCACCAATCTCGTCCAGATGGCATTGCAGTACGAGGGCTGGGTGATCGACGTCGCGCACGACGCCGCACAAGCCGTCGAGAAGTACCGGGCCAACCTGCCCGATCTGCTCGTGCTGGACATCATGCTGCCCGACACCGACGGCCTCGGCGTGCTCGAACAGATCCGCTCGTTCGGCACCTACACACCCACACTGTTCCTCACCGCACGCGATTCGGTGGCCGACCGCGTCGAGGGCCTCACGGCCGGCGGTGACGACTACATGACCAAACCGTTCTCGTTGGAGGAACTCGTCGCACGGTTGAGGGGGCTGTTGCGCCGCACGGCCTATCTGACGCCCGCCGCCGACGAGACGCTGCGCGTGGGTGACCTGACGCTCGACGCGTCGAGTCACACAGTGACCCGGGGTGACACACCGATCGCGTTGACCTCCACCGAGTTTCAGCTGCTGCGGGTGCTCATGCGGCATCCGCGCAAGGCCCTGAGCCGTGATGACATCCTGCGGCAGGTGTGGGAATACGACTTCGGCGGGCGCACCAGCATCGTCGACCTGTACGTGTCGTACCTGCGCAAGAAGATCGACACCGGCCGGGAGCCGATGATCCACACCGTGCGGGGTGTGGGGTACATGCTGCGACCGGCGGACTGATGCGTACGCCGAAGAGCTGGTCCCTGCGCCGCCAACTCGTGGTCGGGGTCTCGGCGGTCGTCATGATCGCACTCGCGACGATCGGGACCCTGTCGGTCTTCACGTTGCGGTCCTCGATGGTGGGACTCATCGACGCGCAACTCGCGGGCGCCGCCGACGGCTTCAGCAAGACCGTGACCAAGTACCGGACCACCCCGCTGCCCGGGGAGGACGAGGTACCTCCGCCAGGATCGATGAAACCGCTGATCCACGTCCTGGGCCAGGCCGAGGGCAACGTCATCGCGCTCATCCAGGACGGCGAGGTGGTCGACTCGGCGTTCTTCTCCGACGGCGACGCCCAGGCCGCTCCACCCGCGGCCGTCGACACCCTGCGGGACCTTGCGACCACCGGACCCACCCCCCGCAACGTCGACATTCCGGGACTCGGGTGGTACCGCGTGGTCAGCCATCCCGGCGACGGCGACGAGTCGCTCGTGACCGCGGTGTCGTACACACCGGCGTGGGAGGCGATGATGCGGGTCACCGGCATCGTCTCGGCGATGACGGTCGTGGCGCTGATCCTCACCGCGATCAGCACGATCGCGATCGTCGGGTTCGCACTGCGGCCGCTGCGCCGGGTGGCCGCCACGGCCGCCGAGGTGGCGACGCTCCCCCTCGACCGCGAGAACCACGCGATCACCCCGCGGGTGCCGGCATGCGACACCGACCCCCGCACCGAGGTCGGCCGGGTCGGCGACACCCTCAACCAACTGCTCGACCACGTCGAACGCGCCCTGGCCGACGTCGCCGCGTCCGACCGCCGCATGCGCCAGTTCATCACCGACGCCAGCCACGAACTCCGGACACCGCTGGCCGCGATCCACGGCTACGCCGAGCTGACCCGCCAGGACAGCTCGGTGCTGCCCGAGACCACCGAGTACTCACTCGCACGCATCGAGGCCGAGGCCCAGCGGATGAATTCGCTGGTGTCCGACCTGCTGCTGCTGGCACGTCTCGACGAGGGACAGGAATTGGACACCACCGAGGTGGATCTCACCGAGCTGGTCGCCGATGCGGTCAACGACGCCGCGGTGTCGGCGCCGACGCACCACTGGTCGGTCCGTGTGCCCGACGACCCGGTGTGGGTGCGTGCCGACCACGCCCGCCTGCACCAGACGCTGGCCAACCTGCTGTCGAACGCGCGGGTGCACACGCCGGAGGGCACGTCGGTGCAGACCACGTTGGTGGTCCACGGAAACGGGGACACCAGCCATGCCGAGGTGACGGTGTCCGACAACGGCCCCGGGATCAACCCTGATCTGCTGCCCCACCTGTTCGAGCGTTTCGTGCGCGCCGACAAATCACGCTCGCGCGCGGCAGGTAGTTTCGGACTGGGCCTGTCGATCGCGGCGTCCATCGTCGAAGCGCACGGCGGCACGATTTCCGCCCAATCAGGTTCCGGCAAAACGTCTTTCGTCATCCGCCTGCCCAGCATCCCGGTGACCGCGCCGCACAAGACGTCGGTTTAGCCCATCGGCTGCGGGGTATGCGCCCCGATGTGGACTGGAATCTGACAGAGACATTCGACACCGCCGAGGGCGTCATCCGCTGGCAGCGCCTCGGTTCCGACAGTTCCGGGGACGAACCGGTGGTGCTGGTGCACGGCACGCCGTACTCGTCCTACCTGTGGCGTGACATCGCGCCGGCGCTCGCGCAGCACCGGTCGGTGTACGTGTTCGATCTGCTCGGCTACGGTCAGTCCGAGCAGCGCGAAGGACAGGATCTCACGATCGCCGCCCAGGCACGGCGGTTGGCCGATCTCCTGGAGCACTGGGGGCTGAAGCGGCCGAGCATGATCGCGAACGACATCGGCGCGGCGATCGCACTGCACGCGTCGCTGGTGAACGGTGCCGCCTACCGCGATCTGGTGATCTTCGACGCGGTGACCGGATCCGATTGGGAGATGGGACTTTTCCACCTGGTGCGGCGAAACGCCGGGGTGTTCGAGGCGCTGCCCGGCTATGCCCACCGTGCGCTGATCACCAGCCATCTGCAGCGCGCCACCCACAGCGGTTTCCGGCCTGGCGTGCTGGAACGGTATCTGCAACCGTGGCTGGGCGCGGACGGTCAGGCCGCGTTCTACCGGCAGTACCAGCAGCTTTCGGTGGACGACACTCGTGTCTTCGAGGACAAACTCGCCGGCATCGACATCCCGGTGAAGATCCTCTGGGGCCGTGACGATCTGATCATGGCCCCGAAGTACGGCGAGTGGATACGCGACCAGATCCCGCACGCCGAGTTCCACTGGATCGACGACGCCGGGCACGTACTGCAAGAGGATGCCCCCGCGCAGTTGCTCACCCACCTCACCGCGCCTTTCGCGCAGGGTGTCAACCGTTCAGCTGTATGAGCACCTTGCCGCTGCCGGTGTTGCGGTCGGCCGCGACGGCGATCGCCTCCGCGGCGTGGTCGATCGGATAGCGGTGGGTGATCAGCGGGGTGACGTCGAGACCGTCGTTCAGGGCCGCGACGGCGTCGGTGATCTCGTCGACGAACCGGAATGACCCGATCCAGGTGAGCTCCCGGCTGACCAGGTCGCCGAGGCTCGCCGGCGTCGGTTGGCCGGGCAGGTTGCCCACCTGTACCACGACGCCGTTGCGCGCCGCGGCGTGCAGCACCCCGCCCAGTGCGGCCACTGCGCCCGAGGCCTCGAACACCACCGCGACGTCGGACGGAAGTTGTTCACCGCCAGCGAGATTGACGACGCCGTCGGCGCCCATCGCCTTTGCGATCGCCAGTGGTGCCTCGACGACGTCCGCGGCCACCACGCTCGCAGCGCCCGCGTACTTGGCGGCCGCCACCACGAGCGCCCCGATGGGGCCCGCACCGTTCACCAGGACATCGCGTCCGCGTACCGTACCGGCGCGGTTCACCGCGTGCATCGCCACCGCGAGTGGCTCGGCGAGCGCGCCACGCACCGTGTCGACCGCGTCGGGAAGTCGACGTATCTGCTCGGCGCGCACCACTTTCAGACCGCAGAAGCCCCCGTCGGTGTGCGGGTCGAAGGCCGCCGAGCCGAAGTACCCGCCCGATTCCGTTGCGGGGTGGATCGTGACCCGGTCCCCCTCGCGCAGCCCGGTCACGCCCGCGCCGACGCCCGCGATGTGCCCTGCCACCTCGTGGCCGAGCACCATGGGGCGTTTCAGGACGGCGGTGCCGGTGGAGCCGTGGCGCCAGTACGAGATGTCGGATCCGCATATCCCACCCCACTCCATCGCGACGAGGACCTCCCCCGCACCCGGCGCGGGATCCGGGAGTTCCTCGACCCGAAGATCGTCGGCACCGTGCACCACGACAGCTTTCACAGGGCATCCTCCAGTTGCACGAGATCCCGACCGCGGGTCTCCGGGCCGAGCACCGCCGATACCAGCGTAATGAGCGAATACACCACCAGCATCGCCGCGATCGGCCACCAGCCCCACACCGCTTCACCCCGCCCGGGCATGAAACTCCGCCCCGGTAGGGTTGAGGCCACCATGGACATCGATGACCTGCGAATCTATGTCGCGGTCGTGGAGGCCGGCGGGGTGTCGGCCGCCGCGCGTCGGCTGCATCTGAGCCAGCCGTCGGTGTCCCAGACCATTCGGACCCTCGAGAAGCACCTCGGTGTCCAATTGCTCACGCGCAGCAGCACCGGGGTGGCCGCGACGGCGGCCGGGATGACGCTGCTGCACGAGGCCCGTGCCGTGATCGCCCGCTACGATCAGGCGCTGTCGGCGATGTCCGCGCACAGTCCGGCGTCGGGTCAGCGTCTCCGTATCGGGGTGCCGCTCGAGGCTCCGGTCGGTCGGGTGTCCAGTGCCATCGCGGCCACGGCGTCGGCGTTTCCGCAGAGCACGGTCGAGGTGGTCCACCTCTCGACGGCCGAACAGCTCGACGCCCTGCGCAAAGGCGAACTCGAGGTGGGTCTGGTCCGCGAGCGTCCGGCCCAGACCTGGCTCGACGCCTCGGTGATCCTGACCGAGGCCCTCGGCGTGCTGGTCAACGCCGAGGACGCGGTTGCGCTGGGCCTGCCGGATGCTCCCCTGCCACTCGACCGCCTGGCGGGTATGCAGTGGCTCGGGTTCCCCCGCGCGAGCAGCCCGGCGTGGTACGACGAGTTGACGGCGATCCTGCGCAGCCACGGCATCCAGCCTGCCGCGCCCGAGATGTTCACCCAGCACCTCATTCGCGAACTCAAGCTCGCGGTGGTGAGCACCACCGGCAGGTTCACACTCGCACCACCCGGGTGGCGCCAGTCGCTGCCCGACTCGGTGCGCTGGTATCCACTGGAAGGCGATCCCCTGGTCCGGCGGACGTGGGTGGTATGGCCCGCCGCCACGCAGCGGCGCGATATCGGTCATCTCGTTGCGCAACTGGAGGATTCGGCGAATTCCACAACCAACTGACGCCGGGCCGGAAACACCGGCTCAGGCTCGCGCGATCCGGTGTACCGCGTCGGCGATCTCGACGGGGCAGTCCTCGGGCACGAAGTGCTTGGCGGGCAAGACCGTCGACTCGGACAGGCCGGCGACGCGCTGCGCGGTGACACCGTAGCGCCGCCACCGCAACATGGTGTCGCGTCCGCCCCAAACCACCTGCACGGGATACTGTTTCGAGCTCACGGCGCCGACATACGCGGCACGTTTGGCAGCGGTGAGTTCGAAGCCCCGCATGATCTGCAAGAACGCGCGCCCGCCGTCGTCGCCGAACAACAACGGAATCCACGCTTTCAGCTCGGCGGTCGGAACCTGCCCGCCCACGCCGACCAACCGCATGATCGTGGTGAACGCGGCAGGCAGGCGCAACGACGCCAGCCACGCCTCACCGAGCCCGCGGTGCGCGAACGGTTCCATCGGCCACGGGCGGTGGAAATCGTCGACCTCGATGATCGTGTTGAGCAACGTCATCGACAACACCCGGTCGGGCGCGGCGTTGGCCAGTTCGAAACCGATCGGGCCGCCGATGTCGTGCAGCAACAGATGGAACCGCTCGAGCTCAAGCACGTCGACGGCCGCACGTAGCCAACGCCCGAGCCCGGTCCAGGTGTAATCGGCTTCCGACGGCCGGTCGGCGAGGCCCAGCCCCGGCAGATCCACCGCGACACCGCGCAAACCGCGGGCGGCGAGTTCGGGCAACACCTTGCGATACAGGAACGCCGAAGCCGGTACACCGTGAACGCACAGCACCGGCGGCGCGTTCACTTCACCGGCGTCGAGGGCGAACGACGCGATACCGTCGGCGACGAAGCGCCGCCCCGACCGCTCGTGGGCGGCCAGGATGTCCGAGACAGCGGCGTCGGTCATATCGCTCCCCTTGGCTGAATCGAAAGGTCTACTGCGCCCGGCGCCAGGCCAGCATGCTCTCGACTTCGGAGAAGTCGTAACCACTGGTGCCGGGATGAATCTCAGCGGTGAACAACGTGACCCCTTCGGCCACGTATTCCCCGGCCTCCTCGGCACCCGTCCACTGCACGGCGCGCTCGATCTTCGTGTGGTCGCGCTCGACACCGTCGGCCAATTGTTCGAGCAACTGGTTTTTCTTCCGGAACGACTCGATGTCGAGGAAGCTGTGCCAGATGTCGGCGTGGCGGGCCACCAGCGGCATGGTCCGACGCTCGCCGGAGCCACCGATGAGGATCGGGATGTGGCGCAGCGGCGCCGGCACGAGCCGGCCGAACCGGTGCTCGATGCGTGCGAGGCCTGCCTCGAACAGGTCCATGCGCGACGCGACCGTGCCGTACTCGTATCCGTACACCTGGTAGTCCTTTTCGTACCAGCCGGAGCCGAGGCCGAGGATGAGCCTGCCGCCACTGATGTGGTCGACGGTGCGCGCCATGTCGGCAAGCAGGTCGGGGTTGCGATAGCCGATACCCGTGACCAGCAACCCGATCTCGGCGCGGGTGGTGATCTCGCCCCAGGACGCGAGCGCGGTCCAGCCCTCGAAATTGTTGACGTCGGGTTGCTCGGGCAGCAGTCGCGGCCCGCCGTCGACGATCTCGACCGCCGGACGGTGAAAGTGGTCGTAACCGAAGATCACATCGACGCCGAGGTCTTCGGCTCGCAGGACCGCGTCGCGCCAGGTGCGGTAGTCGGCGACGCCGCCAGGCCACAGCTGCACGCCGATCCGGATCGTGTTCGAGTTCGAGTTCGCCTGTGTGGTCATCGTTTTCCTCCGGTTCAGACCGCGGCGCCGCCGCCGTCGACGTACAACGTGGAGCCGGTGACATAACTGGCACGGGGTGAGGCGAGAAACAGCACGGCCTGCGCGATCTCCTCGGGACGCGCGGTGCGTCGCAGGGGCAGACCGGCGGCGATGTCCTCGATCGACTCGCCCCACTCGGCCAGCACACCCTCGGTCCGGGTCGGTCCGGGCGACACGCTGTTGACCCGCACGCCACGCTCACCGAACTCGGCGGCCCAACCGCGTGTCAGCGACGCCAGTGCGGCCTTGGTGGCGCTGTACACCGACGCGCCGGGCAGGCCCTTCACCGCTGCCAGCGAGGTGACGTTCACGATGCTGCCGCCACCACGCTCCAACATGCCCTTCGCCAATGCCGCCACCAGGAAATAGGTTCCGCGAACGTTGATGTCGAACATCGACTCGAACGACGCCACGTCCTGCGACACGGTCGGGGCCACGGGGAAAGCCCCGGCATTGTTGACGAGGATGTCGACCTCACCGAGTTGTGCGGCCAGAGACGACACCGAGTCCAGGTCACCGAGGTCCGCCTGGACGAACCGCGCGTCGTGTCCGATCTCGACCGCCGCCTTGGCACCACGTTCGGCGTCGCGTCCCACGACCGTCACCTGCGCGCCCTCGGCGGCCAGAAGCCTCGCGATCTCCAGACCGATGCCGGCGGTACCGCCGGTGACCACTGCGTTGTGTGATTGAAGTTCCATGCCCCGTTCAACGGGGAACGCACCGTCGCGACTCCGCCTTCGCCATACCGGTTCACGATGGACCCCATAGGCGTGCGCTATGGCGCCACCGACCGCCGACGGACCCGACGGCCGGAGGGCTCCAACGTGGCACGGGCCATGCCGCCGGGACGGGCATCGGCTTCGGCGAGCACGGTTCCGTCCGCTGACCAGATGGCAGACCGGCCTGCGGTTCTGGTGAATCCACCGCCGGTGGGACCGGCGAAACTCGCCATCACCACGGGTGCGTCACATACCGCGGAGATATTGCGTCCGCGGCGCTGCTGCTCGGCCAGCTCCGTCTCGTGGCGCACCACCCCGCAGACGTAGACATCGACGCCGAGGGCAGCTGTCCCCCGCACGTGGTCGTCGATCCCGGTGTCTCGGCAGATGCCCATACCGACGCGCCAGCCGTCCACCTCGGTCACGCGTGGCCCCGCACCGGCCGCGAAGTACCTGGTTTCGTCCCCGCTCAGAAGGTCTTGCGATAGGCCACGGTCACTCCCGCGGCGTCGACCCGCACCATCGCGATGAACCGGCCGCCGGGCGTTTCCACCGGAGCGCCCGCCAGGGCAACCGAACGTGTTGCCGCACAGGCGCGTACCAGCTCCGCCACGGCGTCGCCGGCGAGGTCGACCGGCTCGGCGTCCACTCGGTAGCCGGTCAGCGACAACTCCGGGAACACCACCAATCGGGCATCGGCGGAGATGATCGACTCCGCATGGGAGGCCACGTTCGCCTCCACGTCGCCGTCGAGCACCCGCGGCTGGACCGCGGCGACCACCAGGTTCTCGCCCACGCACCCATTGTCGCCGACATCGTGCGGGTGGTCGTGTGCGGCGAGCCGCTTCCCACTCAGCCGACAACGAGGGTGTGATCGCCGCCGGTTACGGTGTGAGATCGATCTGTCACACGGCGGAAAGGCGAGTATGCACGCGATCGACTACCAGGACTCGTTGCGTGAGGTCACCACCGATGCGGGGGTGCTGCGCTACCACGAGGCGGGTGACGGACCTGCCCTGCTGTTGTTGCACGGGTCTGGCCCGGGCGTCACCGGGTGGCGCAACTACCGCGGCAACCTTGCGTTCTTCGCTCAGCATTTCCGTTGCCTGGTCCTGGAATTCCCCGGTTTCGGGGTGAGCGACGACTTCGGCGGTCATCCCATGCTGGATGCGCAGAAGGCGGCCGTGGTGTTCGCCGACGCGCTGGGTCTCGATCAGGTGGACGTCATCGGCAACTCGATGGGCGGCGGCGTGGGGATCAACTTCGCCATCAACCACCCCGATCGCGTGCGACGCCTGGTCACCATCGGTGGGATCGGCACCAATCTGTTCAGTCCTGGTCCCAGCGAAGGCATCCGGTTGCTGCAGGAATTCACCGAGGATCCCACGCGGGCCCGCCTGGTCGACTGGCTGAACTCGATGGTGTACGACCCGGCGCTGGTCACCGACGAGCTGATCGAGGAACGGTGGGCGCTGGCCACCGATCCGGAGACGCTGGAATCCGCGCGCCGCATGTACGGCAAGGCCGCGTTCGCCGCGATGATGACGATGATGCGCAACGCGGACTTCCCGCTGCCCTGGGCGATCATGCACAAGGTGAAGGCGCCGACCCTGCTCACGTGGGGCCGCGACGACCGGGTGAGCCCGCTGGACATGGCGTTGATCCCGATGCGCACCATTCCCAACGCCGAACTGCACGTGTTCCCCAACTGCGGCCACTGGGTGATGATCGAGGCCAAGGCCGCGTTCGAGCGGACCGTGCTGTCGTTCCTGACGCAGAACTAGTCAGCGGTGTCGGCCGGCTCTCCGGCCAGGCCCGCGGTGAGCAACCGGTGAGCCCGGGCGCTGCCGTCGAGCATCCGGCTGGTGCGTTTGGTGATGCGCCAGCCGTCGGCCTGCCGTGTGAGCTCGAAGTGATTGGCCGCGGCGCGCCACACCAGATACTCCTGTGCCGAGGAACGCCAGGCTCGCAGCGGGAAGTCGCTGTCCGGCAGCGGCTCCGGGCGTCGTAGCAACACCAGCGACTCGCACACCGCGGTGGCGGTGTCACCGTCGACGGTCACGACGGCCGGTCCGAGGAAATGGCTGCAACCGCCCGCGACGAGTTCTCGGTGCGACGACGAGCTGACCATCGCGTGCACATCGTCGCGGCCGACCATCTGCCAGTTCTCCACGTCGTACACGCCGTCCTGTGTCCACAGGCCTGCGGCGGTGTCGGCGTCTGCCGCGTCCACGGCAGGTCCGTATGACGCGATCAGACGGGCGATGTCGCGTTCGTCTTCGAGGCGTCGCACCCGCTCCAGCAGTGCGGTGACGGCGGTTTGGAGGGTTTTGTCTGCGCTCACGCCTCGTTTCCTTCCACGGTCCCGGCGATCTCGGACAGCCGGGCGACCTGGTCACGGTAGTGCGCGGCCGAGGACGCCGAGATGGTGCACGACGCCACCGTGGCTCCGGCATCGGCAAGGCCTGAAAGCCGCTTGCGCGTGCCGGCCGGATCGCCGATCGGGTCGACGGCATGCCCGGTACTGAGCACCACCTCGAACCCGTCCGGTGTCGGCGTCGCGTCCAGAAGCGCCCGGATCCCGGATGTCCTGAGCCCGAACGGCATCCATCCGTCTCCCAGCGACACGGCACGGCGCAGCGAGGCCTCGGTGCGCCCGCCCACCCAGATCGGCACGTCGATCCGCTCGGCGTGCGGCAGCACGGTCATCTCGGAGAACGCGTAGAACGGGCCCTCGTAAGCAGGTTCGGCACGACCCATCGACGCACGCAGCGCCCGGATGGCGTCGTCGGCGCGGGCACCGCGCTTCTCCCAGGGCGCGCCGATCAGGTCGAATTCCTCACGCAGCGAGCCGATCCCGACACCGAGGACCAGGCGGCCACAGCTGAGCCGGTCCAGCGTCCCGTAGCGCTTCACGAGCTCCAGCGGATGGTGGTACGACAGTACCAGAACTGCCGTGGCCAGACGGATCCTGCGGGTGTGTGCGGCCAGGAAGCCCAAGGTGGACAGCGGATCCCAGTAGACCGCACCGCGGCGGGCCGCGTCGGCGCGAGGTATCGCGACGTGCTCGGAGCAGGTCAGGAAGTCGAACCCGGTTTCGTCGGCGGCCTGGGCGATCGCGACGAGGTCGTCGACGGTCGCGGTGGCCTCCCACGCCGAGGCCACCTGTGGGACCTGCACGACGACGGGCGTCGACAATCCCACCCGCATGTCAGGCGCCCCGGTTGATCAGCCGCCGCATCCGCTCGTGCGCCTGCAGCACCACCTTCGCCCGGTCGGGGGCGTTGTTGGCCGCGGCGATCGCCGCGTTGCCGCCCGCGATGTGGACCGGCCCGTTGGCCAGGTTGGCCAGGCCTTCGGCGGCGACATCGGCGGGGTCGTTGACGATCATGCCGGGCACATCGAAGTTGAGGCCCACCCGCTCCATCGCCGGGGTCCTGGTGACACCGAGCACCAGTTCGACCACGTCGACGTTGTGCTCGCGCAGTTCGAGCCACAGGCTCTCGGCGAAGATCCGCGAGAACGCCTTGGCCCCGCCGTACACCGAATGCCGGTCTGCGCCCATGTAACCCGACAGAGAACCCACGATGAGGACACCGCCGCGCTGCCGCGCCACCATGGGACGCGCGTAGTGCTGGACCAGCTCCATCATCCGGGTGACGTTGAGGTCGAGCACTTTTCGGAAGTCGTCGAGCGGGGCGTCGAGAAACGGCTCGTTGCACGTGCTGGCGCCGGCGTTGTAGATCAGCAATCCCACATCGAGACCCGCGGTGGCGCCGGTGATCTGCTCCACCGCCGTGGGGTCGAGGAGGTCCGTCGCGACGGTGCGCACGTCGACCCCGATCTCGCGGCACCGCTGGGCGGTGTCCTGGAGCGGTCCCGGCTTGCGGGCGATCAGGACGAGGTTGACACCGGCCTCGGCCAGCAGGCGCGCGAACTCCGCGCCGACACCCTCCGAGCCGCCGGCGATGACCGCCCATGGTCCGTATGTCGCGAGGTCAGGCATGGTCCCCCTCATCGTCGTCGTGACGCGTTCCGTCGACCGGACGGTATCAACGCGGGCAACCCTGTCGGACAACCGCCTCGCCCTCGCCCGCGCGGATCGGCTACCCCGCCCCGAGCAGGCGGAAGCCCTTGTACCCGGCGTTCGCGACCTCGGCACAGATGTCGAGGTAGACGCCGAACCCACCGATGAAGAGCATGAACACGCGCGGCTTACCCGGAACGTTGGCGCCCATGTACCAGGAGTTCGCCTTCGGGAACAGGGTGGCCTCGGCGCGTTGGTTGCATTCGGCGATCCAGTTCTCGACGGCTTCCGGTGTGGCCTCGATCGCGGCATACCCGTGCTCGTTCAGGTGGCCGATGGCCTCGGAGATCCAGTTGACGTGGGCTTCGGCGTGCAGAACCATGTTCGCGAGCACCGCGGGCGCACCGGGTCCGGACACCAGGAACAGGTTGGGGAACCCGTCCACGCCGAGGCCCAGATAGGTGCGCGGTCCGTCGGCCCAGTCGTCGACCAGCTTCCGCCCGCCGCGGCCGACGATGTCGATCTTGGCCAACGTGCCTGTCATCGCGTCGAAACCCGTGGCGAACACCAGGGCATCGAGGTCGTAGTGGGCGTCCGAGGTGGCTATCCCGGTGGCGTCGATCGATTCGATCGGTGTCTTCCGAACGCTCACCAGCGTCACGTTGGGACGGTTGAACGTCTGGAAGTAGTTGGTATCGGTACAGATCCGCTTGGTCCCGATCGGGTGATCGTCCGGGATCAACAGATCGGCGACCTCGGGATCGTCGATGACCGCGCGGATCTTCTCCTCGTAGAACTTCCGCGCCTCCTCGTTGGCCTCCGGGTTGATCATCTGGTCACTGAAGGTCTTGGAGAACAGGACACCACCGAGCTGCCATCGGCGTTCGAACGCTTCGCGCCGTTCTTCCGGGCTGACCTCCATGGTCAGTTTCGGGTGCGCCACGTGCGGCGAGCCGCCGCCGCTGCGCCACGACTTCCTGCGCCGTTCGGCGTAATTGGCCTTGGCTTCGGCGAGTTCCTCCCCGGTCAGCGGGCGGTTGCCCGCGGGCACGCTGTAGTTGGGCGTCCGCTGGAACACGTAGAGGTGCGACGCCTGTTCGGCGATGATCGGGATCGACTGGATCCCCGAGGATCCCGTCCCGATCACCCCGACGCGCTTGCCGGTGAAATCCACGTCCTCGTGCGGCCAGTACGCGGTGTGGTAGACCTCGCCGGCAAAGCTGTCCAACCCGGGGAAGTTCGGCGTCAACGGCGATGAGAGTGGACCGGTGGCCATCACCACGAATCGCGCGGTGAGCACTTCTCCGGTGTCGGTCTCGACGCGCCAGCGCAGCGTGGTCTCGTCGAGAACCGCGGAGACCACGCGCGTGTTGAACGTGATGCCGGACCGCAGGTCGAGTTTGTCGGCGACCCAGTTGATGTAGCGCAGGATCTCGGCCTGGGTGGCGTACTTCTCCGTCCAGGTCCATTCCTGTTGGAGCTCATCGGAGAACGAGTAGCTGTAGTCGAGGCTCTCGACGTCACAGCGGGCACCCGGATAGCGGTTGTAGTACCAGGTTCCACCCACCTCGGGAGCGGCCTCGAACACACGGACCGACAAGCCGTCGCCACGGAACTTGTGCAGGGCGTACAGGCCGCCGAAGCCCGCACCGACCACGACGACGTCGACAACTTTTTCAGTCGTGCTACTCACGGCACGCACATTAGGAGACCGCGGCGGGCCCTTCCGGGGTGCTTCCCGGTCACCGGACCTCGGGATTCCTCGGGATATTCCTCCCGTCCACTGGGCCCGCCACCTGCCAGGCACGGTGGCCGCCCGTCACAATCTCGTGCCATGTCCGACGTCGAATCCAGCACGCGTATCGCGCGGCTCACGGTCACCGAAGTCATCGACGAGAGCCATGACGCCCGGTCATTGGTGTTCGCCGTCCCCGACGAACACCGCGACCACTTCGGATACCGGCCCGGGCAGTTCCTGACGCTGCGCATCCCGAGTGAGCGAACGGGATCGGTGGCACGCTGCTACTCACTGGCCAGTTCGCCGCACACCGACGACGCACACAAGGTCACGGTCAAGCGCACCGACGGTGGTTATGGTTCGAACTGGTTGTGCGACAACGTCTCTGTCGGGTCCACGATCGAATCGCTGCCGCCGTCGGGTGTGTTCACCCCGGCGAGCCTCGACGACGATTTTCTGCTGTGGGCAGCCGGTAGTGGCATCACACCGGTGATGTCGATCCTCAAATCGGTGCTCTCGGCCGGTTCGGGCCGGGTGATCCTCTGCTACGCCAACCGCGACGAGCGGTCAGTGATCTTCGCGGCCGAACTGCGTGAACTGGCCGCGCGCCACGCGGGCCGGTTGACGGTGTTGCACTGGCTGGAATCGGTCCAGGGCCTGCCGACGCGGGCCCAGTTGTGCGGGTTCGCACAGTTGTTCAGCGGTTACGAGTCGTTCATCTGCGGTCCAGAGCCGTTCATGGCGGTGGTACGGGCCGCGCTTACGGAGGCCGGGGTTCCGCGCCGACGCATCCACCTTGAGGTGTTCCAATCCCTGTCGGGAGACCCGTTCGCCGAAGACGTCCCAGCCTCGGGGCCAGCCGGCCCCGGAACCGATGCCGGCGCTGCCGAAGCCGAGATCGAACTCGACGGAACGGTGCACCAACTTCGTTGGCCGCGTGACCGCAATCTGGTCGACACCATGCTGGCCGCAGGTGTCGAGGTGCCGTACTCATGCCGTGAGGGCAGCTGCGGATCATGCGCGGCGACCGTGCTGGACGGCGAGATCGAACGCGGCGACACCCCGATTCTCGATGCGCAGGACATCGCGGACGGGCTCTTCCTGGCCTGTCAGGCGCGTCCGGTGTCGGACCGGATAAGGATCGAGTTCTGATTTCCGCTGACCGGGAAACACCCGACGGTGTGTGCCCGGTACGGTCCACGATCGGTTCCATGACAAAACGGGTGATCGACGGTATCGCTGAACTCGCCGACCAGCTACGCGAACAAGCCGTCGAGGCCGAGAGGATCGGCAAGCTGACCGACACCACGGTCAAGACGATGAAGCAGGTCGGCAGCATCCGGTTGCTCCAGCCGAAAAAGCATGGCGGGCTTGAGGTCCACCCGCGCGAGTTCGCCGAGACCGTCATGGCCACCGCCGCGCTGGATCCGTCGGCCGGCTGGATCAACGGCGTGGTCGGTGTCCATCCCTACCAGCTCGCGTATGCCGACCCGCGGGTGGGAGAAGAGATCTGGGCCCAGGACGTCGACACCTGGGTCGCGTCCCCCTATGCGCCGCAAGGCGTCGCCGTCCCCGTCGACGGCGGCTACATCTTCAACGGCCGGTGGCAGTTCAGTTCGGGAACCGACCACTGCGACTGGATCATCCTGGGCGCGATGGTCGGTGACGCGGACGGCACCCCGCTGATGCCGCCGCAGATGCTGCACATGATCCTCCCGCGCAAGGACTACGAGATCGTCGACGATTCGTGGGATGTCGTGGGCCTGCGCGGCACCGGCTCCAAGGACGTCATCGTCAAGGACGCCTTCGTACCGGCGTACCGAACCATGGACGGCATGAAGGTCATGGACGGCACCGCGCAGCGCGAGGCCGGCATGACCGAACCGCTGTACCTGATGCCGTGGTCGACGATGTTCCCGCTAGGCATCTCCTCGGCGACGATCGGCATCGCCGAGGGCGCACTGGCCGCGGCGCTCGACTATCAGCGCCAGCGCGTCAACTCCAGCGGTGTGGCCGTCAAGGACGACCCATACGTCATGTACGCGATCGGTGAGGCCGCCGCGGACATCAACGCCGCGCGCCAGGAACTCCTGGCCAACGCCGACCGCATCTACGACATGGTGGCCGCGGGCAAAGAGGTGTCCTTCGAAGACCGGGCCGCGGGCAGGCGCACCCAGATCCGCGCCGTGTGGCGGGCGGTGTCGGCCGTCGACGAGATCTTCGCGCGCTGCGGCGGCAACGCCGCCCGCATGGACAAGCCGCTGCAGCGGTACTGGCGCGACGTGCACGTCGGGCAGGCGCACGCCATCCACGTGCCGGGCACCGTCTACCACGCCTCGGCACTCAGTTCGCTGGGTGTCGACCCACAGGGCCCGCTGCGGGCGATGATCTGAGCAGGAGACCACGAGCATGATCAAGAGCCTCGGATACGTCACCGTCCAAGCCACGGACATGCAGCGGTGGCGTCACTTCGCCTTCGGTGTACTCGGTTTCGCCGAGGGCAAGGGTCCCGATCCGGATGCGCTGTACCTGCGGATGGACGAACGCTGCGCCCGCATCATCGTGACCCCCGGCGATGTCGACAAGATCGTCACCGTCGGCTGGGAGGTGCGCGACCACGCCGCCCTGCAGGAGGTCAAGCGCGCGCTGGACGCTGCGGGTGTGCCCCACAAACAACTGTCGCTCGCCGAAGCCGACAGTCGGCGCGTGGAGGAGGCCATCGCGTTCGAGGATCCGGCAGGCACCTCCCTCGAGGTGTTCCACGGTCCGGTGCTCGACCACAGCCCGGTCGTCACGCCGTTCGGCGCGCGGTTCGTCACCGGCGATCAGGGCCTCGGGCACGTGGTGCTCCCCGCGCTCGATGTCAACGGATTGTTCGAGTTCTACACCGAGACACTCGGTTTCAAGTCGCGCGGCGCATTCCGGGTACCCGTGCCCCCGGAGTTCGGTCCCGTACGGGTGCGCTTCCTCGGAGTCAACGAACGCCACCACAGCCTGGCCCTCTGCCCCGCCTCGACGTTGCGGGACCCGGGCCTGGTCCACCTGATGGTGGAGGTCGATTCGCTGGACGCGGTCGGACAGGCCCTCGACCGGGTCAACGCCGACGGGTTCCAGCTGTCGTCGACGCTGGGCAGACACACCAACGACAAGATGGTGTCCTTCTACGTGCGCGCTCCCGGCGACTGGGATATCGAGTTCGGCACCGACGGGATGCGGGTCGACGAGCAGCACTACACCGCCGAAGAGATCACCGCGGACAGCTACTGGGGCCATCAGTGGGTCAGTGACCTGCCGCGGGCGATGCAGCCGTGAGCACCGGCCCGGCCGCGTAGACGCACGCTGTCCACACGTTCACAGGCGCCCCTGAACCTCGGTTCGGGGGCGCCTGTCGTATGACACAACGCATAAACCACCCCACAGCGTGACACCGCGCACATATATGTGATAGTCATATTCCTATTAGTCATATGACGACTAGTAGTAACGGCCCGTCCAATGGAGGACCTCATGACCATCACCGTCGAATCGCCTGTGACCAGCGGAAAAGGTGCAGCCGCGGATACGCCCAGCGCCGTCATCGACCGCATCTCCCTCGTCCTCGACGCATTCGACGGTCCGGGCCGGTTGACCCTCGCCCAGGTGGTACGCCGTACGGGGCTGCCCCGCTCGTCGGCCCACCGCATGCTTGAGCGACTGGTCCAACTGAGGTGGCTCCGCCGCAACGGACGCGACTACGAACTGGGCATGCGCCTGGTCGAGCTGGGCTCGCTGGCGGTCCACCAGGACCGGCTGCACAAGGCGGCGATCCCCAAGCTGCACGAGTTGCACGCCGCGACCGGACTCGTCGTGCACCTGGCCGTGCTCGACGGCCCCGATGTGGTGTTCATGGAAAAGGTCGGCAACCGTATGGCCGCGGCCATACCCACCCGTGTCGGCGGCAGGCAGCCCGCCCACTGCGCCGCGGTCGGCAAGGCCGTGCTGGCCTACGCCGACGACTGCGACGTCGAGGCGCTCACCGACGATGTGCTGGCGCGCCGCACCAAGTACTCCATCACCAACTCGGGCCGGCTGCGCAGCGAACTCGCGAAGGTCAGGGCGCACGGCATCGCGTTCGACCGCGAGGAATCCTTCCCGGGCCTGGGCTGCGTGGCCGCCCCGATCGGCGATCCCGGTCAGGCGGTCGCGGCGGTGTCGGTGTGCGGACCGATGAACCGCATGGTGTTCGACCACCGCATGGCCGCACCGGTGCGGATGACCGCGTTGGGCATCTGGCGTGCCATGCAGGGCGCCGAGATGCGGGTCGCGCCGACCCTGCAGCAGATGCGCCCGCTGCGCGGCGGTCCCTCGGGAACCCCCGCCGGCCACCCGGCTGCCAACCTCGCGCTCGCATGAGTGGGCTCGATCCGCAGATCGCGGACATCATCGAGGCCCTCGACTCGGGATTTCCCCCGGTGCACACCATGACCGGGGCGCAGGCCAGGGCCGCCATCAAAGCCAGGTTCCGGCCGGCCGCCCATCCTCAGCCGATGGCCGCCGTCGAAGATGCCACCGCCACCGGGTCTTCGGGCGATGTGGCGGTGCGCATCTACCGGCCCGCCACCCCGGCCCGCCCGCTCCCCACCCTGGTGTGGGCCCACGGCGGCGGATGGGTGTTCTGCGATCTCGACAGCCATGACGAACTCTGTCGAGACATCGCGACTCGTGTTCCTGCCGTGATCGTTTCGGTGGATTACCGTCGCGCCCCCGACGAGGGGCAGTGGCCCGCGGCCGCCGACGACATGTTCACCGCGACACGCTGGGCAGCCGCGCACGCGGCCGATCTGGGCGGTGCCGAGAACCTTCTGCTGGTCGGCGGTGACAGCGCGGGCGGCAACCTCGCGGCCGTCACGGCGCTGATGGCCCGTGACCGCGGCGGGCCCGACCTCGCCGGACAGGTGCTCCTGTACCCCGTGATCGCGGCCGATTTCGACAACGAGTCCTACCGCCGCTTCGGCGCAGGCCACTACAACCCGCGCCCGGCGCTGCAGTGGTACTGGGATCAGTACGTTCCTGCCGCAGCCGACCGCGTGCATCCCTACGCGTCGCCGCTGCACGCCGATCTGTCCGGGCTGCCGCCTGCGATCACGGTCGTGGCCGGCCACGACCCGCTGCGTGATGAGGGCCTGGCCTATGCGGAGGCCCTCGAGCTCGCGGGAGTACCCACTGTGACGCGCTACTTCGAGGGCGGTATCCACGGTTTCATGACGATGCCGTCTCTGGACCTGTGCCGACAGGCGCGCGCTCAGGCCTGTTCGGACATCAGCGCTCTCGTGGAATCCATCGGAATCGCCGCGCCGTAACGCTGATCCGGGTCGAGCACACAGTGCGTGCGGCCGAAGACCGTCACCATGCACTTGTTGTTGTGGTTGCACCGGCTGCGCGTTCCCGCATCGGTCATCATCCGGTTGACCAGGTCGGGTTCGCGCAGCAGTGCGCGCCCCATCGCCATCAGCTCGAACCCCTCGCGCAGCCCCGTCTCGAGGTGGTCGCGGTTGGTGATGCCGCCGAGCAGGATCAGCTTGGTGTTGCGCACGACGGGAACGAACTGCCGTGCCGCGGGAAGCATGTACAGATCTTCGTACGGGTAAGAGCCCATGGCCTTCTTGCCGACGACCCGCACCGCCGGACGCATCGCCGGTGGCATCACCTGCGCGAACTCGCGCACCGGCACATCACCCCGGAACAGGTACATCGGCTTGAACACCGATGAGCCCTGGGTCAATTCGATGGCGTCCAACGTCTGATCGGCGTCGAGCAGCGACGCGGTGCGCAGCGCTTCGTCGATCCAGATGCTGCCGGGCAGGCCGTCGTCCATGTTCAGCTTGGCGATCACCGCGACACGGTCCCCTACGACCTCGCGAACCCGCCCGGCGATCTCGCGGACGAACCGTGACCGGTTGTCGATGTCCCCACCGTATTCGTCCTTGCGCCGATTGATCAGAGGACTCAGGAACGAACTCGGCAGGTACAGATGTCCGAAGTGCAACTCGACCGCGTCGAAGCCGGCGTCGACCGCCACCTGGGCGGCATCACCGAATTGATCGATCACCATGGCGATCTCGCTGCGCGTGATCGCCCGGCAGTACGCGAACGAGGTCGGGTTGACGAACCGGCTCGGAGCCACCGCCGTCACACCCGTGAGCTTCTTCTGGGCGACGACGCCCGCGTGCCCCAGTTGCGCCGAGATCGCCGCTCCCGCGCCGTGCACCGCGTCGGTGAGTTTGCGCAGACCCGGCAACGCCTTGGCGTTCATCACGATCTGCCCGGGCGCGCTCGCCGCCTGAGGCGACACACAGCAGTATGCGACGGTCGTCATGCCGACGCCGCCCTCGGCGAACCCGCGGTGGAAGTCGATGAGGTCATCGGTCACGACGCCATCGGGTGAGCGGCCTTCCGAGGTGGCGGCCTTGATCACACGATTTCGCAACCGCACCGGACCGAGTTGAACCGGAGCGAACGGATCGGGGCTGAGGTCGGTCATCCGATCACCGTGTCACGCAGCCGAACCGCGACGACCCGGCTCTCCCGATGGCCGGGAGCGCGCATGAAGTCCGGCGACGGAGTTCATAGTCTTTCGTCCATGGCCGACACCGCGACCGTCTACGTCATCGACCGGGTTGTCACAAAACCCGGTCAGGCACGAGTATTCGTCGACCGGTACCTCGCCGAATACGCCCCCGGCGCCCGCAGCCGCGGCATGACCCTTGAGCGGGTGCTGGTCAGCCCGCCGATCTGGTTCGACGACCGGTCCAACACCGTCACCGTCACGTGGTCGCTACCCGGCCCGCAGGCGTGGTGGCAGATGACGTGGCGGGGCAGGCCGGATCCGACACTGGGCGAATGGTGGTCGCAGATCAGCGAACTGGTGGAGGAACGGACCCGGTCGGTGGCGGCTGCGGCCGACGATGTCGACATCTTGTGCGAGGGGTGATTGCCATGTTCAACGTGACACGTCTGGTCGACGTCACCGCAGATGACCGCGACCGCGTCCTGGCCGCGTTGCGGCAGGCCGCGGCAACCGCCGGTGCGCACCGTTGGGTGGTCGAGTGCACCGATCCGGGTTCACGCAACGGCGGGGACATCCTGGCCCACTTCCGCTTCACCGACGAGACCCAGTGGGACCAGGCCTCGGAAGTCGCTGCGGTGCTTCGCGATCCGGCGATCACCCGGGTCAACGGCGTGACCTATCACGGCGCACCGGTGACCGCGGGCACGACGGGATCTGTCTATCGCACCCTGTTGCTGCGGGTTGCGCCGGGCACCGATCCGGACGCCGTGGCGCGCTTCGAAGCCGAACTCGCCGCGATGCCCCGCCATGTCGGCACGATCCTGAGTTGGCAGTTGAGCCAGGTGACCGAGGCCGTCGGCGACACGACGTGGACCCATGTGTTCGAGCAGGAGTTCACCGACGTCGCCGGATTGATGGGCCCTTATCTGATGCACCCGATCCACTGGGCCGTGGTGGATCGCTGGTTCGACCCGGAGACCACCGACGTGATCATCCGGGACCGGGTGTGCCACAGCTTCTGCGGCATCACCGGCCCGGTGCTGAGCTGAATCAGATGCCCGCGGGCAGGATGTTCGGGTTGGCCGACGCGGGCGGCTCCAGCGGCGGCAGCAGATCCCGGCCGTCGAGGCTGTGCACAGCAAGACCCTGTGACCACGGGTAGTGCAGGCTGAAGGCGACCAGTCCGGTGCGTTCGGCGGCAGGCCGATGGCACATCGCGAGCACCGTCTCGGCGAGGTATTCCACGGGTTCGGTGGGAAAGGTGTCCGGGATCAGGCTGGCAGCGCCGGGAGTTCGCACCGCGCTGCTGGGTCCCACGGCGTTGACCGCGATGTTGGCGTCGAGCAGTTCGGCCGCGACGCCTTGCGTGAACCGGTGCAGAGCAGCCTTCATGGAGGCGTAGATGACGTCGCCGGAGGACTTGTTGTACTCGCGGTAGGGCCGCACCGGCGCCAGGCCGGTCACCGAGCCGATGTTCACGATCCAGCCGGCACCCTGATTCCGCATGTGCGGTACGGCGGCCTGCGTGAGGACGAACGGCGTGCGCAGATAATGTTCGACCGTGCGGTCGAACGTGTCCATCGGCATGTCCTCGATGATCGAGTAGTCGGCGAAGCCGGCGTTGTTGACCAGGATGTCGATGCGACCGGTCCGTTCGATCACCTGGTCGACCAGCGCCGCGCGCTGCTCGGCATCCTCGAGATCCGCGGCGATGCCGAAGGCCTTTCCGCCTGCGGCCTCGATGAGTTCGATCGTCTCACCGATGGTGCCGGGCAACGCCGTCGCCTGGCCTGCCCGCACCGAGGGTGACGGCTCGTAGGAGCGTGCCGTGACCGCGACAACGGCCCCCTCGGCCGCCAGACGCTGCGCCACGGCCCGGCCGATCCCTCGGCTGCTTCCGGTCACCAGAGCCGTTCTGCCACTGAGCAGGTTGGTCATGAGAGAGTGAGGTCCTCCTCGATCGGGGCGCGGTGGCTCTGCCAGACATCGATCAGCCGGAACGGGAACGCCGTCACGATCCGACCGCCGCCGGAGCGGTAGTAGGTGTGCGCCGTGGGCGTGTGGCACCAGACGGTGTTCTGCATGGCCTCGTCGATCTGCCGCACGTAGTCGGTGAACGCCTCCTCGGTGACCTCCAGCGTGGTGGCTTCGCGGATGGCCATCAACTGCAGGCATTCCATCACGTAGTGCACCATCACCTCGACACCGAAGTTGTGTCCGGCGCCGTGACCGGGGCTGTAGTTGGGCGCCGACGAGATGAACAGGTTGGGGAATCCCGGCACGAGGCCACCACGGTAGGCGCTGGGGCTGTCGCCCCAGAACTCGCTGAGCCGCACCCCGTTTCGCCCCCGGATGTCGACGGTCGACAGGAAGTCGAGGTGATACCCCGTGGCGTAGATGATGACGTCCAGATCGATCTGCCTGCCGTCCTGGGTGACGATGCCTGCCTCGTTCACCCGCGCAGGTTCGGCGGCCTCGACGTCGACGTGGGGTTTGGTCAGCGCGGCGTAGTAGCCGCCCGGGTCGCGGATGATGCGTTTGCCGTACGGCGCGAAATCAGGTGTGACCTTGGCGGCGAGCTCGCTTCCCGCGCCGAAGGTCCGGTCGATGTAGTCCAGGCAGATCTGCAGCAGCACATCGTTGGCCTTCGAGATCGACAGATGTTCGGCCGCCCACTCCGGGTCGCGGAGGATCACCGGGTGGTTGTTGTCGGCGGTGCCCCAGAACGACTTCAGCCGAACCCAGTTGGCGTGGAACGGGACGTGGTTGTTGAGCCACCGGCGATGCTCGGGAACGTCGTCGGACAGCCGTTTGCGCGGCGCGACCCAGTGCGGTTGGCGCTGGAACACCGTGAGGTGTTCCACCCGGTCGACGCAGGCATCCACGATCTGCACCGCGGTGCAGCCCGCCCCGATGATCGCGACCTTCTTGCCGGTGAGATCCAGGCCCGGATCCCATTCCGCCGAATGGATGCTGATTCCGCCGAAGGTCTCCCGACCCTCGAGATCCGGCCAGCGCGGCCGGTTCAGGTAACCGGCTGCGGGGATGACGACGTTGGCGTGGCCGACATCGCGACGGCCGTCGGGACCGACGGTGTGCACCTGCCACTGCGCGCGCTGTTCGTCCCAGTGCAGTGCCGTCACCTCGGTGCCGAACCGGGTGCGGTCGCGCAGACCGTTCTTGTCGGCCACGGCCCTCAGGTAATTTTGGTACTCCGGTCCCTGCGGGTAGTAGCTCGTCCAGTCACCGTTGACGTCACGCGACAACGAGTAGTACGCCGACGGTGTGTCCACCCCGATGCCCGGGTAGGTGGTGGTGTACCAGGTGCCGCCCACTTCGTCGTTGCGGTCGATGATCTCGAAGTCGACACCGGCATCGGCCAGTTCCAGCGCGGCGGCCATACCGGCGATGCCCGCGCCGATGATGACCACCTTGAAATCGGGCGGCAGCTTCGCGGTCCGCGGCAGCACGGGCTGCGAGGGGTGAAAACCACCTTGTTCCAACAGCAGCCCGGCGTACTCCGGGCCGACGGGGGTGCCGAGGGCCAGCGGTGCGATCCGCAGGAACAGATCCTGGTCGTCGGCGGGCAGCGCCGATTGCGGCCGGGGTGAGTTCATGGCCTCCACAACGGCTTCGACGAGCTGGTCCAATGTCTCGTCGTCCGCGACACCGATGTGTTCCGGGGGATCCGGGATATGGGAGATCCCCGGCGCGAATCGATCGACAACTGCCGGATCACCGGTGAGCTGGGCCAGCACCGCGACCAGCACCCCCGCGTCGGCCTGACGCAGGTTACGGCGCAGTTCGTCGGCATCCAGCCTGGTGCCGTCCGCGGTCACGGTCGCATCGGTCGTCATCGAACCTCCTTGGTCGTGTCGCCGAGTATGTGGCTGTCCCGCTGCGGCGGCACGGGCCTCTTCTACTGAGCGGGACGTGGTTTGTCCGGGTGTCGCGCAGGCGTCCTAGGGTCGTTGGCATGGAAGACCTCCAGGCCGTGCTCGCATCGACACGCAGCCACGCGCTCGGTGACATCCCTCGCCGTTCGGCGCGCCGGTGTCCGGACAAGGTGGCGATCATCGACGGCGATGTGACGTTGACCTTCGCCGAGTTCGAGCATCACGTCGACCGTGCCGCGGCGGCGCTGCAGGACAACGGATTCGGCGTCGGCGATCGTGTCGCGGTGCTGGCGCACAACTGCTGGCAGTACGCCGTGCTGGCCTTTGCGACGGCCCGCGCAGGCGTGGTGCTGGTGCCCGTCAACTTCATGCTGACGGCCGAGGAGATCTGCTACATCCTGGGCCACAGCCGAGCCGGCGGATTCCTGGTCGAGGCCGATCTGGTGCCCACGGCAGAGGCCGCGATGCGCCTCGGCGGATCCGTGACCACCACCGCCGCGCTGGTGCTGCCGGGCCAGGGCCTGCCCGCCGGATGGACCGACTTCGACCGGTGGCTGCAGACGGACTCCCCCGCCCCCGCCCCGTATGTGGCCGATGATCAGATGATCCGCCTGATGTACACCAGCGGCACGGAATCACACCCGAAGGGTGCCATGCACTCCACCCGCAGCCTGATGGGCAACTACATCAGCAGCATCATCGCCGGGTCCATGGAGGGCACCGACATCGAGATCCACTCGCTGCCGCTGTACCACTGCGCCCAGATGGACAACTTCTTCATCACCGACATCTATCTGGGCGCCACCAGCATCATCCTGCCCCGCCCGGAGCCTGAGCTGGTGCTGCGGACCATCGAAAAGTACGGCGTCACCAACTATTTCGCGCCACCGACGGTGTGGATCTCACTGCTGCGCTCACCGGTGTTCGACCAGGTGGACCTGACCAGCCTGCGCAAGGGGTACTACGGGGCCTCGGCGATGCCGGTCGAGATCCTCGCCGAGATGCGCGAGCGCCTGCCCAACCTGCGCCTGTGGAACTTCTATGGCCAGACCGAGATGGCGCCGCTGGCCTCGGCGCTGGGGCCCGACGAACAGGACGCCCACGCCGGCGCCGCGGGACGCCCCGTCATCAACGTCGAGACCGCGATCCTGGACGATGACAACCGTCCCGTGCCCCCCGGGGAGGTCGGCGAGATCGCCCACCGCAGCCCACATCTGATGCTCGGTTATCTCGACGACGAGGCCAAGACGGCAGAGGCGTTCCGCGGCGGATGGTTCCACTCCGGCGATCTCGGCTACTACGACGAGCACGGCCTGTTGCACGTCGTGGACCGCAAGAAGGACATGATCAAGACCGGCGGCGAGAACGTCGCGAGCCGCGAGGTGGAAGAGGCCGTCTACCGCCACCCCGCCGTGGAGGAGGTGGCGGTCTTCGGCCTGCCGCATCCGACGTGGGTCGAGGCCGTGGTGGCCGCGGTGGTGACCCGCGACGGTGCCGAACTCACCGAGGACGAACTGCTGACCCACTGCCGGTCGTGTCTGGCGGGCTTCAAGACACCCAAACAGGTCTTCTTCGTCGAGTCGCTTCCCAAGAACCCGAGCGGCAAGCTGCTCAAACGGGTGCTGCGGGAACGGTTCGCGCGGACCACAACCGACGCGATCTGATTGCGCCCGCTGGGCGGGAAGCGGCCATCAGGCCGACCAGTCGCGGAATTAGCCTGCGGGACAACACCGGAGGAAAGGATTCCGCTCCATGACGCTCGCCTCAGGCACGGGTCGCATCGCGCGTTTCGACGAGCCAGGAAAACCGTTCGAGATCCAGACGGTCCCCGTTCCGCAGGTCGGCCCCGGTGAGATCCTCATCCGGGTGACACGCGCCAACATCTGCGGATCCGATGTGCACGCGTGGCACGGCACCTTCGCCACGCGCGGACTCGGTGGGCAGCTGCCGACCGTACTGGGCCACGAAATGGTCGGTGTGGTGGCGGTTCTGGGTGACGATGTGCACAGCGATTCCGACGGGCGTCCGCTCGAGGTGGGCACCCGGGTGGTGTTCCCCTACTTCTTCTGCTGCCACACGTGCCGCAACTGCCTGGCCGGGCGGCGCAACGCCTGCGTGAACCTGAAGATGGCGATGCTCGGCCGCGCCGACGAACCCCCGCACTTCGTCGGCGGCTACGCCGATTACTTCCTGCTGCCCGCGAAAGCGGTGGTCTACACCGTGCCCGACTCGGTGTCCGACGAGATCGCCGCAGGCGCCAACTGTGCGCTGTCGCAGGTGATGTACGGCCTCGAACGGGTGGACCTGCAACTCGGTGAGACCGTCGTGGTGCAGGGTGCGGGTGCTCTGGGGCTCTACGCCGTCGCCGTCGCGAAAGCGCGCGGGGCCAAGACCGTGATCGCCATCGACGGGGTGCCCGAGCGCCTGGAGTTGGCCAAGGCCTTCGGCGCCGACGAGGTCATCGACATCACGGCCACCACCGACAAGGACAGGGTCAAGATCGTTCGCCGGCTCACCGACAGGCAGGGCGCCGACGTGGTGGTCGAGGTGGTCGGCCATCCGTCGGCCATCGACGAGGGCCTCAAACTGCTCGGCCAGTTCGGCCGTTACGTCGAGATCGGGAACATCAACATCGGCAAGACGTTCGAGTTCGACCCGTCGCGGTTCGTCTTCGCCAACAAGACCATGGTCGGTGTCTCCCTCTACGATCCCGCGGTGCTGTCACGCGCGCTGACCTTCCTGGCGGAATACCAGGACCGTCTTCCCTTCGACCGGTTGGCCGCCGCGTGCTACCGCCTCGAAGACATCAACGATGCGTTCTCGGCGGCCGAGAACAAGCGCGACGTGCGCGCCAGTATCGTGCCCTGACACAACCGGAAAGCAGCTATGACCAATCACGAGTACGACCGCACCACCCTCTACATCGACGGCCAGTGGGTGGCGCCTGCGGCAACGGGCACCATCGACGTCGTCGACCCGGCCACCGAAGAGGTCATCGGCCACGTCCCGGGCGGCACCGAGGCCGACGTGGACGTCGCCGTGGCCGCGGCCCGTCGCGCGTTCGATCCGCTGATCGGCGTCGACGAACGGCGGCAGCGACTGGACGCCGTGATCACCGCGATGGAGAAGCGTCTGCCGCAGATCGCCGAGACCATCACCCGCGAGATGGGCGCGCCCATCCGCATCTCCCAGACCGTGCAGACCCAGGTCCCGCTGGCAGTCGCGCGCGGATTCGCCGATGCCCTGGCGGATTTCGAGTTCTCCGAACGCATCGGCAACTCGCTGGTGGTGCGCGAACCCTACGGCGTGGTCTCGGCCATCACGCCGTGGAACTACCCGCTGTACCAGGTGGTCGCGAAGGTGCTGCCCGCGATCGCGGCCGGGTGCACGGTGGTGCTCAAGCCCAGCAACGAGGCACCCCTGTCGGTGTTCGAGTTCGTCGAGGCCCTCGACGACGCCGGCCTGCCGCCCGGTGTGGTCAACCTGGTGTCCGGACCTGGCAGCGTCATCGGTGAGCGGATGGCCGCGCACCCCGACGTGGACTTCGTGTCGTTCACCGGGTCCACCGAGGTCGGCGCCCGTGTCGGCGAACTGGCCGTCCGCAACGTCAAGAAGGTGGCCCTGGAACTCGGCGGCAAGTCGGCCAACGTGATCCTCGACGGCGCCGATCTGGCCACCGCGGTCAAGGTGGGTGTGGGCAACGCCTTCCTCAACGGCGGGCAGACCTGCATGGCGTGGACCCGCATGCTGGTGCCGCTGTCACGCTACAGCGAGGCGCTGGACCTGGTGGCGGCCGCGGTGGCGAAGTACACCGTGGGTGATCCGTGGGATCCCGCCACCCGGATCGGCCCGTCGGCATCGCAGCGGCAGTTCGAGACCGTGCTGGGCTTCATCGAACGCGCATCGCGCGATGGTGCGCGGCTGGTGGCAGGCGGACCCGAGAAGATCCGCGACACCGGGTATTACGTGGCTCCCACGGTGTTCGCCGATGTGCTGCCCGACTCCGAGCTGGGCCAGGAGGAGGTGTTCGGACCCGTGCTCGCGGTCATTCCGTTCCGCGACAGCGACGAGGCTCTCGAGATCGCCAACGGCACCCCTTATGGGCTGTCCGGAGCGGTGTGGGCGGCCGACGACGACACCGCCATCGCGTTCGCACGGCAGGTGCAGACCGGTCAGCTCGACATCAACGGCGGAAAGTACAACCCGGCAGCACCCTTCGGCGGTTACAAGAAGTCCGGCGTGGGCCGCGAACTCGGCCGGTTCGGGTTCGAGGAGTACCTGCAGACCAAGTCCCTGCAGCTGCCGTGACCGCGACGACACGAAAGGTGACCGAGTCATGACCGCATCGGAGCCTCTGCTGATCGGTGCCTCCGGCGCCGCCCAGATGTGGACGATCAATCTTCCGCAGGTCGGAAATGCCATCACCGGCAGCGATTTCATCCGCGCCTTCGAGGACGCCGTCGACGCCGCCAACCGCGACACCACGGTGGGTGCGGTGATACTCACCGGGTCCGGCAAGATCTTCTCCGCGGGCGGCAACGTCAAGGAGATGGCCGACCGCGAAGGCATGTTCGGTCTGAACGCCATCGACCAGCGGTTCGCCTACGTGGACGGGATCCAGCGCATCCCGAGGGCACTGGCGCGTCTGGAGGTGCCGATCATCGCCGCGGTCAACGGTGCCGCCGTCGGCGCCGGTTTCGACCTGGCCATGATGTGCGACATCCGGGTGGCCTCCGAACGGGCCTCGTTCGCCGAGAGTTTCGTGCAGTTGGGGCTGGTACCGGGTGACGGCGGGACGTGGTTCTTGCAACGCGCGATCGGCTACGAACGCGCGGCCGAGATGACGTTCACCGGTGACCGGGTCGACGCCGCGACCGCGCTCGACTGGGGTCTGGTCAGCCGCGTCGTCCCGCACGACGAACTGCTCTCTGCGGCCCAGGATCTGGCCGCGCGGATCGTGCGCAATCCGTCGCGCGCACTGCGCATGGCCAAGCGTCTCCTGCAGGAGTCGCGCACCGGCGTGCTCGAATCCACGCTCGGGATGGCCGCGGCCATGCAGCCACTGGCGCACCACGACGGCGAGCACGCCCGCCGCATCGAGAAATGGCGCAGCGCCTGATGCCCATCCCCCGTCTCGTGCCTGCGCTGGACACCGAACCCGCCGACGCCACCGCACTGCGCGCCGAGGTCCGCGCCTTTCTCGATGAGCAGCGCGCCGCGGGCACGTTCACCCCCGCTGTGGACGCGTGGCTGTGCGGATGGGACGAAAAGTTCACCACCGCGCTGGCCGACCGAGGCTGGCTGGGTATGACGGTCCCGAAAGAATATGGCGGCCACGGACGTTCGTTCCTGCAACGATTCGTGGTCACCGAGGAACTGCTGGCCGCGGGGGCGCCCGTGGCCGCGCACTGGATCGCCGACCGGCAGATCGTCCCGTCACTGCTGAAGTACGGAACCGAACGACAGAAACAGGAGTTCCTGCCCCGGATCGCCGCCGGGCAGTGCTTCTTCGGCATCGGGATGAGCGAACCGGATTCCGGGTCCGATCTGGCCAGCGTGCGGACCAGGGCCGTGCAGGTCGACGGCGGATGGCGGCTGACCGGCACCAAGGTGTGGACGTCGGGCGCGCACCGCGCACACGCGTTCATCGTGCTGGCCCGCACCGCGCCCGTCGACCCGGCGCACCGCCACGCCGGGCTCAGCCAGTTCATCGTGCGCTTCGACGGTCCGGGTGTCGAAGTACGCCCGATCATTTCGATGAACGGCGGCCACCACTTCAACGAGGTGATCCTCGACGACGCGTTCGTCCCCGACGACATGGTGTTCGGGCAGATCGGCAACGGCTGGCAGCAGGTCACCTCCGAACTCAGCTTCGAGCGCAGCGGCCCGGAACGCCTGCTGTCGACATTCGTGCTGCTGGCGCAGACCACCGACAACATGGCGCGGCAACGGATCAGCCGCGACGCGGATCTCGGTCGCCTGGTCGCGCGCATCGCCGGCCTGCACCACATGTCGATGGCGGTGGCCGGGGCGTTGGAACGCCACGAACCCGCCGATGTGCCTGCCGCCGTGGTGAAGGTGCTGGGCACCACCACCGAGGGTGACATCGCGGACTTCGCCGACCTGCACCGCGGCGACCACGGTGCCCTGCCGCAGCAGGCGCGGGATCTGATCACCGCCGCAGTGGACCAGCGTCCCGGGTTCACCCTGCGCGGCGGGACCAACGAGGTGCTGCGCGGTGTGATCGCGCGGGGATTGGGGTTGCGATGACGGTCGACGCCGAACTGGTCGCGATGATGAACGCGGTGTTCGCCGATCACCGCACGGCACACGGACCCACCGCCGGCCCCGAATTGTGGGACCAGCTGCGGACTCTGGGTCTGGCTCGTCTCACGGGCGCCGAGGAGAGCGGCGGCAGCGGAGCGGGCTGGCACGAGGCCGCCGAACTGATGGCGGCAGCCGTGCGTTCCGGTGTGCGCGTGGGACTTCCCGAGCACGATCTGCTGGCCTGCTGGCTGCTCGAGGTCGCCGGAATTGCCGTCGACGACAACACCCGGACCGTAGCCCTGCTCGACGAATCGGGCACGGCGACCGCGGTGCCGTGGGCGTCCACCGCGCAGCGGATCGTGCTGGTGTGGCGGACCCAGACGGGCGAGCACGCGGTTTCCGACGTGGACACCGGCCAGGTGCGGATCACGGCCGGTGCCAACATGATCGGCGAGCCACGCGACACCGTGTCCGCCGATGTGCCTGCCGATGGGGCCACCGTGTCCGAGGCGACGGTGACCACACTGCACCTCAAGGCGGCCCTGGTGCGCGCCGTCCAGGTCTGCGCCGCGATGGACACGATCCTCGAACTCGCAGTGGAGCACTCCTCGTCGCGCATCCAGTTCGGTCGGCCCCTGGCCAAGTTCCAGGCGATCCAGCACATGATCTCCGACATCGCCGCTGAGGCGACGCTGGCCCGGACCGCCACCGAAGCCGCCCTCACCGCGGCAGTCGGCACGACGTGGTCGGCGCCGCACCTGGAATTCCTGGTCGCAGTGGCGCGGTCGTGCTGCGGGCACGCGGCGTCGGTGGTGGTCCGCAACGCCCACCAGGTGTTCGGCGCGATCGGTACCACGGCCGAACACAGGTTGCACGAGTACACGCGCGCCGCCCTGGCCTGGCGGGGCGAGTTCGGTTCCGTGCGGTCGTGGGACGAACGGGTCACGACAGCGGCCTTGCAGGCGGGCGGGGCCGGACTGTGGGAGCTCATCACCAGCTGAGCCGACACCGCTGTTCCGCTGACCGGGCGCAACGGTGTCCGAGCCCTTGGCACCGGAGTTGACTCCCCTTATGACCAACGAGATCACGCTCCCCGAAGTCCAGGAGTTCATCGCCCGGTTCTGGTACCACTACGACCAGGGTCAATTCGATGTGCTTGCCGGGTTCATCGCCGACGAGATGGAGTACGTCAGCAGGTCGGACTCAGGCACCTGCCCGTTCGAGGAGCTCTTGGCCGCCGAACTGCACGGCGGCGCCGACACTTTGGCGTGGTTGCGGCAACACCGCGACGAAAACCCGTACCCGTTGCGCCATCACGCCACCAACATCTTCCGCACGGGCACCGAATCCGGACCCCAGGGAGAGGTCACCAAGGTCCGCTTCTACCTGTACGTCAACCAGGTGACCAACAACGTGCCCTTCGATGTGTCCTCCGGTGTGGTCGACGCGGGCATCCGGCGCACGGACGACGGCCTGGTGTTCACATCGTTGACGGTGATCCTCGACGCCGAGGATTCGATCCCGTTCGCCGAGCACCGGGCGAAGTCGGCAACACCGGCGGGCGCATGAGCCAGGCACGCGAAACCTTCGGTGGCGGTGTCGCGGTCATCACCGGCGCCGGCGCGGGTATCGGCGCCGGTCTCGCCCGGTACGCCCACCGGTTGGGCATGACCGTGGTGCTCGCCGATGTCGACGAGGCCGCCGCGGCGACCCTGCGCGACGAGCTGCGGGCAGATGGCGGCACGGCCGTGGCCGAGAAGTGTGACGTGCGTGATCCCGACGCGGTCGCCGACCTCGCCGACCGGACCTACCGGGACCTCGGTCCGGTCCGCCTTCTGGTGAACAATGCCGGCGTCGAACAGTTCGGATATCTCTGGGACACCCCGGTGGCGAACTGGAACCGGGTGATGGACATCAACGTCAGCGGCGTCTTCCACGGCGTGCGCGCGTTCCTGCCGAAGATGATGGCGCACGGGTCCCCTGCCTGGGTGTGGAACCTGTCCTCCATAGGCGGTGTGGCCGCGGTCCCGTTGCAGGCGCCGTACATCATCAGCAAGCACGCTGTGCTCGCACTGACGGAATGCCTGCGGCTGGAGGTGCAGTTGGCCGGTCACGACGATCACGTGCACGTGCAGGCGGTGCTGCCGGGTGCGGTGAAGTCGAACATCTTCGAGGCAGCGGGCGGGGTGGACTCCGGGCAGGACGGCGCCGACGTGAACGCGGCCGAGTCGCAGCGCGAGGCGATGCTCGACATCAAGGCCGCCGCAATGGATCCCATCGACGCGGCAGAGGCGATCTTCGAGCAGTCGGCGCGCGGGGCGTTCTACCTGCTGACCCAACCCGAGTATGTCGGCTCGGCCATGGCCGAACGCGCTCAGGTGCTGATCTCACAGGTGCCTCCGCAGCTTCGTACCGAGCGCCGCTTCGATCCGGCCAAGCACTGAGCGCAATCATGACCACCTCACCACCGAGCCCGCCGCAGGGCCCGCCCCTCGACCCCGACGCCGCCGCCCGCATCGCCGGGTTCGGCAAGCCCGCCCCGGTCCGTGACCGGGGACTGGAAACCGTGCGCGCGGCGATCGAATCGGCCCCGCTGCCAAGCGATATGCCACCGATGGCCGAAATCGTCGACCGGACCGTGCCTGCATCCGATCGTGAGATCGGCGTGCGGGTGTACCGGCCCGAGCAGGTCGGGCACGACGGGGCCCCGGTCATCCTGCACTTCCACGGCGGCGGGCTGGTGATGGGCAGCGTGCATTCGTTCGAACCGCTGGCCCGCGGGCTCGCGGCGGCCGCAGGGGCGGTCGTGGTGGCCGTCGACTACCGGTTGGCCCCGGAATACCCGCCGCCCGCCCAGTTCGACGACGCGTACGCCGCGACCGAATGGGTGGCCCGGCACGCCGAAGAACTCGGTGTCGATGCCCGTCGCCTCGTGGTCGCCGGCGACAGCGCCGGTGGTGGGCTGGCGGCCGCGGTGGCCCTGGCCGCACGCGACCACGGCGGGCCCGCCATCTTCGCCCAGGTGCTGCTCTACCCGGGCCTCGACCGCGACATGGGCGCACAGTCCATCGTCGAGATGCCCGACGCACCGATGTTGTCGCGTGACGACATCCTGTACATGCACGATCTGGCCGACATCGGCGCGGGCAGCCCGCACGACCCGTACCGTGTTCCGGCCTATGCCGACGACCTGCGCGGTCTGCCCCAGGCGATCGTGGTCACCGGTGAGTGCGACCCGATCCGGGACTGGGGCGAGCGCTACGCGGACCGGCTTCGCGCCGCGCGTGTGCAGACCACCCTCACCCGCTATCCCGGTATGTACCACGGCTTTTTGATGCGCTACGAGGCCACCGCACGCGGGCGTCTGGCACTGGCCGAAACCGGTGCTCTGCTGCGTGCGAAGTTCGCCGATCCCCTGCCCTTCGCGGGCTGAACCTCCCGATGGCCGGACATCGCTCGGTCCAACCCCGGTGATGCCGACCAGAATTGAAAAAGCAACGGCGCGGATGTCGCCGGATCTCAGAGAAGGAGTGCCCCTGATGCTCACCGATGAGCGGCGAATGGAGTTGTCCGACATCCTGCGGCCCGTGGCGCCGCCGCGCGAGGTCGACAATGTCTACACCGCCGACCAGAAGCAGCGCCTGCTCGACGTGGTGCACGATCGCGGCCCGTGGAAGCTGATCATCGCGCAGCACTTCGCGTCGGCCGACGAGTTGATGGCGACAATGAGCGGCATGTTCCCCGAGGGTTTCGAACCGTCCATGGACCTGTTCCTGACCCCGACGTTCCGCGGCTATCTGGCCAACTACGGTGCGGTGCTCTACCCCGAACTGCACGACTGCTTCTACAACGAGACGTTCCTCAACCACGCCAAGGACTACTGGGGTGCGCAGTACGCGAAGCCGGAGATGATGCTGTTCAACATCAACGGTCCGTGCGCGAATCGCGATCCGGGACACCTGGATTCACCCAGTTTCCGCGGTGTGCGGCACGAGAACGCGCCGACCTGGCTATGCAGCGTGATGGGCAAGTCCGGGCTGTTCAACGACTACCTGGTCAAGATGGCTCAGGTGATCACCTGGTTCTCCCTCGACGAGGGCAGCGGTTTCACCTACTGGCCCGACGGTCCGCTCAAGGCACCCAAGCGGGTCCTGCCCCCGATCAACAACCGTGGCGTGGTGGTGCAGAACGAGATGATGGTGCACCGCGGCGAGGCGAACGGTCCACTGGAGCAGCAGATGCCAGCCGGACTGGCGTTCGACACGGTGTTCGCCGGTGATCCCGCGGACCGTGACCAGTGGGTGCTCAAGAACGGTGACGACGTGATCGCCCGCCATCACACCGACGAACTGCGGTTCCTGGTGCACTGGTCGGCCGAGGTGTTCACCGACTTCGACGAGCTGAAGAAGAACATGGACGGCTCCGACGACCTGACCACCGACAAGGCCATCGACATGATGGTCGACGACCTGGCCTCCAAGGGCATCAAGCTCGACATCCCGAGCGACCCGCTGCACGACCCGGCCTTCATCGGCGCGCTCAACGCCGCATACGACCTCGGTGGTCCGGCCATCTACCCCGAGGAGGCTCCGCTGAGCGCGTTCGTCCTCAGCTGAGCCACACACAGTCCGGCCCCGGTCTTCCGAGAGGAAGCCGGGGCCGAACTGTTGGCGGGATTCCTAGATTTTCGCGACGGCGTCCGCGCCGGCCCGCCGACCGCTGAACACGCAATCGGAGATCGACAACCCGCTGACGTAGCTGTTGGAGCACACACCGACCGCGGTCCGGCCCGCAGCGTAGAGGCCCGGCACCACCCCGCCGTCGCGGTGCACCACCGCTCCGGTGTCCTCGTCGACCACCAGACCGCCCAACGTCAGCCCCGGAATCGGGTAGAACAGCGAGGAATCGGCGGAGATGTCGATGGAGTAGAACGGTCCCCGCTCCATCGGTGGGCACAGCGACGGATCTTTGTGTGCGGGATCACCTGCCCCGCCGGCGATTCTACGGTTGTACTCGTCGACGGTCTTGCGCAGCGCCGCGGCGTCGATGCCGTTCTTGGCCGCGATGCCCTCGATGGTGGCCGCCTTCTTGTGGCCTATGGTCCGCAGGTACCAGATCTGCAGTCGCTGGAACACCTGGGTCTGTTCGGTGATCTGGTGTTTGATCTTCCGCCAGGTGGCGGCGTCGTAGATCGCCCATCCGGTACCGCCGAACTCGCGCATGAGCACGCTACCGTGCGCGGCGCCGTAGAGATCCTCGTTGGCGATCCGTCGCCCGTCCGCCCCCACGGTCAGCCCCTCCAGGAACGCACTGGGCGGCGACAGGAACCGCCAGGCCGTGACGTTGCCCATCTTGTCGGTCACTCCCCCGGCGTCGAGTCCCAACCGGATCCCGGTGCCGTCGTCGCCGACGGTGCCCAGTGGCGAGATCTTCAGGAATTCCGGCGCATAACGGCTGACCCAGTCGCGGTTGTTGATGAACCCGCCCGCGGCGAGGATCACCGCGCCTGCGGTCGCGTGCGCCTCGACACCGGCCTCGGCGCGCAGGCGCTCGCCTCGGGCCACGGCCCCGGCGACCGCTCTGGGCATCCAGGTGCCCAGCTTGCCCGTGGCCTTGGCGATGCGCCGGTGCCGACGCGCGTTGCGGTGCCTGGGGTCGGTGACCGTGTACCGGACACCGGTGACCCTGCCGTCTTCGTCCTGGATCAGCGAATGTACGTGCGCCAGCGGCGTGAAGTGCACACCCTTGGCCAGCGCGGAATCCCGGAGGCGCTCGAAAAGCACCCGCCCGGAACTCATGCCCGGTGCGAGCACGCGATGGCCTCGTGGGGCGGGTTGCGCGTGATCGACGTAGGGGTAGGCCTTTTCGTTGCCCGAGTAGTAGAGGTAGTTGTCGTCGGTGGGGTACGAGGTCTTGTACGACGGCACCGCCCCGCCCCGGAACGGCACGCCCTGGGCCTTGAGCCACTCGAGCAGTGCCGGGCTCTGCTCACAGAACCGGGCCAGGGTCTCGGGTTTGACGGCACCGGCCACCTCCTGCCCGAGGTAGGCGCTCATGTTCTCCACGCTGTCGGAGTAGCCGCCCGCGCGCTGCTCGGGTGTTCCCGCACCGGCGTAGACGATGCCGCCCGAGTAGGCCGTGGCGCCGCCGCCGTAGCCTCGGTCGAGCACCAGCACACGGGCGCCGCGGTCGGCGGCCTCGATCGCGGCGGACGCGCCTGCGGCGCCGAACCCCACGATGATGACGTCGTAGTCACGACCTGTCGGCATCGATACTCCTGATCAGAGAACGGATTTGATCTGTTTGGCCACCATCCGGGCCGTGCGCCGCGGCGCCAACCGCGACAGTGTGTACAGCACGTGGGCGTCGGTACCGATGATCACCCGGTACCGGTCCTTGGCGATGCCGGTGACGATCTTGCGCCCGGCGGCCTCGGGTGTGGTGACCGGGGCCCGCCGCCCGCCGGCGTCGAGCATCTTCACTCCGGAGTTCTGTGCCAGGTTGGTGGAGACCTGGCCCGGAAACACTGTCACCACACGGACGTTGGTGTCGGCGAGTTCGGCGTCGAGTCCCTCGCTGAACTGCTGGACGGCGGCCTTGCTCGCGCTGTAGAGCACCTGGCTGGCGAACGGCACGAGCGCCGACAGGCTGGACATGTTGGTGATGTTGGCCTCGGGTCGTTGCCGAAGGACCGGCAGGAAGGCTCGGCACATCTGCACCGTGCCCAAAAAGTTCACGGTCGTCACCCGGTCGATCTGGTCGGCCTCCAGGTCGGTGAACAGCGCGAACCTCTGGGCGATTCCGGCGATGTTCACCAGACCGTCGATCTGGCCGTGGACGTCGAGCACCGCGTCGGGCAGCCCGGCCACCGCGTCTCGGTCGGTGACGTTCAGAACGTGGGTCGACATCCTCGCCCCGGTGCCGCGGGCGCGCTCGGCCGTGCCGGCGAGGCCCGCTTCGTCGAGGTCGACGGCGGCGACGTGTGCGCCCCGCCGGGCCAGGCCCAACGCCACCTCACGCCCCATGCCGTTGCCTGCACCGGTGACGACGAAAACCCTATCCGCGATGCGCATTCGCATCCTCCGATTCGGCGAGCACCGGCACTGCGCCCTCCAGGACCGCGTTCTCGATCGCGGTACGCAGCTGCGGGCACAGCGACAGTGTCTGTCCGGCATGGCGATGCGGGTCCACGCACCTCTGCCGTGCGGCCGCGCTCCACTGCACGCTGGTCTGCTCCCAGCTGGCCTTGCGCACCAGCACGCGCGCACCGCAGGTCCCACACCCGACCGGCCGCATGGGCGCGTCGGCGAGCCGGTTGTCGGGCCGCACCGTCACTTGTTGACGCCCACCAGTCTGGGCAGCCGGCCCGCGGCCAGGTTGTCCTGGACCTCCTTGAGCCAGGCCTCCCGCGGACGCGTGGTGTCGATCTCGGACTCGAAGCGGTCCACCATGTCCGGCGTCACGTCGGCGACGTCGACATAGAACTGCTCGTACCACCGCCGCAGCTGGTAGACGGGGCCGTCCTCTTCGCACAGCAGCGGATTGTCGATGCGCGCCTTGCGCTTCCAGATCGCGACGTCCTGCTCGAAGCCCATCTTGACGAAATCGCCGAGCGCCACGGCCATCTGGGTCGCGACGTCGTGCGGCACCGCATCGGACATCTCGACGGTGATGCCGTACTGCAGCACAAAGGAATTGGCGTCGATCGGATAGTGGCAGTTGAGCAGCACGGTGCGCTGGTCACCGTGCTCGTAGTGGTAGGTCAGGTCGTCGATCATGAAGGACGGCCCGTAATAGGAGGCGACCGACGTGGTCCCGAGGATCTTCGCGCCCTCACCGGATCCGAGATCCGGGCGCGCCTCGCTCTTGTAGTACTGCGTGGCGATGTGCCCCTCGAAGACGTTCTTGAAGCCCGTCGGCAGGCCACCGTGGATGTAGAAGAAGTGGGCCATGTCGACGACGTTGTCGATGATCTCGCGGCAGTTGGTGTGCACCACCGTCGTGTACCAGTGCCAGTCGGTCCACCGGTCGGTGCCCACGCCCTCGATGCGCGGGATCGTCACCTCAGGCGGCGGCGGGTTCTTCTCCGGGTCGTTCCACACGAACAGCATGCCGTCCTGCTCCAGGGTGGGCCAGGTGGCGGTGCGGGCCAGCTTGGGCACGCGGCGGCTGTAGGGGATCTGCTTGCAGCGTCCGTCGCCACCCCAGCGCCAGTCGTGGAACGGGCAGGCGATCTCGTTGCCTTTCACCTCGCCGTCGGACAGATCGCCGCCCATGTGCCTGCAATATGAGTCCAGCACGTTGATCTTTCCGTCGGCACCGCGGAAGACCACGAGCTTTCCACCAAAGGCGTTGATCGCGTGCGGTTTACCGTCCCCGAGCTCACGGATCAACCCCAGGCAGTGCCAGCCTCGCGCGAATCGTGTCGGCGCTGCCTGCGCCTCGATCTGGCGAACCTCGCCGGTGCCGCCGTCGGGCTGCAACGATGTCATACCGGCCATCCTCGTCATGTGTCGCTTGCAAAGACCTTCCGATGTAACACCGGCGCGGGGCCAGAGTGGGTCTGCTGTTCCACTGACCGGGCGGGCCCGGCGCACGCCTCACGGTCGACGCCTGAGAATCGCGCAGTGACTGATCCCCAGAACCTCACCGTCGATATGCTGGTTGTCGGCTCCGGCACCGGAATGGCCGCGGCACTGGCCGCGCACGAACTCGGGTTGTCGGCGATGATCGTGGAGAAGACCGCCCTGGTCGGCGGGTCGACCGCACGCTCAGGCGGCGCGTTCTGGATGCCTGCCAATCCGATCCTGTCCGAAGAGGGTTCCGACGACACCCTCGATGCCGGGCGCACCTATCTGGAGACCCTCGTCGCCGATGCCGCACCGGCCGACCGGGCCGGGGCGTTCCTGGATCACGGCAGCGCGACAGTCGAGATGCTGCGGCGCACCACGCCGATGAAATTCCAGTGGGCCAAGGGGTATTCGGATTATCACCCGGAGCGTCCCGGTGGCAGTGCCGTCGGCCGCACGTGTGAATGCCGCCCGTTCGACACCGCCGTCCTCGGGCGGGAACTGTCACGGCTGCGGCCGGGGGTGATGAAATCCTCGTTCCCGATGCCGGTGACCGGCGCCGATTATCGCTGGTTGAACCTGATGGCGCGCGTGCCGCGAAAGGCCGTCCCGCGCATCATGCTGCGCGCGTTCCAGGGCATCGGTGGACTGGCCCTGCGCCGCCGGTACGCCGCAGGCGGTCAGGCGCTCGCCGCAGGACTGTACGCCGGTGTACTGCGCGCCGGCATCCCGGTGTGGACCCAGAGTCCGCTGGTCCGCCTGCTGGTCGACGGCGATCGGGTGACCGGTGCGGTGGTGAACCGCAACGGCATCGACGTCGCCATCACCGCACGCCGGGGCGTCGTGCTGGCCACCGGAGGCTTCGACCACCAGATGGACTGGCGGCGCAAGTTCCAGTCCGAATCGATGAACGAGGACCTCAGCCTCGGATCCGAGGGCAACACCGGCGACGGTATCCGCATCGCCCAGGACCTCGGCGCCGACACCGGACTCATGGACCAGGCGTGGTGGTTCCCCGCGTTCGCTCCCCTACCCGGTGGTGAGCCCACCGTGATGCTCGCCGAGCGGTCACTGCCCGGCTGCCTGCTGGTCGATCAGACCGGCAACCGGTTCATCAACGAAGCCACCGACTACATGTCGTTCGGGCAGCGCGTGCTGGACCGTGAGCGCGTGGGCAACCCGGTCGACGTGATGTGGATGATCTTCGACCAGCGGTACCGCAACAGCTATCTGCTTGCCGCCGAACTGTTTCCGCGGATGCCGATCCCGCAGACCTGGTATGACGCCGGCATCGCGCACCGCAGTGACGATCTCGGCGGACTCGCGCGGTCGATCGGCGTCGACGTGTCGGTCCTGACCGCCACACTGAGCCGCTTCAACGCGCTCGCACGCACCGGCGTCGACTCCGACTTCGGCCGCGGCGACAGCGCCTACGATCGCTACTACGGCGACCCCACCGTGACACCGAACCCCAATCTGCGCCCGCTGGACGACGGCCCGCTCTACGCGGTGAAGGTGGTGCTGAGCGACCTCGGTACCTGCGGTGGCGTGCGGGCCGATGCCCGCGGCCGGGCGTTGCGTGAGGACGGCTCGGTGATCGAGGGTCTCTACGCCATCGGCAACACCGCCGCCAACACCTTCGGCGCCAGCTACCCGGGCGCGGGCGCCACCATCGGGCAGGGCCTGGTGTTCGGCTACATCGCGGCCCGGCACGCCGCAGGCCGGCTCGACTGATCTCCGGGGAACTCAGTCGGGCCGCTGTGCGCCGGGCGGTGTTTCGTCGGTCTCCTCCGCCGCGATGCGCCGCTCGACCTCGTACCAGTACTCGCGCACCGGGAACTCCATGTTCTGGGCGCCTGTCTCGGCGAGCTGCGCCTCGACGGCGTCGAGATCCTTGATCATCTGCAGCGCGAGTTCGCGTTCGGCGGCGTAGTAGCGCTCCGACCACCTCAGCGCCAGTCCCGCATACGACCAGGCGGGTTGGTCTTCGGTCCAGCGGGCCTCGGTGGCGGCGGCCTGATGCATGCGGTCGGCGTAGTCGGCGTGCTCGGCGAGGACCTCACGCAGTCGGCCCGGTTTCAGCAAGTGGCCCAGCATGACCCGCAACACCGGGTTGTGCTTGAGCGTGGGCGGCTCGACGGCCTCCTCGTTGGCCCACCGCGTGACGGCGGACAGTCCGGCGTCGGTGATCTTGTACATGCGCCGGCTGCGGGCGCCCGCGTCGACTCGCGAGCTCACCAGGCCCAGCCGCTCCAGTCGCTTCAGTTCGGAATAGATCTGGCTGTACGCGGGGCTGGAGTAGAAGAACTGGATGGCCCAGTTGATCCACTTCTTGATGTCGTAACCGGACAGTTCGTCACCGCCGGAGAGCATGCCCAGCAACGCCCATCCCGTGGGCGACACGTTCAGCTCACCGAGCGGCGTGTCGGCGGCATCTGTCACTCGCCAAGGCTAACAACCACCCGACCCCCACGGGTCGCACCACTACCGCTCATCGGGAGAACCCGTTGCGCCGTCACCCGCCGGAGGCAACATTGATCCTCTGCGAAGAAGGAGGAGCATGCCCGACCAAAGATCTGAGTCCGGCCGGTTCGACGTCGAGGTCGATGTGTTGGTGGCTGGTTCCGGTGGCGGTGTGGCCGGTGCGTATACCGCTGCCCGGGAGGGTCTTTCGGTGCTGCTGGTGGAGGCCACCGACAAGTTCGGCGGCACCACGGCGTTCTCCGGTGGTGGCGGCATGTGGTTTCCCTGCAACCCGGTGCTCGAACGGGCCGGAACCGACGACACCCTCGACGAGGCGTTGAAGTACTTCCACGCCGTCGTCGGCGACCGGACTCCCCAAGAACTGCAGGACGCCTACGTCACCGGCGGGGCCGGCTTCATCGCCTACCTCGAGCAGGACCACGGCTTCGAGTTCGCCGTGCTGCCCTGGCCGGACTACTACGGTTCGGTACCGGGCGCCCGCAACGACGGGTACCGCCACATCGTCCCGAAACCACTGCCCGACAGCGCTTTGGGCTCATACCAGGGTCTGGTGCGCGGTCCGCTCGACACCGAACGCCTCGGCGCGCCCGCACCCGACACGCTGATCGGCGGCCGCGCACTGGTCGGACGGTTCCTGGCCGCCCTGGACAAGCTGCCGAACGCCGACTGCTGGTGTGAGGCCCCGCTGACCGAACTGATCACCGAAAGTGGCCGAGTGGTGGGCGCCATCGTGGAACGCGGCGGTGAGCGTCTACGGGTGTGCGCCCGGCGCGGGGTGCTGCTGGCGTCGGGCGGGTTCGAGCAGAACGCCGACATGCGTGGCAGATACGGGGTGCCGGGCAGCGCGACGGACACCATGGGCGGCCCGGGCAGCACAGGTGCGGCCCACCGCGCGGCGATGGCGGTGGGTGCGGATGTCGACCTGATGGATCAGGCGTGGTGGTCGCCGGGCCTGACACACCCGGACGGCCGTTCCGCGTTCGCGCTGTGGTTCACCGGGGGCATCTTCGTCGACCAGGACGGCAAGCGGTTCGTCAACGAGTCCGCACCGTACGACCGGTTGGGCCGCGCGGTGATCGAGCGACTCGAATCCGGGCGCCTGACGCTGCCGTACTGGATGGTGTACGACAGCCGGGCCGGTGATGTGCCGCCGGTCGGCGCCACCAACGTCTCGATGGTCGATCCGGCCGAGTACCGCGCGGCGGGACTGTGGCGTTCAGCAGAGACGATCTCGGGCCTCGCAGAGGAGATCGGCGTTCCCGCCGACGCTCTCGAAGCCACCATCCAGCGCTTCAACGAGATGGCCACCGCAGGCCACGACGACGACTTCGGCCGCGGCGACGAGGCATACGACCGGGTGTTCACCGGCGGGGCCTCGCCGCTGGTTCCGATCGACACACCGCCCTACCATGCGGCCGCGTTCGGACTGTCCGATCTCGGGACGAAAGGCGGCCTGCGCACCGACACCCGCGCCCGTGTCCGCGGACGTGACGGCGAGCCGATTCCGGGCCTGTACGCCGCGGGCAACACCATGGCTGCCGTGAGCGGTACGACCTACCCCGGCGGCGGCAATCCGATCGGGGCGTCGATGCTGTTCAGTCACTTCGCGGCGCTCGACATGGCGGCCGAAGGCACCACGGCGTGAGCGATCCCATTTCGGTTGCCGACCCCGAACACGCTCGCGCGCTGTACGAACCGTTGACACAGAGCGTTCGGCGGCTGGTCGACCTGACGATCCGCAGTGAGGCCGACGACGACGCCGTGCGCCGAGCGCATCGACTCGTCGACGAAGCCGCGGCCCTGCTCGGCTCCCGTGTGGCACCCGGTTCGTTCGGCATACGCAGCGACGCCGCGGGTCGGCCCATGCCGTGGGGCAACGTGGCCATCGGGGTGCGCAACGCCATCGCCCCGCCGCTGGATGTACACCGGGATTCCGACGGCCGCGCGACAGCCGATCTGGTGCTCGGCGCGCCGTACGAGGGACCGCCCGGTCAGGTGCACGGTGGGGTATGTGCGTTGGTGCTCGACCATGTGCTCGGTGCCACCGCGCATCACCGTCACCAGACGGCGTTCACCGGCACGCTCACGATCCGCTATGTGCGACCCACCTGGCTGGGTGCGCTGCGGGCCGAGGCGTGGATCGACCGGGAAGAGGGCTCGAAAACCTATGCCGTGGGCCATCTTCTCGGACCCGATGGCGAGGTCACCGCACAGGCCGAAGGCGTTTTCATCCGCCCCAGGTCGGCCCGCTGATCACACCGGGTCGAACGCCGAGATCAGCCAGTTCCCATCGACTTTGGTCAAGCTCACCACCACGCTGCTGGCCGTGAGCGACGGGTCGGGCCGTTCCTTGCTGGAGGTCTCCTGGTTGAGGAACACCAGGACCTTCGCGGAATCGGGACGGATCTCCATCATGCCCGCCCGCACGATCTGTGCGGTGGCCGTGATCCCCTTCTGCTGCACCGCCGGCGCCACCACATCGGAGGTGAACTTCCCGTAGTAGGTCAAGAAGTCGCCGGTCATCTTCGACCGTGCGCCGGCCAGATCCGCTTCCAGTGTGTCCGGGGCGTAGGACAACAGCGCGACCGTGCCGCTCGATGCGGCGGCGACGACCTCGTCGACAGCCTCCGTATCGGTCTGCCGGTCGATGCGGTACTGCGTGAGGTACAGCACCGTCACGAGGGCCGCCGACGACACCAGCAGGCCGACCACGACGATCGCCCGCCAGTGCGCGCCGCGCCTGAGCCGACTGTCGGTACCGGCTTCAGCACCGGTTTCAGCACCGGCCTCGACATCGGCCTCGACGTCGCTCGTAGTCGTCATTTCGTCGACCGTCATGGCACGAACTCCACCTTCGCCATCTTGATCTGGTCCCCGTCGCGCCGCAGGTCCACGCTCAGGCGCCAGTTCCGCGGCGCATCCTTGGCGCCATCGGCGTCGGTGACCGTCGACGAGACCGTCACCAGGACCACGGCCGCATCATCGGTCATGGATTCGACGGCCGCGGCAGTGGCCGTGGCCTCGGTGGTGACCTTGGCGTCCTTCGCCAGCTTGACGAAATCCTCGGAGGCCTGGGCGAACTCGTCCCGGAACTCCCCGGTGGAATTGTCGATGATGCGTTGCACATCGCCGTCGGCGTTGTTGTGGTCGATCGACATCAGACTCACGGCCACCTGGCGCGCCGCCGCGGTGTACTCGGCACGCATGCGCTCGTCGTGGACCGTCTTGCGATGATCCCACGTGAGGTATCCGCCGACGGTGAGCAGTGCGGCCGTGCACAGCAGTGCGACGGCCGCGGCCACCGTGGTCCACCGGGGCCGGGACAGGCCCACCCGAAAACGGCGCGGACGATCGGGTGCCGGGTCGGCTGCCGCGGCACCCGCCTGCTGCCGCAGCCGTGACGCGCGTTCGCGTGCCGCCGCGGCCGCCGATTCGGCCTCGGCCGCTTCGGCTTCTGCCTTCTCCGCGAGCAGGTCCGCGTCGGTACCCACTCGTTCAGTCGTGCTCAGCAAGAACGTTCCCTCCGTAGTGCATCAGCCCACGGGCCGATGCGGCACGGTAAGCCCCGGCGGGCACTCGGCGACGCGGCGGCTCCCACCCAGTGGGCACCGAGCACATCCGTCGACCGTGGGCCCTGTGCACGCGTTTCGGGCAGATTCTGTGCACGGGCCCCACGCTCGGGATATCAGCCGCGCGGCACTACCAGTGCCGGACCGCGCACAGCGCGCCCTTGGGCCCGTCCCCGGTCGCCACCACCACTCCGTCCACCGCCAGCTCACAGTGGAACGCCGGGGTCGCGGGGCCTCTGCCGCTGGTGGCCGACACCATCGCCCACCGGTCCGGATCGGCGAGCTGCACGGTCAGCACCCACGGCGCGCCTGGTCCCACCTCGACCTCGGCCTTCGGGCTGAAGACGTACGGATTGTGGCTGTAGTCGGCCCAGTTCGGCGGATCGGTCTCGCGGTAGTAGATGTCGGCCCGGGTCGGCGTCTGGGCCGTCACCGTGTACGTGACCTGGTGAAGCGGCGCCGGATCAGCGTGCGCCGGGACCGGCAGGCATATCGCGGCGGCGACCGAACCGGTCGCGAGCACCACGCGCATCAGTTGCCCCTCTCCCACAACGGAGCCCCGTCATGCGACTGGCAGCTCAGGAACAATCCGTCGGGGGCCTGTGCCACCCAGTGCTCGTAGCCCGCACAGCTCGTCCCCGGCTCCTTGACGCCGGCCATCTGTGGCGACCGGAAATAGCGCGGCTCGTACCGGCGCGGTGAACCGCAGAAGACCAGCCGGCCCCAGGAGGTCGTGCCGAAGACGTGGCGGGCGGTGTCCGCGCACGGCGCGCCCAGCACCACGTTCGGTGTGATGCCGGGAACGCAGGACGGTTCGTCACAGCTCTCGGCGTACGCCGGTTGACCCGACACCGCCGTCATTGCTGCCGAGACGACGGACAGCACGGTCATCGCCGCCACCACAGTCGATCGCACGGGCAGCACTGTGACACGGCGACATCGGCGATACCATCCGCGCGTCCGCTCAGTGGGCGCTCCCCCGCCCGGCACCGCCACCCGTTGTTAGCGTTCGGTCCGATCTGGACTGGCCAGCGCGTACGAGGAGTAGGCGATGATGCGTGTATCCCGGGTATCGATCGTGATGGCCACCGCCGCCGCGACCTGCTTCGGCGTGGCGACGAGCGCACCGGCCGCGGCGGAGAACGACTGGGGCCTCAACGGCACGTATGTCGCGACCTCCAACGGTGAGTGGGCGCGCAAGAACGACGTGTTCTACGAGCAGGCCAGCCTGCGCAGCACCTGGACCATCAGCACGCAGTGCAGCTACCCCGGTGAATGCACCGGCACGGTGCACAGCGAATGGGGCTGGACCGCACCGATCTACCAGAAGAGCGGGATCTGGTACGTCAAACACACCATCCCCGACTGGGTTCCGTGCCCGGACGGCACCGCCGCACCCGGGCTTCAGGTGTTCCGGTTCAAGCCGATGACGCCCAACGGCGCGATGAACGACCCGAAGTCGACGACCCTGGTGGGTGAGGACATCACCACCGGTGAGAGCGGTGCCTGCGGCGTGAACAAGCCCGTCTACATCACGATGCCGTTCAAACTGGTCAAGACCTGATCCACCGGGATCACCTGGGGAGCAGGTCTTCCCAGTTCTGCGCGCCCGGCGTCGCCAGATCCGCCTGGTGGTGCACCTGGCCGTCCGGCGTCGCGTACCGCCCCGTCTCGGGGTCGTAGGTCGCGATCGCGACCGAGGGACCGTCACCTGCGGTGTGGGCACTCGGCGCCACCGGCAGCGCGTCGCCGTCGACAGGTGTTCCCTCGACCGGCCCGTAGATGTGTTCGTCCAGCGTGACCCGGTCATCCGGCGGCACGCCCTGGGCGATCAGGTTGGGGTCGATCGGGTACGGACCGGTCACATGCTGACGCATCGCGAGCGGTTCGAAAGGCCGGTCGCTCTCGCAGATCTCGACGGTGGGAGCCCGCTTGCCCGGTTGTCCCATGCACGGGAAGTTCCTCGCGCCGCGCACACCGATCGGTGAGTCCTGCGGGAGTTTGCAGTACAGCCCGTCCGGGGTGTCGACGTCGGTCAGATCGGCCGGTGACCGCCACTCCGAGGGCGGCAGGAACCCGACCGTGCACGCCGGAGGATCGCCGAGGGTCAGGCTGAACTCCGACAGCGCCATGCCGGTCGGGTTGTTGAGCGACGAACCGTAGGACTGGGTGGCGGCCAGGTACGGCGGCAGCAGCACCAGGAGTTGTTCGATCGACGGGTTGTAGGTCACGCCGATCTGTCCGACCGTGACCAGGTTGGCCAGCAGCACCGGCAGCGTGGGCTTGACCTGGTCCAGCAGCCTCGACGCCTCGTCGGCCGCACCCGAACCGGTCTGCACGATGGTGCGGATCTGCGCATCGTCGTCGGCCACCTGCCGGGTGATGCCGGCGAGGCTGCGTGCCCACGTGCGGATCGCATCGACGCTCGCGGCCTGACCGTCGAGCAGTGGCCTGCTGTCGTCGATCAGGGTGCGTGTGGTGTCGGCGGTCGCGTCGAGGTCGGATGCCAACCGCGCCGAGGAATCGAACAGCGCGCCGAGTTCGTGCCCGGATCCGTTGAGGGCCCTGAACGATTCGTCGAGCAGGCCGCCGAGTTGACCCGAGGGAATGCTGTCGACCAGGGCGCTCATCTGGTCGAGCATCGGGCCCACCTTTTGCGGGACCGAGGTGTTCGCGGCCGTGATGACCGACCCGTCCTGAAGATACGGCGCGTCGTCCGTCCGGGGCCGCAGGTCGACATACTGCTCACCGACCGCGGACACGCTGCGGACGTCCGCCTGCAGGTCGGCCGGGATCCTGGGCGAGGTCTGCAGCGACAGCGTGGCCAGCGCCCCGGAGCGCGTGGGCCGGACGTCGGTCACCTTGCCCACCTCGATGCCGCGGTAGGTGACGTTGGAGAACCGGTACAGCCCACCGGTGGACGGCAACTCCAATGTCACGGTGATGCGGCCGATTCCGAACAGCACGGGCGCCTGCAGATAGCTGAACACCATCATCGCCGACGCGACCACCGAGGTGATGGTGAAGATGATCAGCTGGGTGCGGATGAACCGGGTGATCATCAGTTGCCTCCCTCTGCGGCCGGTGCCGCATCCCCGGCTCCGTCGACCGTCGGCGGGAACGGAGCCAACTCGGTGGGCTTGGGGGTGACCGGGGCCTTGAGCGGATCCAGCGTGTACGACGAGTACCACGGGTCACCGGGTGCAGGCACCAGTGAGGCTCCCGGCTGTCCCCACCGGGTGCCGAGCAGGATGCCGCTCTTCAGACGCGGGATGGTGAAGTCGAAGACGATGAACTGGTTCATGAAGTCGCCGCGGATGCCGCGGTCGATGAAGTCCTGGGTGTAGGGATAGGTCGGAAGGTACGACAGTGCCGTGACCAGGTCCGGGCCCACGTCGGCCAGCGCCTTCACGGTCGGTTCGAGGTTCTTCAGATTGCGGACCAGATCGGCCTGTGAGTCGTTGATCAGCCGATGGGCGATGTCGCTGAACGCCCCCAGCTTGTTCATGGCCGTCGTGATCTGTGGTCGCTGCTCGGCAAGAATTTCGAGCGCGGGTGGGATCCGGTCGAGCGCCTCGGTGAGGGTGCTGCGTTGCGCGGCGAAAGTGCCTGCCACACGGTTCATCGCCGCGATGGTCGCGACGATGTTGTCGCGTTGATTGTCGAGGATGCCGACGACGTTGTTCATGCGTGTCAGCAGGTCTCGGATCTCGACCGCGCGCCCGTCGAGCGCCGCGCTGAAGTTGTGCACGATATCCGCGATCTGCATCAGTCCCCCGCCGTTGACGACCAGCGACAACGACGACAGGGTCTGCTCGGTCGAGGGGTAGGTCGTCGATCGGCTCAGCGGTATCGTCGCGCCCGGCGCCAACCTGCCCTGCGGTGCTGAGTCCACGGGCGGATCCAGCGCCAGGTGCATCGACCCCAGCAGACTCGTCTGTCCGACGGTCGCGACGGCGTTGGCGGGTACCACGACGTCGGGTTGCAAGGACACCTCGACATCGGCGTGCCAGCCGTCCAGGGTCATCCTGCGGACCGCACCGACCACGACGTCGTCGATCATCACGGGCGAATTGGGCTCCAACGTACCGACATTCGCGATCTGCACGTGGAAGGTTGTGGCGTCGGACCCGGTGCCCACGGTGCCAGGAAGCGGTAGCGAGTTGACGCCGTCGAACCTGCAGCCCGACACCGTGAGGACCGCACAGCAGGCCACGGCGAGCCAACCGCGTGCGGGCTTACGTGGCTTCACGGGGTTCCTTCCGGTGCGGGTGGCGCAGCGGCCATCTCGGCAGGTAACAGCAGGTCTTCCAGAGTCGACGCCGGCGGTGGCGAGGTGGCGGGCGGGACCGGCGCGCCGGGGTACAGCGCGGGATGGCGTTCGGCCGGAAGCCCGTTCGGGGTGTATGCACCGGCGGGCTGCGGTGGGTCGGCCCATCCCGCAGGAGGCGGCACGTCGCCGGCGCCGGTGTAGGCCGATACGGCAGGCGGCAGTTCGGCAGGGGCCGAGGGTGTTCCGCCTCCGCCGGGAGCCAGGCCCGGCTCGGAGTAGATCACGTTCTTGGGCGCCGGTCCGAGATAGGCGTTGAACGGCATCGGCAGGTAGTTGAAGTTCATCAACCGCAGCGCCGGTCCCAGGTACTGTGCGCAGGCCTTGGCCGATTCTGCGGAGGTGACGTTCTCGACGGCACCGATGGCAGAGCAGATCACCGCCACCGGATTGGCGAAGTTGTTCATGGCGAACGACCCTCGCGGTCCCCCGGTGTCGGGGTTGTAGATGTTGTAGCCGTTCACCAACGCGTTGGGCGCGGCGTGCAGCACGTTCTTGACCACAGTGCTGTTGTCGGACAACACCTGCGTCACCTCGGCGAGCCGTTGGATCTGTTCGGCTGTCTGATCGCGGGTGCCGGAGATGAAGCGTTCGACCAGGCCGACGGCTTCGGACAGGTCTTTGACCGCGGCGTCCAGATCTGACCGGCTACCGTCGATGACACTCGTGACATCGGCCAGGCTGCCCTGGAACTGCACGATCTGGGCGTTGCTGTCGCGCAACGCAGTGACGAAGGTCTGCAGGTTCTGCAGGATCTCGACGATGTTCCCGCTGCCCTCTCCCAGGATGCGGCCCACCTCCGACATCTGCGCGATGGTGGTGCGCAGTTTGTCTCCGTTGCCTGCCATGGCGTTGGCGGTGCTGTCGATGAATCGGCCCAGCGACGTCTCCGACACACCGTTGGCAGGTCCGAGATCGGTTGCCAGGCGGGTCAACTGCTCCTTGACCTCGTCCCACTCCACGGGCACGGCCGTGCGGTCGGTGCCGATCTCGGCGCCGTCGGCCATGACGGGGCCGTCCGCGCCGTCGACCCCGTACGGCGGCGTCAACTGGACGTATCGCGCCGACACCAGGTTCTGCGCGACGATGATCGCCTTGGCATCCGCCGGGATCGGCACATCCCGCTGGACCTCAAGTGTCATCTTCGCGGTCGTGCCCGCGGCATCGATGGTCTTGATGTTGCCGACCTTGACGCCGGCGACACGGACCTCGTCACCCGGGTAGATCGCGGTCGCCGACGTGAAATGGGCGACGATCGTCTTGGGGCCGAAATTCTTCTGGTACAACACGACCCCGCCGCCGGCGGCAGTCAGCGCCACCAGTGCGACGAGCAGGATTCGCGTGAGCCGCGGAGTGATCCGCCATGAGGCGCGCATCGTCATCCTCCGGGAATGCCGTTGTTGGGGAAGGGGAACTCGGCGCGTGGCCCGGCGTTGTCGGGCGGCTGTCCCGCGTTGACCCCGCGCCGGAACCCGAGTGCGTAGTCGAGGAACGGCTGGATGGCGGGCCCGGGCAGCAGATTGGAGGCGAAACCGTAGTAGTAGAACCCGTTGTTGACCGCCTCGCCCTGCGTGAGCTGGTATTTGGCGAGTCCCTTGAGTGAGGCCGTGAGGTTGTCGCGGTTGCGTTCGAGCATCGCGAGGACCTTGTTGAGCTTCTCCAGCGCGGGTGCGAGTTCCGCTTCGTTGTCGGAGACCAGTGCGGAGAGTTGTCGTGCCACGGCCGAGGTGTTGGCCAGCAGGTTGACGATCACGTACCGGCGGTCGCGGACCACGGCGAGCAGGTCGTTGGCGTTGAGGATCAGCCGATTGACCTGCTCACTGCGCTCGGAGAGGATCCCGGTGATCTCCGATGCGCTCTTGAGCAGATCGGCGAGGGACTCGTTGCGATTGTTGAGCGACTGCGACAGGCGCGTGATGCCGTCGAAGGTCGGGGCGAGCTGAGGTGCGATCCGCTCGATGGTCTCCGAGAGGACGTCGAGTGACTGGTTGATGGCCGCGGTGTCGGTCTCGGCCGTGTTGGTGGTGAAGTCACCGACCGCGTCGGTCAACGAGTACGGCGAACCCGTCCGGCTCACCGGGATCACACCCGATGGGCCGATCCGCCCGCTGCCCTTCGGTTCCACGGTGAGAACTCGCTGCCCCAGCAGGGTGCCGGTGCGGATGTGCGCCGTCGTGTCCTGTCCCAGCCGTGTCTTGCCGTCGAGCGCGAAAGTGACTCGCGCGCGGCCGTTCACGAGCTCGACATCGGACACGGTGCCCACGGTCACACCGGACACCTTGACCTCGTTGCCTGCCGTGAGCCCACCGGCCTCGGCGAACTCGGCGTGATAGCGGACCGAGGTGGCCATCTGGATGAGCTGCTGCGGCTGCAGGCCGACGACGATGATGAGCACCACCAGGACCAGGCCGAGCAGCCCGGTCCGGATGAGCCGTGTTCCACGATATTTGTGCATCAGGGCTCCGCGCATCTTCCGGTGTTCTGGATGACCCACGGGAAGTGGGCGGTCCGGCCCTGAAGGTCGGTCACGCGCACCGACACACCGCAGATGTAGAGGTTGAGCCAGCTGCCGTAGGAGCCGAGCCGCACCAGTTTGCGGTAGTTGGCCGGGGTCTTCTGCAGGGCCAGATCCAGGCGTGCGAGGTCGTCGTCATTGGACAGCAGCGGCGCCAGGCGCTCCATCTGGTCGACGGTTCCCGACAGCGGCGGCCGGGCTTCGGTCAGCAGACTCGCGAGCGACGCGGTTCCGTTGTCCAGTGCGGTGATCGCCTCCGCGATCGGATCGCGGTCCGCGGCCAGTCCGGTGACCAGGGTTTCCAGGTGATCGACCGCGCCGGAGAACTTCTCACCGTCGCGGGCGACCGTGGTGAGGACGTCGTTGAGGTTGACGATGAGCTGCTCGACGGTCTGGCCGTTGTCAGCAAGGGTGTTGGTGAACGCGGAGGTGCGCGCGAAAAGCGCTTCCACGTCACCGCTCTGGCCCTGCAGGATCTGGATGAGCGAACTGGTCAGGGCGTTGATGTCCTGGGGATTGAGACCCTGGATGACCGGCTTCAATCCGCCGAGCAGCAGATCGAGATCGAGCGCGGACTCGGTTCTGTCCGAGCCGATCTGCGAACCCGGAGGCTGGATCCGCGCCGACCCGGGCTCGTCGACGAGCTCGAGATAGTGGTCGCCCACGAGGTTGAGGTACCGGACCTTCACGGTGGTGCCCTCGGTGAGGCGCACGTCGTCGTCGGCGTCGAACTTCACGACGACGGTGTTGTCGGGTTGCAGCGCAACACTGTTCACGGTTCCGACGCGCAGCCCTGCCACCCGTACCGAATCGCCGGGCTTGAGACTGGAGACGTCGTCGAACACCGCGGAATAGGTGTTGGCCGACCCCGACCGGTACTCGCCGAAGATCACGAACAGCACGCCCGTCATCAGGGTCATGACGACGCCGAAGACGCCGAACTTGAGCGCGGTTCCACCGATGCCCGTCATCCCGGCTGTCCGATCTGGGCGGAGTTGCGGGGCGGCCCGGCGATCGGGCCGTAGAGCATCTGCTTGAGACCGTCGGAGTTGAGCAGGATGCCCTCGTTGCCGTACTGCGCCGGGTTGGCGTTGACATCGGTGATCACGAACGGCGGATGCTTCTGGAAGGGCACCTTCGGCAGGTCGGTGCACTGCGGGCCGCCCTTGGCCGCGACCTTGGGCAGGTTGTCCGGGTAGCGGTAGCGCTCCTGCCCCAGCACGACGGTCTGCAGCAGCAACCCGCCGGGCACCGGACTGCCCGGCGCCTTGGCGAGTTGGACCGCGCCGCCGAGTCCGCACGTGAGCGCCTGGTGGTACTCGTTGGTCAGATCGGTCGTGGGAGCCAGCAGGTGCGCCGCGTCGGTGATCGCCTGCCGGTTGGCACCGACGACGTCGATCCCGATGTCGGACAGTCCGATCATGCTGAGCAGCAACCCGTCGACGTTGTGCCGTTCCTCGACGATGGTGCGGCTGACCGTGGTGGCCGCATCGACGGTCGTGAGCAACTCGGGTGCGACGTCGGCGTAGGCATCGAGCACGTGCGGTGCCACCGCGAGCTCGTGGTCCAGGGTGGGCAGGCTCGGGTCGATCTTCGTCAGGAAAGCGTCGAATTCCGTGAGCATCTGACCGATCTGGTCCCCGCGCCCGTCGACGGCGACCGACAACGCGCCCAGGGTCTGGTTCAGCTTGTGGGGTTCGATCTTGGACAGCACGGTGGACAACTTCTCGAAGATGGTGTTGATCTCGACCGTGACATGGTCGGCCGACAGGACCTGACCGGCGCGCAACGGTTGCGGATCAGGGTTCGGCGGCGGAACGAGTTCGATCGACTTGGCGCCGAACACCGTCGGCGCCGCGATGTCGACACCGACGTTGGCCGGGATCAGATCCAGGTACGCCGGTTCCATCGCCAGATGGAGTGCCGCACGCCCGTCGGGCAACGATTCGATTGCCTGCACCCGGCCGACCTGCGCCCCATGGAGTTTCACCTTCGCGTCGGGGTTCATCACCAGTCCGGCACGCTGCGTCAGCACCGTGATGGGCACAGACTTGATGAAGCTGCCGCGGAACAGACTCACCGACAGGGCCACGACCGCGAGGATCACCACCGCGGTCGCGACGCCCAACAACGGACGTCTCACATCTGTTCTCATTCTTGTCTTCGCTGCCATCTTCGCTGCTACCCCGACAGGTTGAAGTTGCCGTTGGAGCCGTAGACCGCCAGCGAGACCAGCAGCGTCACCGCGATCACCACGATGAGCGACGTGCGCACCGCGTTGCCGACGGCCACGCCGACACCGGACGGGCCGCCCGCCGCGAAGAAACCGAAGTACGTGTGCACCAACAGGATCGCGATCGCCATCAGGATGGCCTGCAGGAACGACCACAGCAGGTCGACCGGGTTGAGGAACGTCGAGAAGTAATGGTTGTACAGGCCCGCGGACTGGCCGAACATCACGACCGTGGTGAGGTTGCTCGCGGCGAACGACAGGATCACCGCGACCGCGTACAGCGGCGTGATGGCCACCATGCCGGCGACGATGCGCGTGCTCACCAGGTATTCCACCGGCCTGATGCCCATCGACTCGAGCGCGTCGATCTCCTCGTTGATGCGCATGGCGCCGAGCTGCGCGGTGACGCCGGCGCCGAACGTGGCCGCCAGCCCGATACCGGCCACCACCGGGGCCGAGATCCGCACGTTGATGAACGCGGCGAGGAAGCCGGTGAGGGCTTCGATGCCGATGTTCCCGAGCGAACTGTAGCCCTGGACCGCCAGGGTTCCGCCTGCGGCGAGGGTGAGGAATCCGACGATCACGACGGTGCCGCCGATCATCGCCAAAGTGCCTGCGCCCATGCTGATCTCGGCGATCAGACGGATGACCTCGCGCCGGTAGTGCATCGCCGCGTGCGGGGTGCCCGCCAGTGCCCTGCCGTAGAACGACGTGTGGTCGCCGAGCCGGCCCGCGACGTCGACCGGGCGACGGAGTTCACGCGTGAGGCGTGGGTGAAGGGTTCGTACCACCATGACCGGCCCCGCTATCCGGTCGTCATCCGGATACCGATGGCCGTCACCACCACGTTCACGACGAAAAGCGCCATGAACGCGTACACCACAGTCTCGTTGACGGCATTGCCCACGGCCTTGGCGCCGCCACCGGCGATGGTGAGCCCACGGAAGCAGGCCACCATGCCGGCGATGAAGCCGAACAGCATCGCCTTGATGCACGAGATGATCACCTCGGGCACACCCGTCAGCAGGGTGATACCCGCTGCGAACGCGCCCGGATTGACGCCCTGGATAAACACCGAGAACGTGTAGCCGCCCAGTATCCCGATGATCACCACGAGGCTGTTCAGCAGCAGCGCCACTAGACCCGAGGCCAGGATCCGCGGCGTGACCAGACGCTGGATCGGGTTGATCCCCAGCACTTCCATCGCGTCGATCTCGTCGCGGATGGTGCGGGAGCCCAGATCGGCACACATGGCGGTCGCGCCTGCGCCTGCGACGATCAGCACCGTCACCATCGGGCCCACCTGTGTCACCGCGCCGAACGCGGCCCCGGCACCGGACAGGTCGGCCGCACCGAGTTCACGCAACAGGATGTTGAGGGTGAAGCTGACGAGCACCGTGAACGGGATGGCCACCAGCAGCGTCGGCGCCAGCGACACCCGCGCGACGAACCACGACTGCTCCAGGAACTCGCGGCCCTGGAACGGCCGGCGGAACGCGAACCGGACCGCATCCGACGACATCGCGAACAGGCCACCGATGGCCTCCAGCGTTGTCGACGTGCCCCCGCGCAGGACGCGCAGTCCGGGGGACCAACGATCCGCGGCCTCATTCACCATGTGTCGACGACAACTCCATCAAATCAGCACTTCTGTGGGAGACGGCGGCCCGCCGATCTCGTGGGGACCCACCATGGCAGCCGCAGTGTTTGCCCGGACACGGCTCGTCCCATCCACTGGGAGGCACGGCGGCGGTGGACCGGGTTGGGCCGCAACGTAGTCGGAGCCGGTTCATCTGGGGCCGGCCTCGTCGACGAATTTGGGAGTCGCACTGTGCCCGATCTGCAGGCCGAATCACCGATCGCACCATCGCGGTACGCCGGTCGGCGGGTGCTCATCACCGGGGGTGGATCCGGGATCGGCCAGGCCTGCGTACTGCGGATCCTCGCCGAGGGCGCTCAGGTGGTGGCCGCCGACATCAGCCCCGAGGGCCTCGACGACACCACGGGCAAGGCCGGTGAGTTCAGCAGTCGGTTGACCACCGTGACGCTCGACGTCGGCGATGAGGATTCGGTGCGCGCCGGGGTCGCCGCGGCGGTCGCCGAGCTGGGCGGGCTCGACACCCTGGTCAACGCCGCGGGCATCCTACGGTCGAGCCACCTGGCGCAGACCTCCCTCGCCGACTTCGAACAGGTCCTGCGCATCAACCTGACCGGGACGTTCCTGGTGACCCGCGAGGCCATCGGCGCGCTCCTCGAGGGCCACCGGCCCGCTGTGGTGAACTTCAGTTCGACCTCGGCGCACTTCGCACATCCCTACATGGCCGCCTACGCCGCGTCCAAGGGTGGCGTGCTGGCGATGACCCACGCCTGGGCACTGGAGTTCGCGAAGGCCGGCATCCGCTTCAATTCGGTTCAGCCGGGCTCCATCTCGTCGGGGATGACCGACGGAACCGGGGCGTCGCGGCAGAGCATCGGCCCCGGGCTTCCCGAGGACGCGGACTTCTCCCTGTTCGGCAAGGTGGCCCCGATGCTCCCGCTCGACGGCGGCGCGATCTTCGCCCGACCCGATGCGGTCGCGGGCGTGGTCGCGATGCTGGGCAGCGCCGACGCGTACTTCATCACCGGCACCGAGGTCCGCATCGACGGCGGCTCGCACATGTAGGTGCGAGCACGCACCTACGGAAGCGATGCGGGTTGACACGAGGAGAACACATGCGCACACGGAAGGCTGTTTCCGTGCTGATGTCCGGGCTGATGACGGCCGGGGCCATGGTAACCGGGGTCACGGTGGCGGCCGTCCTGTCGGCAGCGCCGGCCCGGGCGTTCTACGCGAACTATCAGCTGATCATCCCCGACCGATACGACTTCCACACCTGGACATGGGCGGTGTCGTACTGCGTTCCGGAAGCGGCGGACTGCGTGCAGATCACCGCGATACCGATGCCGGTCGCGAAGGCGTTCGAGTACCGGGCCAATGCGTATCTGACCGACGGGCGTTACACGTTGACCGTCGACGTGCCGGACGGATTGCGTTGCGGCAACGTGTATTACGGTCCGGTGATCGCCACCCGCGACGTGTACTCGTGGGATGCGGAGACACTGCAGGGCACCTTGGAGTCCTCGTTCGCCGCGGGTTGCGACGGCGCGCCTGGCGGCACGTTCACCTACCCGTTCTCGCTCGTGCGCCTCTAGATCGCACGAGCGTTCAGACGCGCTGCAACTCGACGACCGGGATGACGCGGGTGGTCTTGCGCTGGTAATCGCCGAACTGCGGTGCGACCGCGACCTGCTTGGCGTAGATCTCGTCACGTTCGGCACCGGTGAGCACGCGCGCTTTGACCGGGAAGGTCTCGGTGCCGAGTTCCACGACGGTGTCCGGGTTGGCCACCAGGTTGTGGTACCAGTCCGGATGCGAGTCGGCGCCGCCCTTGCTGCCGAAGATGTAGATCCGGTCGCCGTCGAGCAGCGGCACCAGAGGCGCGATCCGTTGCTTCCCCGACTTGGCACCCGTGTGGTGGACCAGGACCAGAGGGCTGCCCTCGAAGAGGCCGCCGGCCTTGCCGCCTGTCTCCCGGAACTCCTTGATCACCTGGTTGTTCATCTGGTCCCAGTCGATGGCCTCTGTCATGTCGCACCCTTTCGCCGCTGATCAGTCTTCAGGTGAGAAACGGTCGCGTGACAACATCCATTCCGCGGGAGTCCCGGAAACCGGGTCAGTTCGCCTCGTCGAATCGCTGCCGCGCCGCGGCGATGTCGCGCTGATGCTCCTCGGTCCAGCGGACCAGAGGCTGCACGGTCTGGTGCAGCGTGCGGCCGAGATCGGTCAACTCGTAGTCCACGCGTGGCGGGACGACGGGGTGTACGGTGCGGCGCACCAGGCCGTCGCGTTCGAGTTGGCGCAGCGTGACCGTCAGCATCCGCTGGCTGATGCCGTCGATCATGCGTTTGAGCTCGGTGAACCGCATGGACCCGTCGTCGAGCAGGGCGATGATGAGCAGCGACCACTTGTCGGCGATGCGGTCGAGGATCTGGCGGACCTCGCAGTCCTCGCGACGGTCCCATTGAAAAGCGTCCGGGCAGCACTCGGTTCCCTTGGGGATACCGACTGACTTCAAAGTGCCTTCTTCCGCCATCGCTCCATGGTGCCTGAAGATGTGGTCAGTTACCAGGAGGAACCAAAGGTGGTCGCATGGACTCGGTCGACGTCAGGGCAACCGGTTTCCGCGCGGCGTTGCTGCTCGCAACGCTGTGCGGCGCAGCCTTCCTGGAGGGCATCGACATCGCGATGTTCAACATCGCACTGCCCACCATCCGGCAGGCACTCGACCTCCCGACCGTCGAACTGCAGTGGATCGTCAGCGGATACGTCATCGGCTACGGCGGGTTCATGCTGCTCGGCGGACGCACGGCCGACGTGTACGGGCGGCGGCGGGTGTTCCTGACCGCCCTGGTCATCTTCATCGGGATGTCGGCGTTGGGTGGTGTCGCGCCCAACGGAGCCACGGTGATCACGGTGCGGGTGATCACCGGGATCGCCGCGGCGTTTCTCATGCCGGCCGGGCTCTCGATCATCACGACGAGTTTTCCCGAAGGGCCGCAACGGGATCGGGCTGTGCTCATCTATGCCGGCATCGGTGCGGCGGGGTTCTCACTGGGACTCGTCGCGGGAGGTGTGCTGACCGCGTTCGGTTGGCGGTGGGTGTTC
>Ga0182742_1000457_pt1 | contig 65431 bp, 44 predicted proteins | sample eDN5th37CBELigMG_FD_128880 | JGI IMG/M metagenome (GOLD analysis project Ga0182742, IMG submission 128880) | Enriched Miracle-Growth compost microbial communities from Emeryville, California, USA - eDNA 5th pass 37_C BE-Lig MG (version 2)... ...
CGAGAAGCCGGTGATCACGGAGCAGGGCGGCGGCGCCTACACCGCCGCGCCCCTCACCCTCCAGATGCCGGGAAGGTGGGAGGTGACCATCCGCGCCACCGCCGGCGGCGAGTCGGGGGAGCGCGTCCTCCGCTGGGACGTGCAGTGAGCGGGCGCAGAGCGGCGGCTCGCGCCGCCGGTGGCGGAACGGATGCAGCGCGGTTCGGCGCGCGCGAGCGCGTCCGGGCGAGGCGCGGCACGATCGCCGCCGTCTTCCTCGCCGCGGCGCTCGCGCCGGGCACCGCCGCTGCCGCCGCCTGCTGCCTCTCCACCAGCACCTTCGGCGCGGGCCGCCTCGCGGTCTGGGAGGACGCCGCCTTCGGCCTCGGCCTCTCGTACGCCACCGCCGCCGGCCACTTCGACGGTGAAGGCGGCTACCACGCCCACGACGGCTACACCGAGCGTGAGGGCCGAGCCACCGCCTTCGCCCTGGTGCGCCTCGCCCGCTCCCTGGAGGCGGGCGTCCGCGTCCCCTGGGTCGTCGGGCACCGCACCACCAACGACCTCGACGAGACCGGCCACGGCGTGGGCGACGTCGCCCTCGCCCTGCGCTGGGACGCCTTCCCCATGGGCACCCTCGGCGGCGGCCTGCCCGGCATCGCCTTCACCCTCGCCGCCTCCCTGCCCACCGGCCGCGCGGTGGAGGAGAGCGACGGGGTCCTCGGCGCGGACGCCACCGGCAGCGGCGCCGCGAGCGTGAGCGCGGGCGTGAGCGTGGAGCGCTCCCTCGGCACCGCCTTCCTCCGCCTCGATCTCGGCGCGCGGCTCCCCTTCGCCCGGGAGGTGAACGGCGCCGATCTCCGCGCCGGCCCGGGCCTCGAGGCGCAACTGGGCGGCGGCGTGGATCTCGGTCGCGGCGTGGTCGTCGCCCTCGCCCCGCGCATCCGCTGGGAATCCGACGCCATCCGCGACGGAACGCGCATCGCCGACTCCTCCACCCTCGAGCTCGCGGTGGGCCCCTCCGCCTCCTGGGAGTTCATGCGCGACTGGACCCTGCAGGCCTCCTTCGACACCGGCCTGCCGGTGGACGGCCTCGGCGCCAACCGCCCCCTCCTCACCACCGCCAGCCTCGGCATCCGGCGCGCCGTCTACTGATTCGAATCCGCCGCGCGTACCGCAAATCGGGTACGCGCCGCTGCCGCCCCCGCCCCTATCGTGGCGTCGAGGCTCCGGGGGGGGGGGCCGCGAGGGGGGAGCGGCCGCACACCGGTGACGGCCGTTCCCCACCCTCGTCTCGAGCGCGGCGACGGGTGACGCGCCCACCGCCTCCTCGTGCTACGGTCGCACGCAGGAGGTGGCCGATGGGCTTCGGGCGGCAGCCGCTGCGCAACGAGTTCTCCTGGTCGAAGAGCCGCCACGAGAAGCTGGCGGAGTGCGCGCGGCAGTACTTCTTCCACTACTACGGGAGCTGGGGCGGCTGGGAGCGCACCGCCTCGCCGGAGACGAAGGAGCTCTACACCCTCAAGAAGCTCACCGCGCGCCAGGCGTGGGCGGGCTCCACCGTCCACGACACCATCGCCCGCGCCCTCTCGCTGCTCCGCGAAGGTCATCCGATCGCGGAGCAGGACCTCCTCGATCGCACCCGCGCCAGGATGCGCGCCGAGTTCCGGGAGAGCCGCGAGAAGGCCTACTGGCAGCGCAAGGCCTTCGGGCTGATGGAGCACGAGTACGACGAGCCGGTGCCCGACGAGGTGTGGAAGGCCAACTGGGAGTTCGTGGAGAGCTGCATCCGCGCCTTCCTCGCCTCCCGCTGGGTCGCGATCGCCTCCGACCTCCCGCCGGAACGCTGGCTCCCCATCGACGAGCTCGGCTCCTTCTCCTTCGAGGGGACGAAGATCTTCGCCGCCCCCGACTTCGCCTTCCGCACCGCGAAGGAGGGCGCCGTCCTCGTCGACTGGAAGACCGGCCAGCGCCGGGAGAGCGATCGGGAGCAGCTCCGCGGCTATGCCATGTACGCGCGGGACACCTGGGGCGTGCCCCTCGATCGGATCGAGTGCCGCGTGGTCTACCTCCCTTCGATGGAGGAGGTGGAGGTGCGGGTCGACGAGGCGGAGGTGGCCGCCTTCTCCGATCGGATGCGCGCCTCGATCGCGTACATGCGGTCGCTCCTCGACGATCCCGCTGCCAACGCCGCCTCGATCGGCAACTTTCCTCCCACCGACGATCCCCAGGCCTGCGCCCGCTGCGTCTTCCGCAGGCCCTGCAAGCGGTAGCCGTCCGCAAGGGGCGTCGCGCCCCGCCCGGCCATAGCGATTGGAGGCGGCCCAGGTGGACGAAGCGGAGCTCGAGCGCTGGGGGAGACGCTTCGCCTCGGCGATCCCCATGCGCTGCGCGGGGCGGAGGCGCCGGCGGTGGTCGAGGTGGAGCGCGAGGGCGGCAGGCCTCTCTGCCTGAGCTTCCTTCCGGTGGCCCCGTCCCACCGCGTCCGCGGCGAGGTGGCGCCGCGCGCCCGGGCCATCGTCGTGGTGCACGATCCCGAGGCGGAGGTGCGGCTGCGCCCGGAGCTGATCGCGCGGATCCACGGCCTCACGCCGACGGAGGCGGCCCTCGCCGCGGCGATCGCCTCGGGCAGGACGGCGGCGGAGATCGCCGCGGAGCGCGGCTCGTCGGAGCACACCGTCCGCACCCACCTCAAGCGCATCCTCGACAAGACGGGGACCACCCGGCAAGCGGATCTGGTGCGCCTGCTCCTCGCCAGCGCCGCGCTGCAGATGCACGAGGCGGGCTGATCCGCCGTGGAGCGCTCCGCCTCGGGCGGAGCAGACGCAACGCTCCATCGCGCGCCCCGGCGCTCCCGCCGGTCCCGTGCAAGCGGGCCGGGTGCAGGCCGTTCCCGGCTCACTCCAGGCAGAGCAGCCAGTCGGCGCAGGCCGATGCCTGGATGCACGACGCCTGGCCCGGGGTCAGCCCGGTGGGGCAGGCCTCGAGACAGCCCGCGCGATCCAGGAGCCGCCCGTCGAGGAGGAGGCCGCCGGTGCAGGTCTCGTAGATCTTTTCGCAGACGATGGCGCACGCCGCCTCGGACACCGGCTCGAGACAGCGGGCCCAGTCGCCGCAGAACGCCGCGGCGGTGCAGGCCGCCTGCGCCTGCGACGGCCTCCCCTCCGCACAGGCGTCGATGCACTCGTCGCGGGAGAGGATCGCGCCGTCGAGGGTGAGCACCGAGCCGCACGCCACGTAGACGTGGTCGCACATCTGCGTGCAGACCGGCGGCACCTCGGGCGCGCCGCCCGCTCCGCCCGCACCGCCGCCTCCGCCGCCCCCGCCGCTTCCCCCCGGGCGCGGGCGCGAGGAGCCGTCGCCGGAGCAGCCGCCCGGACCGCACGCCACCGGTCTGCAGTCGGGGTCCTCCGAGCACAGGACCGGCTCCGCGGCGCATCCCGCGAGTAGCGCGGGGAGCGGGAGAAGCGTGGCGAGAAGGAGGGTCGCGGTGCGCATCGCCTTCCGTCATAGCCCGGCCCCGCCGTCGAGCGCCATGGGAGATGCGCCTCGGCCCCCGCCGCGGTACAGGTCGGAGGATGGGCGACCCCCTTGCCACCTTCCGCGCCGCGGCTGCCGATCTCGGCCTCCAGGTCCAGCTCGGCCTCGGCCCTGCGTACGACCTCCGCGCGGGCGAGGGGCTCCGCCTGCGCGATCTCGCCCCATGGGCGCGCGGCGGGCTCCTCCTCCTCTCCGGCGGCGGCGCCTTCTTCGATCGCTTCCGCGCCGACGGCCCGCCCACCGGCGACGATCCCCTCGACACGTGGACGCGTGCCCGCGTCGAGGAGCTGCTCGCGCCGCTCCGCGCCGCCGGGGTGCGCGCCGCCGCGCGCCATCCCTTCTGGAACGAGCCCGATCCCCTTCCCTTCCAGCGGATCGGCGCGGCGGCGGGCCTCCCCACCGCCGTCCCGCTGGGGCTCCACCTCCACCCCGTGTACGGCACCTGGCTCGCCTACCGCGCGTTGATCCTCCTCGACATTCCCGTGGAGGAGGCGCCTCCGCTCCCCGCCGATCCGTGCGCGGGCTGCGACGCGCCCTGCCGCGCCGCCTGTCCCGCGGGCGCCGTCACCGCCGGCGGCTGGAACGCCCTGGCCTGCGTCGACCACCGTGTCGCCGGCGCCGATCCCTGCGCCGACGGCTGCCACGCCCGCCTCGCCTGCCCGCGCGGCGCCCGCCACCGCTACCCGCTCCCCACCCGCCGCTTCCACCAGGCGGCGAGCCACGCCACCGCCCGCGCGTTCCGCACCCCCCGTTGAGCGGCGGACCGCGCTCCGTGTAACCTTGGGTGCGGATCCGGGTCCTGTCGAAAGGCGGCGCACCACCGGTAGAGAACGCGGTGCAAGAAAGCGCACTACGCAAGAGGGCCGGCGCCGTTGCAGTCTGGACAGGCCTCGCAGGCAACGCCTGGCGCCACATGCGGGACTCGCCGGAAACGGCTCGAGCCGCGAGGGGGTGGCGCCACGCGGGGGGGAGGCGGCGCGGTCGGGGGGCCACAGCCGCCACGGGCCCCGGCGCACGGGACAACCTGCGCCGGGGCCGCTTCTTTCGTGTTTTCAGAAAGTTTTCGGAGTACCCCTCTCGATTCCTGGAGTCGCCCGTCGTATTTGTGTGCGCCTGCAGCGCCGACGACGCGCGCAAGGGGGCACACCACGATGGCAGGAATCGTCGAAGTTCACGATGTGGTGAAGGGTACCCGCTGGGCAGCCTCACCGTACAGGCGCTGCGCGGGGTCTCGCTCACCCTGGAGCAGGGCGAGTTCGCCGCCATCGCCGGCACCTCCGGCAGCGGCAAGACCACGCTCCTCAACCTGATCGGCTGCGTCGACGTGCCCACCCGCGGCACGGTGCGCATCGACGGCCAGTCGACCGCCTCGCTCAACGACGCGAAGCTGACCGAGCTCCGCCTGCGCAAGCTGGGCTTCATCTTCCAGACCTTCAACCTGATCGCGGTCCTCGACGTCTTCCAGAACGTCGAGTTCCCCCTTCTGCTCCAGGGCGGCCTGAGCAAGGCCGAGCGGAGCGCGCGGGTGCGCGAGATGGTGGAGAAGGTGGGGCTGACCAGGCAGCTCCGCCAGCGCCCCAGCGAGCTCTCCGGCGGCCAGCGCCAGCGCGTGGCGATCGCCCGCGCCCTGGTGACGCGTCCGGCGATCGTCCTCGCCGACGAGCCCACCGCCAACCTCGACTCCGCCACCGGCACCGCGATCATCGAGCTGATGAAGCAGATCAACGCGGACCAGGGGACGACCTTCATCTTCTCCACCCACGACCCCAAGGTGACCGACAGGGCCGACCGCGTGATCCGCCTGCAGGACGGGCTGATCGTCGACGACGGCAGGGGCGTGAAGGCCGGGGCGGCGTGATGGGCGGCATCTCCTTCGGCCTGCTCCTGCGCATCGCGCTGCGGAGCCTCGTCGGCCACAGGATCAAGGGGCTGATCGTCGGGGCGATCCTCGCCTTCGGCACCTTCCTCGTGGTGCTCGGGACCACCCTCCTCGACAACGTCGAGCGGGCGATGGAGGAGAGCATCACCGGCTCCCTCACCGGCCACCTCCAGCTCGTCTCCACCGAGGCGGACGACGAGCTCGCCTTCTTCGGTCCCGCGGTCGCCTCCGATCAGGACCTCGCCTCGATCGCCGACTACGCACGGGTGAAGGAGGCGGTGCTCGCCATCGACAACGTGCAGGCGGTGATCCCCATGGGCCGGCAGGTGGCCCAGGGCGTGGTCGGCAACGAGCTCGACCAGCGGCTGGAGGAGCTCCGCGCCGCGGTGCGGGAGGAGGACGGGGAGAAGATCGCCGATCTCTCCGCCCGCGTGCAGCGGATGGTGCGGCTCCTCCTCGTGGAGAAGGAGAACACCCGCGAAATCGTCGCCAACCCCGAGGAGCTGGACGAGGGGATCGCCCACCTGCGCCGCGCGAGCAGCGACGAGTTCTGGGCCGCCTTCCCTGCCGATCCGATCGGCTCCCTCGAGTTCCTCGACACCAAGGTGGCGCCGCTCTCCTCCACCGACCCGGGGATCTTCCTCCCCTACGTGGCCACCGACCTCCACGCCTACGCGGAGCACTTCCCCCACTTCGAGATCGCCGACGGCGAGATGGTGCCGCGGGGCAGGAAGGGCTTCCTCTTCAACAAGACCTATTTCGAGGAGACGGCCAAGAACAAGGTGGCCCGCACCCTCGACACGGTGAAGGAGGCGATCGAGCTCGACGGCAAGACGATCGCCGGCGATCCGCTGCTGCAGGAGAAGATCGCCACCGGGACGAAGTACATCCGCCACGTCACCGAGCAGCTCGGCCCGAAGGACGCCGCGCACGTCGAGGCGAAGCTCCGCGAGCTCCTCCCCGGCACCGAGGGCGGGCTGCAGGAGCTCCTCGTCGCCTTCCTGCAGGTGGACGACGCCACCTTCGCCGAGCGCTACCGCTTCTTCTACGACGTGATCGCCCCGCGGATCCGGCTCTACCGGATCAACGTCGGCGACGTGGTCACCATCCGCGCGCTCTCCCAGGACGGCTACATGCGCGCGGTCAACCTGAAGGTCTACGGCACCTTCCGGCTCAAGGGGCTGGAGCGCTCCGCCCTCGCCTCCATCTACAACCTGATGGACCTGATGAGCTTCCGCGACCTCTACGGCCTGATGACGCCGGAGAAGCGCCGGGAGATCGACGCCCTCCGTGCCGAGGTGGGCGTGGCCGACCTCGATCGCGGCGACGTGGAGGACGCCCTCTTCGGCGGCGGCGCCGAGGTGGACACCGAGCTGGCGAGCGGCGCCGTCGACGTGGACGCCGCCCTCGCCGCTGCGGGCGCGGAGCTGGCGAAGGCCACCGACACCTTCGATCCCGCCGACCTGGAGCGCGGCATGACCCTCCACGCCGCGGTGGTCCTGAAGGATCCCGCCCGCCTCGCGGAGACGATGGCGGCGATCGAGCAGGCGAGCCGCGAGCAGGAGCTGGGGGTGCGCCCCTTCACCTGGCAGCAGGTGGCGGGGATCGTCGGCCAGTTCGTCCTGGTGATGCGCGTGGTCCTCTACGTGGCGATCGGAATCCTCTTCGCGGTGGCGCTGGTGATCATCAACAACTCGATGGTGATGGCCACGATGGACCGGGTCGGCGAGATCGGGACCATGCGCGCCATCGGCGCGCGGCGCCGCTTCGTCCTCGCCCTCTTCCTCCTCGAGACGGTGGTCCTCGCCCTCCTCGCGGGCGCGGTGGGCAGCGGCCTCGCGGTGGGGCTGGTGGCGCTGCTGGGCAAGACCGGCATCCCCGCGGCGGGGAACGATGCGCTGATCTTCCTCTTCGGCGGCCCGGCCCTCTACCCGCAGGTGGTGTGGGCCAACCTGCTGGTCGGCCTCCTCGCCATCACCTCGATCAGCCTCGTCTCCACCTTCTATCCGGCGCGCATCGCCGCCCGCATCGCCCCCGTGGTGGCGATGCAGTCCCGGGAGTAGCCGATGGGCATCTACCTGGTCGTCGCGCTCCGCAACCTCCTCCAGGCGAAGCGCCGGACCTTCTTCCTCGGCGCGGCCCTCTCCATGGTCGCCGCGCTCCTCGTTCTCCTCCTCGCGCTGGCGCAGGGGCTGACCGAGAACATGATCCACTACGCCACCACGCTCGCCTCCGGGCACGTGAACATCGGTGGCTTCTTCAAGCTCAGCCCGGGCGACGCCGCCCCCTTCGTCAAGAACGCGCCGGCGCTGCGGCAGATCGTCAAGGAGGAGGTGCCGGAGGCGGTCTTCGTCCTCGACAGGCTCCGGGGCTGGTCGAAGCTGGTGAGCGAGACCGGGGCGATGTGGCTCAGCCCGGTGGGGATCGATCCCGCCGAGGAGAAGCACCTCCTCTCCGCCCTGCGCCTCGCCCCGGAGCACGCCTACAAGGAGGGCGGCGGCGACGAGCGGCCGGGCGACCTCTCCCGCGCGGGCCACCCCGGCGAGATCGTCCTCTTCGCCGCCCAGGCGAAGAAGCTCGAGGTGGGCGTGGGCGACACCGTCACCCTGGTCACCGAGACCGAGCGCGGCGTCACCAACTCCGCCGACTTCCACGTGGCGGCGGTGGTGGAGGACATGGGGATGATGAGCGCGTGGAGCGTCTTCATCTCCAAGCGGACGCTGCTCGACCTCTACCGGATCGCCCCCGACAGCACCGGCGCGGTGATGATCTATCTGGAGGACATCGCCCAGACCGACGCGGTGCTCGCGCGGCTCCAGAAGATCCTCCCGGAGCGCGGCTACACCGTCCTCGAGCACAAGTCGGAGCCCTTCTGGCAGAAGCTGGAGCAGCTCCCCAACGAGGACTGGACCGGCGGCCGCCTCGATCTCACCACCTGGGAGGACGAGGCCTCCTTCCTCAAGTGGGTGATCACCGCCTTCAACGGTGTCTCCTTCTTCCTGATCGCCGTGCTCCTCGTGATCATCGTCGTGGGCATCATGAACACCATGTTCATGAGCGTCCGCGAGCGGACCGGCGAGGTGGGGACGCTGCGGGCGATCGGCATGGGGCGCGGCCGCGTGCTGGGGATGTTCCTCGCCGAGGCCTCGATCCTCGGCCTCTTCGCCTCCACCGCCGGCGCCCTGGTCGGCGGCGGCCTGGCGCTGGCCATCGACGCCGCCCGGATCTCCGTCCCCTCCGACGCGGCGCGGATGGTGCTGCTCAGCGACGTCATCCACCTCTCCACGTCGGGCGCCCACGTGGCCGCGGCGGTGATCGCCTTCACCGTGGTGACCGCCCTCTCCGCCCTCTATCCCGCCTGGCGCGCGGCGAAGCTCCGCCCCGTCACCGCCATCCAGCACGTGAGCTGAAGGGAACCAGCCATGCGCAAGCTCCTCATCGCCCTGGCGGCCCTCGCCGCCCTCCTCCCCGCCACCGCCGGCGCCCTCACCGACGAGGAGACGCTCGCGCTCCTCAAGGAGCAGGATCAGCGCCAGCGCCAGACCGGCGACTTCCAGGCCCTCGCCTTCATCGAGCGCAAGGAGAAGGACAAGAACGACCTGGTCTACGAAGCGGTGGTCTACCGCCGCGACGAGAACGACAAGCTGGTCATCCTCTTCCTCCAGCCGAAGGAGGAGGCGGGCAAGGGTTACCTCCGCATCGACAACAGCATGTTCTTCTACGACCCGAGCGTCGGGAAGTGGGAGCGCAAGACCGAGCGCGAGCGGATCGCCGGCACCGACTCCCGGCGGCAGGACTTCGACGAGTCGCGCCTGGCGGAGGAGTACGACGGCAAGTGGCTCGCCGACGTGAAGCTGGGCAAGCTCGAGGCCCACCACCTCGAGCTCAAGGCCAAGCCCGGCGTGGACGTGGCCTACCCGGTGCTCCACCTCTGGATCGACAAGAACAACCACAACCTGCTCAAGCGGCAGGAGTTCGCCCTCTCCGGGCGGCTGATGCGCACCATGTACTTCCCGAAGTGGGTGAAGCTCTACTCGGAGTCGAAGGGCGCGGACGTGTGGGTGCCGAAGGAGCAGCGGATCTTCGACGAGGTGGAGAAGGGCAACAGCACCACCATCGTGATCCGCAGCGTCGACCTGAAGCCGGTGAGCGACGCCTACTTCACCAAGGCCTGGCTCGAGAGCAAGGCGCGATGAACGAAGCAAGGATCGCTGCGGCGGTGCTGGCGGCGGCGCTCGTGGCCCCCGGCGCCGCCGGAGCGGACGAGCGGGACGAGGCGATCTTCGGCGCGGCGGCGTACGAGCAGGCCGGGGCGGTCGCGGGCAGCGCCGATGCGCAGGGCGATGGCGGCGCCCGCACCGGACGCGACGAGGCCCCGTCGGCCGACGGCGACCGCGACGACGCCATATTCGGCGGCACCGACGGCGCGCCGTTCGGCGGAAGCGACGACCGCGACGAGGCGATGTTCGGAGACGTCGACGGCCGCGACGACGCGGTGTTCGGAGACGCCGACGATCGCGACGAGGCGATGTTCGGCGGCTCCACCATCCTCCCCACCTCCGCTCCCTCCGACCGGCCCGAGCGCCCCCGCGACGGCGACGGCCTCCTCTCCGCCACGGAGATCGATCGCCGCCTCGGCAACGCCGCCGACAAGGTCGCCATCGGCGGCATGATCTACCTGCGCGCCCAGTACGACGCCTACGAGGACCAGCCCGCCGAGGCCGCGCCCCTCACCAGCCCCAACCTCTTCGACCTCTACCTGGACGCGCGCCCCAACGACCACCTGCGCTTCTACTCCCGCGCCCGCATCACCCATCGCTTCGCCCGCCCGGACGCGAGCTCCCCCGCCGCCCTCCTCACCGGCGGCGCCGACGTCCCCCAGACCGACTTCGCCTTCGACCAGCTCTGGATGAAGTTCGACGTGGAGGAGATCCTCTTCGTCACCGCGGGCCGCCAGCCGATCAAGTGGGGCGCGGGGCGCTTCTGGAACCCGACCGACTTCCTCAACCGCACCCGGCGCGATCCGCTGGCGGTCTTCGACGAGCGCCTCGGCGTCGGCCTCCTCAAGCTCCACCTCCCCATCGAGTCGAGCGGCTGGAACCTCTACGCCATCGGCGACTTCGAGGGGGCCAACCGCCTCGAGGGGATCGGCGGCGCCTTCCGGGTGGAGAAGCTGATCGGCGACACGGAGCTGAGCCTCTCCACCGCCGTCCACCGCGACCAGCCGCTCCGCCTCGGCGCCGACGTCTCCTTCCCGCTCTGGATCTTCGACGTGCGGGCGGAGGGCGCCGTGATCCACGGCGACGAGACGGTCTACTTCCGCGGCGTCCCGCAGGTCCTCCTCGACACCACCCCCTTCAGCCGGGAGGACGACTGGATCCCGCAGGTGGTGGTCGGCGCCGACGTCGACATCCCCTACGGCGACGACGACTACTTCACCCTGGGCGCCGAGTACTTCTACAACGACGCCGGCTACGACGATCCCCGCTACTACCCGGCGCTGATGGTGAGCGGCTCCTTCACCCCGCTCTACCTGGGCAGGCACTACGGCGCCTTCTACGCCAGCGCCATGGGCCCCGGCCGCTGGAACGACACCACGCTCATCGCCAGCGTGATGGCCAACCTGAGCGACCAGTCGTACCTCGGCCGCTTCGACTACCGCGTCCGGCTCCTCACCTACCTGGACGTCAACACCTTCGTCGCCTGGCACTTCGGCAACTACGGCGAGTTCCGCCTCGGCAAGGAGATCCCCGCCCTCGGCGCCTCCGCGGGGCTCGAGCTGCCCCCTGCCCTCGCGCAGCTCGCCGAGGAGGGCGGCACCATCCCCGCGCCCACCGTGAGCGCAGGGGCGGGGCTCCAGCTCTCCTTCTGACCGCCCGCCCGGTTCGCCGGCCCGAACGCGTTCGGCCTGCTGGCCCGGTCCGTTCGCGCCGGCGAACCCTCCGGCGTCCGCCGCGACGAACCGCTGGTGAGAAGCGCTGCTTTTCGGCGCCATCAGCGGCTGGCATGAGCGCTGCACGACTCCTCCCCGGAGCGACATCCCGTCGCCACGTGGGAGGGGCCATGCACCGGATCGTCTTCGCCCTCGCTGCAGCAGCGGTGCTTCTCTTCGCCGCGCCCGCCGCGGCGCAGGAGCTGGTTCTCCAGCAGCAGGAGGGCGAGAGCCCATCCGCCTGGCGCGGGTCGCAGCTCCGCTACGGCCACGTCGGCACCACCGTGGGCCTCGACAAGGGCGCCGAGCTCACCTGGAACCCCTACCACGCCCACACGCTGACCATCGCGCCGCGCTACTACTTCACCGACGCCATCTCCACCGGCCTCACCTTCTCGCTGGAGCAGGAGCTCACCGACTCCGACTGGACCACCTCGAAGCACGAGGTGCTCTTCTCGGATCTCTTCGCCGATCTCACCTGGCGCGGCTGGGACGAGCCGTTCAGCGGCGTCCGCCTCAGCGGCTCGCTCCGCGTGACGCTCCCCACCTCCAAGGTCTCCCAGGCGCAGACGATGGTGGCCGCGGTGGCGCCCACCCTGCGCGTCGCCCGCTACTTCGATCTCCTCTCCGGCGCGGGGATCAGCTGGAGCACCCGGTGGAACCAGCGCTTCAACAGGGAGTCCACCGCCCGCACGGAGGCGGCGGGGATCGTCGGCTGCGGCGTCGATTCGAGCTGCGAGGCCCTGCGCAACACCGGCCTCCTCAACGCCTGGGCCGACCTCTCCACCGGCCCCTCCCTGGAGCTCCTCCCCACCGAGGATCTCGTCCTCACCGCCGACTTCCGCTGGGGCTACGCCTTCCTCTACGAGAACGCCGAGGTCCGCGACCCCTTCAGCGGCGAGCTCCTCCAGGGGCCCAGCGACTTCGACGGGCGCGCCACCACCTACTTCGGGATCGGCGCGATCTACACGCTGGCGAAGGAGGTCAACCTCTCGCTCGGCGTCGGCACCCCGTCCCCACAGATCGGCGCGGACGGCAGGCGCCGCAGTCCCTTCTTCAACCGCTACACCCAGCTCTCGTTCGACGTGCAGCTGAACCTCGACGCGATCATCCGCTCGATCTGAACCAACCCAAGCAGTGCCGGTCACCCGCCGGGCGGAATGGGCCGCCGGGAACGGGAGCCGTGTGTCCACGGAGGCAAAGATGAAACCCCTCTCGCTCAAATCCCTCGCCCTCGTGGCGGCGCTGGTCGGCGCCGCTGCCTGCGGCGAAGAGCGGGCGCCCATCAACCAGGTGCAGCCCAACGTCCTCGACAAGACCTTCTTCGTGGGCAAGGACCTGGAGGACCCCAGGGACAACCCGGAGTTCTACGCCCAGGCGACGCTGGTCGACGTGGGCACCGGCGCCAACACCGCCCTCAGCACGTCGAGCTGGGCGCAGAAGCTGACGCGCATCCGCTGGGACATCCAGGAGGACGTCCTCCTCGCCCGCCTCGCCTACGAGCGCGTGGAGAACACCGACGGCCGCGGCGCGGGCAAGGCGGACCTCAACGGCATGATCGTCGGCGCCTGGCCGATCACCAAGCACTTCGACATCCAGCGCCAGTACAACCCCTCCACCGGCGAGCAGCTCAACGTCATCGTCGAGAACACCACCGATCGCCCGTGGCAGCAGCGCAAGTACATGCGCGTCGACTGGTCGAAGAACCTCAACGTCGGCGCCTACGACTTCGACACCCTCTCCTATCTCGGCCTCGTGGGCGTTCGCTTCGAGCCGCTCGCCTACACGGTCAACGATCCCACCCACCGCGACGCGCCGCGCTTCGACCTGGAGGAGGGCTACTTCGACATCACCAACAAGGCGGTCGCCTCGCCGGAGGAGGTCCACTTCCGCTGGGGCTCGATCCCCGCCTGCTTCCTGCCCGCCTGGTGGGGCGGCGGCAAGGGCGCGTGGAGCTGCAGCTCCACCGAGATCACCGTGCGCCACTCGTTCAAGCGCGTGGTCGACAACGACTACGTTCCCGTCGACTGGGACGGCGTCCGGTTCAGCGTCGCCGGCGCGTTCTACACGGAGCGCAAGGGCTACGTGCGGAACTACGGCATGACCGACGACCAGTGGCACCGCTTCGCCAACCTCTACAACATCTGGGAGCGCAGCCACTACTACGAGGATCCGGTGGCGATGACCGGCGCCATCGAGTGCTACACCCCGGCGACCACGCCCGCCGGCCAGGATCCCAACCGCGACGTCGAGCCTGCCGACGGCACCGCCGACGAGTGCCAGGCCGCCGGCTCCGGCTCGCAGTGCGACACCTTCGGCCAGAAGTGCACCCTGCCCTTCCGCCAGCGCGTGGCGAAGCCGATCGCCCTCTTCTACACGGAGGAGAGCGACCTCAACTACTGGGACGGCACCGAGTGGGCCACCCACGACTGGGACGTGGCGATGCGCTCGGCGGTCATGACCGCCCGCTACGCGGAGTGCATGCGGGTCGGCGAGCCCGACTGCGCCGAGAAGTACCCGGTGCTCACCGGCCAGCAGGTGGAGCAGGACGACGCGATCTGGCTCGCCCGCGAGGTGGACGCCTGCCGCCTCGGCAGGTCGTGGCAGGGCGAGGACTGCCACGCGCTGGCGGAGCGGCTGGGCAACGAGCGCGGCTTCTCCCGCGCGGTGATCGCCACCGCGCAGATGGAGGAGATGGTGGTCCTCTGCCACAGCCCGGTGGAGGTGGACGATCCCCCCGCCTGCGGCGGCCCGCGCCTGCCCGCGGACCTGTCGATGGCCCTCTGCCAGGAGGCGCGCGCCAACGGCGACCGCGCGCTGGTCGCCCGCTGCGACGAGGCCCGCTCCGCCCGCCTCGGCGACCTCCGCTTCCACCAGGTGACCGCGATCAAGACCCCGGAGGCGGGCGCGCCGTGGGGCATCATGGTCGACGCCGACGATCCACTCACCGGCGAGAAGGTCGCCGCCAGCATCAACGTCTGGACCGCGGGCAACGACAACCTCGCCCAGCACATCATCGACACCGCCCGCTTCATCAAGGGCGAGCTCAGCGCCGCCGACGTCACCGAGGGCACCTACATCGCCGACTTCGCCGCCGCCGCGGTGGCCGCCAGCAGGTCCGGCTCGCTGCCGAAGCTGAGCGCCTCCCAGCGGAACGCCCTCATCGCCGACTTCGCCAGGGTGAGCCCCGAGCGACTGGAGCAGCTCGAGCAGTCCTCCTTCTTCGACAGCCCCTGGCTGCAGCACGAGATGGAGCGGATCACCTTCGACCTGAGCCAGGTCCGCGCCGAGGCCTTCGCGCCCACCACGTCGCAGCCGATCTACGAGGCCCGCCGCGAGATGGTGGTGGGGACGCCGATCGAGGCGGCGCTGATGACGCCCGCGATGCAGCAGCTCGCCGGCGGCGGCATCGGCCTCGAGGAGGCCACCGAGCTCGTCTCCCCGATGCGCGGCGGCAACCCGCTCCTCATCCGCGAGATGCGCCACACCCGAGAGCTGGCGCTCGCCCAGCGCGGCGCCTGCATCCTCGAGCAGAGCTCCATCGCTCCCACCGGCGTGCCCGTGCTGGCCGACATCCTCGAGGCCAAGTTCGGCCCCTTCAACCCCGACGACGACAAGGGGACCCAGCTCGCCCGCGCCGAGCGGATGCGCCGCTACGTCTCCCAGCGCCTCCACCACGCGGTGCTCGCCCACGAGATGGGCCACTCCTTCGGCCTGCGCCACAACTTCGTCAGCTCGTCCGACGCCTTCGGCTTCCGGCCGCAGTACTGGCAGCTCCGCACCGACAACGGCACGATCACGAGGGCCTGCACCGACCTCGATCCCACCGGCTCCTGCGTCGGCCCGCGCTACTTCGACCCGGTCACCGACAACGAGTACGACAACCTGCTGCCGATGTTCATGCACTCCTCGGTCATGGACTACGCGGGCGAGCTGACCCAGGACTTCATGGGGCTGGGCGCCTACGACTTCCACGCCGTCCGCTTCTTCTACGGCGACGCGCTGGCGGTCCACGCGGACGACAGCTTCAAGGTCCGCACGCCCCGCGGGACCGCGATGCTGATGAAGATGGACTCCTTCGGCGGCACCGTCGGCTTCCGCCCGGTCATCGGCGGCAGCACCGATCCCCTCGCCACCACCAACATCCACTACTCGCAGATGCAGAAGGAGTACGGCCTCATCTCCGACTGCACCGAGGTCGATCCGGCGCTCTTCCGGCCCTCGACCTGGGACGAGGAGCGCTTCGGCGCCTGGCACCCGACCCTCGACGGTCTGATCGTCTCGGTGGGCGGCACCTACAGCCGCTGCAAGCAGCAGCCGGTCGACTTCGTCCACTGGAGCGAGCTGCGCCGTCCCCGCACCGTGGGGCAGGTGGGCGCAGCCGAGGCGGACGTCCGCTTCACCTCCGCGGGCCCCGCGATCGACAAGAAGGGCCGCACCCGCGTCCCCTACGGCTTCGCCAGCGACAACTGGGCCGACCTGGGCAACCTCGCGGTCTACCGCCACGACAACGGCGCCGATCCCTACGAGCTCTTCGACTTCCTCATCACCCAGCAGGAGGTGAACCACATCTTCGACAACTACCGGCGCAAGCGCTCCAACTTCAGCGTGCGCGGCGCTGCCGCCCGGACCCTCACCCGCTACAACGAGAAGCTCCGCGACGGCGCCAAGGGGCTCGCCCTCTCCGCCAACATCAACAAGGACTGGGCGATGGCCAACGGCGTCGAGCCCGAGACCTGGTGGGCGGTGGTCTCCCGGCGCGTCTTCGGCGACAACATCCTCGCCGCCGGGATCGCCTTCGACCACTTCGCCCGGCAGCTCGCCCGCCCGGAGCCCGGCCCCCACTACTTCGAGCGGCCCGCCGGCTCGGTCCTCATCCGCCCGGACACCATCCTCCGCTCGGCGCAGGATCCCGTGGGCGACGCGGGCGCCACCCGGGTCGTCATCCCCAACGGCGCCACCGGCCGCTTCGGCAACGTGAGCTACGGTGGCAAGCCGATCGAGAACGCCTACGCGCCCGACGAGCAGGTGGGCGACTTCAGGACCGAGTACGTGATCAACTCGGGCTCGTACTACGACAAGGCCTACACCGCCTACCTGATGACCGAGTCGTACGACAACTTCGTCTCCGACAGCAGGAGCGACTTCACCGACGCCCGCTACCGCGCGGTCTCCCTGGCGGACATGTTCCCCGACGGCTACCGCCGCTGGCTGGCCAACAACCTCACCGGCGACGACTTCATCAAGGGGCCGCGGGTGGCCAGCAACGGCACCGCCCCGATCCTCGACGAGGACGGCTACCCGAAGTACGGCATCGGCTGGACCTCCTGGCGGGGACTCGAGGGGCCGACCGCCTGCTTCTCCCAGAGTGACACCCTGCTCTGCGATGAGGACCTCGAGGTGGACACCATGGTGCTCGACCCGCAGGTGGGCTGGGAGCAGCAGAAGTTCCTCATCGCCTGGACCCTCTGGTTCCTCCCCGAGAACGCCAAGCAGGGCTGGCTCAACCAGCTCGGCATCTGGGAGCTGGGCGCCGACTCCGACCCCGGCTTCGCCAACCGGATCGAGTTCCACGACCCGAGCGGCAAGATCTACGTGGCCAAGACCTTCGGCAGGGAGGAGGTCTTCGGGAAGCTGGTCCAGAAGGGCATCGCCGCCCGCGTCCTCGAGTACGCCAACGAGCTGGTCAACAAGGCCTACGTGACCACGCCGATCGACGTGGACGAGGACGGGATCGTCGACTGGTACGAGCCGGTCCTGGGGCCCCACGGCCAGCCGGAGGTCAAGTGGGATCCGGCGCTGGCCCACGTCACGCCCGAGGGCAGCAGCAGCCCCACGGGCAGCGAGGGCTGCAACGAGACCGAGAACTGGGCCTGCACCTGCTCGATGAACCGGGCCTGCGTGGAGCTCAGCCGGTACTCGGAGGTCCCCTTCTTCCTCCGGGAAGCGCTCCGGGCGTACGGCCACGGCAGCCCGTGGATGAAGTAGCAGGCGATATCGTCAACGCCTGACGACGCGCCGCGTCGCGCCCGATCCGATGCGACATCGGATCGGGCGCGGCCCTCCGCAGCGCGAAGATCCGGGGTCGTTCGGTTTTTCGAACTCCCCGGATTCTTCGCGCTTTCGCGCGTTTTTCCGCTTGCCCGCCCGGCCGCCGCTTCCATGCCGGGGGCCTTCTTGCTTTGCTCGGCCCGTTGGAGTCTACTCCGCGACCCCACCCCATGGCAGGTGCGCCGCGGCCACGTGACGCGACGTTGCTCCATACGGCTGAGGAAGGTTCATGACGGCAAGAAAGCTCCTCGTCGCAGCACTCCTGGTGGCGACTGCGCTCCCCGCCGCGGCGGAGGAGGAGGCAGAGTCCTCCGATTCCGCCGCCGCGCGCGTCGCCGCCGACGGCACCGTGATCCGCGGCAGCGCGAGCTCCCCCTGGCGGGGAAGCTGGCTCTCCTACGATCACGTCTTCAACACGGTCGGCCTCGACAAGGGCGCCGAGCTCACCTGGAACCCCTATTACGCCCAGAGCCTGACCATCTCGCCGCGCTACTACCTGAGCGACGAGTTCTTCGTCTCCGCCAGCTGGTCGCTCGAGCAGGAGCTCACCGACTCCGATTGGACCACGAAGAAGCGCGAGATCGTCTGGAGCGACCTCTTCGTCGACGTGGGCTGGATCGGCTGGCAGGAGCCGACGTCCCAGATCCGGATCACCCCGACGCTGCGAATCGGCCTGCCGATCTCCCAGGTCTCCGCGGCGTCGACCCAGATCCTCTCCCTCGCCGGCTCGGTCCGCCTCTCCCGGAACTTCTCCGTCCTCCAGGGGCTCAACGTCTCCTGGTCGGGCCGCTGGACCCAGCGCTTCCACGACTCCACCACGCCGGTGAAGGACGAGACGGGCGTGGTCGGCTGCGAGGTGGACAGCACCTGCGACGCGGCGGAGAGCTTCGCCAACCAGGGCTACCTCAACGCCTGGGGTGACCTGAGCACCGGCCCGAGCCTCGTGCTCAGCGTCTTCGACGGCTTCCGGCTCAACGCCGACATGCGCGTGGGCAAGTCGTTCCTCTACGACAACGCCGACGGCAGCGTCGAGGTGATGGGCGAAGAGCGCAAGGCGCCCTCGAGCGCCTACGCCAGGGACTTCGACGGCCGGTACAACACCTACTTCGGCCTGGGCGCCGCCTACGACATCTGGCCGGAGCTGACCCTCTCGGCGGGCGTGAGCACGCCGTCGCCGCAGCTGGGCGCGGACGGCGAGCGCCGCTCGCCCTTCTTCAACCGGTACACGCAGATTGGCTTCGGCGTCTCCCTCGACGTCGACGTCTTCTCGAGCCGCCTCTTCCCCCGGGGCTGAGCTCTTCGATCGCTAGCAGTTTCTTGGAATTTCGCGTCGGCGACGCCGGAGCGAACGAGGCAGGTACGGAGGTACCTCTTAGATGAGCAGGAAAACCACCATGTGGAAGCGAGCAACACTCGTCGCTGCCGCCGGCCTGGCGGCGATGGCGAGCGGCTGCGCCGAGGAGCGTGAGCCGATCAACCAGGTCCAGCCCAACGTGCTGGACAAGTCGTTCTTCGTCGGCAAGGACCTCCAGGATTCGTCCGACGATCCGGAGTTCTACGCGCAGGGCACGCTCATCGACGTGGGCTACGGTGCCAGCCAGGATGGCCTGTTCACCTCGACCTACGCCCAGCCCCTCTCCCGCATCAAGTGGGTGATCCAGGAGAAGGAGCTCGTCGCCCGCCTGACCTACGAGCGGATCGAGAACTCGGACGGGAAGGGCGTCGGCTCCCTCAAGAACGAGGGCGTGATCGTCGCCGTCTACCCGATCGAGAAGCACTTCGACATCCAGAAGCAGTACAACCCGACCACGGGCGAAGAGCTCAACGTCATCGTCGAGAACTCGACCGACCGCCCCTGGTACGAGCGCCAGTACTTCCGCGTCGACTGGTCGAAGAACCTCAACACCGACTCGTACGACTTCGACACGCTGTCGCAGATGGGGATCTACGGCGGCATCAAGTACGAGCCGCTCGACTACTACATCAACGATCCGAACCACCCCGACGCGCCGCACTTCGACCTCGAGAACGGCTATTTCGACGTCACCAACAAGGCGTTCGCCGTGCCGGGCAAGGTCGACCTGTCGCACCTGGGCTGGGGCATCAAGGAGTTCCCCTCCTGCTTCCTCCCCGCCGACTTCGCCGGCGGCACCGCTCCCGCGGGCAACTGCAACCCGGTCGAGCTGACGATCCGCCAGGCGTTCCGCCGGATCGACAAGCGCGACTACGAGCCCAAGAACTGGGACGGCTACCGCTTCCAGGCCTTCGGCGCCTTCTACACCGAGCGCTTCGGCTACGACCGGATGTACGGCATGACCGACGCCCGGTGGCACCGCCTGATCAACCGCTACGACATCTGGGAGCGGAACCACTTCTACGCGGATCCGGTCGCGATGACCGGCGCCGTGGAGTGCTACACCCCGCACACCACGCCTCCGGGCGAGGATCCGAACCGCGACCGGACCGGCAGGCCCAAGATCGGTGAGGACGGCCAGCCGGAGAAGAACGAGAACGGCGAGATCGTCGAGATTCCCGACGGCACCGCCGACGAGTGCGCCGCCGTCACCGCGATGACCGGCGTCCCCGGCTCGCAGTGCGACACCTTCACCCAGAAGTGCACCCTGCCCTACGCGAAGCGTGAGCCGCGGACCCTCGCCTGGTACTACACCTCGGGCAGCAACTACGCCCCCGAGTACTGGGACTCCACCATGTGGGCGACCCACGAGTGGGACGTCGCCCTCCGCGCCGCGATCCAGGCCGCCCGCTATGCCGAGTGCGTCGCCACCGGCCAGACCGATTGCGCCGCGAAGTTCCCGGTGTGGGACGGCCAGCAGGACGACAACCAGGATGCGATCGATCTCGCCCGCGAGGTGGACGACTGCCGCAACGGCCGCGCCTACCCGGGTGAGAACTGCGACGCCCTCGCCGAGCAGCTGGGCGAGCAGCGCGAGGTCCACCCGGCGGTGATCGCCCTCGCCAAGATGCCGGAGATGGTGGTCCTCTGCCACAGCCCGGTCGAGGCCGACGATCACCCGGCCTGCGGCGGCCCCCGCCTGCCCGAGGGCCTGACCGCCGCCACCTGCGCCGACGCGGAGGAGAACGGCGAGTACATCCCCGAGTGCTACCAGGCGCTCCGCGTCCGCCGCGGCGACCTCCGCTTCCACCAGATCAACGTGATCAAGCAGCCCCAGACGCCGTCGCCCTGGGGCATCATGACCGACGCCATCGATCCGCTCACCGGCGAGAGCATCTCCGCCAGCATCAACGTGTGGAGCCACGTCGGCGACAGCGCCTCGCAGGGCGTCGTCGACATCGCCCGCTACATCGCCGGCGAGCTCGAGACCTCGGACATCACCGAGGGCAAGTACATCCACGAGTGGTCGCAGGCCGCCCAGGCCGCCACCCGCGGTGGCTCGCTCCCCCCGATGTCGAAGTACGAGCTCGATCGCCGCATCGCCAGCTTCGCCGGCGTGCCGACCGAGCAGCTCCCGCAGCTCCGCTCGCTCATCGAGAACCTCCCGGCCAGCGCCAAGGCCAGCCTGGAGAAGACCCGCCACGAGCTGACCGGCATCCGCGCGGACCTCAAGGCCGCCTCGCAGAACGCGGCGACCTACGCCGCGCGCCGCCAGCGTGCGATCGACTCGGGCCTCGAGGCCGAGCTGACCACCAAGGCGATGCAGGAGCTGATGGGCATCGACGAGCTCGGCTCCGCCCAGGCGCTCCTCCCCTTCGCCTCTCCCCTCCGCGGCGCCAACCCCGGCCTGATGCGCGAGCTCCGCAACCTCCGCGAGCTGGCCCTCGCCGAGCGCGGCACCTGCGTCCTCAACGAGGCCCCGGCCCCGGTGAGCTACGCCGACCTGGCGAAGGTGCTCCAGGCCAAGTTCGGCAACTTCGACCGCAGCCAGTCCACCGGCGAGAAGCTCGCCCGCGCGGAGAAGATGCGGAAGTACGTCGCCGCGAAGATGAACTACGCGGTGATCGCCCACGAGATGGGCCACTCGATCGGCCTGCGCCACAACTTCGTCAGCTCGTCCGACGCCTGGGGTTACCGTCCCCAGTACTGGCAGCTCCGCACGAAGAACGGCACCCAGACCGCCGAGTGCGTCGATCGCGACGGCAACATGCAGTTCGATCCCACCGGCGAGTGCGTCGGCCCCCGCTACGTCGACCCGATCACCGACGAGGAGCGCGACAACCTCCTGTGGATGTTCATGCACTCCACGGTCATGGACTACCCGGGTGAGTACACCCAGGACATGATCGGCCTCGGTGCCTACGACTTCGCCGCCGCCCGCGCCTTCTACGGCGACGTGGTCGCGGTCCACGCCGACCCGAGCTACAACGCCAAGACCAACCGCGGTACCGGCATGCTCGCCAAGGCCGACAACTTCGGCGGCATCACCGGCTTCTCGCCGAGCATCGGCGCCCCGACCTCGCAGAACCCGGTGGCGACCCGCAGCTTCCACTACTCCCAGTACAACAAAGAGTACGAGCTGATTAAGAACTGCCGGCCGATCGACGAGATGTCGCGCAAGCCCGCGAGCTGGAACGAGGAGCTCTGGGGCGCCTGGCACCCGACCCTCGACGGCCTCCTGGTCGCCGTGGACGGCCAGTACACGGTCTGCGAGCAGCAGAAGGTGGACTACGTGCCGTGGCGGGATCTCCGCATGCCGGCCACCTCGGACAACACCACCGATCCCCGCGAGCGTGACGTCAACTTCTCGCGCTCCGGTCCGGCCATCGACTCGAAGAACCGCACCCGCGTTCCCTACGGCTTCGCCACCGACCGCTGGGCCGACCTCGGCAACCTCTCGGTGTACCGCCACGACAACGGCGCGGATGCGTACGAGCTGTTCGACTTCCTGATCACCCAGCAGGAGATCAACCACATCTTCGACAACTACCGCCGTGGCCGGGCGACCTTCAGCGTCCGCGGCGCCGCCTTCCGCACCCTGACCCGCTACAACGAGAAGCTCCGTGACGCGGCGAAGGGCCTCGGCCTCATGAAGAACATCTACACCGACTTCGCGCTGGAGCTCGGTTACGACGCAGGGATGTTCTGGCCGCTGATCGCGGAGAACTCCTTCCGCGAGACGATCCTCGCCTCGGGCTTGGCGTTCGACCACTTCACCCGCCAGCTCCAGCGTCCGGAGCCGGGCAAGCACTTCCGCCCCGCGACCAGCGGCTTCTTCGCGCAGCCGCTCGAGGACGTCCTCCGCTCGGATCAGGACACCCTGAGCGAGCCGGGCCCCACGGTGGTCACCATCCCGAACGGCGCCACCGGCAAGTTCGGCGTGGTGCAGTACGGCGGCAAGCCGATCGAGAACGCCCTCGCCTCCAACCAGGGCGAGTACGACTCCGAGTACACGATCAACGCTGGCTCGTACTACGACAAGGCCTTCACGGCGATGCTGATGACCGAGTCCTACGACAACTTCATCAGCGACTCGCGCCGTGACTTCACCGACGCCCGCTACCGCGCGGTCTCGCTGGCCGACCTCTTCCCCGACGGCTTCCGCCGGTGGCTGGCCAACAACCTCACGGTGGACGACGAGATCCGCGGCGTCCGCGTGGTGGGCCAGCTCACCAGCCGCGCTCCGTTCGCCGAGGTGGAGACGGATTCCGAGGGCTACCCGGCGTTCGGCATCGGCTGGACCAACTGGTGGGCGAACGAGGGTCCGCAGACCTGCTTCGCCGAGGACATGAGCCTCCTCTGCTCCAACAACACCGCGTCGACGGTCGTCCTCGACCCGCAGATCGGGTGGGAGCAGCAGAAGTTCCTCATCGCCTGGACGCTGCTCTACCTCCCCGAGAACCAGAAGCAGACCTGGCTCAACCAGCTCTGGCTCTGGGAGCTCGGCGCGGACTCCGACCCCGGCTTCCAGAACCGGATCGAGTTCCACGACCCGAACGGCCGCGTCTACATCGCGAAGACCTTCGGTAAGGAGGACGTCTTCGGCAAGACCGTGCACCGGGGCATCGCCGCCCGCGTGCTCGAGCAGGCCAACGAGCTCCTGGCCGAGGCCTACGTGACCGACCCGGTCGACAACGACGGCAACGGCACCATCGACTGGTACGTGCCGGTCCTCGGGCCCCACGGCGAGCCGATGGTCAAGTGGGATCCGACCATCTCGCAGATCACCCCGGACGGCATGCTCGCCTCCGGCCGTGACGGCTGCAACTCGACCGACAACTCCGACTGCAAGTGCACCGAGAACCGCGCGTGCATGAAGCTGCAGGACTACACCCAGGTGCCGTACTTCCTCCGCGAGGCGATCGGGGCCTACGGCCTCGGCCACCCGTCGATGAAGGGGCTCTACTGATCGGCTGCTGAGAGGTAGCTGATCGACGCGGCGGCCACCCCGGCGATCCCGGGGTGGCCGTCGCCGTTCCTGGCGCCCGTGCCGCAGGGACGCAGGCCATGCCTGGCTCCGTCTGCTCCGCCGCCGGCTTCGGCAGCTTCGGTTTCGCTCCCCTCCCCGGGGCAGCGCGCGGCGCCGAGCCGGTTAGCGTCCCGCCAGCGGCTCCAGATCGACCAGGGTGGCGCCCCAGCCCCCCGCCCCGGCGCCGCCGGGGCGGAAGGAGCGGACCCGCGGGTCCCTGGCGAGCAGCTCCTCCACCCGCCGCTTCTGGAAGCCGGTCCCCTTGCCGTGGACCACCCGCACGTGGAGGATCCCCTTCTCCCTGCAGGCATCCAGGTAGGCGTCGAGCACCTCGGGCACGTCCCGCGGCCGGAAGAGGTGGAGATCGAGGGTCCCGTCGATGGGGATCTGCACCGGCTCCTCCCCCTCCCGCTCGTCGTCCTTGCCCATTGGTTCACCTCCAGCGAAAGTGCGCGCTGACGAACCACCCGGTTCGAGGTATGGGACCTCGGTTCGTAATTCCGAACGCGGGAATCGCGCTCGCCATCGTGCTAGTGTCGATCACAGATGGCAAAGCAGCGTTCGCTCTGCCGTCGGGGGAAGGGGCAAACGGATGGATCGAATCATCCAGGCTTGCGACCGACTCGGCATCGTGGGTTCGCGTTTCCGCGAGGAGATCGCTGCGCAGGTCCAGTCGTCGGTGCTGGCGCGCCGGGGGCGCGACGCGATCCGGATCACCGGCTCCACCGGCACCGGCAAGGAACTGGTCTCCGCGCTGGTCCACGAGGTGGCGCGCACGGAGTTCGGCAGGACCGGCGAGCTCGTCGAGATCAACTGCGGCAACCTGCCCGATTCGCTCTTCGAGAGCACGCTCTTCGGCCACAAGCGCGGGGCCTTCACCGGCGCCGCCACCGACGGCAAGGGGCTCCTCGAGCGGGCCAGGGGCGGCACCCTCGTCCTCGACGAGGTGCAGAATCTCTCCCTCGAGGCGCAGGGACGCCTCCTCCGCCTCATCGGCGAGCGCGAGTACCGGCCGGTGGGCTCCACCGCCCTCCAGCGCACCGATGCATTGATCGTGCTCGTCTCCAACCTCGACCTGGTCCAGCTCGCGGGGACGGGCAGGTTCCGGCGCGACCTCCTCGACCGCGCCCCCGCCAAGATCACCCTCCCGCCCCTCTGGCAGCGGCGCGAGGACGTGGCCGAGCTGGCCCAGCAGTTCGCCCTCGAGGCGGCGGCGGACCGGGGCTGGACGGGCTTCGAGGGGCTCACCCGCCGGGCGCTCGCCGACATCGAGGGCGCGGTGGTGGCCCACGAGGAGAGCTCGGTGCGCCGCCTGCGCGAGCTGATCCGCGACGCGGTCTTCGCCTTCCCGGAGCCGGCGCCGGTCAAGCTGGAGAGCGCCGCGATCGAGCGCTTCCTCGCCTCGTTCTACGGCGCCAACCCGGCCGCCGACCGCGCCGCCTGGGACCGCGAGGACATCGAGGAGCGCTTTGACCTGGCGGTGGAAGCGCAGGTGGTGCGCCACATCGCCGGCCTCCACGGCATCCCCGAGAACACGCTCCTCAAGCTGGCCCGTGTGCTCCGCGAGCTGCGCGACTCGCTCCAGACCGGCGAGAAGCCGGTCCCGAACAGCTACCGCAACCTGATGGCGCGCACGAGCCTCGCCACCAAGGCGGCGCTCTGGATCCTCACGGGCGCCAACAACCAGGCGGAGTTCCGCAAGTTCTTCGGGGAGAAGAACCACGAGATGCCGCCCAAGAGCGTGGCCTGGCAGCTCTACCACGACGTCTTCGGCGACGACGACGGGAAGAAGCACTGATGAGCGAGCGCATGCTCAGGATCGGCAGCGAGACTGCGTACGATGCGCTGGCCGAGAGCCTCGACGCAGTGGTGCGCCTCTTCTCGAGTCCCTGCACCCTGGCCGAGGTGGCGAAGGCACAGGGCACGGACGATCTGCCGGCGCTCGAGCGCAAGCTCGATCAGCTGGTCCAGAACGGCGTGCTCCGCAGGAACGGCGAGCGCTACGAGGCAGCGGGGCCGCTCCTGTACGCGGGCAGGCAGGAGAGCGTGATCGGGATCATCACCCGGCTGATGCTCCCCTCGACCTTCCGCGCGATGCAGCAGGATCAGGGCTTCGCCGTGCAGGTCGAGCTGCAAGTCGCCGAGCACGAGCAGCGCAACCTGCGCCAGAGCTTTCTGGCGCCGCTCACCGAGCAGCTCAACGAGCTCTCCGACGAGCCCGGCGACGAGAAGGTGATCTGCACGCTGGTGGCGATGGGGACGTCCGATGTTCCCGGGCCCGGTGAATTCCAGGAGCGGATCATCGAAACGGTTCGCCGCGCCGGCAGGCAGCGCTCGATTCCCGCCAGCGCGGACCGCGCCTTCCTCATCCAGGCGGACGGTTATTTCACGCCTGCGGCGAAGGAGCGCGCCGAGGCGCTCGTCCGCACGATGGCACAGGACTTGAAGGATACGTATCCCACGCGCCCGGAAGGCGGAAAGCCGAACTACACGGTCGCGCTCGGATTCAGCGTTCGGAACGGGGTTGGAGGTACCAAATGAACAAGAACCACTTCGCAGGTCTTCTCGCGGTTCTTGCGGTGCTGGGCGTCGCTGTTCCCGCTTCTGCGGGCATCGTGATCCACGAGGTCCGCGAGCGGAACACCTCGCGCCTGGCGGAGATCGCCAGCCACACTCCCGCCTTCGGCGTCTGGGCGAAGTCCGTGGAGCTCGAGAGCGCCAGCTCCACCGAGCTGAGCGGCGAGGGCCAGGCGGTGGAGGAGCTCAAGCAGATCCAGGCCGGCCTGATCACCGAGGAGGAGGCGGCGGCGGGCTGCGGTGGCGCGAGCGCCGCCACCGGCCCCGCGGGGCTGCTCCCCCTGCTCGTCGCGGGTGGCGCGCTGATCCGCCGCCGCCGCTGAAGCCGCGATCCCCGCAGGCTGCTCCCTTCCGCGGAAACGCGGCGGGTCCGAGCGCCGCAGGGACGAAACGAACGACGCCGGCCTCGACGGGGCCGGCGTCGTTTCGTTTCCGGGCCCTGCCGTTCGAGGGGGCGAACCCTTCGTTCGCCCACCGAAACCGCCCGAACGGCGGCGCGAATCCTCAGAGCCTTCCGAAGCGGCGGTGCGCCTCACGCGCGAGCCACTCCCGGTGGTCCGGGTGGGCGATCTCGATCATCGCCTTCGCTCGCTGGCGGAGGTTCTTGCCGTAGAGGTGGGCCACCCCGTACTCGGTCACCACGTAGTGGACGTGGCCGCGGGTGGTGACGACGCCGGCGCCCTGCTTGATCCACGGCACGATCCGCGACTCGCCGCGCTTCGTCACCGAGGGGAGCGCGATGATCGGCTTGCCGCCTTCGGAGAGGGCGGCGCCGCGCATGAAGTCCATCTGCCCGCCGATGCCGGAGTAGTGCTTCTCGCCGATCGAGTCGGCGACCACCTGGCCGGTGTAGTCGACCTCGATGGCGCTGTTGATCGCGGTGACCTTCGGGTTCTGGCGGATGATCGCCCCGTCGTTGACGAAGCTCATCTCCGCCATGGAGAGGATCAGGTTGTCGTCGACGAAGTCGTAGAGGCGGCGGCTGCCGTTGATGAAGCCGACCACGATCTTGCCGGGCCGGATCTTCTTCTCCGAGTTGGTGATCACCCCGCTCTCCACCAGGTCGATCACGCCGTCGGAGATCATCTCGCTGTGGATGCCGAGCCGCTTGTGGTTCCGGAGCGCCGCCAGGGTGGCGTCGGGGATGGCGCCGATGCCGAGCTGCAGCGTCGCCCCGTCCTCCACCAGGCTGGCGACGTGGTTGCCGATGGCGGTCTCCACCGGGCCGAGCGGCGCGGGCGGGTGCTCGGGGAGCGGCTCGTCCACGTAGACGAGGGCATCGAGCTCCCGGACCGGGATCATCCCCTCGCCGTGGGTGCGGGGCATGTTGGGGTTGACCTGGGCGATGACGCACTTCGCCGTCTCCACCGCCGCGCGGGCCACGTCCACCGAGGTGCCGAGGGAGACGAAGCCGTGCCGGTCCGGGGGCGAGACGCTCACCAGCGCCACGTCGATGGGCAGGATGCCGCGGCGGAACAACAGCGGCACCTCGCTGAGGAAGACGGGGATGTAGTCCGCCCTCCCCTCCTGCACCGCCTGCCGGATGTTGCCGCCGACGAAGAGGGCGTTGGCGCGGAAGCTCTCCTCCATGCCCGGCTCGGCGTACGGCGCCGGCCCCTCGGTGTGCATGCTGACGATCTCGACGCCGCGGAGCTCGGCCGCGCGCGCGCTCATCGCCCGGATCAGGGCCAGCGGCGTCGCCGCGCTGCCGTGGAGGAAGACGCGGTCGCCCGACTTGATCACGCGGACCGCTTCCTCCGCGCTCATCCACTTCGCTTCGGACATGGATTGATTCTCCTTTCCGGCCGCGTAAGCGCAAGGCAGACCTTTCGCAAGCGCCGTCCGGAGGGCGAACGATGTGCGCAAGTCGCCATCGGCGCCCCCGCGGGGCACGCACGCACCGGCCCGCACCGCGCCCAGAATCGGGAGCGCGCCCGCGCGACGCGGAGCGCCTCGCACCGCGCGGCGGAGGGCCGCCGCGCAGGCCGCCTTGCGGCGAGGAGAGAGCCATGGCTGGACTTCCGCCGGTCTCGAAATGCGAAGTGGACCAGTGCTTCTACAACCGGGAGCTCGCCTGCCACGCCCCCGCCATCAACGTGGGCGACGCCGATCACCCGGCCTGCGACACCTTCATCGCCACCGGATCGCACATGAGCCGCGGCGCGACCGCCCTCGTGGGCGCCTGCCACGTCTCCCACTGCGTCCACAACCGGGAGCTGACCTGCAGCGCCCAGGCGATCGACGTGACCCAGCACGCGGGCCACGCCGACTGCGCCACCTTCCGGCACACGTAGGCAGGTACGAGGCGGGCGCCGCACCGCGCGCCCGCGGGGATCAGGCGGCGAGCCGGGTCCGCTCGGACAGGCGGATGATCCCCACCGCCCGATCGCCCACCTCCTCGAGGTGGGTGAGCATGTCGAGCAGCCCGAGCTGCGGGCGGATCTGATCGCCGCTCAGCACCTTGAGCTGCTCGATGTGCTTCTCCCGCAGCGTGCGGCGCAGCTCGTCGATCGACCGCTCGATCTCCTCGGCGCGCGCCGCCGCCTTCTGATCGCCGGCGAGGTAGGCGCCGAGGTTCTCGAGCGCCTGGTCGACCAGCTTGCCCAGCGCCGCCAGATCGGCCACGTCCGCCTCGGCGAAGACGTGACCGCTCTCGCGGGTCCGCCGCGCGATCCGCACCAGCACCGCGCAGTGATCGCCGATGCGCTCGAGCCGGTGGGTGTTCTGGATCATCTCGCCGATCCGCCGCGCGGTGGAGGGCGAGGTGCCGGCGGAGGTGGAATCGGTCAGGATGGCGGAGATCTGCTCCTCGAGGTCGTCCACCACCTGCTCCTGGTGGAGGGTCTTCTCCACCAGCGGCCCCAGCTTCTCCTCGGGGTGGGTGAGGATCTTCATCGCGTCGGCGAACATCTGGCGGACCTCGTCGGTCATGTGGCGCATCTCCTCGCCCGCCTGGACCAGGAGGATCTCCGGGGTCTCGATCCCGGCGGGCGAGAGGAAGACGAGGCGCGAGGGCCGCTCCTGCTTCTTGTCCGGCACCCAGGCGGTGACCAGCCGCGCGAGCAGCTGGACCGCGGGGAGCAGGATCACGGTGTTGGTCAGGTTGAAGATGGTGTGGATCGCCGCGAGGTGGGTCGTGATCACCCCGGCCGCACCGGCGCCGTTGACGTGGGGATCGCCGGGGACGATCGCGTCGGCGAGGGGCAGCAGGTAGACGTTGAAGAGCGCCAGCGCCCAGATCACGCCGAAGAGGTTGAAGAGGAGGTGGACCCGCGCGGCGCGGCGGGCGTCGACCGGCATGCCGATCGCCGCCAGGTTGGCGGTGGCGGTGGTGCCGATGTTCTCGCCGAGGATCATCGCCACCGCCGACTCGTAGGGCAGCCAGCCCATCGCCGACATGGTGAGCGTGAGGGTCATCGTCGCCGAGCTCGACTGGAGGATGACCGTGAGCACGGTGCCGACACCGACGAAGATGAGCACCGAGCCGAAGCCGTGGTCGCCGAGGCCGCGGACGAAGCCGAGCTGATCCTGGGAGAGCTCCGGGACCGAGTCCTTGAGCAGGCCGATGCCGAGGAAGAGGAGGCCGAAGCCGAGGAGGACCTCGCCCCACTGCTTCTTCCGCTCGCCCCGCATGAAACCGAGGATCGTCCCGATGCCCACCGCCGGCAGGGCGAAGGCGCCGATCGACACCTTGAAACCGAGGAGGGAGACGATCCAGCCGGTCATGGTGGTGCCGATGTTGGCACCCATGATCACGCCGATCGCCTGGGTGAGGCTGAGCAGGCCGGCGGAGACGAAGCTCACCACCATCACCGTGGTGGCGGAGCTCGACTGGAGCACCGAGGTGATGGCGATGCCGCTCAGGACGCCGGCGAACCGGTTGGCCGTCATCAGCCCGAGCCAACGCTTGAGCTGGTTGCCGGCGGCGCGCTGCAGCGCCTCCGACATGAGCTTCATGCCCAGGAGGAAGACGCCCAGGGCGCCCAGCAGCTCGAGAGTCAGGAAGAAGGGGCGAATGTTGCACCTCCGAGTTCGGAGGCGGACTACCACGGATCGTGTCTTGCGCGCGACAGTCGGATGGCGATCGATTGTCCGACCGCGTCAATGGAGGAGGGCGTCCCCGATCCCCGCGAGGCGCTGGGTGGCGACAAGGGCCTCCGCGCTGCCGCCGAAGCGGCGGCGGACCTCCTCCAGGTCGCGGCGGGCCAGGGGCATGGCCCCCAGGCGCAGGGCGGTGAGCCCCCGCTGGAGCAGGGGCTGGGCGGCGTCCGGCCGGGCGGCGGCCAGGAAGGAGAGGGTCCGGTAGAGGCGGGCCCAACGCTCCTCCCCCTCGTAGAGCTTCACCAGGTTGTTGAGCACCCGCTCGGCGATCTGCGGCAGGCTCCGCGGCGCGAGGAAGGAGGCGTGCCAGGGCGCCCTGCCGCCGGAGATCCTGCGGACGATCGCCCGGCACTCGTCCACGGAGAGGATCCGGCCGCCGCTGAAGGGGTCGGCGTAGACGCCGCTCCTGCCCCCCACCCGCACCAGGAAGTGGCCCGGCAGGCCGATCCCCGCCACCTCCACCCCTGCCATCCTGCCCACCTCCATCCAGACCGCGGCGAGGAGGATGGGCAGGCCGCGCCGCCGCTCCAGCACCTCGTGGAGGTGGCTCGCCCACTCGTTGCGGAAGGCGGCGGCGGAGCCGCGCAGGTCGTTCTCGCCGGCGAGCACCTCCGCGAGGGCGAGGGCCTGCGCCCCCGGCTCGGCCGCGGCAGGGAGCCTGCCGGTCACCTCGCGGGCCCAGCCGAGCATCCGGCTCCGGTCCGCCTCCACCGCCGGGTGGGGCGCCGCCTCGATGGCGAAGAGGGCGCCGGCGAGGTCGCCGCGGAGGAGGGCGGCGCGGAACGCCTTCAGAGCCGCCTCGTCCCTGGCGGACCAGAGCTCCTCGACGATCACGACGCAGCGCGGATCTGCCCGTCCACCCACGCGGCGAAGCGCGCGGCGGCAGCGGGAAATCCGCCCTCCTCGGTGGTGGCGATGGTCTCCCTGCCGTGGACGATCCGGATGGTGGCGTCCAGCGCCGGCACCCCCTCGAACGGCGGGATGGAGGCGAGCCGCTCCACCTGGCGCCGCGCCCGGGCGCATGCCTCGTCGGCGCCGAGGAGGCACTCGGCCACCAGCGCGTCGGCGGAGAGCGGCCTGCCGGTCAGCGAGCGCAGGGTGTCGTCGAACGGGACCGCGTTGCCCGGCGCCCAGTAGTGGGCGGCGAGATCGGGGCCGATCCGCGGGTTGTCCACCAGGTGCCCGTCCCGCTCGAGGAAGAAGGCGCGGGTCTGGTGGACCGCCATCTCGGCGAGGACGTAGGCGTGGTAGTAGGCGCTCGATTCGCCGGCGAGCAGGTGGGGCACGGCGAGGATCGGCCGCGGCGCCGCGGGCAGGCCGGTGAGGCGCCGCTCCACCGCGCGGATCTCCCGCAGGACCCGCTCCGGGGTGAGCTCGTCGTCGGGGATTTCGTAGATCGCCCGCTCGGCGAAGGGGACGGTGAGCATCGCCCGCACGTCCCACGCGCGCAGCGGCTGCTCTTCCCGGATCGCCTTCTCGATCAGTTCCAGCGGCATCTGCCGCCCCGCCGCGTCCCGCGCGTAGCGGGTGCGCCAGTCCGCGTCGGAGAGGAGCGAGTCCATGAACATCGACTGCGTCTCCGCGTAGGCGACCGAGGTGGGGGCGAACTCCTGGCTGAAGCAGGGGGCGGGGGCCAGGATGTTGGAGAAGTGGGCGGCATGGCCCCCCTCGTGGAAGAGGGTCTGCATCGCCCGCAGCCCCGAGCCCACCTGCCCCGGGATGGCGTTGGCGGTGAAGTTGATCCGCGCCGGCCGCCAGACGCCGTCGTCGAAGAAGGCGGGACCGGGGCCGTGCATGAAGCCGTTCTCGTACTTGCCCTTGCGATCGACCAGGTCGAGGGTGAGCGTGGCGCCGCGGTACTTCACGCCGAGAGCGGCGAAGGAGCGGCCCCAGCGGCCGATGGCGTCGGCGAAGTCGAAGTAGGGATCGATCTCCCGCGCCACCGTCCCCATGCGCAGGAAGCCGAAGTTCCACGGCTCGAGGCTCCCGGGACCGTGGGCCTTCTCGAACTTCTCCAGCTCGGCCCGGGTGTGGGCCTCGGTGCGGGCGGCGAGATCCTCGAGCCTGCCGAAGACCTCGTCCTTGCCCATCCGCTCCACCACCCGGAGCCGGTAGTCGTAGTAGTCGGCGTAGCCCTGCATCCGCGCGAAGCGGTTGCGCATCCGCACCACGTCGAGGAAACCGTGGTCGAGGACGAAGGGCTCGATCGACCGCAGCCCTTCCCACGCCGCCCTGCGGCGCCGCTCGTCGGGATCGGTGCGGAGCATCGTGGAGAGCTTCACGCTCGAGGCGGGCACCCGCGCGCCGCTCTCCGGATCGACGAAGCCCAGGTCCATCTTCCCGCGGGCCACCTGCAGCTCCGCCTCCGCCTCGACGATCCGCGCGGAGAGCGCCCGCGCCGCGGGATCCTCCACGCCGTGGGCGGCGAACATGGCGATCCAGCCGCGGAGGATCTTGCGCTCCTCGTCGCTCCCCGCGCCGGAAGCCTCCAGGTCGCGGAGGCGGGAGAGACGCTCCGGATCCTGGAGGAAGCGGTTCAGGGCGATCTCCGCCTCGCCCAGCTCCCGCTGCGCCCTCTCCGGGTCGTCGGCGAGCCCCATCTTCGCGATCCAGAACCGGTCTTCCTTGCGCGTGTGGAGGCGGAGGTATTCGTCCTTGAGCTCGGTCAGCGTGCGGCGGATCTCTTCCATGCACCGGACTCTAAGCGTCCGCGGCGAGGGGGGCGAGCAGAACGTCGCCGCCCACCATCCGCTCTGCTACCTTTCGCCCATGCACATCGACTTTCCCCACCGACTCTCCCGCGACGAGGCCCGGATCCGGCTCCAGGCCCTCGGCGACTACCTGAAGAACAAGCACGGCATCGCCGTGAGCTGGCAGGGCGACCAGGCCTCGATCAAGGGGCGCTACATGGTGGTCGCCATCGAGGGCACGGTGCGCGTCGAAGACGGCAGGGTCGTCTTCGACGGCAAGGATCCGGGCCTGCTCTGGCGGACCAAGGCGAAGGAGTACCTGACCCACAAGCTGGGCAAGTACCTCAATCCTTCGACAAGCCCGGAGCAGCTGCCTCGCGCTTGATCGGCGTGAAGTACCCGCGGTGCCTGGGCAGCTCGCCCGCGCGCAGCTTGCCCAGGTAGGCGTCCAGCTCCTCCCGCACCTCGCCCGAGAGGAGGAGCACCCCCACCAGGTTGGGAAAGGCCATGGAGAGGATCATCAGGTCGCCCATGGCGAGGACGTTGTCCGCGGTGATCACCGCCCCCAGGAAGGTGGCACACAGGAAGAGCAGCCTGTAGGCGAGGACGCTCTTCTCCCCGAAGAGCCAGGTCCAGCAGCGGTCGCCGTAGTAGTACCAGCTGATCGCGGTGGAGTAGGCGAAGAGGAAGACCGCCACCGCCAGCACCCACGGGAACCAGGAGACGACCTGCGCGAAGGCGGCGGAGGTGAGGGCCGCCCCCTTGCTCGCCTCGACCAGGTGGGCGTAGGCGGGATCGTTCCAGGCGCCGGTGATGACGATCGCCAGCGCGGTCATGGTGCAGATCACCACCGTGTCGATGAAGGGCTCGAGCAGGGCCACGATCCCCTCGCGCACCGGGTAGGGGGTGCGCGCGGCGGCGTGGGCGATCGCCGCGGAGCCGACGCCCGCCTCGCTGGAGAAGGCGGCGCGCTGGAAGCCGACGACGATCACGCCGAGCATGCCGCCGCCCACCGCCTCGGGGGAGAAGGCGCCGGCGAGGATGGCGGCGACCGCGTCGGGGATGCGCTCCCAGTTGTAGAGCAGGACGAAGAGGCAGGTGAGCGTGTAGCCGATCCCCATCACCGGGACCACCGCCGAGGCGACGTTGGCGATGCGCTTGATTCCGCCGAGGATCACCAGCCCCACCAACACCACCATCGCCAGGCCGTAGATCCACGGGCTCTCGAGGAGCGCCGGTGCGACCTCCTGGATGGCGCCGAGCGACTGGCTCACCTGGAAGGCATTGCCGCCGAAGAGCGCGCCGCCGATGCAGAGCACCGCGAAGGCCACCCCGAGCGCCTTCCCCAGCCGCGGCAGCCCGCGGCCGGCGAGCCCCTGCGAGAGGTAGTACATCGCGCCGCCCATCACGTGGCCGTCCGGGCGCACGTGGCGGTAGCGCTGGCCCAGCGTGCACTCGGCGAACTTGGAGGTCATGCCGAGGAAGCCGGCGACGATCATCCAGAAGGTCGCGCCGGGGCCGCCGGTGGCGACGGCGAGGGCCACGCCGGCGATGTTGCCGAGGCCGACGGTGGCGGAGAGCGCCGCGGCGAGGGCCTGGAAGTGGTTCACCTCGCCCGCGTCGCGGGGATCGTCGTAGTGGCCGGCGGTCACGTCCACCGCGTGGCGGAAGGCGCGCAGGTTGACGAAGCCCATGCGCAGCGTGAGGAAGATCGCGCCGAAGCCGAGCCAGGCGACGACGGCGGGGATGCGGAGATCGTCGCTCCAGAAGGCCAGGTCGAAGAAGAGGACTTCCGCCAGCGGTGCCACGACGAAGCGGCCGAAGAGGTCGTCTACGGTTGCGAAGTCCAGGGTGGTCCCTCCCCTCGATGTCGTTTGGAACACGAAGCGTAACCCACCACGCGCCGGGTTGCAGCCCCCCACCCGCCTTTGCCGTGGACAGCGCGGCGCCCGATCCGATAGCGCTCCGATCCGTGCCGGTCCCGACCCGCGAGGCCGCGCAGCGCAGGACGTTCGCTCACAGAGGAGGCATCAGAGCATGCGCTTTCTCCACACCATGATCCGCGTCGGCAACCTCGATCGCTCGCTCGACTTCTACACCCGGGTGCTCGGGATGCAGCTTCTCCGCAGGCAGGACTATCCGGACGGCCGCTTCACCCTCGCCTTCGTCGGCTACGGCCCGGAGGAGACCCACCCGGCGATCGAGCTCACGCACAACTGGGACACCGATCGCTACGACCTCGGCAACGGCTTCGGCCACATCGCCCTCGGGGTGGAGGACATCCATGCCGCGTGCGAGAAGATCCGCCAGGCGGGCGGCAAGGTGGTGCGGGAGCCGGGGCCGATGAAGCACGGGACCACGGTGATCGCCTTCGTCGAGGATCCCGACGGCTACAAGATCGAGCTGATCCAGCAGGGGAGCTGATGGCCACCGCCTTCGTCTGCGGCGCCACCGGCTACACCGGCAGGGCGCTGGTGGAGGAGCTCGTGCGGCGCGGGGTCCACACCGTGGCCCACGTGCGCCCCGACTCGCCCGCCCTCGCCACGTGGCGGGAGCGCTTCCACGCCCTGGGCGCGGCGGTGGAGAGCACCGCCTTCGACGAGGACGCGATGGCGGAGGTGCTCTCCGACCACGGGGTGACCCACCTCTTCCAGCTCATCGGCACCACCCGCAGGCGGGCGAAGGCGGCGGGCAAGAGCGCGGCGGCGAGCTACGAGCAGGTGGACTACGGTCTGACCGCGCTCCTGGTGCGGGCGGCGGCGCGCTCGCGGACCGACGTGCGCTTCGTCTACCTCTCCTCGCTCGGCGCCTCGCCCACCTCTCCCCTCCCCTACCTGCGGGCGCGGGGGAAGGCGGAGGAGGCGGTGCGCCACGGCGGCATGCCCTGGGTGATCGTGCGCCCGGGGCCGATCGGCGGCCCCGATCGCGAGGAGGCGCGGCCGCTGGAGCGCGCGGTGGCGGTGGTGGGCGACGCCGTCCTCGACCTCGCCGGCGTGCTCGGCCTGCGCCGGCTGCGCGATCGCTACCACTCCATCGATGCCCACGCGCTGGCGCGGGTGCTGGTCCGCCTCGCCCTCGACGATCGGGCGGCGGGCCACGTCTTCGAGCCGCCGTACGATCGGCCGGTGGAATAAAGGGGGGAACCATGGAAGGGATCCGCACCGCCTTCGTCACCGGCGCCTCGAGCGGCATCGGCTGGTCGCTGGCCCATCGCCTCGCGGCCCGGGGCGTGGAGGTGGTCCTCTTCGCCCGGCGCGCGGAGCACCTCGAGGCGCTGGCGGGGGAGATCCGCGCGGGCGGCGGCAAGGCGCGCGTGATGCCCGGCGACGTCCGCGACACCGCGGCGCTGATCGCCGCGGTGCAGCGCGCCGACGACGAGCTGGGCGGCCTCGACCTGGTGGTGGCCAACGCCGGCGTGGGCAGCGAGAAGTGGAGCGGCAGGCTCCGCTGGGAGGACATCGAGCCGACGATCACCGTCAACGTGGCGGGGACGGCGGCGACCCTCACCGCGGTGCTGCCGCGGATGGTGGAGCGGGGGCGCGGCCACCTGGTGGGGATCTCCAGCCTCGCCGGCTTCCGCGGCCTGCCGCGCAACGCCGCCTACAGCGCGAGCAAGGCCTTCGTCTCCACCTTCCTCGAGGCGCTGCGCGTCGATCTGCGCGGCACCGGCGTCTACGTCACCGACGTGCAGCCGGGCTTCGTGCGCACGCCGATGACCGCGAGGAACACCTTCAGGATGCCCTTCCTCCTCGACGTGGAGGAGGCGGTGGACGAGATCGTCCGCGGCATCGAGAAGCGGCAGGGCGTGGTCGCCTTCCCCGCGCCGATGGTGGCGGCGGTGCGCGCGGGCAGGCTGCTGCCCAACGCGCTCTGGGACCGGGCCGCGGCGCGGGCGCGGGGCAAGCGACCGCGTGGCTAGGCGTGGACCGGATCGGGGGCGCGCTGCTGCTGCGGCGGCAGCCGCTCCCGCGCGGCGCGCTCCACCTCGGAGGGCTCCACCACCTGCCTGGGCACGCCCGGCTCGAGGCGGCGGCCGGTGATGAGGCGCGCGCCGCGCTTGTAGGTCAGGTAGTTGTACGCCCAGTTGTAGAAGACCAGCAGCCTGTTGCGGAAGCCCACCAGGAACCAGAGGTGGACGACGATCCAGGCAAACCAGGCGAGGAGGCCGCTGATCCGCAGGCGCCCGGTCTGCGCCACCGCGCGGGAGCGGCCGATGGTCGCCATCATCCCCTTGTCCACGTAGCGGAAGGGGACGCGCGGCTTCCCCTCGATGTCGCGGAGGATGTTGGCGGCGACGTTGCGCCCCTGCTGGATCGCCACCGGCGCCAGGCCGGGAAGGGGCTTGCCGTCGGGGCCGACCTGGTGGGCCATGTCGCCGATCACGAAGACCTCGGGGTGGCCGGGGATCGAGCCGTCCGAGCCGACGATCACCCGGCCCCCGCGGTCGAGCTCCACCCCCAGGGTGCGGGAGAGCGGGCGGGCGCGGACGCCCGCCGCCCAGATCACCGTGGAGCCGCGCAGCGTCGTCTCCGTGCCGTCGGGCCCCGCGACGCGGACGCCCTCGTCGTCGATCTGGCGCACCAGGCAGCCGGTGCGGACGGTGACCCCCAGCTCCTCGAGCTGGCGCGCGGCGCTGGCGGAGAGCTTCGGGTCGAAGGGGGCGAGGAGGCGCGGGCCCGCCTCGAGGAGGGTCACCTCCGCGTCCTCCGGGTGGATCGTCTGGAAGTCCCGGGAGAGGGCGAAGCGCGCGAGCTCCGCGAGGGAGCCGGCGAGCTCCACGCCGGTGGGGCCGCCGCCGATCACCACGAAGCGGAGGAGCGCCTTCCGCTTCTCCGGATCGGGCTCGCGCTCCGCCGCCTCGAAGGCGAGGAGGACGCGCCGGCGGATCTCCACCGCCTCGTCGAGGTCCTTGAGGCCCACCGCCCACTTCGACCACTCGGGGTGGCCGAAGTAGTTGGTCCCTGCGCCCGCGGCGAGGACCAGCTTGTCGTAGCGGAGCCGCCCCGCGATGCGCAGCTCCACCTCGCGCCGGGCGAGATCGACGCCGACCGCCTCGTCGAGGATCACCCGCACGTTCCTCTGCCGGTGGAGCGCGGCGCGGATGGGGACCGCGATGTCGGACGGCGAGAGGCCGGCCATCGCCACCTGGTAGAGCAGGGGCTGGAAGAGGTGGTGGTTGAGCCGGTCGACGAGGGTGATCCGGACCGGCGCCTTCGCCAGCCGCTTCGCCACCTGCAGGCCGCCGAATCCCCCGCCGACGATGACCACGTGTTCCATGCACGGAACGTAAGGGCGTGGCCTCCGCTGCGCTCCCCGATCGAACCCGCACCGCATTCGCCGGAGCGGGCGCCCCCCACGGCGGGGCGCCGGGCGGCCGCCCGGTCGCCGTTTTTCACGTTCCGCGCAGGCGCCGCGCACATCGCTCCACGCGCATCCGAAGGTTCCCGTGGGCCCTCCGGGCCTGCTACAAATTCGGCCCCTCGCGGCGCCGAGCCGCACGCAACCAGGAGCACGACATGCAGCTGTCCGATCTGAAGGTGATCGTCACCGGTGGCGCCCAGGGCATGGGCATGCACTTCGCCAAGCGGCTCGCCGAGGCAGGCGCGAAGGTCGCCGTCGGCGACGTGAACGAGGCAGGCCTCGCCGAGCTTCCGAAGGGCATCTTCACCCGCCGCCTCGACGTCTCCAACGAGGAGGACGTCGTCTCCTTCGTCGCCTGGGCCCACGAGCAGATGGGCGGGCTCAACGCGCTGATCAACAACGCCGGCGTGCTCCGCGACGGCCTGCTGGTGAAGAAGGACCGCAACACCGGCGAGGTGACGAAGCTCTCCCGCAAGGATTGGGACACGGTGATCGGCATCAACCTCACCGGCGCGACGATGATGGTGCGCGAGGTGGTGGCGAAGATGCTGGAGACCGGGAGCCGGCCCGGCGTCATCGTCAACATGTCCTCGATCGCCCGCCATGGGAACCGGGGCCAGTCCAACTACGCCGCGGCCAAGGCGGCGCTCGCCGCCAACACCGTCACCTGGTCGAGGGAGTTCGCGCCCTATGGCATCCGCGTCGGCGCGGTTGCCCCCGGCATGGTGGAGACGCCGATGACCGCGGGCATGAACGAGAAGGCGCGCGAGGCGCTGATCAAGATGATCCCCGTGGGCCGCACCGGGCAGCCGGAGGACATCTGGCTGGCGGTCAAGTTCGTCCTCGAGTGCGACTACTTCAACGGCCGCACCATCGACGTCGACGGCGGCATGAGCATCTGACGCCTCCGAAAGGAGGCCGCCCGCGGACGCCCGGCCCCGTGCCGGGCGTTCGTCGTTCCGGGGACCGGCGCCCCGCTTCCTTCCGTTGTCTGCCTCGCCGCACGTCCCCACCTGTAGACGCATGGAGACAGAAGCGATCCGCTACGACAGGCACGAGCTGGGCGACTGCGACTTCATCGACGTCCTCGAGGAGACGGTGCTCATGCACGCCCGGGTGAAGGTCGAGCTGCTCGACGGCGACTCGTTCGAGGACTACATCCGCGACGTGGTCACCCGCGACGGCCAGGAGGAGATCCACTTCGCCAACCACGAGCCGGTGCAGCTGCGCGACATGGCGGCGATCACCCGCCATCCGCTGCCCCACACCTACGGGCGGGATCCGAAGCACGATCCGCCCAACGTCCGGATCGTCTAGCCCGCCCGCTCGAGCACCCGCCGGGCAGCGGCGAGCTGGCCCGCCTCGTCGGCGCCGTCCCGGGCCGCGTCGAGCGCCGCCTCGAGGGCGCGGCCGAGCGCCGGCCCGGGCCTCGCGCCCAGCTCGAGCAGCCTGCGCCCGTCCACCGCGCTGCGCACCGCCCGCCCCTCCTTGAGCCACCAGGCGATCTTCTCGCGGACCTCCTCCCGCCGCGCGATCGCCTGGGCGTAGATCAGCTCCGCCACGTCGAGCTGCTCGAGGACCCGCGCCGCGGCCGAGTTGCGGGCGAGCCTGCCCAGCGCCGCCACCGCGCCCTTCGCCTTCTCCGGCCCCTCGCGGAAGCGCCGCCGCCGGGCCGCGCCCCCGGGCACCATCCGCTGCAGCGCCTCCCGATCCCTGCGGGGGATCGCCGCCGCCACCACCAGCCAGAGCACGTCCGACTGGAGCGGGGCGTCGTCGAGGAAGCCCTCCGCCCGGTGCTGCGCCACCCGCGCCTCGCCGAGCCGCTCGAGGAAGGTGCGCCCTCCCTGGAACTGCGGGTGGATCACCGGCAGCAGGCCCCACGCGCGCAGGAGGCGGAACGACTGCACCACCGCGTGCTGCCGGAGGATCAGCTCGAGCTCGGCGCCGATCCGCTCGCGGGAGAGGCGCTCGAAGGCGCCCGCCTTCCGCGCCGCGTCGAGGAGGCCGCGGGTCTCGTCGGCGAGCTGGAAGTCGAAGCGCGCGGCGAAGCGGGCGGCGCGGAAGGCGCGGGTGGGATCGTCGTGGAAGGAGAGGCCGTGGAGGACGCGGAGCAGGCCGGCGCGCAGATCGGCGAGGCCGCCGAAGGGATCGTGCACCCGCCCCCGCTCCGCGGGATCGACCGAGATGGCGATGGCGTTGATGGTGAAGTCGCGGCGGAAGAGGTCCTGGCGCAGCCCCGCGTGGAGCGCCACCCGCGGCAGGGCGGCGGGCGCCTCGTAGTGCTCGCTGCGCGCGGAGGCGAGGTCGACCTCGAGGCCGTCCGGCGCGGTCCACGTGGCGGTGCCGAAGGCCTCGTGCTGGTGGACCTCGCCGCCGAAGCGCCGCGCCGCCTCTGCCGCGAGGCGGGGCGCCTCCCCCTCCACCACCAGATCCACGTCGCGCACCTGCTGGCCGAGGAAGAGATCGCGCACCGTGCCGCCCACCAGGTGGAGCGGCGTACCGAGCTCGCCGGCGATGGCGCCCAGCTCCTCCACCATCTTCCACCTGGCGCCGAGCCCCTCGCGCACCATGGCGAGCACCTGCCCGGGCGGCGGGGGCCGCGAGGGGCCGGCGAGGCTCGGCTCCTCGAGGGCGCGGAAGAGCGTGCCGCGGGTGATGATCCCCAGCGGCTCGTCCGGCGGCGTGCCCACCACCACCAGGCGGCGGGTGCCGGTGAGGAGGCGCTCCCGCACGTCGGCGAGGCTGCTCTCCGGCGGGACCCACGAAGGCGGGCCGGCGCTGATCTCGCCCGCCGGGCGATCGCCGAGACCGTGGCGCAGCGCCGCGTCCACCTCCTGCCGGGAGACGAGGCCGACGATCCGGCGCGATCTTCCGCGAACGAGGGGAAGCGAGTTGATTCGGCGCTGGTGGAGGAGGTCCGCCGCCTCGCGGATGGTCGCCCCCTCCGGCAGCGCGTGGAAGTGGCGCACCGCCAGATCGGCGGCGCACCTGCCGTGGCCGAGGGCGTCGAGCAGCATCTCCCGCACCGTCGCCACCGCATCGCGCAGGGCCACGTCCCGCAGCGCGGCGCTCGCCGCCTCCGGGTGGCCGCCGCCGCCGAGGCGGCGCAGCACCGCCCCCACGTCGATCGCCCCGGCGCTCCGCCCGATCACGTCCACCCGCTCCCCGGTGCCGGCGAGGAGGATCGCCGCGGGCCAGCCCTCCGCCGCGCGGAGCTGCTCCACCAGCACCGAGAGGTCGGGCTCGTAGGCGGGGAGCTCGAGGGTCAGGAGCGCCACCGTGCTGCCCGGCACCTCCACCAGCTCCACCGAGGCGGCCATCCGCTCGAGGAGCTCGAGCTGGCGGGTGGTGAAGCCCTTGGGCGCGTAGCGGGGGATCAGCTCGAGGGGCGCGCCCCAGCCGATGCAGACCGCCGCCGCCTCGTGGTCGGTGGCGGTGGTGCCGGGAAAGGTGAAGTGGCCGGTGTCGACGTGGATGCCGAGGAGGAAGAGGCCCGCCTCGATCGGCGGCGGCTCCTCGCCCCGGTCGCGCAGGGCGAGGACCAGCGCGGAGGTGGCCGCGGCGGCGGGCGGCAGCTCCACCCGGGGGAGCTCCCCCCGGGTGGCGGGATGGGTGTCGTACGCGCGCACCTCGTCGAAGCGATCGATCCAGGCGGCGATCGGCCCCAGCCGGGCGGGGTCGGAGGTGTCCACCACCAGGAGCCGCCCCGCCCCCTCCTTCTCGAGCCGCTGCTCCAGCCCGGCGAGCGGCGTGAGGGGCGGCAGCGCATCTGCGTGATCCTCGTAGAAGCGCCGGGTGGTAGGGTCCATCGAACCGGGAAGGGCCAGCACGAGCGGGCCCTCGAGGCGGTGCAGCGCCACGAGCGCCGCGAGCCCGTCGAGATCCGCGGAGAGGTGGGTGGTGGCCAGGTCCATGGGTGCCCATCGTAGCGGGCGACCGGGAGCGCCGCCGCTTTCTCGCGAGGAGGATCGATGGAGACGAGCGCAGCCAGGGATTTCAGCATCGACACCGACGAAGCCGGCTTCGAGCGCGACGTGCTCGAGGAGAGCGGGCGGAGACCGGTGGTGGTCGATTTCTGGGCGCCCTGGTGCGGGCCCTGCCGGACGCTCGGCCCCGCCCTCGAGCGGCTGGCGGAGGAGGACGCGGGGCGCTGGCGCCTCGCCAAGGTCAACGTGGACGAGAACCCGCGGCTCGCCGCGCGGTACCGGGTGCAGGGCATCCCCGCGGTCAAGGCCTTCCGGGATGGGAAGGTGATCGACCAGTTCGTGGGGGCGCTGCCCCCCGCCCACCTGCGCGCCTTCCTCGACCGCTTCGTGCCCGGCCCCGCGGACGAGGCGGTGGAGGAGGGAAAGGCCTGCGAGGCGGCAGGCCGCCTGGAGGAGGCGCGGGCCGCCTACGAGCGGGCGCTCTCGCTCCGGCAGCGCCACGGCGAGGCGCTCCTCGGACTGGCCCGGCTGGAGCTCGCCGCCGGCGATGCGGAGGCGGCGGAGCGCCACCTCGACCTGATCCTCCCCGACGACGCGGAGAGGCACGCCGCAGCGATCGCCCGGCTCCGCCTCCAGCTCCACGGCGCCGGCGATCTGCAGGCGGCGGAGAAGCGGGCGGCGGCGGCGCCGGACGATCTGGAGGCGCAGCTCGCGCTGGGGCGGGCGCTCGCCGCCGCGGGCCAGCACGAGCGGGCGCTGGAGACGCTCCTCGGCGTGGTGCGCCGGAGCCCGCGGGTGGGCCCCGGCGAGGAGGCGCGCCAGGCGATGGTGGAGATCTTCGGCGCCATCGGTGCGCGCTCGGAGCTCGCCGATCGCTACCGCGAGAAGCTGGCGGCGGAGCTCTACAGGTAGGCCGCGCGATCAGGCGTCGAGCTGCGGCGCCGGCGTGCCCAGGCCGTCCACCGGCACGAGCTGATCGAGCCAGAAGGCGCTGTCGTCCCGGTGGAAGACCATGAAGCGCCCCTCGTTCGCCGGGTGCTTGGCGCGGTGGTAGCGCATGTAGATGTGCTTGTCGTCCACGCCGACGATCTCGATCTTGCCCGTCTCGTGGCTCATCGAGAAGCGCGCCCGCTTGGCCAGCCCGGAGACGCGCTTCTTCGCCTCCTCCACCAGCTGGTAGCCCCGGACGATCGGCACCTCGTAGGGCTCGTTCCCCGCGGTGGGCCGCCCCTGGAAGACGTAGTACTGCGGCGCGCCGATGAAGGAGAGCTTGCGGAACATGGTGGCGAGCGTGTCCGCGTCGTCGTTGACCCCCTTCACGATGGGGCACTGGTTGACCACGATCGCGCCCGCCTGGAGGAGCGCGGCGATGCCGCGCACCGCCGGCTCGGTCAACTCGCGCGGGTGGTCGAAGTGGGCCATGACGTAGATCCGCTTCTCCGCGGTGCTGTAGGTGCGGATCGCGTCGAGGAGCGCGGGATCGTCGAGCACGCGCCACGGATTGAACGCCGGCATCTTCGAGCCGATCCGGATGATCCCGACGTGATCGATCCGCCGGAGCCTGTCGAAGATCTCGACCAGGCGGCGCGTGCCCATCAGCAGCGGATCGCCGCCGGTGAGGAGGACGTTGGTCACCTCGGGGTGGGCGGCGATGTAATCGATCCCCTTCGAGACGTCGATGGAGACCTCGTCGTTCTCGTCCATGAAGAGCCGCTTGCGGAAGCAGTAGCGGCAGTACGCGCCACACACCTCGTTGCAGAGGAGGAGCACCGTGTCCCGGTACTTGTGCTGCACGCCCTTGGTCACCGTGACCGCCGCTTCGTTGGAGGCGTCGAGCTTCCCCCAGTCGGAGAGCTCCTCGATCCGCGGGATGATCAGCTGGCGGATCGGATCGGCGGGATCGCTCCAGTCGATGAGCGAGAGGTAGTAGTCGTTGGCGCGGAAGACGTACTTCTCCGCCACCTTCTTGAGCTGGGCCCGGACTTCCTCCGGGATGTTCTCGACCTTGTCGATGTCGCGGATGTAAGTGACCTTCTGCCTGGCCGTGAGGAGCTTCCCGGCGGTCGCTTCCATTGCTTACCTCCTCGGATACGATCGACACGGGGCACCCCGAACGGGAGTGGCGTCGACGTCCGATGGGCGGGCGCGGTCAAAGGCCCGCTGCTCCGCTGCAGGCGCGGAGCGGTTGGAGAACTGGCGGTAGACCGCCGCGGCGAAAGCCCGGCAGCGCCGGAGCGGCGGTCTCGTCTGCTGCGCGGGGTACGCGCGCGAATCGCCTGCCCGGCAGGCGATCGATCGGGCGCGCACGACCCGTGCACGGTGCTGCCGACGAAGCCGGCGGCGTCCGGCCTCCCCGTCCCCGAGCCGAAGAGGCGACCCGTTGGGCCCGCGCACGACGTTGGGACGGCGAGGCAGGGGGGACCCTACCACAAGATAATTGGTGATCCAAGGGTACAACGACGCAGCGGGACGGGCGCCCGGCAGACGCGGGAGCGGCGATGGTGGGGCATCCGGCGCCCACGCGAGCCGAGGCTGCTCGTCACCGGGGGCTGCGGTGGGGCACGACCGCACGGTGGAGCTGGAGCCGCCGGTTCGCCACCGAAGCGTCGCGGCGCCGGGCGCGTCGGCAGCGCAATGTCACGCAGCGGCAACGGAAATGCGTGGGTGCTCCTGCATCTTGCGGCCACTCCAACGAAGGGAGAGGCAAGATGGCACGGAAGCATTCGATTCTCTTCGGCGCATGCGTCGTCGCCGCCCTCGCGCTCGCGGGCTGCGGAGGCGAGGCAGGTGCGATGGGGCCACAGGGGCCGATGGGCCCCGCGGGCGATCCCGGACCGAAGGGAGACAAGGGAGACAAGGGCGGGGATGGCAGCGATGGCGCCGACGGCAAGGACGGCTCCGATGGCGTCGACGGCAGGGACGGCGGCGCACGCTCGCTGCTGTTCGACGACGTCGGCTTCCCGTGGACCAACGCGGAGAGGCACCAGGCCCGCGCCTCCACCGGGGTGACGGTCGACGGCGAGCACCACGCGATCGGCTACGACGTGATCCTGCGTGGCGGCCAGGATCCCGCGCGGCCGGACATGGCCTGCGATCTCGAGAACTCGCCCCAGACGTGCTTCGGCGTCATCGTCGACAAGGACTACGAGCCGATCCTCGACGACAACGGCGAGCCCTTCATCTCGGCGGCCACCGACTTCGCCTCGATCCTGCAGGTCGAGGGGAACCTCTTCGGCATCGCGCACTTCGAATCGAACCCCGCGGGGCTCTACCTCACGAAGTTGAAGCAGGATGCCAGCGGCGGCATCTCCGCCGAGTGGACCCGCGCCCTCGACGTCGCAGCGATCGACGGCGTCTGGACCACGTGTGCCGGCTCGGTCACCCCCTGGGGCACCCACCTCGCCTCGGAGGAGTACCCGCCCGACGCGCGGCCCATCGAGCAGGCGATGGTCGACTTCGCCACCTACGACGCGTCGGGCGTCAAGGGCGCGGTGACGCCGGTGGCGAAGTTCAAGGGCTACCACCCGCTCACCGCCGCGAACTTCGACTCGTTCAAGTCGGACTACTCGCCCTACATGCACGGCTACCCGGTGGAGATCGCCGTCGACGCGGCAGGCCGCGACACCATCACCAAGCACTACGCCATGGGTCGCGTCGCCCTCGAGCTCGCCTACGTGATGCCCGATCGAAAGACCGCCTACCTCACCGACGACGGCGGCAACGTGGGTCTCTTCATGTTCGTCGCCGATCGGGCGGGCGATCTCTCCTCCGGCACCCTCTACGCCGCGCGCCTCTACCAGACCACCGCGCCGGGCGGCGAGCTCCACGCCGACGTGCAGTGGATCGACATGGGCCATGCCACCAACGCGGAGATCCGCGCCCACATCGCGCCTCCCACCGGTGAGCCGACCCGGTTCTCCGACATCTTCGAATACCGGGCTCCCGTGGGCGAAAGCTGCCCCGAGGACTTCCGAGCGGTCCGCGCCAACGGGAGCGCGATCCAGTGCCTGAAGCTCAAGCCGGGCATGGCATCGGCCGCCTCACGACTCGAGACCCGCCGCTACGCCGCCTACCTGGGCGCCACGGTGGAGTTCAACAAGGAGGAGGGGATCACCTTCGATCCCGATCGCAACCGCCTCTACCTGGCGATGTCCGACGTCACCGGCTCGATGGGTCCGCAGCCGGTGATCAATCACATCGACGTCGCGCCCAACCGCTGCGGCGTCGTCTACGCCCTCGACGTCGCCCCGCTGGCAGGTGCGGACGGCGCGCTGATCAGCGAGTACGCCGCCCAGAACATCTACCCCTTCGTCAGCGGCGTGGAGATGAGCTACCCGGACGACAGCCCCTACGCCGGCAACAGCTGCTCGGTGAACGGCATCGCCAACCCGGACAACCTCACCTATCTCCCGGGCTACGACGTGCTCGTCATCGGGGAGGACACCAGCAAGCACATCAACGACGCCATCTGGGCGGTCGACGTGGTCGACAGGAAGATGACCCGCATCTTCACCACGCCCTACGGCTCCGAGACCACCTCGCCCTACTGGTACCCCGACGTGAACGGTTACGGCTACCTGATGTCGGTGATCCAGCATCCCTACGGCGAGGGCGACGAAAGCGGCGTCCACCCGCGCGATCGCCTCGGCGATGCGGAGGCGACCGGCTCCCGCAGCTGGATGGGGGTGATCGGTCCCTTCCCACGCCTGTCCCTCGATTGATCCGACGCTGCCGCCCGCCCCCACCTCCCGGGGCGGGTGGGGCAGGATCGAGCAGCCGAACCGTCCCGATCGGCTGACGACGCCGCTGCCCTCCGGGGGGCGGCGTCGATTGTTCCTCCGCCGCCAGAGAATCGGCGCGCCGCTGCGGCAGAACCGTCACCGGGGGATCGGATACCGGTGCCTTCCCGAGCACGAGGTGATCCGATGCGCCGTACCGTCCCTGCGATCGTCCTGCTCTCGATCGCCGCCTGCAGCTGCGAGGAGCGCCCCGCCCCGCGGACGAAGCCGATCGTCGATCTCCACCACGAGGGGCTCTCCAACCGCACCGCCTTCATCCCGCCGCAGTGCTACACGCGGACGCAGGACGAGAGGGGCCGGGTCCACAACCCCTGCTACGTCTGTCACCAGAGCTCCGTGGCGCCCAACTACATCAACGATTCCGATCTGCAGCTCGCGTACGCGTTCAGCCCCACCGCGCGGATCAACCGCTGGAGCAACCTCTTCGTCGACAGGCGGGCCGCGACCGCCGCGATCCCCGACGAGGAGATCCTCTCGTACGTCCGCACCTCCAACTACTTCGACGGCGCGGGCGGCATTGCGCTGGCGGCCGCGCTTGCGAACGTGCCGCCTGCCTGGGACGTGGACGGCGACGGCAGGTGGGGCGGCTGGGTTCCGGACGTGCGCTTCTCGTTCGACGAGCGCGGCTTCGATCGCACGGCGGAGGGCACCCCCACCGGCTGGCGCGCCTACGCCTACTACCCGTTCCCCGGCACCTTCTGGCCCACCAACGGCTCCTTCGGCGACGCGCTCATCCGCCTCCCGGAGGCCTACCGCCAGAACGAGGCGGGCGTGTACGACGAGGCGATCTACGCGCTCAATCTGGCGATCGCCGAGTCGCTCGCCACCCGGCGCGACGTGCCGATCCCGCCCACCGACGAGGCGGCGGTCGGGCAGGATCTCGACCAGGACGGCGCGCTCGGCGAGGCGACGGTGGTGCGCTTCCGCCACACGCCGGGCAGGCCGACCATGAACTACGTCGGAAGGGCGGCGGCGATCGCGGAGGCGAACCGGTTCCGGATCGCCCCCGGTCTCCTTCCGGAGGGGACGGAGTTCGTCCACACGGTGCGCTACCTCGACGTGGTGGACGGCGAGGTCCGCATGGCAGCGCGGATGAAGGAGCTCCGCTACATGCGCAAGGCGGGCTGGAAGAGCTACGGCGAGCTGGAGGAGCAGGCGGCGATCGAGGCGCGGGAGAAGGAATCGTCGCCCCACGTGGTGCGCCGCTTCGGCGGCAGCGCGGAGTACGGGATCGGCAACAGGGCGGGCTGGGTTCTCCAGGGCTTCATCGAGGACGCGGACGGCGCGCTGCGGCCGCAGTCGCGGGAGGAGCACGCCTTCTGCATCGGTTGCCACTCGGGCATCGGCGCCACAACCGACAGCGTCTTCTCGTTCGCGCGGCGGCTGCCTGCGGATTCCTTCCAGGGCGGCTGGTTCCACTGGTCGCAGCGGGGGCTGGAGGGGATCGGCGAGCCGATGCGAGGCGATGGGCAGGGGGAGTACAGCCACTATCTCGAGCACAACGGCGCCGGGGACGAGTTCCGCGCGAACGAGGAGGCGCTCGCGCGCTTCTTCGACGACGCGGGGCAGCTGAAGGCGGAGGCGCGGGCCGCGCTGGCGCGGGAGGTGGAGACGCTCCTCCTCCCCAGTCCGGAGCGGGCGCTGGCGCTCGACAAGGCGTATCGCCTGATCGTGGAGGAGCAGAGCTTCGTGCGCGGGCGGGACGCGATGCCCGCCCCCGCGATCGAGGTGCACCGGGAGCTGCCCGAGGAGGCGCAGGAGACGGGGATCGAGGCGGTGCTCCACGGGCCGTGGCACGGTCGCGGGAGCGGTCAGGAGCGGCTCGCGGGGGATTGAGCGCCGCTGGCCTTCGTGGCCCGCGCCTGCGGACCGGGTGGACCTGCCACACACCCTTTCCGCATCGGCGCATCTGGGGTAGAGGCTCTCGGCGATTCGATCAGACAGGAGCGACGATGCGCACCTCCTTGCGGAGCCTCTTCCTCGCCTCGGCCCTCGCCGTGGGCTGCACCCAGCCTTCCGCCCCGCCGCCCGCGGCAGCGGCCGCCGCCGTGCCGCAGTCGATCGCCGACGAGAGCTTCCTGCGCGACTGGGCGGAGACTTTCCGCTTCCGCCTCGGCCGTCCGGCGCAGATCCAGGTGACCCCCGAGGGCGACGCGGTGCTCTTCCTCCGCGCCAGCGGCCCCCGCACCTTCGTGCAGGACCTGTGGGTCTTCGAGCCCGCCACCGGCGTGGAGCGGGTCCTCCTCACCGCCGAGCAGATCCTGAACGGCGGCGAGGAGAAGCTGACCGCGGAGGAGCTGGCGCGGCGCGAGCGGATGCGCCTCGCCGCCCGCGGCATCGCCGGCTACTCGCTCTCCCCCGACGGCAGGCAGATCCTCGTCCCGCTCTCCGGCAGGCTCTTCGTGGTGGAGCGCGCCAGCGGCAAGGTGACCGAGCTACCGGGCGACGGCGGCCACCCGATCGATCCCCGCTTCTCGCCGGACGGCTCGAAGGTGGTGGTGGTCCGCGACGGCGACCTCTACGTGATCGACGTGGCGAGCCGGAGGCAGAAGCGGCTCACCGTGCGCCCCGGGCCCCACGTGGAGAACGGCCTCGCCGAGTTCGTGGCGCAGGAGGAGATGGGCCGGATGGAGGGGAGCTGGTTCTCCCCCGACGGCAGGTTCCTCGCCTTCCAGCAGACCGACGTCTCGCAGGTGGAGATCAACGTCATCGCCGATCCGATGAACCCGCAGGCGGAGCCGCAGCGCTGGCCCTACCCGCGGCCGGGGAAGAAGAACGCCGACGTGCGCCTCGGCATCGTCCCCACCGACGGCGGCAGGACGGTCTGGGTGGAGTGGGATCGCGCGCGCTACCCCTATCTCGCCACGGTGAAGTGGCCCGAGGCGGGGCCGCTCACGGTGCTGGTGCAGAACCGCACCCAGCGCGAGCAGGTGCTGCTGGCGGTCGATCCGGCGACGGGCGCGACACGCGAGCTGCTCACCGAGCGGGACGAGGCGTGGCTCAACCTCGATCAGGAGATGCCGCGCTGGCTCGCGGACGGCTCGGGCTTCCTCTGGACCACCGAGCGGAACGGCGCCTGGCAGCTCGAGCTGCGCGACCGCGACGGCAGGCTGGTGCGGGCGATCACCGAGACCTCGCTGGGGTACCAGGGGCTCGAACACGTGGCGGACGATCACGTGGTCGTGGCGGCGTCGCAGGATCCCACCGAGCGCCACCTGTGGCGGGTGCCTCTCACCGGCGGGAAGGCGGAGCGGATCAGCGAGGGCGCGGGCCTCCACGACGCGATCTACGCAGCGAAGGGCGCCCTCGCGGTCCACACCCTCTCCACGCCCGCGGGCGAGACGAGCTGGCGCGTGGTCCGTGCGGACGGCAGCGAGGCGGGCACGCTCACCTCGAAGGCGGAGCGCCCCGCGTTCCAGCCCAACCTGGAGCTGGTGCGCCTCGGCGGCACGCACGACTTCGCGGCGGCGGTGCTGCGGCCGCGCAACTTCGATCCGAACCTGCGCTACCCGGTGATCGTCTACGTCTACGCCGGCCCCCACGCGCAGGTGGTGACCGCCGCGGGCGAGCGCTTCCTCCTCCAGCAATGGATGGCGGACCACGGGTTCGTGGTGGTCTCGGTGGACGGGCGCGGAACCCCCGCGCGCGGACGCGCCTGGGAGCGGGTGATCGCGGGCAACCTGATCGACGTGCCGCTCGCCGATCAGATCGAGGGATTGAAGCAGCTCGGGGCGCGCTTCCCGGAGATGGACCTGGAGCGCGTGGGCATCTACGGCTGGAGCTTCGGCGGCTACTTCTCCGCGTTGGCGGTGATGCGGGCGCCGGAGGTCTACAAGGTGGGCGTGGCCGGCGCGCCGGTCGCCGACTGGCTCGACTACGACACCCACTACACCGAGCGCTACCTCGGGCTGCCCGAGGCCAACCCGCAGGGCTACGAGAGGAGCTCGGTGCTGACGTACGCGAAGGAGCTGCGGCGCCCGCTGCTCATCGTCCACGGCACCGCCGACGACAACGTCTACTTCAGCCACGCGCTCAAGATGAGCGACGCGCTCTTCCGCGCGGGCAGGGAGCACGACTTCCTGCCGCTCGCCGGCTTCACCCACATGGTGCCCGACCCGCTGGTGACGACGCGCCTCTACACGCGGATCGTCGACTACCTGGGCGCGGAGCTGGGCAGGCCGGTGGCGCGCTGAGCGCCCGCCCCGGGCCGCGCCTCGCCGAGCAGGTCGAGGAGCTCGAGGGCGTCGGCGACGGCGTGGCCCCGCAGGTCGTTGTTGAAGTAGGCGAAGGCGTCGCCGCCGAACGCGCGGAGGCTCTCCGCCACCGGCGCGAGGGCGCGCCTGCCATAGCGACCGCCGTACCTGCCGGTGGTGCCGTGGAAGCGGAGGTAGCGGAAGCCGCCGGCAATCCGCGGCGGCCGGGCCTCGACGAGATCGTGCTCGCAGAAGGCGGCGCCGTGGGCGTCGAGGAGATCGCAGATCGCCTCCGTGTACCAGGCGGCGGAGCGGAACTCGAAGGCGTGGCGCAGATCGCGGGGGAGCAGCTCGAGGAAGCGCTCGAGGCGCTCGGGATCGGCGCGGTCCATCTGCGGCGGCAGCTGCCAGAGCACCACCGCCAGCTTCGGGCGGAGGAGATCGAGCCGCTCGAAGTAGCGGGCGACGCCGGTGGCCGCGTCGGCGAGGCGCTTGAGGTGGGTTAGGTAGCGGCTCCCCTTGGCGGCGTAGACGAAGCCCGGGGGCGCCTGCTCGCGCCAGCGCTCCACCGCCTTCGCGGTGGGGAGCCGGTAGAAGGTGGCGTTGAGCTCCACCGTGGGGAAGACGCTGGCGTAGTGACCGAACCAGCGGCTCTTCGGCAGGTCGGCCGGGTAGAAGATCCGCCGCCAGTGGTCGTAGGACCAGCCGCTGGTGCCCACGTGGATCACGGGGAGAAGGTGCGTCCCCGTGGCGGGAGACGCCCGCCCGCCGCGTGGGCGGGCAGGCGGGCGTCCCGAGCGATCAGCGCGCCTTGATGTGGACGCGCTTGTGCAGGAAGCAGATGCCGGCGTTGTCGCCGTTCATGACGAAGTCGCCGGGGATGTCCAGGTCGACGATCCAGCCGTCGCCGCCGCCCAGCTCGGGGGCGACCACCGAGCCGGAGGTATCGCCGGAGCCGATGGGGTCCCGCTGATCGTCGGTGGCGAAGCCGCTGCCCTTGGTGGTGTTGGTGGCGGAGTCCCAGGGACGGATGGTCACCAGGGGGTTGAAGATCACCGAGCTGTAGTGGACCTGGCCGTCCCAGCGCACCTCGACGGTCTCCCCCTCGGCGAAGGTGGCGCCTTCCGCGGGCGAGGTGATGGTCACGTCGGCCGGGCACCGGAAGGAGATGGAGGCGGTGTCGCCCCCCTCGCTCGCCTCGATGGACACGTCGTCGCCCGCCTCGAGGGTCAACCCCTCCACGTTCTCCGGCAGGTAGAAGCCCGTGAGGAAGTTGTCCTCGGGGATGGTCACGCCGTTGAGCGTGACGTCGGCCCCCGAGACGGCCTCGTCGTCGCGGGAGACGAGGATGGTGCCGGAGACCGGCGCCTCGTTGGCGAGCGGCGCCTCCTGGACGATCACGCCCAGGGAGGCGTTGACCACGAAGCCGACGCCGTTGCCGCCGCTCCCGCCGGAGCCGCCGGAGCCACCCGCCCCGCCGCTGCCACCGGAGCCACCGCTTCCGCCGGACCCGCCGATGCCACCGCTGCCGCCGTTGCCATCGCCGTCGTCGTCATCGCCGCCGCAGGCAGCGGTGCCCAGGGCGAGGAGAAGCGATGCCAGCAGGAGCGCCGACCGGCTGCGACGCACGGATTCCAGGAACATGAAGAACCTTCCTTCCCCCAAATGGGAGGTTGAGTTGTGAACTGGCGCGCTACTTATCAGAGCGGCGTCACCGCCGCGTTACCCACGTTCGGGGTGCGCCGCGTTCGCCAATGTCGGACCTCTGGGGTAAGACGGCGGGCGTGGAGAACGCCGCCGCCAGAAGCCTCGTCTTTCGTGTCCTGCCCGTCGCCGACAGGGTCGAGGAGGAGATCCTCTCCCGCGCCCGGGAGGGCGGCGGCGCCGCCCTCGGCGTGGGCCTCCTCACCCTCCGCGACCTGGAGCGGCGCCTCTTCGCGGCGGCGGGGCTGGCGCCGATCGATCCCCTCGCCGCGGCGCTTCTCGCTGGCGAGGTGGCCCCGGGGGCCGCGGCGGGGACCTGCTTCGCGGGGGTGGCCCGCGAGCCCGGTTTCGCCCGCGCCTTCCTCTCGGTGTGGGACACGCTGCGCGAAGGGGGGTGCGGCAGGGCGGAGCTGGCGCAGATCGCCCGACGCGCCGGCGGCCTGAGCGGCAGGCGGCTCGCGGCGATCGCCCGGGTGGCCGCGGCGTACGACGAGGCCTGCGAGTCCCGGGGGCTCGTCGACGCGGCGGGGGCGCGCCTCGCCCTCCTCGACCGCCTGGGGGAGATGGCCCTCCCCCCCGATCTGGCGCGGGCCGAGGCGATCGAGGTCGAGGACGTGATCGACCTGCCCGTGGTGCGGGTGCGCCTCCTCGCCGCCCTCGCCCGCCGCGGCCTGCGGGTGATCTTCCGCGTTCCCGCCCTCGAGGGGCGGCAGGGGCTGGCCGCGTCGCTGGAGATGCTCCAGCGCCCGTTCGAGGAGGGGCTCGGCGTGGAGGTGGCGCAGCGCCCGTACGGCGGCGGCGCCCTCGCCTCCTTCCACCGGCGGCTCTTCGATCCCGAGGCGCCCGCGGCAGCGGACGCGCCGGTGGCGGTGATCGAAGGAGACGATCCCCGGGCGGAGCTGCGGGCGGTGGTGGCGGCGGTGCGGGCGCGGCTGCGCGCGGGCGCCGCGCCGGACGACGTCTGGATCGCGGCGCGGGGCATGGCCTCGCTGCGCGGGGCGATCGGCGCCGCCCTCGACGAGGCGCGGATCCCGTGGCGCGACAGGCGCGGCCTCCCCGCCCTCGAGGCGCCGCCGGTGGCGGTAGCCCTGGCGCTCCTGCGGGCGGCGGAGCGGGACTTCCCCCGGGAGGAGCTGGGGGCGGTGCTCCTCTCCCGCTACGTCGCCGGCGGCGTGGAGGACGAGGCGGGCTACCTGCCGCCGCGCGAGGTGGTGCGGCTGCTGCGCGAGTCCGCCTCCCGTGACGATCGCGGCGCGGGGCACGAGGAGCGGCTGCGAAGTTGGGCGGCGCGGCTCAGGGCGCGGGACGCGAGGCGCGCGGCGCAGGCGCTGCGGGCGGCGGCGCACCTGGGGGCCTTCCTGCGCAAGGTGCGAATGGAGCCGCAGGCGACGCTGGTGGCCCACGCGCAGCGCTTCGCGCAGGCGCTGGAGGGGATCGGTCTCTACGCCAGGAGCCGCGGAGCAGAGGAGAGCGAGGAGGCTTTCGGCCCGGTGGACGTGGCGGCGGCGCGGGCGGTGGCGCGGGATCAGGCGGCGCTGCGGGCGCTCTCCGCCGCCCTCGCCTCGGTGGCGGGCGCGGCGCGGCGGGTGGGGCTGGCGGATCGGAAGGTGCCGCTCGCCCGCTTCCGCGAGCTCCTCGAGGCGGCGCTCGGGCAGGCATCCCTTCCTGCCCGCGGGGCCCGCGGCGGCGCGGTGCGCCTGGTCGACGTGAACGAGCTGCCCGGGCGGCGCTGCGCCCACCTGGTGATCTGCGGGGTGATCGACGGGCGCTTCCCCGGCGGGCGGACGAGCGAGCCGCTCCTCGACGACGAGGATCGCGAGGCGATCGCCGCGGCGGCGGGGCGGCCGATCTTCCGCTGGCGCGCAGCGGAGGAGCCGCTGCTCTTCGCCCTGGCGACGATGGCGGCCCGGGAGAGCCTGGTGATCACCGCGGCGCGCCACGACGAGGGGGGCAAGGAGCTGGTGCGCTCCCCCTTCTTCGCCGAGGCGCTCGCAGCCGTGGGGCGGGAGGAACCGGAGCGGGAGCGCGCGGCGATCGTTCCCGCGGCGGATGCGTGCGTGAGCGAGCGGGAGCTGCGGGCGCGCGCGGCCCTGCTCGCCGCGGGTGCGGCGCCCGCGGCGGGAGAGGCGCGCGAGGCGGTGCTGCGGGCGGCGCCGGTGGAGGAGGCGGCGCGGGCGGCGGTGGCGGGATACGGCGGCGATGCAGGCGGACGGCTCGCCGATCCCGCGGCGCTGGAGGCGATCGATCGCCGGCTGCGCCGGGGGACGGAGCGGTTCGGCGAGGGGGTCGCGTGGGCCACCTCGGTCTCCGCCCTGGAGACCTACGCCACCTGCCCCTTCCGCTACTTCGCCTCCCGCGTGCTCGGGCTGCCCGAGCCCGATCCCGCGGACGACGATCTCGACGCGCGCGAGGGCGGCACCCTCCTCCACCACGTGGTGGCGGACGTCTTCGCCGCCCTGCGGGACGAGGGGCTCCTGCCGCTTGCGGGCGGGCAGCGGGCGGAGCGGGAGCAGGCGGTGGCGCTGGCCGCGGCGGAGGCGGCCCTCGCGGGCTGGGAGGCCTCCGAGCGCACCGGCCCCGAGCCGCTGTGGCGGCTGCGCCGGGAGCAGGTGCGGATCACCGTGCTCCGTCTCCTCGAGAGCGAGCTGCGCGCCGCGTCGGAGCTGGTTCCCTCCGTCTTCGAGGTCCCCTTCGGCGAGGAGGGCGCGGCGCCGCTGCTGCTGCCCGCGCCGGAAGGCGGGGAGCGGATCGCGGTGCGGGGGAGAATCGACCGCATCGACCGCGCCCCGGACGGCTCCGCGGTGGAGGTGATCGACTACAAGTCGGGGGGCGTGGACGATCGGGTGAAGGGCGAGGAGCTCTGCCGTTCGAGCTTCCAGCTCCCGGTCTACGCGGCGTGGGCGCGGCAGGAGAGCGGCGCGGAGCGGGTGGACGCGGCGCTCCGCTCGCTCAAGGACGGCGAGCGTTCCCGGACGCTCCTCGAGGCGTGCCAGAAGAGCGAGGTGCCGCTGGGGGTGCTGATCGATCCCGATCCGGAGCGGCGGCGGATCGCCCGCAACGGCGAGCCGGTGGCGCCCGCGGCGGGGGCGCACGGTCTCCCGGAGGACGGCGACCCCAACCTCGCGGACACGGCGTGGGCCTTCCTCTACGCGATGCGCGCGGGGCGGTTCGACGTGGCGCCCTGGCCGGCGCCGGGCAAGGGGCAGAAGCAGGCCTGCACCTGGTGCAGCTTCGGCGCGGTCTGCAGGGTCGGCGGAGGTGGGGCGTGAGCGGGGAGGACAGGAGCCTCGTGCTCGATCGCAACCTGGTGCTCGCCGCGGGCGCGGGCTCCGGCAAGACCCACGCGCTGGTCACGGTGGCGCTGGGGCTCTACGCGGGAGCAGCAGGCAGGGCGCCGATCGATCCGGGCCGGGTCTGGGCGGTCACCTTCACCGAGAAGGCGGCGGCGGAGCTGCGGCAGCGCCTCGCCGATCGCGCGCTGAAGCTCGCCCACAACGGCGGCGATCTCTCGAAGGAGCCCGACCTGGAGAAGGCGCTGGGCGAGCGGCGCCCCAGCGCCGGCGACTGGGAGCGGATCGCGCGGGCGCTCTCGCTGGCGCCGATCGGCACCTTCCACTCGCTCTGCGCCCAGCTCCTGCGCACCTTCGCCGCGGAGGCGCGCCTCGATCCCCGCTTCGCCATCCTCGACGAGCGGGAGGCGGGCGCGCTCTTCGAGCGGGCGCGGGAGGAGGTCCTCCTCGAGCTGGTGGCGGAAGAAGGGGCGGCGCGGCGCCTGGTGGCGGAGCTGGGCGGCGTGGGGAAGGTGCGCGAGGCGATCGACTTCCTCCACGGCAAGCTGGGGGAGGAGGGGCTCGATCCCCGGGCGCTGCTGGGGAGCGAGGCCTTCGACCGGGTGCGGGCGCAGGCGCGCTTCGGCGATGCGTGCGGCCTCCTCTCGCTGGCGCTCGCGGGCGTGTCGGGGAGCGACCACCCGCGGCTCCAGCCGGCGGTGGAGACGCTGGCGCGGGAGCGGACGCGGATCGGGCGCTGCGCGCCGGAGGCGATCGATCGCTGGTACCCGGCGGTGGCGGCGGTGATGGCCTGCAAGCCGGGCAACCTGCCGAAGGCGGCCCGGGAGGTCTGGAACGAGGCGAAGATCGGCTGGGAGCGGCTCCAGCGCGCGTGGGCGTCGCTGCGCCAGGCGTCGATCGCCGCCGATCTCGTGGAGGTGCTGGAGCGGGTCGGCGCCGCCTATGCGGCGGAGAAGGCGCGGGCCGGCGGGCTCGACTTCTCCGATCTGGTGCGGCGGACGCGCGATCTCCTCCGCGATGATCCCGCGGTGCGGCGGGAGGCGAAGCGGCGGATCGCCGCGCTCCTCGTCGACGAGTTCCAGGACACCAACGGCGTGCAGCTCGATCTGGTGCGGCTCCTGGCGGAGGTGCGGGACGAGGAGCGGGTGGTGCCGCCGGGGGGATCGTGCAGCGACCTCCCCCTCGAGCCGGCGACCTTCTGCGCGGTGGGCGACCGTAAACAGTCGATCTACGAGTTCCGCGGCGCGGACGTGGTGCTCTTCGCCGACCTCACCGCGCGGGCGCGCGAGGGGCGCGAGCTGCGGCTGCAGGCGCTCACCCGCTCGTGGCGATCGCGGCCGGGCCTGGTGGAGTTCGCCAACGGCCTCTTCGCCACCGTGCTCGCGCCGGCGGGCCAGCCTTGGGAGGTGGGCTGGTTCGCGGCGGAGGACGCGCTCGCGCCACAGCGGGTTGATGGTCCGGTCTACGCGGGTCTGCCCGCGGTGCAGCTCCTCTGCGGCGAACCGGGGCTCCGGGCGGAGGATCGCCGGCCGTGGGAGGCGCGGCTGGTGGCTGCCCACGTGGAGGCGCTCCTCTCGTCGGGCAGGCAGGTGGAGGAGAAGAGCGGCGCGGTGCGGCCGCTGGTGGGGGCGGACGTGGCGATCCTCCTCCGCTCCTTCGAGCAGGCCGGGCTCTACCAGCAGGCGCTGGCGCAGCGGGGGATCCCCACGCTGGTGGTGGGGGGGCGCAACTTCTACGGCGCCCCGGAGGTGCGCGACCTCGGCGCGCTCCTGCTGGCGCTCTGCGATCCGTGGGATCGCTTCGCCTCCGCCGCGGTGCTCCGCTCGCCGCTGGGCGGTTTGAGCGACGACGCCCTGGTGCTCCTCGAGGCGCAGGGGAAGCTCGAGCTGGGTAGGCACGGCGCGGGTTGCACCGCGGCGCTTCCCGCGCGGGACGCGGCGGCGCTCGACAGGATCGGCAGGCTGGTGCGGCGGCTCGCGCGGGAGGTGGATCGCCTCGGGCCGGCGGCGGTGCTGCGCCACGCGATCGACGCCCTCGATCTGCGGACGATCTGGGCGGCGGCGTCCAACGGGGAGCAGCGGCTCGCCAACGTGGAGAAGCTGCTACGGCTGCTCGAGGAGCGGCAGGGGCTCGGCGCGCTCGCCGCGGCGGAGGAGATCCTCGCGCGCGGCGAGGATCCGCGGGATCGGGAGGCGCCCGCGGACGTGGCGGCCTTCGCCGACAGCCGCGCGGTGCGGATCCTCACGGTCCATGCGTCGAAGGGGCTCGAGTTTCCGGTGGTGGTCCTGCCGGAGCTGGGCGCGGGCGAGAAACCGGACACGAGCGCGGTCTTCTTCGAGCGGGAGCGGGGGCTGGCGGTCAAGCCGACCGATCCGCTCGGGGATCGCCTGGTGGACGAGCACGCGCAGGAGGTGCTCGACGCGCTGGCGTCGCGGCGGAACGCGGAGAGCCGGCGGCTCTTCTATGTGGCGGTGACGCGGGCGCGGGACCTGCTGGTGCTCTGCGGGGAGAAGGGGAGCCGCGGCGCCGGGACGTGGCGCGCGCTGCTGGACGAGGCGCTGCCCGCGGTGGAGGCGCTGGTGGAGCGCGTGACGCCGCCGGGTGCCCACGTGGGCACAGAGGGCGAGGCCGGCGCGGACGCGAGTGCCCACGTGGGCACGGGGGGCGAGGCCGGCGCGGACGCGAGTGCCCACGTGGGCACAGGGGGCGAGGCCGGCGCACGGGCGAGTGCCCACGTGGGCACAGGGGGCGAGGCCGGCGCGGACGCGCGTGCCCACGTGGGCACAGGGGAAGAAGCCGGCGCGCGGGCGAGTGCCCACGTGGGCACAGGGGGAGAAGCCGGCGCACGGGCGAGTGCCCACGTGGGCACAGGGGGCGAGGCCGGCGCGGACGCGAGTGCCCACGTGGGCACAGGGGGCGAGGCCGGCGCGGACGCGAGTGCCCACGTGGGCACAGAGGGCGAGGCCGGCGCACGGGCGAGTGCCCACGTGGGCACAGGGAGCGCTGCGATCGAGGTCGAGGCGCGGCGGCTGCTGGAGCAGGTGGCGCCGGTTCCCATCGCGCCGGGTCGGTTCGTGGCGGCGGTGACGGAGCTGGCGGAGCTGCTGCGCTGCGAGCGGCGCTACTTCTACAAGATCATCGCGGGGCTCGAGGAGCACGCGGGACCGGGGCCGCTCGGGGAGATCGCCGAAGCGGACGAGGCGGATCTGCCCGGCATCGACAGGCTCGCCCGGGGCCAGCTCGCCCACCGGGTGCTGGAGCTGGTGGACCACCGCAGGACCACCGCCGACGCGGCGGCAGCGGTGCGCGAGGTGATCCTCGGCGAGGGGCTCGATCCTGCCCATCCCGAGGTGGCGGCGATCGCGGAGGACGTGGTCGCCTTCCTCGAAGGGCCGATGGGGCGGGAGCTGGCGGCGCTCCCCGCCGAGCGCGTCTACCGCGAGCTCCCCTTCGCCCTGGAGCTGCGCGGCGAGGACGGCTCGTCCCTGGCGCTGCGCGGCCAGATCGACCTGCTCTACGTGGGCGACGATGGCGCGGTGCGCTTGGTCGACTACAAGCACGCGAGCGGAAGGGGCCAGGCGCCGGACGCGTACGGCTTCCAGCTCCGCACCTACGCCCTCGCCGCGTCCCGGATCCTCCCGGGCGAGCTGCCGCTCCAGGCGGGAATCGCCTGGCTGCGGGATCGGGGGGCCGCGCCGCGGCTGGTGCCGATCGAGCGCTCCACCCTCGCGGACCACGAGGCGCGCCTCGCCGGGCTGGGGACGGCGCTCACCCGGGCGCGGGCCACGGGAAGCTGGCGCAAGCTCGCCGGCCCGGAGGCGTGCGGCGATTGCGGTTTTGCCCGCCGCTGCTGGGGCGGGCGCGTGTAAGGTTGCGAGCTGCACCGCGGGCCGCGAGCGGCGGTACGGGAGGCGACGATGGCGTGGGCGGACGAGGTCGAACGGCGCAAGCTCGCCGCGAAGGAGGAGCCCTTCGCCTTCGAAGCCGGGGAGCGGAACGGCATCGCCGTCCGCTCGGGCAGCGGGAACACCTATCTCGTCCTGCCGGACCTGACCGGCCTCCCCGCCTCCTGCTCCTGCCCCGACTTCCGCACCGCGCGCCTCGGCACCTGCAAGCACGTGGAGGCGGCCCGCCTCTTCCGCGCGGGCCTCAAGCCCTCGGTGGAGCCGCCGCCCCGGCAGAGCGGCGGCGGCAAGGGGATCGCCTTCACGCCCCGCGGCGGCGAGGTGCTGGTCCTCGATCTGGAGACGCAGCGCGCCTTCGACGAGGTGCCGGATCGCCGCGCGGATCAGCTCGGCCTTTCGGTCTGCGTGGTCTGGTCGTACCAGCTGGCGCGGTTCGACACCTACTGGGAGGAGGACGCGGGCGACCTCCTCGACAGGCTCCTCGCCGCGGACCTGGTGATCGGCTTCAACCACCGCAAGTTCGATCTCGAGGTGCTCCGCCCGTACGCGGCGGGCCGGGTGCTGGAGCGCATCCCGCTCTTCGACATCCTCGAGGATCTCCACGCCCGCCTCGGCCACCGGGTGAGCCTCGACAGCTGCTGCCGCGCCACGCTCCAGGCGAAGAAGAGCGGCCAGGGGCTCCAGGCGATCGCCTGGTGGCGCGAGGGCAGGCGCGACCTGCTGGAGCACTACTGCCGCGACGACGTCCGCCTCACCCGTGACCTCTTCGATCGCGGGCGGACCGCGGGCTCGATCTCGATCGAGAAGCGCGATCGCAACGGCCTGCCGCGGGTGGTGCCGATCGCGGTGCAGTGGAACGCCGATGGGCTGCCGCCGCCGGTGCCCGCCGACAACCGCTTCGCGGGTGCGCCGCGGCGGTAGCTCCGCATTCGGCCCGAACGCCGCCGGTGCGTGCGAACCGCCGCCTCGCGCGCGCCGCGGCGAGAGCTCGCGCCCTCCTCGAAAGCAACGAGCCCGGACCAGCGATCGTCGATCGCCGGGCCGGGCTCGCTCGCACGGCAGGTGGCAAACCCGCCGCTCTGCGGATCAGACCTTCTTGCGGCGGCTGGTCCGCGCCTTCGGCGCCTCGCCGGACGACCGCGCCTTGCGGCCGCCACGGGCGGCAGGCGCCTTCGCACCGGCGGTCACCGCGGACTTGCGGGGGCGGCGCGTCCTGGCGGGCGCGGCCTCCTCGACCGCGGGGACCGACGGCATCACCTCGAGCGCCTCGTCGGGCTCGGAGGGCGGCGCCACCTTGTTGCCAGCGATCAGCTTCTCGCGGTTGTCGTTGTAGAGCTTGATGGCGTCGCGGAGGACCTTCATCGCCTCCTCGCGGCCCATCGGATCCTGCACCACCACCGACTTGCGCTCGAGCGCCTTGTAGTCCTCGAAGAAGCGCTTGAGCTCCCGGAGGCGGTGGGGCGGGAGCTGCCAGAGATCGGTGTAGGCCGAGTACTCCGGATCGTCCGCGTGGACGGCGATGAGCTTGTCGTCCTCGCCCTTGTCGTCCCGCATCTTCATCACGCCGATGACCGTGGCGCGCATCTCGGCGAGCGAGGCGATCGGCTCCTGGCAGTAGACCAGGATGTCGAGGGGATCTCCGTCGTCGCAGTAGGTGCGGGGGACGAAGCCGTAGTTGGCCGGGTAGTGGACCGCCGAGAAGAGGATGCGGTCGACCTTGAGCAGGCCCGACGTCTTGTCGAGCTCGTACTTCACCTTGGAGCCCTGCGGGATCTCGATGATCGCGGGGACCGGATCCTCGAGATTGGTCGGCAGCTCCACGTCGTGCCACGGGTGATGTGCCACGGAAAAGACTCCTGTTGCTCGGTTGCTCGTTGACTGTGGCGTCCCACGACGGGGGCGCTTTCGCGCGCGCAAACAATCGCGTCGGCCCCTTCGCGTCAAGCGTCCTCTGCTCGCTCTCCGGGCCTCCAGCCGAGCGACGCCGCGGCCCGGATGCGGGTGCGCACCGAATGCCCGCAGGGGAATTCGATTGCCCATCCGTCGACGCCGATTTCCCAACCACCGCTTGAGCACGCCCGCCGCAGGCCCCTGGTGCGTGCGGCCCAAAGCTTGCTCCCATCGATGCCCAGGAGGAGTGAACCTTGCGTGCGACGTACGTCTTCCCAGTGCTGGCGGTGGCGCTCGCTGCCGCGCCCGCCTGCAGCGACGACCGGATCACCGACGGACCGGGCGCCATCCAGCCCGATGATCACGACGGCGACGGCGGCAGCGGCGGCGGCGGCGACAACCCGCCGGGCAACGACGTGAAGCCGCCCACCATCGACCGCGGCGAGGGCGGCAGGGGCGGCACCAACATCCCCGACGTGCCGGGGCTTCCGCCGGGCTCGGTGGCAAATCGCGCCGGTCCCTGGCCGGTGGCGGACGTGACCCACTACGGCCCGGCCGAGGGGATCCCGGGGCGCGTCACCGGCGTGGGCGTGGACGACGCCCAGAACGTCTACGTCATCGATGGCAACGCGGTCTACGCGGCGCGGGCGGGCAACGGCACCTTCGTCCGCACCGCGAGCGGCGGCCAGTTCGACACAGGCCACGTCGCCTTCAGTGTCTGCGGCGGAGCGCCCGGCAGGGTCTACGTGGGCTACCTCTCCTACGAGAAGGAGCCGGAGCTCCTCACCGAGGAGGAGAAGCTCCTCGGCGATCTCGATCGCTTCGCCCTCCAGGAGGACGGCACGCTCACCCTCGAGTTCCACCACCGGCTCCAGAACTCGAACGCCAAGTGGATGGATCACACCCGCTCGATCCTCGACTGCGCCCGGGTGGTGGGCGGCCCCAACCACGGCGACCTGTGGGTCGCGTCGAACCACGGCGTGACGATCATCCGCGGCGACGACTACGCGGACCACCGCCACAACGTGTGGCGCACGGAGACCGGCTCGCAGGCGATCCAGTACGTCTGGGGGATCAACACCGATCAGCACGGCAACGTGCTGTGGGCGGGCCACTGGAAGGTGGCGGCGGTGGGTCCCGCCCCCGCGGACATCATGAAGTGGATCGATCACCACGAGACGCCGTGGCTGGCGGACACCCACCCGCAGCACTGGAGCTCGGTGGAGGAGCCGGACGACATGCACGCGGTGGCGGGCGACGCGCAGGCGGGCAGGATCTACGTCGGCTCCTGGGGCAGAGGGCTGGCGGCGATGGACTTCGCGCCGCGCAAGTGGTGGGACATCCCGGGCACGCCGGACACGCACATCAACTCGCTCGAGCTCGATCCCACCGACGGCAAGCTCTGGGTGGGCACCGCCTCGCAGGGGCTGTGGCGCTGGGATCCCGCGACAGAGACCTGGGAGCAGAACCCGCACGTGCCCACCGGCGCGGTCCACGACGTCTACCTCGACACCACGGTGACGCCGCGCGCGGTCTACGTGGGCACCAACAGCGGCCTCTACGTGCTGCGCCACGAGTAGCGCCCGGGCGGGCGCCGCGCACGGAACGCCGCCGGCAACTGCCCGGCGGCGTTCCGTGCGTCCCGGCCGTGCGAGACGTCGAGCGAGCGCCCCGCCTCACCCACGAGCCGCAGCGCCAGCACGCCCCGGCGGCGGAAGGGCTCGATCACCTCGTCGCCGCCGGAGACCCGGTCGTACGCCGGTCGGGTGATCAGGTCGGCGTATTCGATGCAACCGCGGCGGAGGCGAGAACGTCGTCGACGGGCGCGCGGAAGCGCGCTTCCCTGCGCAACGGGAGCGGATCGGTCGGCATGGGGCCAACTCGCCCCCTCCGGCCCACCCCGCGACCGACCCGCACGGAGGAGCGGCCCGGCGCTCGTGCCAATCCGCGGCGGCGCACCAACCTTCTTGCTCGACCTCGCGGTCCATCAGGGAGTCGACCGATGGCGAAGATCCTCCTGCTCTCCTTCGACGACGCGCTCCGGGAGCGGCAGCGCACGGCGCTGGTGGCCGACGGCCACGAGGTGCTCGAAGGCACGCCCACCTGGCCCGCCTGCTTCGAGACGGCGAAGCAGGAGCATCCCGACGCGGTGGTCATCGATCTCGGCGAACGCGCGTCCCACGGCAGGGAGACCGCTGCGGGCTACCGCATGAGCAAGCCGACGCAGGATCTCCCCCTCGTCCTCCTCCGCGCGCCGGAGGCGATGCGGGAGCGCCTCGAGGTGGCGGTCCCCCATGCGCACTACGCGGAGGAGGAGTCGCTCCTCGCCGCGGTGCAGGCGGCGCTGCCGCCGCCACCCGCCGACGGCAGGCAGCACGAGACCACCCACGTGGACGAGGAGGATCCCTCGCTCCGCCGCCTCGGCGCCCGGGTGGGCGAGGCGATCGGCGGCGGCGTGGCCGAGGAGCTGCCCGTGGGCAATCCGCTGCGCGACGCGCTGCCGGTGGCGGCAGCGCTGGGGAGCTGGATCGCCGGGCAGATGCCGCCGGAGCTGCGGGCCACGGTGGAGGGGGCCGCGGAGCGGATCGCCAGAGTGGCCCGGGAGGCGATCACGCAGGTGGCGAAGCAGGCGACGGAGGCGCTCCAGCGCGCGGGCGAGGAGCTGAAGGAGGTCTCCACGGAGATCCGGCAGGGGCCCCGCACGCCGCGCAAGGCGGTGCGCAAAGTGGAGCAGCAGGGGGAGCGGGAGGCCGCGCCGGGGCGTACCCGGACCAGGCACGCGGCGCCGGGAGCGACGTCGACGAAGGCAAGCCCCGCCACGCGCAAGGGCGCGGACAGCGCGCGAGCGGCAGCAGCGGCGACGAACGCGGACTCCGCTGCGCGCAAGGGCGCGGGCAGCACGCGAGCGGCGGCAGCGTCGCCAGAGTCGAGCCCCGCTGCGCGCAAGAGCGCGGGCAGCACGCGAGCGGCGGCAGCGGCGACGAAGGCGAGTCCCGCTGCGCGCAAGGGCGCGGGCAGCGCACGAGCGGCGGCAGCGGCGACGAAGGCGCGCCACGTCGCGCGCAAGAGCGCGGGCAGCGCGCGAGCGGCGGCAGCGGCGACAAAGGCAAGCCCCGCTGCGCGCAAGAGCGCGGGCAGCGCGCGAGCGGCGGCAGCGGCGGCGAAGGCGAGCCCCGCTGCGCGCAAGGGCGCGGGCAGCGCGCGAGCGGCGGCAGCGGCGACGAAGGCGAG